>Ga0302326_10000399_pt1 | contig 122718 bp, 98 predicted proteins | sample Palsa_T0_3_FD_202264 | JGI IMG/M metagenome (GOLD analysis project Ga0302326, IMG submission 202264) | Peat permafrost microbial communities from Stordalen Mire near Abisko, Sweden - Palsa_T0_3 | ecosystem: Environmental > Terrestrial > Soil > Palsa > Peat permafrost | place: Sweden: Abisko... | reverse complement strand
GCCGAGCTTCTTCTTGGCGTACTCCAGGCTACGCTCCAGATCCACCCGCTGCTGCTCCTTGAGCGCCGCTTCGAGCGCGGGCGCATTGTCGGACCATTCTCCAACCACCATGGACCCCATGAAAGGCCGACCGCTTTTCGCCAGAGCCAGAAAACGCGCGAACTCCCAGGCCGGTGTCTTGGCAAATGCTTTCCAGTAATCCGGCTCAAGGTACGGCAGCACCTCCGGCGGCCGGCCCGTGATGATTTCGAGCTGCATGGAGGCGCCCGGGCACAGTTTCCGATAGAGGTCGACGAAGCGTACGAAGTCCACCGAGCCGTCTCCCAGCGCCACCCATTGGGCGGCCGCGCCGCGCGGATGTTCGAAGACGGCGCTGTCGCGAACGTGCGAGGTCACTACGTAGGGCGCCAGGGTCTCCAGCGTGAGGAGCGGATCTTCGACCACCCACATCGGGTTGCCCGTGTCCAGGCAGGAGCCCACAAAATCCTTGCCGGCCTCTTCGATGATGACTTTCACTTCGCGCGCCTGCATGTCGCCGGCATGGTTTTCCACTCCGATGTGGATGCCCAGATCGAGCGCCTGCGCACGCACCGAGCGCAGCACTTTGACCGTATTTTCCATGTGAGCTTCAAGCGGCAGGGCGGTGTGGCGATCGGCGCGCGTCCCCATGTAACAACGCATCACGGAGGAGCCTGCCGCATGGGTCGCGCGCAGCCCGCGGGTGACATACTCGACGGGCTCGCCTTCTTTTTTGTTGTAACTGGTCGAGGACGGGCAAATGCAGCCGATGCCCCCGTCGATCGATACGCCCACGCGCGCGGCATGGTCCTTCACCTGTTGCAGGTACGCCGGCTCCAGGTTTTCGTAGTCGCCGAGGCTCGAAAGCTGGACCGTATCCAGTTTGAGCCCCGCCGCATAATCCAGAAGCTGGATCGCTTTCCATTTGAACGCCCGTATGGAATACGAGTCGAAGCCGAGCTTGATGGGAGGAGGTTCGGCGGAGGAAGTCATAGCGGCCAACGCGGCTGCCGAGGCTGTTTGCAAGAACGTACGCCTGCGCATAGCAAATGTTGTAGCATCTTTAAGATGGTTTCGAAAAGGCGATGCCCGCGAAGCTGACCACGCTTTCGGGATCGATATTCCATTGCTCGTACCGCAGCAAATCGCCGCGCGCTCCAGGCAGCGCTTTCAAGAAGGTGTAGAGCGGCGACGAGCCGCACCATTTCAAATCGTCGCGATTTTCCTGGATTAGATTCCAGAAGCCGTCGCCATCCGATTCCACGACGCGATCGATACGCTTGCGGTCGCGTTCGGCAACCTCGGCCATGATGCCCTGGTCGGCATGCGCGGGAAAACTGTCGTGATACCGGGCGCCCATGTGCGCCATGTCGATGCCCAGAATCCAGAAGAGACCATCGCCTTCGCGCGCGGCCATCTCGCCCAGGGATTCCAGAAAGCGCTTCACACCATCGTCATCCTCGGGCGCGCCCCCTGAATACAGGCTGTTGGCGAACTGTCCGCAAAGAATCGGAAGAATGCGAATGTCCGGGCCATAGATATGTTGCAGGAAGACGACCTGAAACTCGACGGTGTGCTCGAAGGAATGGCAGTAGTCTTCCATCAGCACGGCGTCGCCGCCGCGCGCCGCGAGCCGGTCGACCAGCGCGGTGTTGGTGGCGCTCTCGCCGAACGGCGTCACGAACGGTTTGCGCGTAAGGCCGAAGTGCTCAGGCTCGCCGTAGTGAGAAGTTGCCAGGATCACGAAAGTGCGATCCTTCAACTCCGGGCCGAGGGCCTGGTAGGCGGCGCGATAGGACTGCCATCCGCCTTCCGGGCTGACGTGCGGCGCGGCGATGCCGGCTAGTTTGTCCGAGGTGCCCGAGTGAACGCCCGAGTGGCCAGATGCCCCGTCCATATAGCGCGTCATCGTCTGGCGCAGGGCGGCGATCTCCAGAGGGTACGCGGCACCCGCATGCACCGCCTCGCGCCTGGGCGACTCTGCAAACTCCCGCTGACGCCCCGCCTTCATACGGGCAAAAACCTCGTCTTCGAGGAAGCCCGCCGAGCTGAGAGTTTCGGTCAGGTGCCGCTCGAGCTCGCCGATTTGAAGATCGCCCGTAATGCGGACCAGCAGCGCGCGCAGATCCAGATCCGTCTGGCAGCCATCGAAGCACCGCAGGCACTCGATCAGCACCGGTGGAACGACCAGCATGGCGTCGGAGTAGCGATACGGATCGCGGATGAACAGGCCCGGCTGGTCCGGCGCGGGAGACGGAAGAAAATCCAGCGCGGTGCGCAGGCGAGGCAGTGGTTGAGGCAAATTTTATGGTAGCAGAGGAGGGTTACTGATCCGATCGCGCAAGCCATCGACTGCGGCGGCCAGCACGCCGGGTCCGACGACATTCAGAAGGGCAAGGCCGAGTACGCGCACTTTGATAGCGTCGTCCATCGGCTCCGGACCTAACGCTTTTAGGTCGTCGTACAGTTTCGTTTGCTCCTCGACGGGAACGTTCTGCATGAGCGCCAGACAATAAGGGACCAGCCCCGCCGAGGCTTTGTGGTAGTCGATGCCTTCCATCAGTTTGGCAACGGATTGCGAGCGGGCGCGGGCCCGGAGGCGGTCTACCGCGGGGTCGGCGGCGAAACGGAAGATCTCGAGAAAAGTGCCGGGGCCGATGCCGAGATCGCGGTCGCCTGCGCGCACGATGAAGAGCGAGGACCGGAAGAAGGCCATAGCGCTCACGCCGGCGACCAGCACCTGGGCCCAGCGTTGGCTTGGGCCGGTAGTATTGAATGTCCGGTTGAACCCGCGTATGAGCGCCAGCGCCAGAATTGACGCAGCCACGTTCAGCGCGATATAGAATATCGCGGGGCCCGTGTACAGCGCCTTCTTCGGAGCATCTTTATATCGTGAGATCAATTCACCGGCGCCGACCAGCAGTCCCAGCAGTGCGACCGCCGCGTAATCGACGTATTCGGCCATGCGGTTACTTTGGGTGGGCCAACTGGGCTACATCCGAACCGAGCGCGGTTAGTTCAGCTATTTCCTTACCGGGGTCGCCGCTGATAGTCAGATATCCGGAGCTCTGCAAATACTTGATAGCTCCGGCGAAATCCTCAAATCCCATGCCGCTGGCGGCCTGCAGCGCGACGAGCGGCATCGAGTGTCCGGACGTATCGCCCAGCACTGCCACCACCGAAAATGGAGTGCCGCCCCCCACAGGCGCCGGCTGGCTGGCGCGTTCCAGTTGCTGTTTGTACCGCAGATACGGTAGGAAGCCTTCTGCCGGAGATCGTCCCATACTCAGATATTATATGACTCATGCCACTTCTTCGCTTGCGGCAGTTCGCCGAGGGTGAGAACTGCTACCTTGTGCACCTTGAGCTCGAAAGCGAGGGCGCGCGGCGCAGCGCCGAATCGCGGTTCGAGTTCAAAGTCAGCGCGCAGGACCAGGAGGACATGCGTTGGTATCTGGAAGATTATCTCCAATACCCGCTCGACCCGGCGCGCGACGAAGCGCATAACATCGAGTGTGCTCTCCATCACTACCGCGAGTCGATCCGCTACGATGAGTCCGCCGGCGATCTTTACGGGGCCGCCGGGACCCAGTACAATGTTGCCATCGCCCTCATGGGAAGCAAGCGCTTCGCCGACGCTCGCGAGTACGCTGCCGCCGCCCTGCGCAACTACCAGACCTACGGCGCCAGCGCCGCGAAAGACGTCCAAGATACACTCGACCTAATCGCCCGCATCGCCAAAGCCGCGTCCGCCTAAATCACTGCAGCACCACACCCACCCCAAGCGAGCCGCCACCGTGCGATGCCTTGATAATCTGCTCGATCTGCTGCTCCGGCACACTCAGCGACAGCGTCGTGACCTGCCCCGCGGCCGCTACGCTCAGGTTCTGCAGCAGCGCGGCGCCTGACGCGGCCAAGCCCTTCGGCGCAGTCATCTGCGCCATGCCGGTCAGCATTTTGAGCGTCTCCGCCAGCGCCGTAGCATCTTTATCCGTCTGCGAAACGGTCTGCGCCGTCAGGACCACGTTGGTCCCGAACTTCACGCCGCCACTGGCCTGCTGCACCTTATTCAGCGTGGCTCCAACCTCCTGCAACCGCGCCGGCGGGACCAGCGTCACAAACCACGCATCCTCCGTCGTGCTGAGCTGGTTCACCTGCGCAGCCAGATCCGCGCCGATGCCCACTGTCGCGGACCGGCGGTCGATGGCGGCCCGCACATCGACGTCGTCACCGGCGATCGCCAGCGTGCCGTCCAAAAAAGCCAGCGATCCCTTCGCGGGGTCGCCCAGGATTTCGACACCTTTATAGGTCTCGGCGGTCTGACCTTGGCTGAGGGCGGCTTCCACGATTCTGGCCACGTCAAAAGTGCCGCGAGCCGCGACCAGTCCCGATTTGCCGCCGGCCCCACCGGGCGAAGCTAACAGGATCTCGTGCAGATCGCGGCGGGGATCGAAGCCGGTAGTGTCAATCATGGTTTGCAGGCCCGCTTCCCTTTCCGCGATTTCCGCCATCAGATACTGGCCGAACGGCGAAAGGCGCACCTGCTCAACATTGATACCGGCCATCGCGCGAGCATCCGGCATGGCCAGACTCAGCAGGCCGGGGTCGGCCGCGAACATGGTTACGGCGGTCAGGGCGGCGGTCGCCAATACGCCGGCAGCGGTAATCAAGCGCAATCGCATTCTACTTGATGATAACGTGCCAACACCGCATTAAGTTCCTCTGTATGATGGGAGCATGGTCGTTTCCGCCACGGTGGACATCTTAGAAGAAAAGATCCGTTCGCGGCGCGCGCGCGTCGGCATTGTGGGACTAGGCTACGTGGGGCTGCCGCTGGCCGTCGAGTTCGCCAAGGCCGGCTTCCCGGTCACGGGCGTCGACGTGAACACGCAGAAAGTCGAGCGCGTCAACGCCGGCGATTCCTACGTAGGCGATATTTCGAGCGAGGCGCTGTCGGTGCTGGTGAAAGACGGCAAGCTGCGCGCCACTACGGATTTTGGCGTAGTCGGCGAGCTGGACACGGTGAACATTTGCGTGCCCACGCCGCTACGCAAAACCAAGGATCCGGACATGAGCTATATCGTTTCCTCCTGCCAGGAAATCGCCAGTAATTTTCACTCCGGCATGCTCATCATCCTGGAATCGACCACCTACCCCGGCACCACCGCCGAGCTGCTGCTGCCCGTATTTGAGAAGTCCGGGCTGCGGGTTGGCGAGGATTTCTTCCTGTGCTTCTCGCCGGAGCGCGTGGACCCGGGCAACGCGAAGTATCACACACGCAACATTCCCAAGGTGGTCGGCGGCACCACCGCGGCCTGTACACGGATGGGCTCGCTGTTCTATTCGCAGGCGCTCTCCACCGTGGTTCCGGTGAGCTCCACGCAGGTGGCGGAGATGGTGAAGCTGCTCGAAAACACCTTCCGCATGATCAATATCGGGCTGGTCAACGAGATGGCGCTGATGTGCGACCGCATCGGCATCAACGTCTGGGAGGTGATCGAGGCGGCCGCCACCAAGCCGTTCGGCTTCATGCCGTTTTATCCCGGTCCGGGGCTGGGCGGGCATTGCATCCCGATCGATCCGTTCTATCTTTCGTGGAAGACCAAGCAGGCGGGGATTGAGGCGCGCTTCATCGAGCTGGCCGGCTATATCAATGGCCAGATGCCGCACTTTGTGGTGGACAAAATCCAGAACGCGCTCAATGACGCGGGCAAGCCGGTGAAAGGTACGCACATTCACATCCTGGGCGTGGCATATAAGAAGGACATAGACGACATGCGGGAATCGCCGGCCCTGGACGTGATGCTGCTGCTGCAGCGCCGCGGGGCGCGCCTGTCGTACAGCGACCCGTATGTGCCCCGGCTTCAATTGGATGGCCTCGATTTGCGCGCGCAGCCGGAGAGTGTGGCCGGCGAGGCGGATTGCGCCGTGATCATCACCGACCACTCGGCGTTCGATTACCGGCGGATCGCTGCGAGCGCCCGGCTGATCGTGGATACCCGCAACGCGCTGAAAGGTGTGAATTCTTCTCACATTGTGCGTTTGTAGGAACCGAATTGCATTGACAAACGTCGGAAAAGCGAAGATCCTTGATTAAGGAGTTTCTATGGGACCCTCAGGCAGGCTCGTATTGTGTGGTTTTGCCGTCGCGGCTGGTAGCGTTGCCGCCCTGGCCCAGTCTGTGATTTCAGCGCGCTCGGGGTTGATCCACTACGTGGAAGGACAAGTCTACCTGGGCGATCAACCGGTCGAAACCAAGTTCGGGAGCTTCCCGGAATTGAAAGAGAACCAGCAGCTTCGCACCGAAGATGGGCGCGCGGAAGCGCTTCTGACTCCGGGCGTATTCCTGCGCCTCGGTGAGAACAGCTCAGTGCGCATGGTGACCAACCGCCTGATCGACACGCGTCTGGAGTTCCTGTCGGGAACTGCCATCGTAGAGGCCGACGATATCGGCAAGGACAACTCCGTTACGATGGTTTATAAGGATGCCACCGTTCACTTTGCCAAGAAGGGTCTTTACCGGCTCGACTCCGATTCCGGCGGGCTGCGTGTTTTCGAAGGGTTGGCCGAGGTGGCCGCCGGCGATAATACGGCTGAAGTGAGGGATGGCCACGTGATCGCGCTGGACACGCTGGCGGTCAGCAGGTTCGATAAGAACTCGACCGATGCGCTGGACCGCTGGAGCGCGCGAAGGGGCGAGTACGTCGCGATGGCCAACGTTGGGGCGGCGAATTCGGTGCGCAGTTCCCTGTTTTCGGGCGGCGGCGCGTACGGTACTGGCGGTGTTTACGGTGTCGGCGGCCTGTATGGTATTGGCAGCATGTATGGCAACGGCTGCATGTCTGGCGGCAGCATGTTCAACGGCGGCTGGTATTTTAATCCGTCCTTCGGCATGTACTCGTTTGTTCCGTGCATGGACGGGGCGATGTACAGCCCGTATGGGTACCGCTTCTGGAACCCGTACGATGTGTACTCGGCATTTCAGCCCGGCTATTATTATTACCCGTCGTCGGGTTCCGCAGCCAACTCCACGAGAGCGTATACCGGCACTGGCTATAGCGTCAATCCGGTAAGGCCCATCGCGACCAGGGGTTCCACGGCAATGGCCTCCTCTTCGGGATCTTCGTCGCGAGGGTTCGCGGGCGGGTCGCCGGTAAGCGTGTCTTCAAGCACGGTATCCGCTCCGATGTCGCATAGCGGCGGCAGCAGTGTCGGCGGCGGCGGTGGTGGCGGCGGCTCGCACCACTAAAAAGATCGACCTCGCATCGCCCACAATTCGCTACAATAGGGCCTCGGAGGAACCATGTTGAAGGGTTTCAAGCAGTTCCTGCTGCGAGGCAATGTAATCGATCTGGCTGTCGCAGTGGTGATCGGCACAGCATTTGGGGCTGTAGTCACGGCGCTGGTTAAGGATCTCATCACGCCTCTGATCGCGGCCATCGTAGGCAAGCCGGATTTCTCGGCGATCAAATTTACCGTCAACACCAGCACGTTTCTGATTGGCGATTTCGTCAACGCGGCGGTCGGGTTCGTCCTGGTAGCCAGCGCCGTATATTTTTTCGTGGTGGTGCCGGTGAATGCCGTACTGGCGCGAGTGCGGCGCGGGCAAGCACCGCCCGACCCCACGACCCGCCAGTGCCCGGAGTGCCTCAGCACCATACCGATCAAGGCACGGCGCTGCGCCTACTGCACTTCCCTCATCGCGGCAGCCTGAAGGGCGCGCAGCCGCGTACAGGCATAAACCGCGCGCGTATTGGGCGTGGCCACGCCCAGGCGCTCTCCGAGTTCCAACACGGCGCCCACCACGGCTTCGAGCTCGATCGGCCGGCCGGCTTCCAGGTCCTGCAGCATGGAAGTCTTGTGCTCGCCGACTTTGGCCGCCCCGGCCATGCGCTGCTCTATGGTAATCGGCAGCTTCAGCCCCAGGCGCGCGGCCACGCCTTCGGCCTCCGCCATGATGGCGCGGACCAGGGCGGATACGTACGGGTCGGCTGCCATGCGGGCGAGGGTGGCGCCGGTGAGTGCGCTGATGGGATTGAAGGCTACGTTCCCCAGCATCTTGACCCAGATCTCTTCCCGGATATGCGTGGTGACAGGGCAGCGCAAGCCGGAGGCGACAAGGGCCTGGGCGATGGCGCGGCAGCGAGCGGTGCGCGTGCCATCCGGTTCTCCAATGGGGATGCGGTCGCCCTCGATGTGGCGAACGACGCCGGGCTCGGCAACCTCGGTAGCAAAGTAGACCAGTGAGCCGACCACGCGGCGCGCTTCGATGGCCGCGGCGATCGCGCCTCCGGGATCCACGCGCTCGAGCGGCATGAACCACCAGGGCACACCGTTCTGCAGGCTGACGACGGCCGTATCCGGACCCAGCAGGCAGCCCAGGCGCGGCGCCAGATCCGGCAGGCTGTGAGCCTTCACGGCCAGGAAGACGACATCGGCCTGTCCAATCGATTGCGGATCGCCGGTGGCCTTTGGACGCGCGTCGAAATCGCCTGCCGGGCTGACCACGCTCACGCCGCGCTCGGCGATCGCGCGCAATTGCGGTCCGCGCGCCAGCAGCGTTACGTCCAGGCCCGCGCGCGCCATCGACGCCCCGATATAAGCTCCGACCGCGCCGGCTCCCGCGATCACGAACTTCACGCCGATGCCCCGGTCAGCGCGGCCGCCACATTCAAACGCTGAATCTTGCCGGTAGCCGTGCGCGGAATCGATCGGACGATGCGGATCTTTTTGGGACGCTTGAAATCGGCCAGCCGCTCGCCGCAGAAGCGGAGCAGGTCCGCTTCCACCGTCGCAAGGTCGGGGCGGAGCACCACGGCGGCCTCCACCTCCTCGCCCCAGGTGGGATGCGGCACGCCAAAGCAGACGGCTTCCGCTACAGCGGGATGCGTAAGCAGCAGCTCATCGATTTCGCGCGGAGAGATCTTCTCTCCGCCTCGGTTGATCAATTCCTTGAGGCGGCCGGTCAGATGGAGATAGCCGTCTTCATCCAGAATTCCCTGGTCGCCGGTGCGGAACCATTCACCGAAGAAGGACCTGGCAGTAGCCTCCGGGTTGCTTTCGTATTCGCGGATGACGCCGGAGCCTTCGATGCAAACCTCACCGGCCTGGCCTGTGGGCAGTTCGATCCCGGTCTCGTCGAAAATGCTGATCCGCGCTCCGGCGCCGGGCCCGACGGAACCGGCTTTACGCACGGCCGGCGGCAGGGGATTGGAGGCCATCTGGTGGGAAGCTTCCGTCATCCCGTAGGCTTCGAGCACCGGAGCCTCGAAGTACTCTTCCATGCGGCGCATCAGATCGGGCGAGAGAGCGGCGCTGCAGGAACGTACGAAGCGCAGGCTGCCGGGCCCGCCGGCCTTGCGTGTGAGGATGAGCTGATGGATTGACGGCACCGCGGAATACCAGGTGACGCCGTGGTCGCGCACTGTACGCCAGAACGCTAGCGGGTTGAAACGCGTTGGGATCACTACGGTTCCGCCGGTCAGCAGCGTGGCCATGGTGGAGGCCATCAGGCCGTGTACGTGGAACAGTGGCATCAGGCACAGCGAGACATCTTCAGGGCCGAGCGAATAGGTCTGCGCGATGGCGCGTGCCGAAGCAGCCAGATTGCGATGCCGCAGCGGAACGCGCTTGGGCCTGCCGGTGCTGCCGCTGGTATGTAGGACGAGCGCGATGTCGTCGGGGCTGGGTTCGTGCGCGGATCCGGCGCCGCCTTCCGCGGCAAGCATTTCCGGATGAAGCACCGGGATGCCGGACTGGACCGCCGCGCGGCGGGCTTCGCCCAAATCTTCTGGCGGAGCAATCAGGATCTTAGCGCGGGTATCTTCCAGATAAAAACAGAACTCCTCGAATTTGTAGCCTGGATTCAGCGGCGCCGCGGTGCCTGCAACGGATGCGGCGAGGAAGGCCGCCACAGCCTCCAGTCCGTTGGGCAGCGCGATGGCCACGCGATCGCCACCGCTAATTCCCGCGCCGCGCAGAGCATTGGCCATGGCGCGCACCTGCCGCCGCAGAGCATCGTAGGTCACACGCCGGCCGGAATCGGGGAGAATGATGGCGCTCCGGCGGCCGTCGGCGGCGTCCAGCACCTCGAGCAAAGTCCGTGGGTCGCTCATCTTTGCAACATAGCAAAAAACCATCTTTGAGCATGCGGGGGCGCTTTGGGATAGAATCGGCAGCATGATCTCCCGACGGAATTTTGGGCGTGTGGCGCTAGCTGGCTTGCCTCTGGCGCGGGCATTTGGAAAGCTGGATTCGCGCGTGGATGGAGTGTTGATCGGCGTGCAGTCGTATAGCTTCCGGGACAGGCCGCTGGACGCTGCCATCAAAGGTATTGCCGAGGTGGGGTTGAGCGAGTGCGAGCTGTTTCAGGGCCACGTGGAGCCGAAGGAGGAGCGCGGACCCGCGGGCCGCGAGGCGCTCCGCAAATGGCGGCTCACGGTATCGCTCGACGAGTTCCACGATATTCGTAAAAAGTTCGACCAGGCGGGCATCATGCTGTATGCCTACAACTACAGCTTCCGGGACGATTTCACGGATGACGAGATTGCGCGCGGTTTCGAGATGGCCAAAGCGCTGGGAGTGAAGTATATCACCGCGTCGTCCACGATATCGGCGGCCGGCCGTGTGGCGCCCTTCGCGGAAAAGAACAAAATCGTGGTGGGGATGCACGGGCACTCGAACATCAAGGATCCCAACGAATTCGCCAAGCCGGAGAGCTTCGAGGCGGCCATGAAGCTGTCGAAATATATCGCGGTGAATCTGGACATCGGGCACTTTTTCGCGGCGGGTTACGATCCGGTGCCTTATATCGAGCAGCACCACGAGCGCATCGTGACGCTGCACCTCAAAGACCGCAAGAAGAACGATGGGGAGAACATGCCTTTCGGCGAGGGAGACACGCCCATCAAGGAAGTGCTGCAACTGCTCAAGCGCAGGAAATACCGGATTCCGGCGAATATTGAATACGAGTACAAGGGCGGCGACACGGTGGTGGAAGTGCGCAAGGCATTCGACTACTGCAAGAGCGCGCTGGCCTGAGCGGTTTTTGCCCGCGCAAGTTTTCGATGCCGTAGCCGATATGAGAATTAGCGGCCGCGGCAGACGGCTTTCCGTCCTGCCACCGGAGGGCGGCCGCTTCAACTTTGGCACAATATCCCCACAAATACTTTCACAATACTGTCACAAGCCCTTGCGCGCTTCCGTGTTTTCTGATATTCTCCTCATAATTTTGATTTAATTGGGGGTCGTGTGTCCGGATTGGACCGGAGTGGCGGCCAGTGGAGGGGAAGATGACCCATGACGCTCATTTTGCTTGGCGGTGGCAGACCCTTGCGATACTTTGTGTCCTGTCGCCAGCGCTACTGTTAGCTCAATCGGAACGTGGCACGATCTCAGGAACCGTGCGCGATCCGTCCGGAGCCGCGGTTCCAGGCGCCCGTGTTACGGTGACGAACACGGCCACCAATACCCTGCTCGACCTGGTCACCAATGACGCGGGCGACTACACCGGACCCAGTCTGCCAGTGGGGCAGTACACCGTCCGTGTGCAGAAAGAAGGGTTTCGAACGGAGGTGCTCAACGGCCTGACCGTGGATGCCGCGGTCACTGTTCGCGCGGATGTGACCCTGCAGGTCGGCACGGCGCAGCAGACCGTCGAGGTCCAAGCCGCAGCCATACAATTGCAGGCCGAAGACGCCAAGACATCCGCCACGGTTACGAACCAGATGGTGGATGAACTGCCGTTGGTAGTCAGCGGCACTCTACGCAGCCCGTTCGACTTGGCTTCCATTACGCCGGAGGCCAAGAACGTCGGCGGCGACGAGGGGTTTTCCCTTGGCGGCGGCCAAGCGGCGTCTTATGGCACGACCCTCGATGGCATCTCTGCCGATACCTCCCGCGCCCTACAAAAGAGTTGGGTCTCTTCCAACGCGCCGTCGCTCGAGGCGATCACTGAGTTCACCGTGGATACCAATGGCTTCAAGGCGGAATACGGCCATGCGGGCGGAGGCGTCATGACCTTCGTCTCAAAGTCCGGCACCAACGAGTTACACGGCTCAGTATACGAGTTCCTGCGCAACAACGACTTCGACGCCAATTACTTTTTCAGCAACAAGGACGACATTGCCAGACCCATTTACAAGCAGAGCGACTTTGGCGGCAGCCTGGGCGGACCCATCTGGATACCAAAAATATACAACGGCAAGAATAAGTCGTTCTTCTTCTTCGCCTACGAAGGCTTCCGCAACCGCGTGGGAGCCACGGCGCTGGCCAGCACCGTTCCTACTCCGGAAATGTACACCGGCGATTTTAGCAAATGGGTGAACGCCCAGGGTAAGATGATCCCAATTTACAACCCCACCTCACAGGTCGTCAATGGATCGACGGTGACGCGCACGCCATTCCCCAACAATCAGATTCCGCAGAGTCTGTTCGATCCGCTGGCCGCGCAGGCTTTGAAGGTCTTTGCTTCGGGGCCGGGCGGCCAGTTACTGCCTAATAACGGCGCGGCGCCGGGCACCGCGGCTTATGTGAACGCCAACTACCTCGACACTACCGGCTCCCAGGTAAATCCGATTAACAAATTCAGCATCAAGGGCGACCATGTGTTCTCAGAGAGGGATCGCCTCTCGGGATACTACGGTTACGACCGCGAGGCGACGGTCCCCGGCCCGGATGGTCCGGCGACGCTCCCCGGTTATTACACCAATTACAACGACCTGCATCAGGACTCGGATGTATTCCGAATGAGCTGGGACCATATCTTCAGCCCTACTAAGTTTAACCACTTCTACGCGGGCGGCAATAACTGGCGGCAGAATCACAATCCTCCGCAAGAGTATATCGGTAACTGGAAGAACAAGCTCTGCGAGCCGAATGTGCCGGATTGCAACGAGAATCTGTTGAATTTCACGTTCAGCAATGGCTACGGCGGGTGGGGCGGCCAAGCCAACAACGGCTCGGAGAACACCATCTACGGCTTCAACGATGATTTCACTTTCATCAAGGGCAAGCATACCTTCAAGTTCGGGGGCATGTATCAGTTGACGCATTACAACGGATTTGGCCGTCAGTGTGTGTCCGGATGCGCCGGGTTCAGCTTCGAGGAGACCGGTCTGCCGGGCGACACGAACTTCTCGACCGCGGGCGGCAACCCGTTCGCCTCCATGTTATTGGGGTATGCGGATAGCGGCCAGATCGACACTATCCGGTTTATCGGCCAGCAGTGGCCTTACTTCGCCGGATATTACCAGGACGACTGGCGTGTCAGTCCCAAACTGATGCTGAACCTGGGCGTCCGATGGGAGACGCAACTGCCTCCGACCGGCCTGGATAACCGTTGGTCGGATTTCTCGCCAACCACTGCGAATCCGGCCGCGGGCGGCATTCCCGGCGCGGTGCTGTTTGCGGGTTCGGGCCCGGGCCGCGTGGGGTCGCGCACGCTGGCGGATTCCTACTTCAAGGCTTTTGGGCCGCGCTTCGGTTTCGCTTATTCGCCCAACGGCAAGACAGTGATTCGCGGCGGCGCAGGAATTTCGTACTCGGCTATCACCACGGTCACCGGCTCGGCCCATAACATGGGCTTCACGCTTACCCAGGGTTTCTCGAATACCAGCAGCGGAATTGATCCCACCTTCATTCTCAGCCAGGGGATGCCTCCATGGACGGCTCCGCCATTTGTCAATCCGTCGGTTTCCAATGGCGCGAGCGTAACCTGGTGGCAGGGCCGGGAAGCCACGCGGCCGCCCGAAGATTATAACTTCAATTTATCGATCCAGCGGCAACTTACGCAGAGTCTGGTCCTCGATGTGTCTTACAACGGCGTGATGGGCGCGCATTTGCAATCGGGAGAGGATAATTACGACCAGCTCAATCCGGCCTATGTCACCGAATATGGCGCGGCCTTGCTTAACTCTTTGGTCACATCGCCGGCAGCGATGGCGGCCGGCATTACGCCGCCGTTCCCGGGCTTCGTCGCTTTGTGGGGTAAGCGCGCCACGGTGGCTCAGGCGCTGCTTCCCTTTCCACAATATTCGTCCGTAAACACCGAGTCCGGCCAGGGCGATCATAGCGGCCACTCTACTTACCACGCCGGTATTATCAAACTGCGAAAGACCTACGCAAACGGATTGACGTTCCAGACTTCGTATGTCTACTCGAAACTTCTGACTGACTCCGACAGCTACTGGCCTACCGCGTTGGGTGGTGTCAACAGCTACGACCGAGCGCTCGACAAATCGATTGGCGCATACAACATTCCGAACGACTTCAAACTTGGCGGAGTCTACGATTTGCCGGCTGGGAAAGGCAAGAGGTGGCTGACGCATGGCGTGGGCGCCGCCGTACTGGGCAACTGGCGGGTTAGCGCCGTCACCACTTATGAGAGCGGCCTGCCGGTTCACATCTCGACGACCTACTCGCTGCCCATCTTCGCGGGACAAACCGCGGCCTATGTTACGTCGTATACAGGTTGGAAGGCGAGCTGGAGCGGGTCCTTCGATCCTTCGGTAGATAATTTCCTGGTACCCTATGGCACCGGACCGTTTCCCAAGCAGGGTGCCGGCACGCCCTACAATGGAATCGGTAATGTGACCCGCTACAATCCGGACGTGCACTTTTTTCCGCTGTACAACGAAAACTTCTCGCTGGCCAAGAGCTTCCCCATACATGAGCAGCTGCGCCTGGACTTTCGCGCCGAGGCTTTCAACGCGCTCAACCGGGTGCAGTTCGGGACTTCTGTCGGGGCTGCTTCTCCGAGCGACGTCACGCTGCAGGATGCGAACTTCGGCAAGTTTACGAGCAATAGCGACATCGCGAACACACCCCGGCAGTTACAACTCGCGCTTAAGTTTTATTTCTGAACGGGCCGAAGTTACCCCGCGGTGCGCCGCAACATAGCGCGCTTAACCTGCTCGAGCAACGCATTGGCTCGCGGGAGACTCTCGACGGCGCGCCGCACCTCGGGGTCGCCGCTCGTGGCGATATGGTCGGCGGAGAGCTTGTCAAACGCGCGCGTGTATAATTCCAGCTTCAACTGCTCTTCGACCCAGGGGCGATTTTCGGCGAATTCGGCGTCGGTAAAAGCGATGTCCTGCTGCCGCAGGTAATCGCGAAAGCGGCGGACGGTAGACTCATCCGGCGACCAACCCTGAGGCAAGCGCGGAATATCGGCGCCAAAGAAGACCGAGCCGAAGTGATAGAAGGCGCCGGGACGGGGGATCAGCAGCCGCCGCTCGAAGTCGTTATAGCGCTGCGCGGGGAACTTCTCGTCCGGAGTGATTCCGCCGCCGCCGTATACCGTGCGGCCGCTGTCGGTCATCTTCACGTCGTTCGAATCCTGGGCGTCTACCTGGCGGTTGTGATAGTAGTAGTCGAAAAACGAGCGGTGCGCGTAGTCGCGCTGGATGAGGCGGCCGCTGGGCGTGTAGTAGCGCGCGATAGTAAGCAGCAGCGCGGCGTCCTCGGACAGCGGAAACTGGGCCTGCACGAGTCCCTTGCCGAAGGTATTTTCGCCGAGCACCCAGGCGCGATCGTGATCCTGTAGGGCGCCGGCCACGATTTCGGAAGCCGAAGCCGTGTTGCGGTTCACCAGCACCACAATGGGATACTGCCGCCCATGGTTGCCGACCTTGGCGCGGAATACCTGCTCGGGTTCGGCGCGGCCGCGGTGGGAGACCACGGTCTGGTCCTTGCGTAGGAAATGGCCGGCAACGGCCACGGCTTCGTTGAGCAGGCCGCCGCGGTTTTCGCGCAGGTCGAGGATCAGGCCGCTGACGGCATCTTCGCCCAAATGACGGAAGTCTCCGTCCATATCGCGGCCGACGCTCTGGCTTTCAAAGGTCTTTATATTCACATAGGCGATACCCGGGCGCACCCAAAAAGCGTCCACGGCACTGGGCGATATTTCACCGCGCGTGACCGGGAACGAAACCGGCTGGGACGCGCCGTAGCGGCGCACGCCGACCTTGACCAACGTGCCGCGCGGGCCTTTGAGCAAGTCGGCGACCGCGCCGGAATCCATGCCTTCGACGTCGCGGCCGTCGACTGCCACGATGACATCGCCCCGACGGAGGCCGGCGTGCGCAGCGGGCGAATCAGGGAAGGCCTGCACCACGGCCACGCTGGCGCCATCCATCATGACTTCCATGCCGACGCCGTAATACTGGCCACGCTGGTTCTGCTGCATCAAGCGGTATTCTTCGGGATCGAGGAAGTTGGAATGCGGATCGAGCGTGCGCAGCATGCCCGGAATGGCCCCCTGGTAAATGGCTTTTTCCGGAGGGAGCGAATCCGCGAAGTTCTCTTCAATAAGGGCGTAAGCCGAGGCGAAGGACTTGACGCTGCCGCTCAGGTCGCCCTCGGCCTGTGCGGTGGCGGTGCGCGCCACCTCCGGGCCGCAGAGGCCGCCCACCAAACCACCCAGCACAATCATCAGCGGCACAAAAGCCACGGAACGGGTCTTTTCGCGTCTCACGGAGTCCATGGGCACACTCCAACCGTCGATTTTTTCCATGATACCACCGCTGTGGCCGGCTGCGAGGTCAGGCCAATCGTTCGTCGGCCGAGGGGCTTATTTGCGCGCGAAGAGTGACGAGATGGGCCAACTCGGCCCGCTGATTGCGCCTGTACCAAATCAGGAAGCCGAAGAACGCCAGAGTAGCCAGCCAGACAATGTCGATGCGAAGCGAGCTAAAGAAGAGCCAGGTCAACAGGCGCTTTCGGTGCTCGGGAGAGTGGTTATAGATCCATCCCAGGCAGAATGCGATTTCACACAAGTAAAGGCCGGCTGCGAACCGGATGGCCGCCAGCGCGCCACGGCAGCGGCGCACCGTAAGGTCCACAAAGGCGGCCGCATCCAACGCTGAAGGAAACCAGGCGCCCCGGCTGAAGGTGAGCACAATCGTCCAGGCGGCGGCCAGGAATAGCCAGATGACCGCGGACAGCAATATGGTGTCTGGTTCCGGCGAATACAAGGCCCATACCGTACTGCCGCCTCCCATTACGATAGTCACTAAAATGTCGGCGATCAAACCGACCTTCATTAAGCGGGATCGGCGCTCTACTCTCCTTCGCAAGTCCAAAGGGATGGTCGTCCCCGACTGCCATTGCCCGCGCCAGACGTCTAACTCCGCGTCCATGTTCATTTCCGGTTCTCCAGTGACTCCCGCAAAATCTGGCGCGCGCGGCTCAAGCGAACACCCACATTACTCTCCGAGATTCCAAGCACTTCGGCGATCTCTCCATATCCCAAGCCTTCGAGTGTCAGCGTGACCACCTGCCGGTAAGCGACAGGCAGGCGATGGACAGCCCGCCTCAACCGGGCGGCTCTCTGCTCTTGCGCTAACCCCGATTCCGGATCCGGCGCCGGGTCATACACTTCGATCTCTTCGGCTAGCCCTGCCACCTGCGACCGCGAGCGCGCCAGATAAGCAATGCCGCGATTATGCGCGATTCTGAACAGGAACGTGCGCTCGGAGCAGTCACCACGAAACCGGGGCAACGCTTGCCAGATGGCGATGGCGATTTCCTGCAGCAGGTCGTCGCGGTCGCTGGGCGTATTGGTGTAGCTCGCGGCAAGGCGCGTGAGCGCGGCGCCATTCGCGGCGAGAACACGATCGAAATGCTGCTCCAGGGCCGCTCGGTCCAAGCGTCAGTTCCCATGAATGATTTCATCACGCTGCAACCTGTTGGCGGCAATCAGTAAGACAAGCAGGGCCAGGGTCACGGTCGCGCATCCCAATGCTATTGGTTGAAGTAACTGAACCTTCCCGCCATTCATCAGAAGTTCGAGCTGCAACTGTTGTCCCACCACGGGGAGGAAGCCGCACCAGACTTGCCTGGCCGCCGGGAAGAACACGAGCAGCATCCCGATGCCCATTGGAAGAAACACGATCAGTGACAGCCAGGTTTGCGCTTCCTTCACGCCTCGGCTAACGGTTGAAATCAGCAATTGCGTCGAGGTGGCGAAGAGCGGCAGGGGAAAGAGCCCGAAGGCCATGACCAGCAAGAGACCGGGCCAGGCTACTTTCACCGGTAGCCCCGCGGTTGCAAAGACTAACGCAAATCCCGATAAGTTGACGACTAAGCCGGCTACTGCAAAGAGACTGACCGCCAGCCACTTCCCAAGCACAACGCTCCCTCTGCGAACGGGGTTCAACAGCAAAGGCAACAGAGACCGGCGCTCTCTTTCTCCGGCGACCATGTCCATCGCGACGTTCATACCGCCGACGAAGGCCGCGACCAGCGTGAACACCGACATCATGCCTACCAGAACGGCGACGCTCGACCCAGGCTTGGTGCCTCCAGGATGCGCCATCGAGACCAGCCCCACTACCAGCGGACCCATGAGCGCGTAAAACAACGATGCAATTACCGATCGGACATCCCGCAAGCCGTCCACAATTTCTTTGCGGGCAATGACGAGAGACTGATTCAGCATGAGCAATTCTCCGGTTGGCAGGTCAGTCTGATGAATGCATCCTCAAAAGAGGCCGTGCCGGCTTTGGCGCAGAGCTCCGTGGGCGAGCCTTGGGCGATCAGACTCCCGCTTGAGATGACCACCACCTTGTCACATAGCGCGCGCACTTCATCGAGCACGTGACTTGAGAATACGACGCACGTGCCCGAGTCGCGCAAGCGTCTCAGCAGGTCGCGCAGCGATCGGACGGTCGGGACATCCAATCCGTTGGTCGGTTCGTCCAGCAGCAGATTTTGGGGCGAATGCAGGATAGCCCGGCCAAGAGCGGTCTTCATCCGCTCGCCCTGAGAGAACCCGGCCATTCGCCGGCTGGCAATCGATTCGAGCCCGAGGATCGAAAGTACCTGGTCTACCCGCTCCATCAGAAGCTTCGGCGGCATCCCGCGAAGTCTTCCGAAGTAGACCAAATTTTCGCGCACCGTCAGTCTGGAATAGATTCCGGTGTGGTCCAGCAGAGCGCCCACGCGGCGACGCCGGCCAAGCGGATCATTACCAGCGTCGATCGTAATGGAGCCCGAGTCAGGCTGCAGCACCCCGCAGATCATCCGAAGCGTGGTGGTCTTGCCGGCGCCGTTGGATCCCAGCAGACCGGTGATGGCTCCATCCGGAGCTTCGAACGACAGATGTCTCACCGCCGGCCGGCCAGCAAAACTTTTTCCGAGTTCCAGAACTTTGATCATGGTCCCTGCTCTGGTAGTCCATTCGCGGCGGAAATCCTTACAGGAAAATCGGACGCCATGCGCTACAATATTTTGTTCCAATAGATGGAACGCGTCAGCAGGCTTATCGGCAGGCTACCTTCGGGCGGAAGTGCGATCGACACCGAGGGGCTGGCCCGCGCGGCATGGCCCGCCGCGGTGGGGAAGAAGATCGCCGCGCGTACCCGGCCGGGGCGCATGGTGCGCACGCGGTTGATCGTCGAAGTGGAAGACAGGCTCTGGCAGCGGCAACTGTTCGCGCTTTCCGGCCAGATCGTATCGAACCTCGCCCGGCAGCTTGGGCAGGGGATCGTCGAGGAGGTGGAGTTCCGTATCATGCCGCCGCGGCGCGATTCGCAGCGAGCGGAAACGGCCCAGCCGGCGGCGCTGGCCGCGGCCGACGAAGCCGACCAAATAGCCGATCCGGGGTTGCGCAGGATTTATAGGAGCGCGCGCAAAAAGGCGCTGGCGTGAAGATCACCGAACAAGAGGTGCGGTACGTGGCCGACCTGGCGAACCTGAGCCTGAGCGAGGCGGAGGTTCACCGATTCCAGGCGGATCTGAACGAGATTCTCGGCCATATCGAGAGGCTGAACGATATTGATACGGCCGGGGTCGAGCCCATGACGCAGGTGGTATATGAAGCCGGCGACACAGCTACACTGCGCGCGGACCGGGAGCGACCGCCGCTGGGTACGGAAGCGGCGCTGGCCAATGCGCCGAAGGCTGGGGCCGGCTATTTCAAAGTACCCAAGGTCGTCGAACGCTGAGTCAACCTTGAGCTATGGATATTGCGTCCCTCACCATAGACCAGGTCAGAGAGGGTTTGCTGGCGCGCCGCTTCAGCGCGGTGGAACTGACCCGCGAGGCGCTGGATTTTGCCGAAGCGCGGAACCCCTCCACCAATGCCTATCTGCATTTCTCGCCCGAGCGCGCGCTGCGCTCGGCGGTTCGGGTGGACGAGAAAGTTGCGCGCGGGGAAGATCCCGGTCCGCTGGCCGGCGTGCCGATCGCGGTGAAGGACGTCATTGTGACCAAGGGCGTGCGCACCACTTGCGGCTCGAAGCTGCTGGCGCAATACACTCCGCCGTACGATGCGACGGCCGTGATGCGGCTTGAGGAAGCCGGCGGCGTGATCCTGGGCAAGACCAACTGCGATGAGTTCGCGATGGGCTCGTCGAACGAGAATTCGGCGTTCGGACCGGTGCGCAATCCGCTGGCGCCGGACCGCGTGCCGGGCGGATCGAGCGGGGGTTCGGCGGCGGCGGTGGCCCAGGGTACGGCCGTACTGGCCCTGGGCTCGGATACGGGCGGATCTATCCGGCAGCCCGCTTCATTTTGCGGCGTAGTGGGGGTCACGCCGACCTACGGGCGCGTGTCACGGTACGGGCTCGCGGCGTTCGCCAGTTCCCTCGATCACATCGGAACGCTGGCCCGCACAGTGCGCGATGCAGCCGTGCTGCTGGGAGCCATCGCCGGGCGCGATCCGATGGACGCTACTTCGGCCGAAGCGCCCGTACCGAATTACACACATCCGCTCGACGGCGATGTGAAAGGTATGAAGCTTGGATTGCCCCTCGAGTATCTAAAGGATTTGACGAGCGAGACCGGCGACCTGATCGCCAAAGGCATAGAGACCCTGCGGAAGCTCGGTTGTGAGGTGCGGGACATCAGTCTGCCTGCGACCGATTACGCCGTGGCCTGCTATTACATCATCGCCACGGCGGAGGCCAGTTCCAACCTGGCACGGTACGATGGCGTACGATACACTTTCCGATCCGAGTCGAGCGGCACCTTGAGCGATATGTACCGGCACACACGCGGCGAGGGCTTCGGGGCCGAATGTAAGCGGCGCATCATGTTGGGCACCTATGTGCTGAGCGCCGGATATTACGACGCCTACTATTTGAAGGCGCAAAAAGTGCGGGCGCTGATCGCGCGGGATTTCGCGCGAGCCTTTTCGGAAGTGGACGCGATCGTCGCGCCGGTGTCGCCTTTCCCGGCGTTCAAGCTCGGCGAAAAGATCGACGATCCGCTGGCGATGTACCTATCAGACATTTACACGATTACCGGCGACTTGGCCGGCATCCCCTGCATGAGCGTGCCTTGCGGCAAGACGGCGCAGGGGTTGCCGGTGGGAATGCAGATTCTGGCCCGGCATTTTGACGAGCCATCCATGTTCCGCGTGGCCTACGCTTTGGAGCGCGCCGGCGGAGTGAATTGAAATACTACAAGGAGATGAACGGAGACTACTATGCCCTTTACGCTTCCCCCTTTGCCCTACGCGTCTGACGCGCTGGAGCCTCACATCGACAAGACCACCATGGAGATCCACCACGACAAGCACCATGCCGCTTATGTGACCAACCTGAATAAGGCGCTGGAATCGGCGCCCGACCTGGCCGGTAAGACTATTGAAGAACTACTCGCCAACAACTGTGCCATTGTGCCGGAGAATATTCGGACGGCGGTGCGCAACAACGGCGGCGGCCATATCAACCATTCGATGTTCTGGAACATCATGGCGCCCAAAGCGGGCGGGCCGCCGGTCGGCCACGTGGCGCAGGCCATCACTGGCACATTCGGCGGATTCGACCAATTCAAAGAGAAGTTCAACGCCGCGGGTATGGGCCGGTTCGGCTCCGGCTGGGCATGGCTGGTGGGCGGCGGCGGAAAAGTGGAAATCATCTCGACGGCCAACCAGGACAGCCCGGTGATGGAAGGCAAGCATCCCATCTTTGGCGTGGATGTGTGGGAGCACGCCTATTATTTGAAGTATCAGAATCGCCGCGCGGATTATCTGGGCGCGTGGTGGAACGTGGTGAACTGGGCGGCCGTGGAAGAGCGGTTCAATTCGAAGAAGTAATACGGCGGGCGTGCAGCCGACATCAGGGCGGAGCCTTGGCTATCTCTCTTTCCAGTTGTGCTAAACTCTGGCCGGGAGGGCTATATGTCAGCCAACCTTCGTGCTTACCTGTTTCGCGTCGGTGTAGTGACGTTCCTTACATTGTGTACGAGCCCGGTTCGGGCATCCGTCGCGTATATTGCGAACTGCTGCAACCATCCCTCATCGGTAAGTGTTTTTGAAACCAGCACAGGCCGGCAGACGGCAGTGTGGAAGGTGGGCGCGGACGCGTTCGACGCGGTCTTCGCGCCTAATGGCACAACCGCGTACGTGTCAAGCTCGCTCTCGCACTCGATTACCGAGTTCCAGGTTTCGACTGGTGCTACGTTGGCCACGATTCCGGTTGGCTTCAATGTACAGTGGATGGCGATTACCCCGGACGGCAGTACGCTGGTGGCGGAGTCCGACGACACCACGAGTTATCACCTGATTTCAATTTCCACGCAGGCGAACGTTGTGACTCACGTGGCCAGTTTTACGGCACTCGGTCCGCTAGCCATTTCACCGGACGGAACCAAACTCTACGTAAATGGGCAGACCGCGCCGCCGCAGCCGGAGGGTCTGTTGGTTATCAATCCCGTCACCCTGGTGGTCACGGCGACAGTCCCCGTGGTTGGTGGAGTCGCGGTGGCAGTGACGCCGAATGGCCAGTTCGCTTACGTTCCTACCTTAATCGTAGAGCCTTGGACAATAGCCGTAGCAGTAGTCAACACAGCTACCAATACGGTGGTCACGACCATACCACTCGACTCGAAAAACGGGGAACTTGGAGTAACTGACATTCAGATCTCGCCGGATGGATCGACGGCTTTGGTTTCGGAATATTCGAGCCATACGAACCTGGCCGTGCCGGTCGTCAGCGTGATTCAAACCAGCACCAACCAGGTGGCGGGATCGATCACGTTGCCGGCGGAGGCGAACCCGGGCGCCATCGTATTTTCGCCGAGCGGAAAATTCGCCTACGTGACGGGCAATAACGTAGTGGTGGACGTGGTGGATGTCGCGAGTATGAAGACGGTCTCTCAAATGACAGCGTTGGGCAACGTATCAGGACTGGCGATCAGTCCGGATGGAAAGACACTCTTGTGTCCGAATTCCGGCACGACACAGGCGGAGGCGCTCGGTCTAACCAGCGGAACGGTGCAGGCGGCTATTCCGCTGGGAGCCATGGACCCCAACACTACCAGCGCTGCGCTTCTGGATTTCGGCGGCGCCGCGGCGAGTCCCGACGGCGCGCGTGTATACATGACCAACGACTTCTCGGGCAATGTCTCGGTGATTGATACAGCGTCAAAGACTACCCTGGCGAGCGTTCCGGTCTGCGGCAGGGGTGTCAGCTTCTGTTTGCCGGTGGCTATCGCGGTCTCGCCGGACGGATCGACCGTGTACGTGGCCAACATGTATGAAAACTCGGTAGTGGCGATCGATTCGACCACCTTCGCCACCACGCAGATTCCGATGCCGGAGCCCACGTCTCCGGCGGCGGTTGCGGTTACGCCCGACGGGAGCCGCGTCTATGTGGCAGGCAATAATGTTACACCGGATTTCGGCAACTGCTCGTGTTACGTTTTCGCCATCGACACGAGCACCAACCAAGTGGTCAGTTCGATTCGGGTGCCGTTCCCCAAGGCCCTCACGGTGTCACCGGATGGAACCAAGGTATATGTTGTAGCTGGAGAGACATCGCTTTACACTATCTCGACAGCAACTAATACGGTCACGAGCACCCTGGGGCTCACCGATGGCGGGCCCTCGTCGTCAGAGCCGGTGACTGCCGGAATCGTCGTGACGCCCGATGGCAAGACGGTATTTGCCAGCAATTGGCAGAATGCAACGGTATGGGAAGTCGATGTCACGCAAAACCAGCTGCTCACGGCCATACCGGTGGCCTCGAACGCGGGGAGCCTGGCGCTCACGCCGGACGCCACCGAGGTTTGGGTGTCTGCCTGGCAGTCGGGCTCGGTATCTGTAATCGATGTACAGACCGGCACGGTGATGACGGCGATTGCGGTGGGCAATTGGTCCTACGGAATCGCTTTTGCGCCGCGGTAGGCTCCGGGCTGCTTAGTCAGACAGCTACCGCCCGCCACCTCCGGCGGCCCACGCAACGCCCTGCGCAAACAGCTTCCGGAATTCCGGGCACTGCAGGTTCGGGTTGGGCTCATCCTTCCAGGTATGGCCCAGCATCGTGGTATACACTCTGCCTTTGCCATAGTCGCGCACCCAGTCCATCGGCTCGTTCTGATGAGAGATCTCCGACGCTGCATAAGTCAGTATAGTCAGTCCTTCGGCCGGCCCGTGCTGCCCATGAGTCAGTTGTTCGGAAGGTTGTGTCCAAGTGCGCGGCAAGCCGCGCGTGACCGGGTGATGCACGTTCAGCACATGGACCTCGAAACTGTGCCGCGGGCCGTGTCCCGGATCGAGGCCCGTTCCTTGAGCGATTCTGACCACCTGGCCGTCCGGCGCCACCATCAGTCCCGGTCCGAAATTCTTGTCCCGCCACCCCAGGCCAATCATGTCGTTATACGCGCGCCAATGGAGAAATGCATTGTTGGCGGCATGGTAAACAACCAGGCCGCCGCCTCCACGGACATACTCTTCGAGCGCGTCCTCAACCGGCCTGGGCCAGCGAACTCCTGCGTCCGTATGTCCGCCGTTGAAGTTGTTGACTATCACGCGATATCGGGAGAAATCCGGATGCCACGCGTCCCACGCCGTAGCTGGGGCATCCGCCGGTGGGGTGGTCGAGACATCCACCGTGAAGCGCCCGCTCTCGATCAACAGAGCTTGCAACTCCCGGGTGGCGGTCCGCCAGTCGTGGTTATTGATCCCATCGACGATCAGGACGGCCAGCTTGTCCTCGCTTCGGGCAAGAGCGGGAAAGAGCAGCACGATCAGGATACAGGCCCAACGCACAACCCGTAACATATAATGCATCGTAGCTCAAGCCGGCTGAAACCGGCTGGTGGATTGTGACGTCCCAGGCGGAGTAGACTGTATGGTGAGGTGCAGAATGCGCTGCTCTCTTTGCTTTGCCACTCTCGGATTTATGGCTGCGATGGCCGCCAGAGGAGGCACTGGCGTGCCCCCGCGCGCCACCAGCTCGGACTATACGGTTCATCAGGACACAGGAAACGCCACCATCGCCGCGACCCTTGTGCCGCCGGATCTGGCCAAGCGGATCTTTCCCGCCGAAGTGAACAAGAACTACTTCGTCGTAGAAGTAGCGGTGTATCCGCTGAACGGCCAGACGGTCATCATCGATAGTTTCGATTTCGGCCTGAAGTTTGGCGCGGACGAAGTGAGCCACCCCAGAACGCCGGCGGAGATCGCGTCAATGTGGGGCGAGAAGAACGCTCCGCAGCCTCCTTCGAAAGTCAATGTTACCGGCGAGACCGGCATCGCCTATGGCACCGGCACCGATCCTGTGACTGGCCGTCCGCAGCATGGCGTGTCGACCTACAACGGCGTTGCCGTGGGATCGGGCCAGCCTGGTCCGCCTCCTCCGCCTCCCGGCGATCCGCGCGCGGTGGAGGCCCAAGTGGGAGCTCGAGCCTTGCCCGAAGGTCCGGCCGCCCGCCCAGTCGCCGGCTATCTCTATTTCCCGCTGATTTCCAAGAAGGACAAGAAGGCGGCGATGGAATTGCAATATCTGAAAGACGGTGTATTGGTGAGCCTGCCCTTCCCCGCGCGGTAGACCTCAGCGGCAAGACCGGACACTTCATCCCACTACCGGACAGCGTACGCTATCCGAAGCGGCCTGCATCGAAGAATCGGCGCGGTGCTCCAATTGCACTTCCCATGTGAGCACTGGAGGCAGCCGTGATCGCATTCCTGAAGGACATGCAGTACGCCGCGCGCATACTGCGCAAAAGCCCGGGATTCGCCCTCACCGCGATCCTCACGCTGGCTTTGGGCATTGGCGCCAACACCGCCATTTTCAGCGTGGTGAACGCCACCTTGCTGCGGCCGCTGCCCTTCCACGACCCCGAGCGCATCGTCTCCGTCACCAATCAGTACAAAGCGCTGGGTCTCGATTCCGCCTCCGCCTCCGTCGCCGATTACATCGATTACCGCAAGCAGAAGCACCTGTTCGAGGAGGTTGCCGCCGTCAACACAGATAACTTCAACCTCACCGGCGCGGACCGGCCGGAGCGTTTGCAATGCGGCGAAGCTACCTCCGGATTGTTTCCCCTGCTTGGCGTTCAGCCGATTCTGGGGCGCGTCTTCACCTATGAAGAAGATCAGCCCGGCAGGAACCAGGTGGTCCTGCTGACGCAGGGTCTTTGGAAGCGCCGGTTCGGCGGCGACCCGGGCGTGATCGGCCGCACCATTCGCCTAAACGACAAGCCCTACCTGGTAGTGGGCGTAGTGCCTTCCATTTTGCAATGGTTTGCGCCGCTGGATGCCTGGGTCCCCACCGCTTTCACGCCGCACGACATGGACCCGGCGCTCCGCGGTAACCAGTTCCTGTTCATCCTGGCGCGCCTGCAGCCGGGCGTCTCGCTGCAGCAAGCACGCGCGGGCATGGCCGCTTTTGGCCGCGTCCTACAGAAGAATTTTCCGGACAACTACCCGCCCAGCACCGGTTGGGCGATCCGCGTCGATTCTTTGAACGAGCTCTTGACTGGCGACATTCGCGGCGCACTGTTGGTGCTGCTCGCCGCGGTGGGCTTCGTGCTGCTTATTGCCTGCGCCAATGTAGCGAATCTGTTGCTGGCACGCGCCTCCGCTCGCATGCGCGAGCTCTCCATTCGCGCGGCGCTGGGCGCGGCCAAGTGGCGGATTGCCCGCCAGTTACTGGCGGAGAGCATGCTGCTGGGGTTGCTCGGCGGCTGCGCGGGCGTGCTGTTCGGAATGTGGGGTATAGCACTGCTGGTGAGCGGCGGTCCTCAGGATTTTCCGCGCTTGGATGAAATCACCATGGATGGCGCAGTGCTGGCCTTCACCGCCGCAATCTCGCTGCTCACCGGGGTGCTGTTTGGCCTCGCGCCGGTGCTGCAGGTGACCGGGAGTAACTTGCATGACTTGCTGAAACAGGGTACACGCGGCGCCTCCGGGAGCTTGCGCCGCCATAAGACCCGTAGCGCGCTGGTGATTGCGGAAGTCAGCCTCTCCCTGGTGCTGCTGGTGGGCGCGGGCCTGTTGCTGCGCAGCTTCGCGCGCCTGCAGCGGGTCGATCCCGGCTTCCGCGCGAGCAATGTGCTCACGTTCGGTGTCGCGCTGCCGCCCGCCCGCTATCCCAGCCAGACGCAAACCTCCGCGTTCTTCCACGCGCTGCTCGAACGCCTGGCAGCGCTGCCGGGCGTCGAGTCCGCGGGCGCGGTGAACCCGCTGCCGTTCAGCGGCGATAACAGCTCCGGAGGTTTCACTATCGAAGGCCTCGCCGTGCCGCCGGGTGTGGCCGAACCACACGCGGATCAGCGTGTCGTGAGCCCCGGCTACTTTGCCGCCATGGGCATTCCGCTGCGCCGGGGACGCTTGCTGACGGACGCCGACCGTGCCGCGCCGCCGGTGGTGCTCATCGATGAAGCCCTCGCGCAACAGTACTGGAAAGATAAGGACCCTATCGGGCAGCACGTGCGCCGGGGCGACAACGTGGTCTGGGCTACCGTGGTGGGAATCGTCGGACATGTGCAACACAACGCGCTGGATGCGCAGCTGCGCAAGGGCACGCTCTATTGGTCCTACCTGCAGAAGCCCGCGCAAGCGCTACAGTTTGTGGTACACACCGCAGCCAGCCCGATGTCGCTTGCGAACGCGGTCCAGCAGGAGGTTGCGGGCCTTGACAAAGACATACCGGTCTTCGACGTCAGGTCCATGGATCAGCGCGTGGCCGCATCGCTCGCCAACCGGCGCTTTGCCGCCTATCTGCTGGCGGTTTTTTCGGGCATTGCCATGCTGTTGGCCGCGGTCGGGCTGTACGGCGTAATGGCGCAGGCGGTGCTGCAGCGCAACCGCGAGATCGGCGTGCGCATGGCGCTGGGTGCGCAGACCGGCGATGTGTTGCGCCTGATCTTGCGCGATGGCGCGATGCTGATCGCCGGCGGTCTGGCGGTCGGTACCGTGGCCGCACTGTGCGTGACCTGGCTGATCAAGTCTCTGCTCTTCGGCGTCAAACCCACCGACCCGCTCACGTTTATCGCGGTTGCGGGGTTGTTGGCCGTCGTGGCGCTCGTGGCTACTTATCTGCCCGCGCGACGCGCCACGAGAGTCGATCCGGTGAATACGCTGCGCTACGAATAAGGGGATGACCCTTCTTCGTAGTACAATCCCCTCTTAAGGAGCCTCACAACATGTCAGCCGAAGTTGCGCCGCGCCGCGGATTCCTGCGGCGCCTGGCGGGATTGGCGGGTTTTTCCGCCGCAGCGTCGTCCGCGAGCGCGCAGACGGGCAATCGCCCCGCCGGCGATTTTCAATTCCTGCCCCGCTATGCGCGCGCTCAGAATTACCGTTCTCTGAAGCAATCCAGCTTCGATCGCACGGGCGGCAATGCCGATTACTGGCGCATCGAGCCGGGCGCCACCCGCGAGTTGTTCGCCGCGGAAGGTCCCGGTGTGATCTCCCACATCTGGTTCACCATCGCCGCCGACAGTTCCGACCATCTGAAAGAAATCGTGATCCGCATGTACTGGGATGGCAACGCCAAGCCCAGCGTGGAGGTCCCGGTGGGCGACTTCTTCGGACTGAATCTCGGGCAATACTTCGTGTATCAGTCCGCGTTTTTGAATTGCTCTTCGATCAAGGCGTTGAACTGCTATTTCGCCATGCCGTTCCGGCAGTCCGCGCGCATCACGGCCACCAATGAAAGCTCGCGCAATGTGGGCGCGTTCTACTCGAACATCGATTACCAGATCGTGCCCTCGCTGCCGGATGAGACGCTCTACTTTCACGCGCAGTACCGCCAGGCCACGCCCAATAAGCCCACCATGAACGACTGGCGGGGTAACGGCGACGCCAACAAGTTGAAGAACCTCGACGGCAAGGAGAACTATGTTTTCGTCGAAACGCGTGGCCGCGGGCACCTGATGGGGGTGACGCTGGGCGTGCTGCAGAACCAGGATTTCTGGATGGGCGAAGGCGACGACATGGTGTTCGTGGACGACGAAAGCCAGCCCATCATAACCGGGACCGGTACGGAGGATTATTTTAACGGCGCCTGGGACTTCGGCGGCCGGGACACCGCCGTGCCGTTCGCGCATCTTTATAATGGCGCGCCGCTGATTGTGGCCGGAGAGCGTCCCGGCGGGCGCTATTGCCTGTACCGCTGGCATGCGGACAATCCCATCACCTTCACGAAGTACCTGAAGCACACCATCGAGCACGGCCACGCCGATCACCGCGCGGACAATTACTTTTCCGTGGCTTATTGGTATCAGGCCGCGCCGTATACCGATTTTCCGGCGCTGCCGCCCGCGGAGAGCCGCATTCCCCGGCTGAAGGCCGTGCCGGGCCCGGGGGGCGCGCAGCCGGCATAACCCGCAACGATTGGAGAGATCATGAGAGCATTCGCCATCGCAATTTTGACTGCCGCGGCCGCCTTGCCGGCGGGGTCCAACCCGGCCGGCTTCGAGCTTTGGAAGAGCGGCGACCTGCAGGCTTTCGAGCAGAAGCTATCGCCCAAGATGAACGCGCAGAAAGTGGCGACGCAGCCGCTGGGAAGCTACGGCAACCATAACTTCCTGATGGCCCACCGCGAAGGCAGCGGCGAGGCGGAGTTGCACGAAACCCAGGCCGACGTGATGGTGGTCGAGAGCGGCGAGGCCACGCTGGTGGTGGGCGGCACGGTGGTCGATCCGAAAACCACCGCGCCCCATGAGATCCGCGGACCCTCCATCAAAGGCGGCGAGAAGAAATCACTGGCCGCCGGAGACGTGGTCCATATTCCGGTCAAAGTGCCGCACCAGATGCTGGTCGAGAGCGGCAAACAGATCACGTATTTTGTGGTGAAGATCGACGCGCGTTAGCCGGTTTTCTTCGCCAGCAATGTCTTGATCGCATCGGGCAGCGCGAATGTAGAATCGGGAACGTCGTCGAAGCTCACCGACGTGATAATTTCCTTCTGGGTGCCATCCGCGCTTTTGTGGGCCGCTTGTGTGGGCATCAGCCATCCGTCAAAAGCTTTGTAGTCGGAGAACACTTCGCTTTCGTAGCCCGAGCCGCCCCGCCAGCTCGAATTGAACCGGTATCCATCAGAAGTCCGGTGGTGGTGTCGTAGAAATGCTCGTTGACTTTGCCCCACTTATTGATCCCCTTCAGGTGATAGCAAGTGTGCTCTTCGAGGTCGGTCACTTCCACAACTTCCATGGATTTAAAATAGTCCAGGATTCGGGCTGGATAATACATGTCGGCGTCTCGCTCTTTCGATTTCACCTCATCGCCTTCCGAGATTGCGGGGCCGTTTCGGGGGTGGAGTTGCCACGCGACCTTGCCGTCGAACCCTTCCTGGTAGCGGCTGCTGTCCGGCAAGGTGATCTCATACAGCATCTTACCCCCCTTGTAATAGACGGCCCTATCCATACTCGGGCCTTTGTCAGACTCCTCATACCTTCCCCGGACAGTCATCGATTGATGTTTGAAAACGGCGTCGTGCCCACCCAGGGCGCTCACATAGCGATCCATCACTTGTTGGACCGTGGGCAGCGGTTTAGCCTTGGACGAATCCTGGCTGCAGAGCACAGACGTAATTACGGCCAGACATGCGGCGAGCCTGGCGATGACAATGAAGCTGTGGCATTCGTTAGTTTAGGAACTATACATGTTACACTTCCGCCCATCCCAACAGGCGGGCCGCATTGTTATGGTAGACCTTCTTCAGCATCGAGTCGGGCAGTCCGATCCCGTAGATCCTCCATCGGCCTTGCGGCGGCGTGGGAGTGGGGGCGTAGTCGAAGTATTCGTCCAATGTTTCCAGCCAGCGAAAGTATAGCTGGTACATCTCCGGCCGAATATTCTGCTGCGGCGTGCCCGCGTCGGCGGGGCTTGCGTCGGTGCCGAACATGATGCGGTCCTGATGTTTTTCGAAGAATGCGCGGGCGCGGCGGGGCTGGCGGCCGAGTTCTCCCAGGCGCGCCGCAAATTCGACGCGCAGGTTGGGATATCGATCGAGCCAACCGGAAACTTCGTCCAGATGCTCGGGGTGATTGGCGACGTGCAATCCGACGAAAGTCGTCTTTGGGTGGCGTGCAATCACGCGGTTGCGGGCGGCCAGCAGCTCCGCCTTGGGCGGAAAATCCTTCCCATAGAAGGACCAGTCCGGATGATGGCCCAGCTCTTCCCAGCGTTCGTTAAAGCGGTCGGTGGGGGTGAAGAAGGCGTCCGGATCGGAAATGTGAATGAACACAGGGAGACCCAGTTGCCCGGCGGCGTCCCACATGGGGTCGAAGCGCGGATCGTCGATTTTGACCAGCGGCCCTTCTTTGATGTTCTCGCGCAGGTATAGGCCGAGAGTCTTCAGCACCTTGACGCCTATGGCCCCGGCCTGTTTTCCGCGCTCGATCTCGTCAGCCTGCCAGCGCGGAAAGTTGGGCTCGCGGATGCGATTGTAAGCCGGCTCGACGCAATTGAAGAAGCGGCCCTTGTAGCGCTCCTGCAAATCGGCGACGTTCTGGCGCAGGCGGTCGCCGTAGCTGCCGGTCAGGTTGATCATGGTGCGGACGTTGATGCGGTCCATCCAGGCGACAATGTCGTCGATACGCGCGAAGGTTTGAGGGCTGTCCCGCGAGAGCACACGCGATACGTGCGTGTGGACATCGATTACCGGGTATTTGGCGCGCTCGACGGGGTGCTCCGGTACGACGAGCATGCTTTTCGGCTGGAAGTCCTCGAGCGCCAGTTTGGGTATCGTGGGTGGCTGCGCAGGCGTTTGTGAACCGGCCGGCGTGGCCGCGAGGGCAGCGGTTCCGGTCAGAAAGCTACGGCGAGAAGTTATACGGGCAGGCATGTGGCCGACATATAACATGCGGCCCTGCTGGCGGTCAAAGATGCGCCCAGCCGGCTATATCGCCGATCAGCGGGGCGGCGTAATCCACGAACGCGGGCAGAACATCGTTGCCATCCGGGTGAATCCACTCGGGCGGCAACAGGCGTTCGACGCGCGCTACGGTTTCGAGCGGAGTCAGGAAGGTGGCGACGCGATAGGGCGCGTTCGATTCGCGGCGTAGCGCAACCATAACTTCGGAATGGCCTTCGCCTGCCGCCGTAGCGGCCGCGCGCCCGCAGGCAGAGGCCTCCGCGCGGTCAAGCGGAGAGGCGAACGGACCGCAGCAACGGCCCAGCAATCCCGGCTTTTCGGCGCGCGCGCGAATGCCCAGCTTCTGGCTGAGGAGGCCGGCCAGGGTGTGTCCGAGATTGGATGCCAGCCGGTGCGCGGCGTTATCGGCGCGGTCCACATCGGCGCCGAAGGGCTGGCCGCGGTCGTCAAGCTGGCCTTCGCAGACCGCGATCACGACCCGGCCCAGGCGGCCATATACGCGCTCCACGTCCGCGGCGATGCGCTCCAGACTCACCCGCCGTTCGGGAAAGTAGATAAGGTGCGGAGCGTCATCCGCATGGCGACGCGCGAACGAGGTAGCCGCTACGATCCAGCCCGCATTGCGTCCGAGTGTTTCGAGCACGCAGACCGGGGCGGGCAGCGAGCGATTGTCTTCGCCGACATCGCGGGCGGCGCAGGCGAAGAAGCGCGCGGTGGAGGCGTAGCCGGGGGTGTGGTCGGTGACAGAGAGATCGTTGTCGATAGTTTTGGGTATACCGACCACCTGCAAGTCGTGCCCGACGTCGCGCGCATAGCGGGCCAGGCGCAGGGCCGTTTCCATGGATCCGTTTCCGCCGGTGTAAAAGAAACAGCCGATGTTGGCGCGGCGGAGAACGTCGAGGATGCGGGCGTAGTCTGCGTCCTCCAGTTTCAACCGGCTGGACCCGAGGGCGGAACCGGGCGCTTCGCCGATGCGGCGAATTAGTTCCGGGTCGACGGCGAGCAGGTCGATAAAATCGCCGCGCAGGAGGCCGGCGAGTCCGCCACGGGCTCCGTAGAGGGCTCCGGTCGAGCCGCGGCGCCTGGTCTCTTCGACCAGGCCGGCGAGGCTGGCGTTGAGGACAGCGGTCGGCCCGCCTCCATGTGCAACGACCGAGTTGGCGCCCATGTTATAAATCAGGATACGTGAATCGAAGGGGCTTTCTCACGGGCTCGACCGCCGCGGGCGTGGCTTGGCGGGCGGCTGCGCAGCCGGCGCCAGGCGGCGCTGGTCCCGGATTTCTTCTCGGCGCGGTCACTTACAACGTGTTGAAGGACTACGATCTCGACACGGTCATCGGTATGTTACAAACCGCGGGCTTCGCGGGCGTGGAGCTGCGCACCGGCCACCGGCATGGCGTCGAGCCGTCGCTCGGACCGGCGGGGCGCGCTGATGTCCGGCAGCGCTTTGAGCGAGCCAAAGTGCGGCTGGTCAGCTTTGGGACCACCTGCGAGTTCCATTCTCCCGACGCCGGGGAGCGGCGCAGGCAGGTGGAGATCGGCAAACAATTCGTGGATCTGGCGCGCGACACCGGCGCGCGGGGAGTGAAAGTTCGCCCCAACGATTTTCCGGACGGCGTGCCGCACGAGGTCACCATCGGGAATATCGGGGAGTCGCTCCGCGAGCTGGGCGATTACGGCGCAGGAGAGCGAATACAGATCTATCTGGAGATTCACGGGCGGCGAACGGCTTACCCGGGGGTGGCCGCGGCCATCATGAAAGCCACCCATCATGCGCAAGTGGGGTTGTGCTGGAACTCCAACCCGACGGACGTCGTGGACGGCTCGGTCGCGCGGAGCTTCGAGCTGGTCAAGCCGTGGATCAAACATGTCCACATCAACGAGCTCGCCAATAGCTACCCCTGGCGCGAATTGTTCACCCTGCTGCGCGGCATCGACTACCGCGGATACACGCTCTGCGAAGCGGCCGAAAGTAAAGAGCCCGCGCGGTTCCTACAATGGTACAAGAGTCTTTGGACGGAGTTGAATCGAAACTGCGCATGACTGACCCATTGAACGCTCGTGAGCTACTGGCGGCGCCCGAGCAGGAGCAACTGAGCCGCGGATATTTCCATACGCTGCGTGAGATCCTTCAGCAACCTGCTACGTGGCTGGACACTTGCGCGCGCGTGCTGGCGAACGGACGGGCGCGGGGCGACCTCGCGGATGGCATTCAAAGCCTGGCGCTGACCGGCTCGGGAAGCTCGCTATTTGCGTGCGAGTGCGTAGCGCCGGTGCTGCGGAAGGAATTGGGCGTGACCGCGGAAGCCATCGGCGCGGGCGCGCTGGTGACGCAAGGCATAGCGGCGCTGCCATCCGGGCGGCCGGGTTTGCTGGTATCGGTGGCCCGCTCGGGCGATAGTCCGGAGAGCGGCGCGGCGGTTTCGCTGGTGCGGGACACGGAGCCGCAAATGCGGCAGTTGGCGATCACCTGCAATGCGGCGGGGCATCTGGCCACCACTTACCGCGACGACGATCGGGTGCGGGTGATCCTGTTGGACGATCGCGTTAACGATCGCAGCGTGGCCATGACCAGCAGCGTCACCAACATGGTGCTGGCGGCGCGATTCCTGGGAATGTGGCGCGCTCCGGAGCGTTACCGGCGGCTGTGCGAGCGGCTCAGCCGGGCATGCGAAGAGATTCTGGAAAGCGGTCTCGCAGCGCTGCCGCGCGTAACGGCCACGGGCTTCCGGCGGGCGGTTTTCCTGGGCAGCGGATCGCGCTTCGGAGCGGCTCGCGAATCCGCGCTCAAGATGCTGGAGATGACGGCCGGGCGCGTGAGCACCTTGTGCGAGACTTACCTGGGAGTGCGCCACGGCCCGCTGAGCTATGTGGACGAAGACACCATCATAGTGTGCTTTTTCGCTTCCGATCCGCTGTTGCGAGCCTATGAGTCGGACCTGATCCGCGAGCTCAACCGCAAGCGCCTTGGCATGGCGAAAGTGATCGTCGGCGAGAACGTTCCCGCGGAGCTGCTGCGGGATGGCGATACCGTCATCGAGTGCCGGGGACTGGCGGAGATCGGCGACGAAAATGCCCCGGTGCTGGATGTGGCGGTGGGCCAGTTGCTCGCGACGTTTCGCTGCCTCGGAGAAGGGCTTCGTCCGGATTCGCCTTCCGAGCACAACGTGATTAACCGGGTGGTGGAAAGCTTTCCCATACATCGCCGCGCGGGGAGCACGCAGCCGTGAGGTTCCTGGTTGCGGGCGAGCTGAACCTCGATTTGATCCTGCGGAATTACTTGTCGTTCCCCGCGCTCGGTCAGGAGACCCTGGTCGAAGATGTGACGCTGACGCTCGGCAGCTCATCGGCCATCTGCGCGGCGGGTCTGGCGAAGCTGGGCAACTTCGTGGCATTTACCGGCAAGCTGGGCGTGGATTCCTGGGGAGATATGTGCGTCGAATCGCTGACCCGCCTGGGCGTGGACACGGCGCGCGTGATGCGGGATGCCGGAGTGAAGACCGGACTTACGGTGTCCATCACATCGCCGCGCGACCGCGCCATGTTGACGTATCTGGGTGCGATGGCGACTATGCGCGCTGCCGAGATCAGCGCGGGGGGGCTCGACGGCTTCGACCACCTGCATGTCTCATCCGTTTTTCTGCAGCGGGCGCTGCGGCCGGATTTGCCGGGATTACTGGCGCTGGCCCACGAACGCGGATTGACTACGTCGATCGATCCGGGTTTTGATCCCGAGGAGAAATGGGGCCGGGACGTAATCGACATGCTGGCCGAGGCGGATTTGTTCCTGCCGAACGAAGTGGAGCTGAAGGGACTCACCGGATTGAGCGATCCTGAGCAAGGCTTGCGGGCGCTTGAAAATGGACGAACACTGACTGTGGCCAAGCTGGGCGGCGATGGCTGCGCCGCGCTCAAGGACGGCAAGCTGGTGAGAGTCGCCGCGTTTCCGGTGCAGCCGGTGGACACCACCGGGGCGGGCGATTCGTTCAATGCGGGCTTCCTGCACGCGTGGCAGCGCAAGGCGCCTTTCGAAGATGCACTGCGCTTTGCCGCAGCTTGTGGAGCGATTTCGACGCAGGGCGCCGGCGGCACCACCACGCAGGCTACGGAAGAGCAGGCCAACGAATTCCTGCAACGCCGGTATGCGGCAGACGGAAGTGGTATTAACCTTGAGCAGCTTTAGCTTGCCTGGCTGCCAACTGTTCGCGGATTCCTTTCATGCGTTCGCGAAACGCGGCTACCTGCTTCCGGCCGTCCGGTATCGAGTCGATCAACTTTTCGAGATTAACCGCAAATTGCGGTCCAAAGCTAGCGCGGATTTCACCCAGCAGCGGCTCAACTTTCGCGAAGACACCGACGTGCTCCATGTTGGTGCTGGTAAACATGTCCAGGCTAATGGCTCCGCTATCGACGAGCGCTGCCACCATGTCCCAATAGCTGACGACCATGCGCAAATGGCCGCTGTGTTCACCCATCATCGCTTCGGTAAATTCACCTATCGATTGTGGATTAAAATCTCGAAAATACCAGTTTCGCGCTTGGCGCATGGTCTCTTCGCGGCGTAGTTCGTACAGCTTTAGTATGAGACCGGCTTCCTCGTGCTTCGACATAGAAATTGTGCTCCTCTTGCCATGCCAGTGTAGCACTTCGACAAACTGAAAATAGTGTCGAATTTTGTCGAATTGTGTAGAACCGCTATTCGTCTTGAAAGCTTTTTGGCACCCAACAACACGGTAACACATAGGCCCGCGGGCGAAGGCTAGCCGAAGCTTGTTTATGCTTTGTTTTCAGCGGCGCGCGGGGTAGCGAAAGGTTGTGAACGCAGTTCGGCGGCTCAGAAGCGGCCTTCCCTGGCGTCAAAGTGGGTAGGTTTGTTCCAGGTGGGGCCGCTCGATCGAATCCAGTGGGCGGTCCACTCAACGAGCTGAACCGCTGTGACCGAGGGATAGCCGAAGAGGCGATGACAGCGCCCGGCATTGTTGAGCAGCGCCGTATCGGCCGCCTGCCCTTCAAATACCGGCGTCCGGCCCAGCAACTCGCCGAAGCGCAGCGCGATCTCGCGAACGGCCAGCACTTCCGGCCCGGTCAGATTGAGCACGTCGGGCGGCGATTGGCACAAGGAAAAGCTGCGCAGGCAGACCGAGTTCGCATCGCCCTGCCAGACCGCGTTGACATGGCTCATGCTCACGTTCACGGGCCGGCCGACGAATACATTGCTCCCGATATCGAGCAGCACGCCATAGCGCAAATCGATCGCGTAATTCAGCCGCAACAGACAGACGCGGGTTCCATAGCGCTCAGAAAAGAATTCGAACAGGCGCTCGCGCGCCAATACGGACTGCGCATATTCGCCGATAGGCCCGGGCGCGGTTTCTTCGGTGGCGCCGCCGCCGGCCACGGGGACCAACGGGTAGACATTGCCGCTCGAAAATGCCACGATGTTCGACTTGCGATAGCGCTCGGCCACGCGCGCGGGCAGGGCGGCGTTGGTGGCCCAGGTCAGGTACGGGGCGCCCGCCGACCCGAACTTGCGGCCCGCCATGAAGATCACGTTGGGAGCGTCGGGAAGCGCGCCGAGCCGGTCGAAATCGAGCAAGTCGGCGTGGATGGTTTGGACGCCGCTTTCGCGCAGAAGCTTTTCCGCGGCCCGGTCCGAGAAGCGGGATACGGCCACGATGTTCTTCGATACGCCCGCCTGATCGGCAGCCCGGCGGGCCCGCCGCGCAAGGCTCGGACCCATTTTGCCGCCGGCGCCCAGAATCAGCAGGTCGCCGTCCATGGCACTCAAGGCAGCCTGGTCGGCTTCGCTGGGGCGGGAAAGCAGGTCTTCGAGCTCCGCTTCAGATCGGATGAGAGTCACGCTGCTACTGAGCGAAGGATACTACACCGCGCGCCGAAACTGCGGCCGGGCTTTGGGCGCGAACGACCTGACGCGCCCTTGCGGCCGGGGCGAAGGCGAGGGAATGGCGATGACCGGAGCCGTAGTCTTCAGCTCGCGGCCCACGCCGGGCGAAACCGGGCGGCGTACCAGCCGGGTAGCCAGTATGCGCTCGATGTGAGCCACCTCGGCGCGCTCGTTGCGGGTAGCGAAGGTCGAAGCCGTTCCGCCCGCGCCCGCGCGTCCAGTGCGGCCCACCCGGTGAATGAAATCCTCCGGAACTTGCGGAAGATCGTAATTCACCACGTGAGAGATGCCTTCCACGTGAATGCCGCGAGCCGCAATGTCGGTCGCCACCAGAACGCGATAGTAGCCGTCCTGGAATCCGCGCAACGCCTGGCTGCGCTGGCTTTGAGTGCGGTCGCCATGGATTGCCGCTGACTTTACGCCGTCGCGCGACAGCTTCTTCGAGAGCCGGTCGGCGCCGTGCTTGGTGCGCGCGAATACCAGAAACGATCCGGTCTCCTCGCGCAGCATCAATTGGAGCAGACCCAGCTTACGGTCCGGCTCGACTTCGTAAAGATGCAGATCGATTTTCTCGACCGGCTTGGTGGTGGAGCCGACTTCCACGCGCACCGCATTGCGGACGTGCGTTTCTACCAGATGTTTGACGGAGCTTTCGATGGTCGCCGAGAAGAACAGCGTCTGGCGCTCGGCGGGGATGGCCTCCATGATCCGTTTGATGGTCGGGAGGAAGCCCATGTCCAGCATGCGGTCGGCCTCGTCCAGAACGAGCATGCGGACGTGGCCAAGCTGGATGAGCCCGCGGCTGAGAAAATCGCACAGCCTGCCGGGAGTGGCGATGATCACCTGCGCGCCCTTGCGAATGGACTGCAACTGCGATCTCTCGCCGATGCCGCCGATGACGACCGCGGCGCGAATAGACGTGCCCGTGGCCATTTTGGCGAAGGTCTCGTCGCTTTGGATGGCGAGCTCGCGGGTGGGACTCAGGATGACGACGCGTATGCCGGAATGCGATTTTTCATTTCCGAGGAGGTGGATGATGGGAAGGACAAACGCGAGCGTTTTGCCGGTCCCGGTTTGGGCCGTGGCAACCACATCGCGTCCGGCCAGGGCGGGCTCGATGGCCTGGGCCTGGACGGCGGTTGGTTGCTTAAAGCCGTGTTTAAGCAGGTTGCTCTGCAGGAGTGCAGAGAGAGGGAATTCAGTGAAACTTTTCATTTAGATTTTGGCGGATGAGAATCGACGAGCCGACTACCGATTAGGGGAGTGGGGGTTGCGGATCAACTTCCAGTAGTCCTTATTATAGCGCACCATTTGGGTCCGCGGCGTCTAGCTGGTTGAGATGGTGGACCAGGTGTGTAAGATAGTCGGTCACCAGGAAACCAAGGGTGACGGGCTCTCCCGAGCCGATGCGGCAAACGACGTCCAGCTTGGAGGCAGGCAACTGAGCGATTATATGGGCGAGATAGCGATTGTAACCCGACCAGAGCGCGACCAGCAGCGGCCAATCGGCTTCCTGAACCGCTTGCACGCGGATGTTTCCGACCTGATCGTACGCGGGAAACTCCAATGACGGCTGAAGAGCCGCCCGGACGAATCGTTGGTGGTTATTTGACGCTGAATCGATCAGATGTCCGATCACTTGTTTGCGCGACCAACCGCCCGACAATATGGGTTTAGCGCTTTCGAGCTCGGTTATTTCGCGAAGTCTGGGTTCGGCTGCGTCGACGAGCTGCAGCAGCTTTTCGCTTGACTCTTTCATTTCACTTTCCTCATGGCAGCACGCGGAAGGGCACGTTGCTCGACAGCGTGCCGCTTTGTGTTACCACCTGGATTTTTCCGCTGGTTGCGCCGGCGGGTACGGTGGTAGTGATCAGGGAACTCGAAATCACGTTGAAGACGGCTGTGGCGCCGTTGAAGCTGACGCTGGTCGAGCCGTTGAGATCGGTCCCCAGAATCTCCACGAGCGCACCCACCTCGCCGTAAGTACGCCGTGTTTCTACAAACCGGCCCAGACCCACAGACAGGCTGAAGACCGTCCCATCGTTGTTGGCCCCTCCACCATTCGTTGTCCCATAGAAGTTGCCGTCGGTAGCCTGGACTAGCCCCGCCCAAGGATTTTGGCCGTCCGTGCAGCCGCTCTGGGAGCAGAAGTTGTATAGCGTCGTCAGCGTGCCACTCGGAGTGATTTGGAAGATCGTGCCACCGCCGTTCGCCCCGCCATACGCGGTTGTCCCATAGAGGTTCCCATCAGTGGCCTGGACTAGCCCTGCTGGCGGGGTTTCGCCGTCCGTGATGTCGAAGCTGTATAGCGTGGTCAGTGCACCAGTCGGGGTAATTCTGAAGACCGTCCCATCGCCGTTGGCACCGCCGCCGACCGTTGTCCCGTAGAAGTTGCCGTCGGTGGCCTGAACGAGCCCCGCGTAGGGGTTTTCGCCATCCGTGCACCCGCTTTGGGAGCAGAAGCTGTATAGCGTCGTGAGCGTGCCACTCGGGGTGATTTTGAAGACCGTGCCGCCATTATGACCGTTGGCACCGCCACTCTCGGCTGTCCCGTAGAAGTCCCCATTGGTGGCCTGAACTAGCCCTGCGAAGGGGTCTCCGCCGCACCCCTCAAAACAGAAGCTGGATACTGTCGTCAACGTGCCACTCGGGTTGATTTTGAAGATCGTCCCGACGCTGTTCGCCCCGCCCCCCAGGGTTGTCCCGTAGAGGTCCCCATTGGCGGCTTGGACCAGCGTTCCGTAGAGTGGGTATTCGCCGTCCGCGCACAGAACACCTAGGGAGCAGAAGCTGTACAGCGTCGTCGGCATGCCACTCAGGGTGATCTGGAAGACCGTACCACCGCCGTTCTCCCCGCCATTCTCCGTTGTCCCGTAGAGGTCCCCATTGGCGGCCTGGACCAGCCCCGCACGGGGGTATTGGCCGTTCACGCCATCGAAGGTGTGTAGCGTCGTCAGCCTGCCGAACGGGGTGATTTTGAAGACCGTGCCACCGCCGTAGGTCCCGCCCTCGTCCGTTGTCCCGTAGAGGTACCCATTGGTGGCCTGAACCAGCCCCCCGGTGGGGCCTGCGCCGTCCGTTTTATCGAAGTTGAACAGGGTTGTGAAGGTCTGCGCGGGCAGGGCAATCACAGTCGTTGCGCACAGCACAAAAACGGCGTACGCGCGCTTCGTCCGGCTAAGTTTGCGCAATATATTAACGATTTGTTTCATCGATGCGCTCCTTTCTCCAGAATTTCCATTTTTTCATCTTGGCCAGCGTCGATTATATATCCTACCGCGCACGGAAGGATCCGGAAGTGCGCTCACGGCGTGCGTCGCGTACCTCCAGGTGCGTGCACGACCACGGCGCGGGAAGCGACTGGGTTCCTATGGCAACACGCGAAACGCCACATTGCTCGACAGCGTGCCGCTGGGTGTTGTGACCTGGACTTTTCCGCTGGTTGCGCCGGCGGGTACGGTGGTGGTGATCGCGCTTGCGGAACTCGAAGACGATTCTATGACAGCCGGAGTGCCGTTAAAGGTAACCCTGGTTGCGCCGGTCAGATCGGTCCCCAGAATCTCGACGACTGCTCCCACCTTGCCGGAAGCAGGCTGTGGTTCCACAAACGGCCCCAGACCTACAGGCAGCCTAAAGACCGTGCCACAGCCATAGTAACAGGCCGCGTAGGATCCGCCATATGGGACCGTCCCGTAGAGGTCGCCATTGGTGGCCTGGACGAGCGGCGCTAAGGGGGTTTGGCCGTCCCTCTTATCAAAGCTGAGTAGTGTCGTTAGCGTGCCACTCGGCGTGATTCTGAAGATCGTCCCACTGTTGTCGGACCCGCCTAGCTCCGTTGTCCCGTAGAGGTTCCCGTCGGTGGCCTGGACGAGCCCTGCGTCGGGCTGTGAGCCGTCCGGGCAGGGTGATCGGTTGCAAAAGCTGTATAGCCAGGTCAGCGTGCCGCTCGGGCTGATTTCAAACACGGTTCCACCGCCTTTGGCCCCGCCCAGGCTGGTTGTCCCATAGAGGTCCCCATTGGCGGCCTGGACTAGCCCCGCGTAAGGCTGGTAGCCGTAATCAAATAGATATGGCGTCGTCAGCGCGCCCTCCGGCGTGATTCTGAAGATCGTCCCACCGTCGTTCCCGCCTAACGACGTTGTCCCGTAAAGGTCCCCGTTGGCGGTCTGGACGAGCCCGGCCCAGGGGCTTGCGCCATCGTCCCCGCCACTGAAGGTGTGCAGCGTCGTCAGCGTGCCACCTGGCGTGATTCTGAAGACCGTCCCACAGCAAGAGCTGTATCCGTAGGTTGTCCCGTAGAAGTCCCCATCGGTAGCCTGGACAAGCCCCGCAATGGGGCCTTCGCCATCCGTGCACGGGGGGCCGAGGGAGCAGAAGCTGTAGAGCGTCGTTAAGACGCCACCGGGGGTGATTTTGAAGACCGTGCCGCAGCCAAAGGCACAGGCGTCACTGGCTCCGCCACCCCCAGTTATCCCATAGAAGTCCCATCGCTGGCCTGGACGAGCCCCCCAGACGGGTTTTCGCCGTCGGTACACGGCAGGCCTTGGGAGCAGAAGCTGTAGATTGTCGTTAAGGCGTCACTCGGGGTGATTTTGAAGACCGTGCCGCAGCCATAGTCGCAGGCGTTCCCGGCCCCGCCGTTCAGGGTTGTCCCGTAGAGGTTCCCATCGGTGGCCTGGACGAGCCCCGCGTAGGGCCGTTCGCCGTCCGCGCACTCACCGCCTTGGTTACAGAAGCTGTACAGCGTGGTGAAAGTCTGCGCAGGCAGGGCAATCGCCGCGGCGTACAGCACAAAAATGGTAACGATTCGTTTCATTGATATGCTCCTTACGGCAGCACCAGGAAGGGGCCGCCGCTGAAGAGCGCACCGCCGGGAGTCGTCACCCTGATTTTGCCGGTAGTAGCCCCGGCTGGCACGGTGGCCGTGATTTCCGTGGCCGAGACGACATTGAAGGCGGCCGGTGTTCCGTTAAAGCTCACACTGGTGGCGCCCGTCAGATCCGTTCCCAGAATACGAATGACCTCTCCCACCGTGCCGGAGTGCGGCAGGGTTTTCACGAACGGGCCCAGACCTACAGACAGCCTGAAGACCGTGCCGAAGCCTTGCCCGCCGTAGCCCATTCCCCCATTAAACGTTGTCCCGTAGAAGTTCCCATTGGTGGCCTGGACCAGCCCCGTCGTGGGCTGGTAGCCGTCCGCACACCCGGGTAGGGACGAGCAGAAACTGTATAGCGTCGTCAGCGCGCCACTCGGGGTGATTTTGAAGATGGTCCCTCCGTAGTTGGCCCCGCCAGCAATGGTTGTCCCGTAGAAGTTGCCATCGGTGCCGTGGACGAGCTGCCCGTAGGGCCTGCTGCCGTCCGTGCACCCGCTTTGGGAGCAGAAGTTGTATAACTTGGTCAGCTTGCCAGTCGGGGTAATCTCAAAGACCGTCCCATAGGCGCCGGTCCCGCCCCCCGTCGTTGTTCCATAGAAGTTCCCATCGACGCCCTGGACGAGCGCCCCGAGTGGCTCGGAGCCGGATGCGCAGCAGAAAGTGTATAGCGTCGTCAGCGCGCCGCTCGCGGTGATTTTGAAGACGGTTCCAGAGGCGGCCGCCCCTGGCGCCGGGACTCCGCCAAATCCGGTTGTCCCATAGAAGTCACCGTCGGCTGCCTGGATCAGCCCGTTGGGGGAGCTGCCATCCGGGCATCCGATTGCTGAGCAGAAGCTGTATAGCGTCGTCAGCGTGCCGCTTGGGGTAATGGTGAAGATCGTCCCGGAGTTGGCACCCCCGCCCTGTTGGGTGGCGCCATAGAAGTCCCCATTGTGGGCCTGGACCAGCGACGCCACCGAGGGGTTTTGGCCGTCCGTACAGTTCCCATCGCCTTGGGGGCAGAAGCTGTACAGCGTCGTCAGCGCGCCGCCCGGGGTAATCTTGAAGACCGTACCCGAGCCGTAGGCCCCGCCATACTGGGTTGTTCCGTAGAAGTCCCCATTGGTGGCCAGAACCAGCCCGGCGTAGGGGCTTAGGCCGTCCGTGCATCCGTTTTGGGCGCAGAAGCTGTACAGCGTTGTCAGCGTGCCACGCGGGCTGATTTTGAAGACAGTCCCGCATTCGCCGCCGCTACAGACGGTCGCGTTGCCGCTGGTTGTCCCGTATAAGTTCCCGTCGGCGCCCTGGACCAGTCCGGAGAAGGGAAGTTCGCCGTCCGTGCCATCGAACCTGACGAGGGTGGTGAAGGTCTGCGCGGGCAGGGCAATTGCCGACGCAGCGCACAAAACAAAAATGTTGGCGATTCGTTTCATCGATATGTTCCTTACGGTAGCACCAGGAAGGGGCCACCGCTGAAGAGCGGGCCGCCGGGTGTGGCCACCCGGACCCTGCCGGTGGTAGCTCCGACTGGAACGGTGGTCGTGATTTGGGTAGCCGAAACGACCTCGAATGCGGCCGGTGTCCCGTTAAAGCTCACGCTGGCGGCGCCCGTCAGATCCGTTCCCAGAATACTAATGGTCCTTCCCACCTCGCCGGAGTGCGGCAGGGTTTTCACGAACGGGCCCAGACCTACGGACACGCTGAAGACGGCGCGCAGCCATTGTCTGACGGGCAGCCATAGATGGTGGCGCCGCCAAAGTACGTTGTCCCGTAGAAGTCCCCATCGGTGCCCTGGACGAGCCCCGCCCAGGGTTGGTTGCCGTCCGCGCAGTTGCTTTGGGAGCAGAAGCTGTAAAGCGTCGTCAGCGTGCCAGTCGGGGTGATTTTGAAGACCGTCCCACCGCCCTTGGCCCCGCCAATAGTCGTTGCGCCGTAGAAGCTGCCATCGGTGGCCTGCACCAGCCCCGCGTAAGGGTTTTCGCCGTCCGCGCAATGGCTTTCGGAGCAGAAGCTGTGCAGCACTGTCAGCACCCCGCCCGGAGTGATCTTGAAGACCGTGCCATGGCAGCAGCCCTCCGCCCCACCATTGAACGTTGTTCCGTAAAAGTCGCCATCGAGGGCCTGGATCAGCCCTGCTTGGGGGTTCACTCCACTCGCGCTGTCGAAAGTGTACAGCGTCGTCAGCTTGCCGGCGGGGGTGATTTTGAAGACCGTCCCCGCGCTGATGTCGCCGCTCGTGGTGCCATAGAAGCTGCCGTCGGTAGCCTCGACCAGCCCCCCGGTGGGTCCCGTACCGTCCGTGCAGCCTGGACTAATTAAGCAGAAGGTGTGCAGCGTCGTCAGCGTGCCACCGGGGGTGATTTTGAAGACCGTACCACCACCCTTCGCCCCGCCCCCGGACGTTGTCCCGTAAAAATCCCCATTCGTGGCCTGGAGCAGTCCCCCTATGGGGACTAGGCCGTCACTGCACGCACTTTGGGCGCAGAAGCTGTATAGTGTCTTCAGCGCGCCGCTGGGACTGATGCGGAAGACCGTACCACAGCCGCTGCGACAGTACTCCCAGTTGGTGTTCGCCCCGCCGGAGGACGTTGTACCGTAGAAGTCCCCATCGGTGCCCTGCATCAGCCCTGCGTAGGGGGCTGATCCGTCGGTGCAGTCCGGTTCGGAGCAAAAATTGTACAGCGTCGTGAGCGTGCCACTCGGGGTGATTTTGTCCCACAGCCGCCCACTGGTGGAAAGCATACGTTGGCTCCGCCAGCCGTCGTTGTGCCGTAGAAGTTCCCATCGGTGGCCTGTATCAGCCCCGCGTAGGTGTTGCCGCCGTCCGGGCCATTGAAGCTGAACAATGCGCTGAAAGACCGCGCAGGCAGGGCCATAGCCGTCGCTGCACATAGCACGAGGACAGCGCTAATGATTCGTTTCATCGACGAGCTCCTTTTCTCCAGAATTTCCGTTTTTTCATCTTGGCCAGCATCATTGTACATCCCCGGCTTTTCCAGCACAGCATCATTAACATGGCGCGGTTTGAAAACGGCACTACAATTAATGATCGGACTCATGAAGCTGAATCGACGCGACTTTATCGTGGCGCCAGCCGCCACACTCGCCACTTCCTTTTTCGCCGCCGAGCCCGCCGTGCCCTGGCAACGGAAGATACGCCGGGTCGGCCAGACCAATATGACCGAACACGATCCCGCGGTGCTCGACGTGGAGCAATGGGCGGACTACTGGGCCAGTCTGAAAGTAGACGCGGTGATGGTCAGCATAACCGGCATTCTGGCGTTTTACCAGACGAAGGTGCCGTACCACCGGAAAGGCAAGTTCCTCGGCGAGCGGGATTTCTTCGGCGAGTGTTGCGCGGCCGCCAGGAAGCGAGGCCTGCACGTGATCGCGCGTATGAGTCCGGACCTGAATTGGGAAGACGCCCTGGGGGCCCATCCGGAATGGTTCCAACGCGACGCGCAAGCGAATGCCGTGCATCACACCGAGGACCCCAGGCTGTTCCGCACCTGCATGTTCACCACCTACATGACGGATTACATGCCGGCCATCATGCGGGAGATTAACTCTCTATATGACGTGGACGGCATGTTCACCAACGCGTGGCCGCCGCTGGGTGCGCTGCCGGTCTGCTATTGCGAACAATGTAAGAACCTGCCGCCGCCGGGGACCATAGCCTACTGGGACAAGTTCAACGAGCGCACCATCTATCTCTGGAAGCTGTACGATTCCATCGCCAAAGAGAAGAAGCCGGCGAGCTTCTACTTCGCCAATCTGGGCGGCGGCATACGCAGCACGGCCAACCTGGTGAAGCTCGGCGAAGTCTGCGAGTGGTTCCAGTGCGACAACCAGGGGCGCGGCGGAGATGATACGCCGATCTGGGGATGCGCGCTGCAAGGCCGTGTGTGCCACGCCGTCCAAAAGGGCAAGATGGCTACCAATGTGACCGCGGCATGGTCCACCGGCACGCCCCGCTGGCGTAACGTCTACAAGTCCCCGCAAGAAGAACAGATGTGGTTCAACGAGACGCTCGCCTCGGGAATGGCGCCGTATCACCATATTATCGGCGGCGAGAACGGTATGGGAGAAGACCGCCGCTGGTTGGAGCCGGCTCGAAAATATTTCAATTGGATGGCCAGGCACGATGCCCACTTCGTCAACAAGCGCTCGATCGCGAATCTGGGTGTGGTGATGGGCCAGCGGACGCACCTGTTCTACAAGCCCCCGCGTGGAGCGCTCATGCACGAGTACATGGACGGGATGTATTACGCCCTGCTCGAAGGCCGCTTCCTCTTCGATTTCGTGCATGAAGACAAGCTTGCGCCCGAGGATCTGGCGCAATACTCCGCGCTGGTGCTGCCAAACACCGCTCTCCTGAGCGACGAGCAGTGCCGCCAGTTGCGCGCCTACGTGGACGCCGGAGGCTCGCTGCTGGCAACGTTCGAGACCAGCATGTACACCGAACGCAACGAGCGGCGATCCGATTTCGGACTGGCAGACGTATTCGGTATTCGGGCTTCCGGGGACGTCATTGGCACGGTCGGTAACGCGTATCTTGCCCGTATCGAGAAGCAGCACGGCATTCTCAACGGTTTTTCAGGCACTAACTGGATCCCCGGGGCGGAGAATCGGATACCCGTTGCTCCGGTGGACGACCCGATTTTGACCGTAGTGCCCGGCTTCGTGGCTTACCCTCCGGAACTGTCGTATCCGCTCCAGCCGCGGACCAACGAGCCGGCCATCGTGGTGCGGCAGAAAGGCGCCGGCCGCCTGATCTACTTCCCGGGCGATATCGAGCGCACCATGTGGCGATCCGGCCATACCGACCTGGCACGGCTGCTCCAGAACTCTATCCGCTGGGTCGCGGGAGCGAATCCGCCAGTCGCGATCCAGGGCGACGGCGTGATCGAGACTTTCGCATGGGAAACGCAGGCCGGCTTTGCCGTTCACGTCCTCAATTACACGAACCCCGCCATGCACCGCGGATGGATCCGGAATTTCTATCCCATCGGTAGCCAGAAGGTGAGGATGTCACTTCCCCAGGGCAGGCAAGTGACCCGCGTGGAACTGTTGCGGGCCAATACGAACATCCCGTTTACCGGAGGCTCCGGCGCCATCGAGTTCACGATTCCCAGAGTTCTGGACTACGAAGTGGCAGCGCTCTATTCCGCGTGAGCAGGCGCCAGCCGCTTACTCCGACATGATCGGCTCGGTGTGGTGCTCGGACGCAGGCTGCAGATGCGGGTGGCGCATGAGCAGGCGTGCGCAGGTGTTCCAGCGCAACAGCGAGTCGTCAAGGGCGGGCGGCCGGATGGCTTCGGCCTGATCGTACCAGGTCATGGCTTCGCGGATCCAGTCATAGACGACCGCGCCCGAGCCATGGCTGCCCTGGCGTAACAGCGCCTTGGCGCGCCGCTCGCAGATGATGCCGGAATAGTAAGCGCGCTCATATTCATCGCGCATACTTGCCACTACTTTGCGGGCTTCCGCCACGGTGACGCCGTCCTGAAACTGGTCGGTGAGGGCCAGCAGCAGGGTGACCAGCGCCGCGTGGTTGTCCGCCTCGATGCGCAGTACGTCCTGGCAGATGCTTTCGGCCTGCCAGGGCTCGTTCAGCAGCCGGTAGCGCTCGGCCTTGGCCAGCGCGGCCGGGATGGCATCCTTCGACAGTTGTTTCAGCTCAAACATGTGCGCCCCCTATTTCATCAGGATGTTGAAAAGCTTGCGCAGCGGATCGTAAAATTCATCGACGACCCGCTCCTTCAACGGAATGATGGCATTTTCGGTGATGGTGATGTCCTCCGGGCAGACCTGCCGGCAGCAGGTGGTGATATTGCAGTAGCCCACGCCGTGGGCATCCTTCAGATCGGCGACGCGGCTTTGGGTGTCGAGCGGATGCATCTCCAGCGAGGCGATATGCACCAGCAACCGCGGCCCCACGAAGCCATCGAACTTGCGGTGCTCGCGCAGGACGTGACAGACGTCCTGGCACAGGAAACACTCGATGCACTTGCGGAATTCCTGGATGCGGTTGACGTCCTGCTGGCCCATGCGCCAGCTTCCATCGGGAGCGTCCGGCGGGCGCGGAGCGAATGCGCGGATGGTCTTCTTCATCGCAAAATTCCAGGACACATCCGTGACCAGGTCCTTGATTGGCGGGAACGTGCGCATAGGCTCGACGGTGACCGGTTTTTCCATCGGCAACTCGCTGAGGCGCGTCATGCACATCAGTTTGGGCCTGCCGTTGATCTCGGCGGAGCAGGAGCCGCAGCGGCCGGCCTTGCAGTTCCAGCGCAGCGCCAGGTCGTGGGCCTGCTCGGCCTGAATCCGGTGCATCGCGTCGAGGACCACCATACCCTCGGAGACTTCGGTGGAGAAATCCTGGAATTTGCCGCCATGCGCATCGCCGCGCCAGATGCGGAAGGTTGCGCTGCTCACTATTTCATCTCCTCGATGACCTGCTTCAGTTCGGTGGACATTTCCGTAATGGGCTCGCGGTGAATCTGCATCTCGCCGGCGGGACCCTTGCGCAAGATGATATTGATTTTGGCGAAGGCCGGATCTTTGGCGGGATAGTCTTCGCGGAAATGCGCGCCGCGGCTCTCCTTGCGCTCGAGCGCGGCGCGCGCGATGGCTTCGGAAACCGTGAGCAGGTTGGGCAGGTCGAGGGCGGTGTGCCAGCCGGGATTGTATTCGCGATTGCCGTAGACTGCCACGTGCGCGGCGCGTTGCTGGAGCTTGGCGATTTCCTCGAGGGAGAGGGCCATTTCCCGCTCGGTGCGCACAATGCCGACCAGGTCCTGCATCATCGCCTGCAGGTCGTGCTGGATCTGGTAGGGGCCCGCGGCGCCGCTGCCATCGGCGCGGTTGAAGGGCTCGAGCGCGAGGCCAGCCGCGCGTTCGACCTGGCCTTCATCGATCCTGGCGGCGGCATTCTGCTGCGCGAAGCAGGCGGCGTGGCGACCGGCGCGCTTCCCGAAGACCAGCAAGTCCGAAAGCGAATTGCCGCCCAGGCGATTGGCGCCATGCAGCCCGGCGGCACACTCTCCGGCGGCGAACAGGCCGGGCACGGTGGACATCTGGGTTTCGGCGTCCACCTTTACGCCGCCCATCATATAGTGCGTGGTCGGCCCGACTTCCATAGGCTCGCGGGTAATGTCGATGTCGGCCAGTTGTTTAAACTGCTGATACATGCTGGGCAGCTTGCGTTTTATATACTCGGCGGCGTGCGGCAGCCTCTGCTTGATCCAGGCGATGTCCAGGAACACGCCGCCATGCGGACTGCCGCGGCCTTCCCTGATCTCTCGCATGATGGCTCGGGCGATGTGATCGCGGGTCAGCAGCTCGGGAGGGCGGCGGGCGTTCTTGTCGCCCTGCGTGTAGCGCCAGCCTTCTTCCTCGTTGTCGGCGGTCTGCGCGCGGTACGCTTCCGGAATGTCATCGAACATGAAGCGGCGGCCCTCTTTGTTGGTCAGGATGCCGCCATCGCCGCGCACGCCTTCGGTGACCAGGATACCTTGCACGCTGGGCGGCCAGACCATGCCGGTGGGATGGAACTGCACAAATTCCATGTCCATCAGGGCGGCGCCGGCGTGATAGGCCAGGTTGAGGCCGTCGCCGGTATACTCCCAACTGTTGCTGGTGATTTTGTAGGCCCGGCCGATGCCGCCGGTGGCCAGCACCACGGCTTTGGCGGGGAAGAGCAGGAATCGGCCGCGCTCGCGGTCATAGCCGAATGCACCGGCGACTCGGCCGTCGTCCAGCAGCAAGGTGAGCACGGTGCATTCCATGTGTACGTCGATGCCGCGGTGGATCCCGGCATCCTGGAGCGTGCGAATCATCTCCAGGCCGGTGCGGTCGCCCACGTGCACCAGGCGCGGGTATTTGTGGCCGCCGAAATTACGCTGCAGGATGCGGCCGTCGGCCGTGCGGTCGAACACGGCGCCCCAGGCCTCCAGCTCGCGCACCACGTCGGGAGCCTCCCTGGCGTGCAGTTCCGCCATGCGCCAGTTGTTGATGTACTGGCCGCCGCGCATGGTATCGGCGAAGTGCACCTTCCAGTTGTCGCGGTCGTCCACGTTGGCCATGGCGGCGGCGATGCCGCCTTCCGCCATCACGGTGTGCGCTTTGCCGAGCAGCGATTTGGTGACGATGCCGACGTTCAATCCGGCCGCCGATGCTTCGATGGCGGCGCGCAGGCCGGCGCCGCCCGCCCCGATCACCAGCACATCGTGCGCATACGTCTGATATTCCGGCATCAGAGGATTCTCCAGTCTCTCCAGATGCCCATCGCGCACATCCGAATGTAGAGGTCGGAAAAAGCCACCGAGCACAGGCTCATCCAGGCCCAGATTTTGTGGCGGTTGTTCAGACAGCTCACGCAGGCATAGGACTTGAGGCGCAGCGGCGAGAGCAGATCGAAGCGGCCGCCGATCAGGTGCCGCATCGAGTGGCAACCGAAGGCGTAGCCGCCCAGCAGCACCACGTTAGCGGCCAGCACCAGGGTGCCTAGCCCGAGGCCGAAAGATACGCGGCCGGTGGTGGGGTCGGCAAACCACAGCGCCTTCCAGACATCGTATGACAGGAAGCCCAGGAAACCGATCGCCAGGTATAAGAAGTAACGGTGCACGTTTTGCAGGATCACGGGGAAAGGAGCTCTCGCCGCGATAATGTTTGCGCGGCTCGCCCACGGCGCAGGAGGGCGGGTCGGCCCAGAAGGACTTATAATAGGCGCCGCGATAGTAGTAGCAGGTCAGGCGGAACAGACCGGGGGCCCACAGGATCAGCAGGGCCGGCGACCATGGCATCCAGGTCGGCCAGAAGCCGGGCTTGGGGCCAAACCAGCTATGCGGCGACTCGCCGAAGATTTCCGGAGAATAAAACGGCGAGACATAGGACCCCGAGTAGTAATACTTGCCCTGAAAAGCCGCCCAGGTGGTGTACACGACGAACGAGGACAGGCCCAGAAATATCAGCGCCGGCTGCACCCACCAGAGATCGCGCCTGGCGGTCTGGCCGAAGCGGCGTGGGTCCGAAGAAACGTTGACGAAAGCCATAACGGCTCCTCCGTTGCGCCGGGGTGCGCTGGGTACAAATCATATCGTGACCGGAGAGCGAATTCAACCGGCACGGGCCATCCTTATTCGGCGTAGATGCTCTTCACGAAATTCGTCACGTTGTTGATGGGCCAGTCTGCATATTTTGTTTTGAACTCGGCGGTGAGCTGCTTGCCGGCGTCGTCGGCGTTGACGCCCTGCCGCTTGAGATCGAGAGCCCGTGTCCGCAGATCGACAATGAAGGCCTTCTCTTGCGCCACCAGCGAACCGTCGCCGATGGCGCTATGATCCGGCAGCACGTGGAGCGCCCCAAGCTTCTCCACTTGATCGAGTACCGCGATCCAGCTCGAGGGTGTGCCGCCATCGCCGTAAATGTTCGGCACGACCTTGTTCTGCACCACATCGCCTGAGATCAGCGTCTTATCGGGTTCGACAAAGGTCAGCTCATCGCCCTTGGTATGCGCCCCGCCGAACCACAGCAGGCGCGCCGTCACGCCGCCTCCGAGATCCAGTGTTCGTTCTTTGTCGAAGGTCTCGTCCGGGGGACGCAGCTTGACGTTGGCGAGCAGCTCTTTCTGCTGATCGTTGCGGCTCGCGAACAGATTGATCATCTCCTCTCCGTGCTTGTTCATTTCGTCCTGCTGCGCTTGATCGCGGATCAGTATGGTTCCCGGTGGAAAGCCTGGCTCGCCCGCCGCATGTTCCGGATGAAAGTGTGTCGTCGTCAGATAGAGCTTGTTATTGGGCGCAAGCTTTTTCGCCACTTTCGCGACTGTGGCGCCATTGCGCGGCCCCAGGCCGGTGTCAACAACCAGCGTTGCATTCCCGCCCACCACGATGCCGATGTTGGGGAAACCCATGATGGCCCAAACGTGATCGGACACCCTCACTGTGTCTTCGCCTAGGATGGGCTGGTTTTGCGCGTAGGACGCCGCGGCGGTCAGGAGATCCAGAGCAAGCAGGTATGGGATGGTCTTCATGCTGTAAGTTGTACCACTTCTCGCGAACGCCGGACATTCAAGATTTTGCCTCGTCAGAGGAATCTGTGGGTCACTGATGCGTTCGAATGGCGGCCGGAAGTTTGGCTCGCGGCCGGGTTCTCGGGCGTTGAATGCCCACCCTCGCCAACTCTAGGATATCAAGCCTCTCGAAGCAAAGTCTAACGATATTAAAATACACAAGTTAAAGGTGCGCAATGCCTGCCTCGAAGCCTTGTTTGTGGTCGAAGTATCTGAGTACGATGAGCTCATGATCCCGCAAGAAAAGAGTGCCGCGGTGTGGCGTGGTTTGGACGAGGCCTTTGGCACAAGATCGATCGAAGATATTCGCAGGATGACTCGAGGCCTCAGTTCGGATCTCGTGTTTCGCATCGTCGTCCGGGGATCTCCATACCTCTTGCGGATCATGACACGTATGGACGAGAGGAACGATCCGGCCCGTGTCTTCGCCTGCATGAAGGCGGCGGCGGAAGCGGGTTTGGCGCCTCGCGTCCTGTATTCCAACGAGGCAGAAGGGATCGCAATCATTGACTGGATCGAAATCGTGCCCTTTCCGACGGCACAGGCGCTAATCTATCTTCCCGCAACCCTACGCGGCCTCCACCTACTGCCGCCTTTTCCCAAGACGTTCAACTACTTCACCGCGCACAAGTTCTTCATTTGGAGACTCCGCACGGCGAGTCTGCTCCCTGAAGCTGAGATCGAGGAGGTCTTCCGTGGCTACGAACGAATCTGCGCGGTATACCCTCGGCTCGATGCGGATTTGGTGTCGTGCCACATGGACCTGAAGCCGGAAAACATCTTGTTCGACGGCCGCCGCGTCTGGCTCATCGACTGGCTGGCGGGGTTCCTGAACGACCGCTACTTCGACCTGGCAATGGTTGCCAACTTCATAGTCACTAACGAGGCGGACGAACGAACTTATCTTGCGAAGTACTTTGGCCAACCGCCCGATGAGTACCAACGGGCGCGATTTTTCCTTATGTGTCAGGTGATGCACATGTTGTCCGCCGCAGTCTTCCTGCTGCTTGGTTCGGCGGGCAAACCGATTCGAAAAGACACGAATCCACCCTCGTTCCGGGGTTTTCACGAGCGGATTTGGGCGGGCGAGATCGACCTCTCGGAAAACGAGCGGAAGATCGTCTATGGCCGGGTTCACTGGGAACAACTTCTGCAGAATATGCGGCAAGCGCGATTGGCTGAGGCGCTCAGAGTCGTCGAAGAGCGGAATGCGCGATCGGACGGTCCGCATCTGCTGTTGCCAAGCGCTCCGTAACTGGTGGAGTAATCTCCCGACTTGTCGCGCAGCGTTACCGATCCAGTGGCTCCCGCCGTGGTTCACGTCCTCGCCCAGAACTTTTCGTCTTCCTCCTGTACACCATGCGTCGGGTCGACTGTCGCCGCTATGGCGTTGTCACCGTCGAAGAAGTCCCTTGGGGCGACGGCAAACGCACACTGACCAAAACCTACTTGCTCTTCCTAGCCCGTTGGGCGCGGCGGCTGTCATGGATTTCCATATCGCCGCGAAAATGAACAAGGCGCTGGACCAAGTCCGGACCGGAGAATCGCGCCGTAAGGCGAGCGAATGCCGGAGACCGATACTGAAGAAGTCGCGATGGCTCCTGCTCAAGCGCGAAGAGAATCTGAAGGCCGATCAGCGCTTCCGCCTGCGCGACCCCCTCCGGTATGACCTGAAGACCGTCCGGGCTTACCTTCTTATGCGGAGGACAAGACCAAGACAGCGTTTGATTTTAATAAAGATTTCCCTACATGTAGCAGGAAACAAGTCCGACGTAATTGGTCTGTCGGTGCCGCGCACCGCGAAGAAGGGAGAATCCCGCAGCGTTCTCCACACACGCTCTTGACACTGACGTTGGTTTCTTGATATATCTTCGACAAGATTTCAACTTCAGGGCCTCCGTATGCGAGAGCAGCGGCCCATAGAGGAGCTGGTATATGTATACGAATCAAGGGCAGTATACGTGTCTCCGGGCTATCGAACCGGCGCGGTCATCCTCCAGGGAATTGAGAACTGCCGGTTGGCTTTTGCCGGCTTTGTTTCTGCTTCTCCCCACGTCGATTTGGGCGCAGGCCACCGGCACCATCGGGGGAACCGTCACCGATCCAACCGGAGCCGTGATTCCTGGCGCGAAGATCACAGCGAAGCGCATCGAAACCGGGGTTTCGCAATCCACCGTGACCGGCGGCTCCGGGACGTATACGATTCCGAATCTGGTGGTGGGCACCTACGACGTCACCGCCGAGGGCGGCGGTTTCAAGACGGCGAACGCCACCGGCATCACGCTGGACGTCAGTCAGCAGCGCCAAGTGGATTTCAAGCTGACGGTTGTAGGAGTGGAATCCACCGTGGAAGTGAATGCCGCTCCACCGCTGCTCAATACCACGGATGCGACGATCGGCGGCCTGGTGTCGGAAGAGCAGGTGGAGAATCTTCCGCTCAACGGCAGAAACATTTCAGGACTTGTCATGATGCAGCCGGGCATGGCCCAAGACACCGGTGGAATGGGGTGGATGGGCCCGCAGTGGATCAGCAATGGCAATCGCGGCGAGACTATGGTGGGAACGTTAGATAATGCGGACATCAGCGATGCGGAGATGGGTACGGTTCAGTTTACGAACTTCAACCTCGACGCGATTGCCGAATTCAAGGTCCTTACCAACAATTACTCCGCCGAATACGGGCAGGGCGCCGGCACCATCACCCAGATCGTGAGCAAAACCGGCACCAACGGGTTTCACGGCAGCGGGTTTGAGTTCTTGCGCAACAACGCCTTCGACGCGCGCAACTTCTTCGCCACCAGCGTGCCGCCTTTCAAGAGAAATGAATTCGGCGCGACTTTCGGGGGCCCCATCAAGAAAGATAAGACATTCTTCTTTGTCGAGTATGCCGGTCTCCGGCAGCGGCTGGGCGAGCCGGACATCGTCGCCGTCCCCACCTCGGCGGAGAGGACTGGCATCGTTACGGACAACGGCTTTACCTACCAGGTACCCTTGAATGCGGTGGCCAGCCAGGTCCTCGGTAAGTATCCGATGCCGAATCAGCCGGACGGAATCTATGGGGCCAACACCTACAACTTCATGTTCTCGCAGCCGACGACTGATGATCAATTTTCAGTGCGGCTGGATCACCACTTTGCAAATGACACTCTCTTTGTGCGCGTCTCTTACGCAAACCAAACGGCCCTGGAAACGGATCCATGGGCTGCTACGCTGGGCGGCTCGAACTTCTCGACGAGTAATGTCGGCGACGCGCGTAATTACGCGATCAGCGATACGCACCTTTTCTCGCCCGTCCTGGTCAACGTCTTTACCTTCACGCTCAACCGGGGCATCGAGGGTGTGCCGGAGGCTACGGCGGAGGAAGACACTACGGCGACCAACTTCCTGGACGGCAGTCTGCAGGGCTGGGGACCTGACACATTCGAGACCAAGTATGTCACCACGCTGTTCGATTACAAAGATGACATCACCTGGACTAAGGGCCGCCACTCGTTCAAGTTCGGCGGGCAATTTCGGCGCGAGTGGGACAATGGCACGGGCGTGACCTCGATCGGCCCAAGCGGCATCTTTAACTTCAACGCCGGCACTCCCCTTACCGAGGCGCTCACCTCAACCGATGGGGGCCCCGCCTTGCCCGCGGGCACAGCCAGTCCGAGCGGGCTGGTCAGCATGATGGAGGGTGATGACGTCAATTATGCCCGTGCCACGACGGTGCCCGGCTACGGTCCGCCCGGAGGCGGTGGCGCCTGGTGGGGCCTGCGCCGTTTTACGCTGGCCGGCTACGTTCAAGACGACATTAAGGTCAGTAGGCGAATTACGCTGAACATAGGTCTGCGCTACGAATACGCATCCGTTCCCTCGGAAGTCGGCGATCGCTTCGCCGGGCCTGCCGACTATGGCGACTTGTACGGTCATTTTGTTGTAAACCCCGAGCCTCTGTGGAAGCCGGACCGCGTTGCCGGGGATTTCGCCCCCCGGTTTGGCTTGGCGGCTAACCTTGCGAAGAACACGGTACTGCGGGGCGGGTTCGCGCTTTTCACTAACATGATCCCCACCGTTTATCCGGACCAGGCTTTGGTGAATTTCCCGCTTGCCTCGCTCAACTATTTGCCCAATGCGACGTATTCCCTGACCCCGCAGTCCGTCTCCCTCCCGGTGTTGACAAGCACTTCGGGGCAGCCGATCGCGGCCAATGGGAACACCAAATCAATCCCTCCAAATACGCCGGTGAATATCGCGCCGTACGCCGCCATCCTTGGCCAACTGGGTGGGGATTATCCGTCTGACCAAATGAAAAACGGTTATACCATCAGTGCTAACGTCACCCTGGAACACGAATTTGCCGGCGGCATTGCGGCCCAGGCGTCCTACGTCATGAATAACGGCGTGGGCCTTTATAACCAGGCCTATCCCAATTCGTTCAGCGGGGCTGAACCGCAGTATACGCCCTATAGCAATATAACCCCGGGCCTTGGCGAGCTCCAGGTATTCTACAATGGCGCCCACTCCACCTACAACGGCATGCAACTGCAGGCGCGCAAGATCTCGCCGACGCACGGCCTGCAGTTCCAAGTTAATTACACCTGGTCAAAAGACATGACCGACGCCGACGCCGTGTGGAGTTCCGGAGGACAGAGCGGCGGGATCAGTCAGAACAATCCCCAATGCGTGAGTTGCGAGCGTGCGCCCGCAAGTTATAGCGTTGCCCAGCGGTTTGTCGCCAACTTCGAGTACGACGTTCCCTTCGCTCACTGGTCGGCGCTTCCGGGGCGCCTGAGTCAAGGATGGAAGTTGCTGGGAATCCTCAGCGCCCAGTCAGGTTTTCCGTTCACGGTTGTCGGACCCTATGGCAGCCTGCAATACGGATATGACATTTTTGACGGCTTCGGCGCGAGGCCCTTCTTGCTGCAGACGCCAACGCAGGCCCCCAGCGGCGGCCCGCAATTTTTCTCCAACGCAGTGATTGCAAATGGAGGGGTCGGCGACGGGTTCTTCGGTCTACCCACCGTCACCAGCCCAGTGAATGGTCAGGCGGTGCTGCCCACGCCGGGAAATTTAGGGCGCAATACCTTCACGGGCCCGGGTTGGTCGAATCTGGATTTTTCGCTTGTCAAGGATACCAAAATCACCGAGTCGAAGCAGGTGCAGTTCCGCGCTGAGTTCTTCAACGTCCTTAACCAGGCCACTTTTGGGACACCGGGCAGTTCGCTCGGCTCGCAGAGTTTTGGCGTTTCCACCTCCACTGCGACCAAAGAGCGGCAGATTCAGTTCGGGCTTCGGTTTATGTTCTGACGCTATGATAGTGGTTCTTTTTAGCTCCAAATGGATGGCCATCTCTCAACTCTCAGGTGCCGCAAGTGGAAACTCTCTCCTCTCAGGTTGGCGACGGCTTTGCTCTTGAGCGCCAACTTGAAGACTTCCTACTGGAGAACTGGGACCGGACGTCACTTGCGAGCGAATGGCCATCTACAGCACGAGTGAAGATCCAGAGGCGGGGAATCAGTTTCCGAAAGATATAGGTCCGGTCGATATTTTGGCAGTCCACAAGAAGCAACCCCGTTTTTTAGTGGTAGAACTCAAACGAAACCAAACTTCCGACCAGACCGTCGGCAAGGTACTTCGTTAGATGGGGTGGGTTGAGAAGCACCTCGCAAAAGAAGCGGGCAAGACAGTGGAAGGGCTAATCATCGCGCACAAAGTTGACAAAGGTGCATCCTATGCGCTCTCAATAGTGCCTCATGTCAGCATGATGACATACGAGATTGAGTTTCGCTTGAAGCCCTGGGAAGCCCTATGAGCATTCTTTCTGCTCGCGCCGATCCTTTCGAACCGCGCGGCTTGAAAATCAAGGCACGAAAACACCCCGGCGTGGGGTACCGCGTTGGACGGACCTGGTTATTCGATGAGAATCTTCGCAGCTCCAACGCACAAGCAAATATGGCGGACCTTGAGCGTTCGCACGCTGAACTGAGAGCCGCCATGATCCTGGCCGGAAATCGGGTTCGTCAATTGAACTCTGGCAGGCGAAAATGATCCGGTCTTGCAAATCTTGCGCCGGGTGCTGCGGGAAGCTCGGCTTGTGGCAAAGAGCGGCGGGGATGCCCACGCCGTGGTACTCTACTTTACGGCAGAACCTTGGGAAAACGTTGGGAAGCCCCAAAAGAGTGTTCCGACATCAGCGAGACTCCGATGGCCGACTCGACACGACATCCTGTCACATTGTTGACAGCTTGGCTTCTGGTTTTGATCGGTCTTCCATTGCTCCGCGCGCAGGAGCCGGACCGAGCAGCGAAAATTTACGCTGACGCATCGAAGAGTGTTTTTCTCCTCCTCGTGAAATCTGAGGCGGGGGATTTCGTAGCGCAAGGTACTGGATTCGTGGTAGCGGGCGGAAGGATCGTTACGAACGAGCACGTAGCCCGCGAGGGTCGCGTCTTCCTTGACCTGGGCGCTGCAAGGCTACCCGCAAGCGTCGAGCGAGTGGATGCGTTCAATGATTTGGCCTTGCTGACGGCCAGTGCCGAATTGTCGGTGAAACCATTGATTCTTGCAAGCGGCCTTCCCGTACCGGGCGCAGCCATCTACGCGATCAGCAACCCTGAGGGTCTGGAACGAAGTATCAGCACGGGTGTTGTTTCCGGCATCCGGAAATTCAACGGGCGAGAACTGATTCAAATAAGCACTCCGATTTCCCATGGGTCATCTGGCGGGCCGATCCTCAATGGCCGGGGAGAGGTTATCGGGGTCGCAGTCGGCATGTTGCAGGAGGGCCAGAACCTCAACTTTGCTGTTCCGGCAACGCAACTCCAGAAGTTCCTCCAAGGTGAGGTTGCAATCAGCGGCGATGTGACGGCTCTTTTGGAGAAGGCTGCGGGGTTGAAAAGCGCACGCGATCAATACGAATATTCCCAAGCACCCGACTCCGATTGGCAAAAGACTGACCGGCAAATCGACTCGACGCTACAGGCTGCGCTTGAACAAGTTGGACGTGACGGGGACCTCATGTTGAAGATTGCCAAAGAAGCCGAGGGACAGAACAATGACATTGCCATCGAGGCGTCTGAGCGGGCCGTCCGATTGAATCCATCAGCAGATGCGAACTTAATTCTGGCCAAGGGACTCAGTAAGAAGACTATCTCTGCGCCTGAAGCGGATAAGCCTGCCCTGTTGGAGCGTGCCGAAAAAGCCGCGCGCGCCGCGCTGCGATTGTCCAAGAAGCCAACGCCAGAGACCTATTATCAGCTTGCCGACGTGCTCGAAGACCGTGCCTCTTACGTCGAGGCCGAAGTGAATTTTCGCCACGCCTTCGATTTAAGCAAGGCTAGCGGCGATAAGGATATCCAAGCGGATAGCCTTCGGGGCTTGGTAAGGACGACTTATATCTCCGGGAAGGCGGACCAGGGCGAGAGTTGGTTTAACATGCTGGTCAGCTCAGATTTAGGAAATGTCTGGGACTGGCAGGAACAAGGTGCTCGTCTCGATAAACTGGAACAATATCGCAACGCTGGGCGAAGTTACCAGCAGGCAGCTTTACTTGGGCCGTCCCTCCACCTTGGAGGGTTTTGGACAAATTGGTGTGAAGCTGCATGGTCATTCGTTCTCGCCGCGACGGACGAGTCAGACTCAGTACTCTCTACCGCTCGTCAGTGTATCAGCGAAGGAGCTGGCAAAGCAGACTCAGAGCAACGCCTTGCGCGGGCTCATCGCCAAATTGCCGCCATACTAAACGCTCGTGGTGTATATCAGGAGGCGCTCAGCCATGCGCGCGAGGCCAGTACCCTTGACTCATCTGATCCTTGGGCTTTCAACTACCAGGCCGCTGCCCTTCTCGGTCTGCGGCGATTTCAAGAGGCCATCAACGCAGGTACTCAAGCGATCCGGTTGTCTGATGGAAAGTACTCGATAATGCACTTCCACTTGGGCACCGCGTATTTCCAGGTCGAGAACTGGGAGTTTGCAAAGCAGAGCTTCGAGAAAGCTGCCCAACTAGATCCGAAGGACACCGCCGCACCGTACAACATTGCCCTTTGCCTAGCCCGGCTGGGCTTCTACCGAGATGCTGCGAATTGGTACGAGGAAGTTCTTCGGAGAGATCCGAACTACCCTGAAAAAAAGGATATCCTTGACCAGATCGAGAAATGGCGGCACTGATTTCGTGTGGGAACGTGCCTTTGGCCCGAGTGACGAAACTAGCCTTTAGGGTTCCACATGCGCTTAAAGATCGATCTGAACTCAATGCGGCTGTGACCAAACTACTGAAATAGCGGGCGTTAAATTCGGGCGTAACCGCAACCATTTCAAAGTGCAATCCATGAAGGGCGCCGCGCGGGCTTTTGGTATTCAGGCCTTTAAGACATCTGAAAGGTCACATCGACCTCGGTTTGCACTTCGACCGGGTTTCCATTCAGGATGGTCGGCTGATAGACCCATTGGCGGACGGCCTCCATCGCCGACGAAATCAGCAATGGGTGTCCGCTGATGACTTTGAGATCCTCCACGCGTCCGTCTTTGCTTATCACCGCACTTAGCTTCACGACCCCTTGCACGCGCGCCTGCGCGGCCAACACCGGGTACACCGGCAGGACCTGGTGTTCCAGCTTAGCCGCTTCAATGTTGCCGAATACCCGAACGCGCTCTGGCGCCGGCTTGGGAGCTTCCGTCTGAGGAGGCGGCGGCGGTGGTGGTGGCGCCGCCTGCGGAACGCCGCCAATCACTCCACCGAGCACGCCGCCAATTTGGCCTCCGGCGATTCCGCCCGGAACTCCCCCTGGGACACCGCCGGCGCTGGGCAGCGCCGCTAACTCAGGTTGCGGCAGATCAGCCGCTACCTTTGCAACCGTTTTCGGCTCCGTCAGCGTGTTCGGATTGAATACCTTTGGAGTGAGCGCCTTGACGACTTTGGGCTGCAACGTCCGTCCAGCGGCTGGTGGCGGCGGTGGGAGCGGGAGCGGCGGGGCAATCAGGTAACTGACCGACCGTACCTCCGGCAAGTTCTGAACGAACATCGTTGGGATAATTACCAACAACGCCACGGCGATCGATTGTAAGATCATGGCGAGAACAACGCTCCGAGTCGTTTGGGTCTTGCGTCCCGTGACAAAAGCCTGCTCGAACATGTATCTCTCCTCAATCTGATTGATGCAAGGGTCACCCCGAAAGGCATGGTGGAGGTGTACGAACTTACAAATCCTTACGAACCCGCATCGGCTGACAGAAAACTATTCCGTCCTAACTCTGACGCGCAATGAACCCGGCACTGGCTCTTCGGAAACCACAATCATGTACCCGCCGCCGCACCCCGAGTACATGGCGCCGGGGTACCGGCATTGAAACCAGTCAAGAATCCCTTTCAAATCGATGTTGATCGCCGGATGTTGCACGGTGTGAGGCAGAATAGCTTCCCAACACCGCATGCAATGGTTCATGGCGGCGGCGAGACGGCCGATGTCGGTGTTTAGGATCGCGTCAAAACAGTCTTTGCCAGTCCTGCCCAATTGCGCGATCCACCCCGGATCGAGGTTCCTGATGTCCAAGGGACTGTAACCGGCGGGACGTTGGTTGATAGGAACAAGATAAAAGACCTCCTCGACCCAACGTGCGAGCTTCGGGTCGCAGTTGGATTCGACGTGCGCGGGAAATCGGCCGCCTTCCACGCCGGCATCATAATCGAGCCGGCTCACACCGGGATAGAGCAGGCCGATCATGTCCTGCGAGCCGGAGGGTTCGGCCTTTCCGGCATTCTCCGCCCAGTATAGTTCGCGGACGAGTTCCTCCCGGGGCCGGTCGGGGAGCGCGCCGTTCCACAAACTGGTCGCAATGCGGCGAGTGCTGCTGGCCATGCCGCAGCGATCCATGAACCAGAAAGCCGGTTCCAGCGCCACGACGACCATGGACCCGGGAGGATCCGGATTGTGCCTGGAAATGAACGGCTGGTCAATCCACCCTCCAGCCAGCGCCATGCGATTTGGGATGGCACTGGCGATGAAAGCGACATCCTCGCTGCGGCTTAGGTTACCCCGGCCTGTCCCGACGGTTGTGGGCGGCTGCACGGCTAGTCCCTCACCACACGCTTTCCCGCTTTGCGTCCGCGTACTGTTGGTCGTAAGTGTGCGGGAGTTTCACGCCCGCGATTTCCTCCACCATTGTTACCACGAGCGCCGCATCGAGGAGCAAATTAACGTTGCAGTAATCGTTTACAATCGTGGGCCGGAGATCTTACTTCCGTCAATCCGCGGGGCTGCCGGCAGCCTGCTTCCGCCCGACCGGCGTGATCCTAAACACCCAGGCAAATTCTCCGGTTCGCGCGGCGGGCATCTCGATCTCCAAGCCGTCATTATCGCGCACCCATTTCAACTTGCCACCGGACCCAAGCAGTTGAACGTCCGCGACTTCCGATTCCATAACCTTGGATCCGCGGGCCAGGGACTGGATCTTGATTTTGCCATCCTGCGGCCAGGCGAGCGCGATGGCATACAACAGGCCGTCGCGAGTGGTGAACCGGATATCGCGGCTGGTATAGGGCTTTGTAGCCGTATCGTGGAACGAACCGCCAACGACTTTCGTGGGACCCTCGCCGGAGATCTTCCAGGGCCGCGTGCCGTAAATCCCCTCGCCATTGATGGAGAGCCAATGGCCCATCGCAAGCAATACATTTTTCGCCTGCTCCGGAATGGCGCCGTCGGATTTGGGCCCCACATTGAGGAGCAGAGCGCCATTCTTGCTGACAATATCCACCAGTTGCTGGACCAGGGATTCCGGCGAGCGGAAGGTATCGTTGTCGATGTATCCCCAGGACTTAATACTTACCGAAGTGTCCGTCTGCCAAAACCGCGGCAGTATTTGCTCCGACTGGCCGCGCTCAATGTCCAAAACGGCGGCGCCTGGCGGAAAGGCTTCGAGCTTGTAGTTGATGGCGGCGGTGGAGCCACGGCGGGCGGCATCGTTGTAATAGAACGCCGCGAGACGCTGCAGGTACGGCTCGAACTCCTTGGTCTCGATCCACCAGTCGAACCAGACAATCTCCGGTTGATACTTGCCTACCATCTCGGCTACGCGGGCTATCCAATCGTCCAGATATGCTGCGTCGGGATGCCCTCCCTGCCAATGCAGGCCGTTCTTCTCAGTGACGCCAACGTGCGCGGGGCCGTAGAAAGCTGCAAATTGCGGGCCGCGAACATCGGAGGCGATCTCTCTGCCAGTATTGAGGAAGAAGTAGTGCTCGGCGCGGTGGCTGGAGACGCCGAAATGGAGGCCGGCGGCTCGCACGGCCTGCGCCAGCTCGCCGGTCGTGTCCCGGTGGGGGCCCATTTTGGCCGCGCACCAGTCGCTGAGGTCCGAGTTATACATCGCAAATCCGTCGTGGTGCTCCGCGACGGGGATGACGTACTTCGCGCCGGCCTTGCGGAACAGATCCGCCCATGCTTTCGCATCGAAGTTCTCCGCTTTGAACATGGGGATGAAGTCCTTGTATCCGAATTTTGTCTGCGGCCCATAGGTCGCGACGTGATGGGCGAACTCCTTACTTCCCTGGCTGTACATGTTTCGCGGGTACCATTCGTTGCCGAACGCCGGAACCGAGTAAACGCCCCAGTGGAGAAAGATGCCGAACTTGGCGTCCTGATACCAGGCGGGAACCTGATAATGCTTCAGGGAATCCCAGTTAGGGCGGAACGGCCCGGTCTGTCCCCCCGCATCGACTTGGTGGAGAAGGCCCGCGCGCGCGGCGTCAAACTTGTGCACGGCTTTCTCCCATACCACATCATCCGCGTTGGGGGTCTGCGCCGAGGCGGCGGCGAGCAGACTAAGAAGGAGTAGCGCGTGGAATCGCATGAGGCACCGACAGAACTATAACATCCACCCAATAAAAACGCAACAGTTATCGTTGAAGGGGCGTGCCGGAAGCCCGCTGAAGCGGTGCCGCTCGACGATTCCCTTGCCCTCGCGCACGACAATCCACTGATTGCCTTCTACGTCCTTCAATGTTTCCACGAGGCCCTGCGGCCAACGGATGCTGACGTCTGCCCTGGTTGCCTGGCCCAGGCCGAAGTGGACACGAAAGTCGCCCTGGGAAATGTGATACCCGCCGCTGGGCACCTCATCGATCTGTCTACGATGTCCCGACGTCACGGTGATGCGCGCGCCGACCGCATCGCGGCCGGATGCGGTCACCGCTCTTACCAACAGAGCGTTGCCCCGCGGGCCGAAGTTCTTCAGCAGCGAAGGAGGCTCAAAAAGATTGACGACGACAATCTCCTCGGATCCATCGTTATCGAGGTCCCCGACAGCGATGCCGCGCGAGGAGTGCTTTGCGGTGATACCGGGGCCCGCGGTTAAGGACATATCGAAGAACTGCCCGTCTCCCCGGTTCCAGAACAACTGGCGCGGCTGGTGAAACTCTTCGCCGAGGTTGTACTTTTCAACGAAGGGATAGACGTGCCCGTCCGCAATGAACAGATCCTTCCAGCCGTCGTTATCGACATCCAGGAAGGCGGCGCCCCATTTTACGTACTGTGTGTGAATGGCCAGACCGGCGGGGCTGGTGACGTCGCTGAAAGTCCCATCGCCCAGGTTGCGGTAGAGAGTGTTTGTGTCACTCGAGAAGTTGGTCTTGAATATGTCGAGGTAACCATCGCCGTCGTAATCGGCGGCTGTCGCTCCCATACCTGCCTGCTCCCTGCCGTCCTCATTGACAGCCAGGCCGGTGGTCAGGCCGATTTCCTCGAACGTCCCGTTTCGTTTGTTGTGGAAGTAGAGACTGGGCGTTGAATCGCAGGTCACGTAGAAGTCCGGCCATCCGTCATTGTCGAAATCGCCGGTCAGCACGGTGAAGCCGTAATACTCGCGGGGTGTCTCGACGCCGGCCTGTTTGGTTACGTCGGTGAAATGGCCGTGACCGTCATTGTGGTACTTAGTCATGGTTTCGCCCTTCAACCCCCGCGGGCCGCACGGGACGGGAATGCCCTTCCAGGTGCAGCCGCTGCGGTCGCGCGGCCGGGGCGTCTCCTGGGCGTTGAAATCGATGTAATTGGCGACCACCAGGTCGAGCCAGCCATCCCGGTCGTAGTCGATAAAAGCGCAGCCGGTGCTCCAGCGGGAGCCGGGGCGGTCCAGGCCGCGCTCGCGTGTCTCGTCGCGGAAGGTGCCGTTTCCCATATTGTGGAGGAATACGTTGTGGCCCCATTGGCCGATGAACAGGTCTACATTACCGTCGTTATCCGCGTCGCTGGCGCACACGCCCTGCCCCCATCCGGTGTGTCCGATGCCGGCCTTCTCGGTGACGTCCTCAAAGCGCAGCCCGCCGAGATTGTGATACAGGTGCGGCGTGAGGGGCACTGGACCTGGCTTTAGGCGATCCCCCTGGACTAGAAAGATGTCCGGCAGTCCGTCGTTGTCGTAGTCGAAGAGGGCCACGCCAGTGCCCGTGTTTTCGACCACGAAGGTCTGGTCCAGGTCGCCGGAGACGGCTACGGCGCTAAGCCCGGCTTGGGCGGCGAGGTCGCGAAAATCGATGGCCGGAGCCTTCATGCCCGGCGGGAGCGGGCGCACGGGCTGATCCGTGGCGCCCGATGAGATCATCTGCGACAGGGCTTGGCGCTCGAGCGACACAAAGAAAATGAGGACAAGGACTGCGGCGGCGATAAACAAAGTGGAGCGGTGCGATGGGCGGCGCGATGCGCAATGCATCACGGCCCCTTCTCGGGATTAGACGCGGCGCGCTGCCGCTGCGCGCGGGCCAGCGCGATCAACTTGAGCGCACGCTCGATATCCGGGTCCGCGGGCTTCGCCGCCTGGGCCAACCGCAGCTCCTTTTCCCCACTGGCGATGTCGCCCATCTGGCAATCAATGAGGCCCAGATTCTTGTGCAGATCCGCCTTCACGGCGCAGCCGCCGCAGACTTCGATCGCGTTGCTGGAGTTGGCGGATGGCTTCGGGCCAATCATGCGCCTCGCTGGCCGCTCGAGCGTCGTTGGCGAGGGTGCCGGCCTGGTCGACGATGAGGCGCTTCTTTTGCACCTCGCCATAGCGGGCCAGCAGGCGCGCGGCCTCGTCAGGATCCGACGGCTTGATGGCGTGCGACAGGCTCCACAGGGCCTGGCTGTAATCGGGGTCGATGGCCACCGCCTGCCTCCAGGCCGCGATGGCTGCCTGGGTCTGCGACTCGTGTTCGAGACATTGTCCAAGCAAATGCCACGCCATGACATTGCGCGGCTGCAGCTTGACCACAGTCTGCAACAGTGCGGCAGCCTGCTGGAAGCGGCCGGCTTGCTTCTCGATTACAGCCAGATAATAGTGAGGCTCCGCCATTTGGGGAGCGATCCGGCAGGCGGATTCGAAGTCGGATTGCGCCTCCGCGTTGCGGCCGAGATCGAAGAGCACGCGGCCATGGTTGAAGCGGGCCGCGGCCGAGTCGGGCGCCAGCCGAACCGCTTCGCCGGTTTCAGCCAAAGCGCCCGGCAAATCGTAGCTGTCGGCCAGGGCGATGGCCAGATCGAGATGGGCCACGGCGGATTGCGGCTGGAGCGCCACAACCTTGCGTAGCAGAGCAACGCCTTCGCCGCTTTTCCCGAGACGGGCCTTGACCTTGCCGGCTGCCGCAAGCGTGGCGGCGTCCTCAGGCGCCAGCTTCATGGCGCTGTCGAGCTCCGTTTCGGCATTGGTAAACTTCTGCTGCTGGGCGAGAATCAGCCCGAGATTGAGATGGCCCTGGGCGTAGTTCGGGTCGTCTTCAATCGCCTGGCGAAACAGCTTTTGGGCCCCATCGTTATCGCCCTCCATGGCGTGAATGACGCCGAGATTTCCCAGCGCTGAGACGAGTTGGGGGTCGTCGGCAATCGCGGCCTCGAGCCGCTTCTCGGCCTGCGCTGTATTGCCGGCGGCCATGTCGAGCCTGCCGAGCTCGCCCTCGACGACCGCCAGCTTCGGATCGATGCGGGCCGCCCGTTCGAGCGCCTCCCGCTCGCCTTTAGGATCGTGCGCCGCTTCAAGCGCCAGCACCAGATTGTACTCGGTGCGTGCATTGCCGGGCTCGATCTCCAGCATCTGGCGATAGACTTCCGCCGCCCGCGCCGGCTGCCCCGACTGGAGCAACTCGTTGGCCTGGTTGCCCTTTGCCGCCAACTGATTGACCTTGAATTCGTCGGATTTGCTCGCCTTGAATCGATCCGCGGCCTCGCGCGATTTGGCGTCGTCGCCCACCGCGCGCAGAACCGCCGCAAGCTGGAACTGCGCGGACGAATCCGATGGATTGATGGCGACCGCCTTTTGCAAATAGGGCAGCGCCTCCTTCGGCTTTTCGTTGCGCGCCAACACGAACCCGAGTTCGTACTGCGCCTGCGCGTCGTTCGGGAGTTCCGCCGCGGCGCGTTTGAGCTCCGACTCCGCCGGCGCATACTCGCCCAGACCTCTGTATACCGAGCCGAGCATCAAATGGCCTTCGGGGTCGGCTGGCTTCCCGCGCACGTATTCCCGTGCGTCCGCCAGAGCATCCTGAAACGCAGACACGGTGACCAGAGCTTTCACCTTCGCCAGCAGCGCGACATAATCCTGCGGGTCCAGGCGGACTACTTCTGTGTACTCGTCCGCGGCTTCGCGAAACCGCGACTCGTGAGCATAGATGTTCCCCAGGCTAAAGTGCGCCGATTTCATGTCCGGGTGCGCCTTGACCAGTTCAACCAGCATAAGGATGGACTCGTTCGGGTTGCCACTCTGATAAACGGCGACGCCCATCGATAGCACCATTTCCGGTGAATTGGGCTGCAGCGCCAGCGCCTGTTTCCAGGAGCGGATCGCGGCCGCATAACGGCGCTGGGAAGCGAGCGTCTGCGCCAGGTGGTCCAAGGCAAATACGGAGTTCGGGTCCCATTTCAGCGCTTCCCGAAACTCGGCTTCGGCCTCGGTTGTCTGCCCCATATCCATGCAAACGGAGCCCAGTGAGTTATGCGCCACCGTCATATCGGGCTCATACCGCAGCGCCAGACGAAATTCGCCGGCCGCGGCCGGAAGCTGCTGCGCGCGCACCAGCGCCACTCCCAGGTCGTAATGGGCTTCGGCGGATCGTGGCTCCAGCCGCACCGCTTCTTCAAAAGCGGCCAGCGCACACTTCAAATTGCCCTGCTCCGCGAACCAGGCGCCGACCGCATCGTACACTTTGGCGGAAGGGTTGTCGCGGATCGCTTTGACGCCGGAAGCCGGGGGCTTGCACTCCTCCGGCAGTTGCGCGGCGGAGACGAAAGCACAGGCAAGAGCCAAACCACAACCCAGCTTGATCTTCATGGCCGCCTGGTACCAGTATAAGGTCTCTTCATTCGTTAACGTCACCGATAACTGATCACTGTCCGGACTCGGGCTCCGTCACGGCGACAATACGATCGGCCTTCACGTCCCGTAGCGACTGTCGTATTCCGGAAGGCCAAAGGATCTCGATCTCGCGGGCTTCCGGGAAGCGGCCAAGCCCGAAATGTACCCGAGGGTCGCTGGACGCGGCGTAACCGGTGCTGGTGGTCACCTCGTTATATTGGCTCTGACTGTCGCCGGTCGAGACCCGGATCTGCGCTCCGATTCCCATACGGTTGCTCTTTGTGCCAGTGAGTTTGAGCAGCAGCCAGTGGTTGTGGTTTTCCGAAACATTGCGGAACAACTGGACGGGGCCGCGCAATTGGGTTACCACAAGATCGATGCGGCCATCGTTATCGAGATCGCCATACGCCAGACCGCGATGGGGCGCCGCGCGCGTAAAATCCGGACCGGCGCCGGCACTCACATCCTCGAACTGTCCGTTGCCAAGATTGCGGAAGACCGCGTTCGGTTCCGCGTAGTGAAAATGTTTCGAAACGGCGTCAATGTCGTCCATCACGTTGCCGCGCGCCACAAACAGGTCCTTCCAACCATCGTTATCCAGATCGGCGGCTCCGTTCGACCAGCCGGACATGGCCCGCGTCAACCGGGCGAGCCTGCTGGTCTGCGTGGCATTGCTGAATTGTCCCCCGCCGCGGTTGCGGAAAAGCGGAAACGTCTCGTTCTCAATGGCCGTGTGCCAGATGTCCGGCAGTCCGTCGGCTCGCCGCTCCGCGCGGAAACGTCCTCGAAACGGCCCTGCACATTGCGCAGGAGCAGAAGCGGCTCAAGATAGCGCACATTGCCCTGGAAGTATTCGATGTTGTCCATGACGTGCGACTGCGCCACAAACAGGTCTTTCCAGCCGTCATTGTCGTAGTCGAACAATGCCGTTCCCCAGCCGGAGTGCGCCATGGTCATCCGGGCTACGCCAGTCGTGTTCGACACGTACTGGAAGGCGCCCTTCATGTTGCGAAAGAGGGCGTACTTCTGGTTGGCCAGATCGTCGATGAAGATGTCCGGCCAGCCGTCGTTGTCGTAGTCCTCGAATGCCACGCCCATTCCCGAGAATGCATGCCCGTCTTCGTCGTAGGCCAGACCGACCGCCAGACCGACCTCCGAGAACGTTCCGTCGCGATTGTTGTGGAACAGTTGCTCCGCGATCGCGTCATTGGCCACCAGGATGTCCGGCCACCCGTCCTGGTCGTAGTCGTTGAAGGCGCTGCCGAGGCCCCTCCCCGGAGCGGCGGCAATCCCCGATTTCGCAGTGACATCGGTAAACGTGCCGTCTCCGTTGTTGTGATAGAGAATGTACGTCGCAGACTTGAAAACATCGGGATGGCAGTACGCTGGTTGCCCGCGGTCCGGCGCGCCGCACGGCATATTCTTCGAAAAATCCCAGTCCAGGTAGCGCGCCACAAACAGATCCAGGTAGCCATCGCGATCATAATCGACAAACAGCGCGCTGGACGACCAGCCGCCTCCGGCAACACCCGCCTTTTCGGTGACGTCCGTAAATGTGCCGTCGCCGTTGTTGTGGTACAGGATATTGCGCCCGAAATCGGTGACATACAGGTCCGGCCGGCCATCGTTGTCATAGTCTCCCACCGCAACTCCCATTCCGTAAGAGTGGCCCCGGAGTCCGGCCTTCTCGGTCACGTCGGTGAAGGTACCGTCGCCATTGTTGCGATACAGCCGATTCCAGTACTTTGGGTCGGACTTATCGGGCGCCGCGCCGCCCGGCATGGGATTTTGCAGACGCGCGCCGTTGACGAAGAAGAGGTCCTCGAAACCATCTCCGTCATAATCCAGCATGGCGACGCCGCCGGGCATCGATTCGATCAGGTATTTCCGCGGTGTGCGGGAGGAAAGAAGCTGAAAGGTAATGCCCGCCTTCGCCGTCAAGTCGAGGAAGACAGGCAAGGGTGCTGGCTCCTCGGCCGCGCCAAACAGGGCAAAGCCGAGGAGGCAGAGAACCGGAAACGAGCACAGGGCCGTGAGGAGGACGTTTGGGCGGCGCATACCGGTATACCACAAGCGTATCCTCTAAACTCGCGGGAACGAAAAGACGTCAATGCCGCTGTATGGGTGCGCGGCATTGACGTCGAAGAAAAACAGCTTGGGAGCTTCCTTAGAAGGTAGAACTTCAAGCCCATCTGCAATTGACGAGGTAAGGTAGCAGGCGCCGCCGACGTCACCTGGCCCGCGTTCACGTTGTCTATGTTGTTGTTCGGATAGCCGAAGATAATGTTGTTAAAAACGTTATATGCTTCGGCTCGGAATTCAAAGTACCTGCTTTCGCCGAGGCCAAGATGGAATTGGCGGAACAGAGATATATCCAGATTCCTCCCCCAGTCCGTAACCCAGGCGTTGGGCTTCGAGTTACCGTATGTGTATGGCGCCGGATCCGCGAAGGCCGAGACGTTGTACCATTCCGCCACCGATCCGGCTCCGGAGCCCGCATTGCCCATGAGGTTGGCTCGCTCGTTATTATAGCCGCCGTTGTTCAGGATCGCGATATCGGAGACCACCGTGTACGGCAGACCCGAATGGAGGCTCAGGATGCCGTTGAGCGACCATCCGCCCGCCAACACGCCCACAAACTTGTTGCCGCCGGAACCCGGCTTCCCGAATGGCGATAGCACGGTGAACGAGGCGGTGAAGTTGTTGGTCTGGTTGGTATCGGACAACTCCACATCCGAGGTGCGGTGAAAAATGATCGATCGGTGACAGGGCCTGGATTTGGCCCAACTTCCCCTCTGAGATGGGCTCGTTTGCCGGGCTTTCCTTTAATGTTTCAGCCACCGTTGACACCCTCGCGATGCTGTGCTTTATTCAAGCATTGAGAGGTCTTTCGTGCATGGCTTTGGCGCGCGAGCAAAGCGCGTTCGCGCCCGAGTGGGGGGCCTTCATGCCGTTCTACCGGCCAGGCGCCGGGGTTCCGTTTCGAATGTACTCCGATGTGACGGTATGCCCCGGCCAAGCCCGGCAAACGCGCCTCCTTCCGCGGCGCCAGGGTACATAATGGTAAAAATGGCGGTCACGATGAAGGACATCGCCCGGGAACTCGGGCTGTCCGTGGTAACGGTTTCCAAGGTCATTCGCAACCACAGTGATATCGGCGAAGAGACGCGGCAACGCGTACTCAAGCGCATCAAGGAGTTAAACTACCATCCGAATATGGCCGCCCGCGCTCTAGTCACGGGACGGACCTATTCGGCCGGGTTGATTGTTCCGGATCTGATGAATCCGTTTTTCGCGGAAGTGGCGACAGGGCTCTCCGATGTGCTGCGCCGCAAGAATTACAGCCTGCTGATCTCCTCCTCGCAAGGCGACCCGGACCTGGAGCGGCAGGAGATCAAGCGGCTGCTGAGCCGCCGGCTGGACGCCCTGATGATCGCCTCGACGCAGTGGACTGTCGAGAGCTTCCGGCGCATTGAAGAGCAGAAGGTTCCGTACGTGCTCATCGACCGCGCTTTTCTGGGGATGCCGGCAAATTTTGTGGGCGTAGACGACATCGCGGTCGGCCGTCTGGCGACCGAGCACCTGATATCGATCGGATGCCGGAAAATCGCGCACATACGCGGCCCCGCCACGAGCACGGCGGTGGGGCGCCAGGAAGGTTATCACCAGGCCCTCGCGTACCACGATCTGAGCCAATTCCAAGGCTATGTTCTGGCGGGACCTGACGTGGATAGCTGGATCAGTGGCAACGAGGCAATGAAGAAGCTGCTGGCTTTGGCTCCACGTCCCGATGGAGTGTTCTGTTATAACGACCCGATCGCTATTGGAGTGATCGATGCGGTCCTCGAAGCCGGATTGCGCGTCCCCGACGATATTGCCGTGATCGGCTGCGGCAATCTCCATTTTGACCAGTCCCTGCGCGTGCCTCTTTCGAGCGTGGACCAACAGAGCCGGGCCATCGGCGAGCGCGCCGGGAAGCTCGTGCTGTCACTGATCGAAGCAAAGGTCCCCCCACAGCCAAAGAGCGTTATACTCCAGCCGTCTATTGTGCCGCGCGAGTCCACACGAAGGCTACCGTGAAAACGATTTCAGGTCCCGAAAGGCGGTGGTGGCTTTTTGCGGACGGAGTGGCGGGCCTGCGCGAGCGCGGCAGTGCGCCTCCTTGCTGGTGACTACATGCGGCTTCAGAGCCCAGCTACGCGTTTTGCAAGATCGCCCTCGAAGGTGGGATCAGTCTGCAATCCACGGTGAATCAGTAGGCCGATGCGTCGCTGAGCGCCGGGCCACGAGAGAGTCTCGCGAAATCTCTAATAAGATGATTCGCTTCGCCAGCGCGATTGCTTCTTTGTCGAAGCGAACATGGCCTTCTCTCGACTTGCGAAACGCATGTCAAACGCCTGAAGGAACTCGCTTCGGACACTGGGAGCGCGAGGTCGAGTACACCAACTGGATTCCTCGGTTTGGGAATGGTTTCGCGCGCATGGTTGGCCGAGGACGGGCGATCGAGATCATTTGCGGAGCAGACGACTTCGACGCGGATACCACGGAACTGTATGGGTGGATCAACTGTTCGCTTCCCGACGCCGAGTTGGATTCTTTTGTGGAAATTTCGCGATCCGTATTGTTCGCATCGGCGTGGCGCCCAAGCCACGGAGCCCTGCGGCGTTGAAGGCGCTTATCTGCGAGACGCACCGGAAAAGGCCGGTTGCTAACAACGGCTAGCTAGCTAGCGGGGGCAATCTGAAGGATTTCTGTACCTATTGAAAAGAATGCTTGCGGGGAGGGATTTGAACCTTCGACCTTTGGGTTATGAGTTCAACACTTGGTTCTTCCTGCTATTGTCTGTTCCGAACTATCAATAGTTTACGCCGATCACTTACTGTCTGTTTTCGGTTGTTTCTGGTTGTCATGTCAGCAATTTGTTAGCAATTCTGGTTTCCGGTTGGCGCGCCTTCCCTGAATCCCGCTGTCGTGCCACCGGTCCATTTTTTGCTTTCCGATTCAACAGATCTGAACATCAATCGATCTCGATAGTCTTCGTAGTCGAAAGTTGAAGGCCGGCACGGCCTTAAAGCAACCTTGCCCCGCCAGCGCCAATATTCAGGGCACGACGTCGGGCGCGCCAGAGCGCCAGCGCTTTGAATTCGCCCTCGGTGACGATGACAGGCAGCGCGGGATCTTTAAGCAGCGATGGCCCGATACCGGGCACAACGTAGAGCATATTGGACCGGCCTGGGGGACTCAAGTACTCTTGTCTGGGCTTTAGGTTGCCAGCGGCATCATATTCGAGATCCGGTTGATCGCGCCGCAGCCAATACTCGCGCACCCGGTCCGAGCCAGGCAGGCAGTAGGGAATGAGGATGCCGGCGTAATTGCCGCCTCTGCGGCCGACGATTTCGCAGCCGGTCAAGGAATCCACTCGTCGCAAATGGGCACCATCGGCCAGACCTCGGTCGATCCAACGGGCCTCCAGAGCGGAATAATCGGCGGCCGTCAGGTCGGACCCGACCAGGTTCGCAGGCAGCAGGCGGTGTGCTTCGGGGATGTGTGCGGGCTGACATCGGCATCTACAACATCTTCTCCTGTTGCTTGCCAGTCGTCTGGGTGTATACTTCCATTTGAGAGAATTCAATTTTCACCACTCCCGGTTCAAATTTGCACTTGCGCATGCCGCTGTATAGTGTTCAACGGGTTGCTGCCGGACTCGCGGAAGGCCGGTGCGCGACCTTGTGTGTCTAGTCCCGCCTCAATGGCGGCGGAGGCGCCGGAAAGGCGCCGTGTTGTTCGATCTCGATCCAGTTTGTGAAATTCCGCCGGGGTTATCCGTTTCGCTCGAGCAGGCGGCGCGCGACGGGACGAAGTTGTTCGACTTGTAGCGCGGTGACAGCGGAAACGAACGGGGGGACGGGGCCGGTCTCGGCCAGTCCGGCGGCTTCCACGCCGGCGTGCAATACGGGCGCGGCACCCCAGGCATCGCGCAAGTCTTCCAGTCGAAGAAACGCACGCCGGATCTCCTCGGCGACCGCGTAATCCTTTCGCACACAGGCATTGAGTAAGTCGAGACTCAGACGCGGAGCCAAGACGCCGGAGCCGGTGGTGAAACCGTTAAGGTTGAAGTCACGCAGGTGCACGATGGCGGGCCGCTCCCCGATGCCGCTAATGACATGGTCCGCGGGAACGCGACGCAACAAACTCGCGAGATAGGTATCGTCCTTCGGATCTTTGCGCACGACCGCGTACTTGATGGAGCAACAGATTTTGCCATCCACGAGACGGCCGAGGCCGTCCAGGCCCGCGTCGCGATCCGGCCCGAAGTCGGTTTCGTGCTTGATGTAAACCGAGAGCGGAACGCCGCACGCTTCCGCGATTTCGCGCAGACCGATTTCGAGTCCCGCGGCATCGCGCGGATCGCCGCAGGGCAATACGAGTACGGACGGGAATCGATGCTTGCGAACGATCGGAGCTTGATCCATGGCGCGGCCATAGGATGGTCCGACGGCTGGAACGATGGAGAGCTTGCCAGTGAAACTGCCGGCCCATTCGATGAGCTCGTGGTACTCGGACAGGCTGACGTGATAGAGGAAGGCGTTGCCGCCGTAAACCACGTTGGTGATCCCGTGTTTTTGCAGATGTCGGAGAATTTTCTCGTTTTGGACAAAGTCGAGAGAGCGGCGGGAATCGCGCTTCCGCGCCAAAGGCGGTACTGGGTACACGCCCGGCGGCTCTCGGGAGCCGGCCGAAGCGGTCATGCCAATATTGTCGATGCTTGTTGCAATGACTTTGTCGCGGATTTCCATGTTAGCTTCCTGGCAGTCTTCGATTGTATATCCTGCGGACTGACGCCGAGCCGCGTCCGTGTTCCCCATTCCTGATACACGCCCGTGCAGCCGAGCAACCGCGCCGTTGACATACCGACAGGTAATACTGATAATACCTACTTGTGAGTGTCAAGCATCTGTACCGCACGTTGACGTGGCCCGAAGCCCGCGAGCGAGCCAAACAGAGATCCGTCATCGTGATTCCTGTCGCCGCGATAGAACAGCATGGCTATCACTTGCCAGTTGACGTAGATAACGTGCTGGTCGAACACGTCACGGAGGAAGGCGCGCTTCGCTCTGATGGCGCGATTCTGACCGCTCCGATGATCCACTATGGATTCAACGAGCACAACATGGGTTTTCCCGGGACCATTTCAATCCGCGAATATGTCTTCATAGACTTCTGCTACGATGTCGCGCATAGCTTTGTCCGCCAAGGCTACGATCGGATTGTCTTCGTGAATGGGCACGGGAGCAATCAAATGCTGTGTAACCTGGCGGCGCGGCGGATTGTGAATACCACGCCGGCCCTGGCCGCCGCGGTCGCGCATTGGGCTCTGGCCAAAGAAGCCGTCGATCAGATGCGTGAGTCGGAGTTTCCGGGTGGAATGGCGCACGCGGGTGAATTTGAGACCGCCATGTATCAGTATTTGAAACCGGAATTCGTCGACATGAGTCTGGCGACGGAACGGGAGACGCCTTCCCGCCTGAATCAGTATATGTTCGACGATTTGTTCGGATCCGGGCCGGTGCATATGGTCAACCGCTGGAGTCGAGTGACTGAAAGCGGTGTCGAGGGAGATCCGAAACTGGCAACTCCGGAGAAGGGTAAGGCTTTCGCCGAAGCTTCTATCCGCAATCTGATTGAATTCTGCCGGCTGTTTCGCGAGTACAAAACACCGCCTGACCGGGAATTCAACCATAAGATCTGAACCGATCCGGCATGATCTGGCAAAACGGCTGGCAAAGCTGGGAGGCGGTCCCGGGCGTCACGCTCGACGTATTCCACTGGACAGGGTCTCCCATGGGAAAGAATGCGGTCATTATTGCCGGCATTCACGGCGATGAGTATGAAGGTCCAGCAGCCATCGCCGAGTTTGTCGCCAGTCTCGATCCCGCCAGATTATGCGGGTCGTTGACGGCTATTCCCGTGGCGAACCCACCGGCATTCGCAGCGGGTACACGGACTAATCCCGACGGCATGAATCTTGCGCGCTGCTTTCCAGGGGATTCAAAGGGATATCCTACAGAGCGTCTTGCAGCGGCGGTGTTCAACCGGCTTACTCATGGCGTCGACTATCTCATCGACCTGCATAGCGGTGGAATGGAGTACGTGTTTCTTCCAGTGGCTGGATTCTACGGTGAGCCATCTCCAGAGAACCGTTCGTTTTGCGCGGCGCGCCAGTTTGGATTACCCGCACTCTGGCAATTGCCGGAAACCCCGGGTGTTCTTTCATGGGAAGCTTCGAAGTGCGGCGCAGTGGCGATCGGCAACGAGTACGGCGGCGCCGCTCAGCTTTCGGCGGAAGGCGCGGCGGCGTATCGCGAAGGCATTATACGATGTCTCACCGCTTGGGGCGTCTATGAAACACCGATGCCGTCGCCTGCCCGCCAGCGCCTTCTGTTTGGCGATTGGCGACTGGCCAAGGAAACGGGACTCTTCCGAAGCCAGGTCTCCCTTGGCCAGCGAGTCACCGCGGGCCAACTCGTTGCCGTAACAGTAAGTCCGACCGGCACGGTGATCGAAGAGTTCATCGCCGTTTCGGAGGGCATCATCGGGGGCCTTCGCAGCAAGGCATTCATTCGTGAGGGCAATTGGGCTGTTCTCGTCCATAAGGAGAGCCATGTCGAATAACTGGCTCGAGTGCGATTGGTGTCAGTCGCGGTTCGACGTCGCCCCAATGTTTTTCGGCTGCCCTCGTTGTGCGCGGGAGGGCAGGAAGCGCCCGGTCGAGATGAAGTACGCCATCGACGGGTTTCAGCCAGAAATCTCTCCGGGTATCTGGCGCTGGGCGGGCCTGCTTCCGCCCGCGGCGTTCGATCGACGAGTCACTCTATACGAGGGCGCGACACCTCTCGTACCCATTGACTTGCCTGGTCGCGACGCCAAAATCTTTCTAAAAAACGAGACGAGCAATCCGACGTGGTCGTGGAAAGACCGTCCGAACGCAGTATCGATCTCGATGGCGAGACAGTTCGGATTTGGGCGGGTAACTGCCAAAAGCACAGGCAACCACGGTAATTCGGTTGCGGCCTATGCAGGCGCGGCCGGCCTGGACGCCACGATATTGTGCCATGAGGATACCTCGGAGTTGCAACTTGCGCTGATGGAAGGCTACGGAGCGCGAGTGATTCTCGGCGGCAGCCAGGATAAGATTATCACTCGAATGGTGACGGCGCAAGCTTACTTCCCCTGTACGATTCTCTGCCCGGGGGCTGGTTACTCAAATCCTTTCGGAGTCGAAGGCTTCAAGACTATCGCGTTCGAAATTGTGGACGCTCTGGCGGGAAGCGCGCCGGATCGAGTCTTTATTCCCGCCGGAAGCGGGGATGGTACTTATGGCATCTGGAAGGGGTTTAGGGAGATGGCGGAACGAAAACAGATCTCCGCGACGCCGCGGATCGTGGCGTGCCAGCCTCACGGCGCGAACTCAGCCTCGCGTGCCTGGAAGGAACGCCGAAATCATGTTGAGCCATTGCGACAGGTGAAAACAGCGGCGCTATCGCTTGCCGAGCCCGTAACCGGCGACCATGCGCTGCGGGCCGTCTACGAGTCAGGAGGCGAGTTTTGCGAGGCTTCTGAGCTTGAGATTCTGGAAGCTGCCCGGGCTCTTGGGCGAAGGGGCTTTGCTCTGGAGCTCGCCTCAGCTTTGCCCTATGCGTGCGCGCTCCAGACGGAGCCTTCGCCGAAATTATCGAAGCGCGAAATCTGGGTCCTGGTTGGCACGGGAGCCGCGGTCAAGTGGCCGAAGACGCTTCTGAGAGGCTACTCTAAACCCGTAATATTGGGCAGCGAAGTGGAGGAGCTCAGTGCACTCGCTGGTAATCTGAAGGAACCAGAAATCTGATCGCCGCAAACAGGACCAGCGCCACCGCAACCAAGAGCAGCGACGCGTAACTCATCATCCTGTGGATTCCGATGCTCTGCTTCCAGACTCCGGTGACGAGCGGCGCAAATCCAGATGTCAGGTAGCCTGCCAGATTCATGAAAGCCACGGCCGAGGCGCGGGTATCGGCGGGAACTACATCGAATGCGGATATATAAAGATTAGCCAGCGCCAGTCCACCCACCAGCCCGAATGCGACCGCGGCAAGCTTGGTGAAGAGTAAGGAGTCCGAGTTGCCAATCAGATGAACACAGGGCGCGGCCAGCACGAGCCCGATTGCGATCAGCCAGAAACGGACGGCCTTCATCCGCCGATACAGAGAGTCGGCCAGGGCGCCGCCTACGAGTATTCCCGCCAGACTCGCCGTTTGCAGATAAACGGTAGCCGTGTACCCGGCGCCAGCCAGGCTCAGCGAGAACTTTTCGTAAAGAAAATCGGGCAGCCACGTATACAGCAGCCAGAGGGTAAGGTTGAATACGCCGGACACCAGGCATAGCACCAGGTAGGTTGGAATTCTTGCCAGCGCCGTAACGGCCAGGATGCTTCCCGACTTCTTAGTCTCCACGCTGGCCTCTTCACTGAAGCTATTCAGGAAACGGAAATAGGGAAAGCAATAGACCATCCCGGCCAGGCCCAGCGAATAGAACGCCAGGCGCCACTGGAACTCCTGCGCCATAAACCCGCCATACCAACCGCCCACCACAATGCCCGCCAGTTGCCCGGTGGCGTAGAGCGCGAAAGCGCGGGAGCGGTTTTCCGGACGGTGCGCGTTAGCCAGCAGCGCCACAGCCGCGGGCACGAACAGTGACTCCGTGACGCCGGTCAGCGCACGGCAGGTCAAGACCATCCCCACCGAGTGTGACAGTCCCATAAGCACGGTAACCCCGCTCCAAAGCAAGAGACTCAAGGCAACCAGTCGCCGTTTGGAAAACCGATCGCCGATCTGGCCGGCGATGGGCGAGCACAAACCGTAGACCCAGAGAAACATGGAGCCCGTGAGCCCGAGCTGCGCGTCGGTAAAATGCAACTCGGACTTCAGAATCGGGAAAATCGAAAAGATGACTTGCCGATCGCTGTAGTTCAGACAATAGGCCACCCAGGTAAACGCGACCAGCAGCCACGCTTTCCTTTCGAGGGCCGCAGTCATCATACAACAGTCATACAACAGTCTGGCCCGGAAGAGCTTTCTTCCAGCATTCTGGACGGTTTTCGAGAATCTCTTGCACCGAGCCGCGCTCCACGTCGACGATAATGGTTCGGAGACAGGTGAGAATATGGAGCATCCATTCGCTTCGTGCTGGGCGCCGCTGCTCGCGCTGTTCACCGCCTCGGCGATGTTGGCGCCCGCCCAAAGCCGCACGGTAACGTTGCGGTTGAACCTGAGCGACACCGCGGGTCCGCTCGAAATCGATCGTTTCGCTCTCGGCCAGGGCGGCCTGTCCGAAGAGCCGATGTGGGCCGATCGGGTCAGTGAAATTCGCGATCTGCATCCGCGCGTGATCCGTCTCTTCATCCAGGAATATTTCGACTTGCTCCCTGAGCACGGCCACTATCATTGGCAGACCCTTGACGAATCCGTGGACCTGATCCGGAAAACCGGCGCCACGCCGCTGATGAACATCGATTTCAAGCCAAAAGTTCTCTATCCCACCGTCGATGAAAAAATTGTGGATCCGACCAGTTACGAGGAATGGGACCAGCTTATCTACAACATGGTGCGCCACTACAAAGAGCGCGGCTCAGGCATTCGTTATTGGGAGGTCTCGAACGAGCCCGATATCGGTGAAAATGGCGGCTGCCCGTATCTGTTCACGCCGGAAAACTATACGCGCTACTACCAGCACACCGTCGGAGCCGTGATGCGGGCCGACCCTGACGCGCGCGTGGGAGGGCCGGCTCTGGCGGGCTCAGGCTCAGCGATCTTGCCGGCGCTGCTCTCGTTCTGCGAGGACGGCAAAGCTCCGTTGCATTTTGTCTCGTGGCACATCTACAACAGCGATCCCGCGCGCATTCGGGGAACCATCGATCGCGTGAAAACGCTGCTCGCCAAGCACCCCTCGCTCCATCCGGAGACCTTCCTGAACGAGTGGAATATGGCGCTGCGCGATCCGCCGACCGATCCCCAATTCCAGCCGTGTTTTATCACTGAAGTCGCGTACCAGATGAAAGCCGGCGGGCTCGATTATTCCTGCTATTACCACATCAAGGACTATCACGTGGACCTCGATCGTTTCGCCAAATTCATGTCTCCGGTGGGATCCGGCCTCATGGCGCGCTGGTGGAACCGGACTTCCCAATGGGACGGACTATTCGACTATCAGAACCACGTGCGGCCCTCGTATTACGCTTTCAAACTGCTTTCGCGGCTCACTGGAGAGCGGCTGCGTTTAGATTCGCCGGACGCAGCAGTGCACGGCTTTGCCACGTGGGATCCCAGGATGCTCGTCTATAACGTGCTTCTTTGGAATTATTCGACAGCAGCGGCGCAAGTTGATCTGGCGGTGGAAGGAGCGCCGGCCGATCTCACTTTGCACCAACTGTTCCTGGAAGCTGCTGCTCCGAGCGACGATGAAAACGCGCGGCTGCGTCCGGCGCCGTCACAAAAGCTCAATCAGGGCGCCATCCGGATCAAGGTTGATCTGGGCGCCTACGGGATCAGCTTTCTAGGTCTCGAGAAGAGCCGGTAAAGTTCGTTATCGGTTGGCGGCGACCTTATGCGACGGGGTTTGCTCGCCCCTGCACTTCCCGGAGCATGTCGGCAACTGACATCGACGAAGGGAGATCCCGCGGCTTCTTTCCCACGCCCTCGAATATCTGGGTGGCATTCCACTTCGAATAGAGCAAAGGCGGCAGTAGCGGATCGGTCTTTTGATACAACCGCTGGGGAATGTCAGTCCACTCGGTATACCTGGCCTGATCGCTGCGAGCATAGTAAATGTACAGCGTCCGTCTTTGCCGCGAGCCGGGCTTGAGTTTTCCCGCATGAATGCAACGGCCATCGAATATGACTGCTGTTCCGGCCGGGCCGATGACATCGAACTCAGAGCCGGGAGTGACCTCGGTTGGCTTGAGATCAACCAGGCCGAAGTGACTTCCCGGAATGATGCTCAGGCAATGGTCGGTGGCCGATACGTCGGTCAAGTAATACACCAGGGAGACATATTCGATTTCCATGCGCCGATTGTAGTCGCGGGTCGCGTCGCGGTGCCAGGCCTTTATATCCTGCGTCTTAGTGGTCGGATTACGAATCATGATTTCGAATTCTTCGAAGGTAATGAGCTCACCGATCAGGCTACGAAGAATCGCCAGCGTCGTTGGATTCTCGATGGCCAAATCAAAGTCCGCGCAGCGCGAGATGACATCAGGCGTCTCAATCAGCGATTCATCGAACCTAACCCATTCCTCGCCATGCCCGGCGAGATCGCGATCCACCGCGCGGTTCAGGAATAACAACTGTCCGGCGGACAGAGCATTGCGGACGATCAGAAAGCCTCGCTGGTGAAATTCGCGAGCAGGCGACTGCTGGTCGAGAACTGAACTCTCCAGATTCGTAGTCATAAGTGCTCTCTCAAGTAGCGATCCCGCCGCAGACATTGAATGCCTGCCCAGTGATGGCGGCCGATTCGCCGGAGGCCAGGAGGACCGCCATGGGTACAATCTCCTCCGGCTCGAGGCGCCTGCCAATCGGTGTAAGACGCGATTCCAGTTCCGGGATGGATATTCCCAATCGCCCGGCATCGTACGCGACGCGGCGGTCGTTCATTTCGGTATGAACCGGGCCGGGACAAATCGCATTCACGGTGATGCCCTCGCGCGCGACCTCCAGCGCCACTGTGCGGGTCAGACCGAGCAGGCCGTGTTTGGAGGCGGTGTAGGCGGCGCCGTGGATAGCGGGGAGCTTGCCGTTGATCGAAGCGATATTGATAATTCGTCCCCACTTTTTCGCGAGGAGTACGGGGAGCACGGCCTTGGTGAACAGGTATGGCGCGGTGAGGTTCAGCGCCAAAGTCCTGTTCCAGAAGGCATCGTCAAAATCGACCACGGGCCGTGGACTGGAGCTGCTGCCGATACCGGCGTTGTTGACCAGGATGTCGATCGTGCCGAAGGTGCCCAGGACCTGCTGGACGACTCGGGCCGGGAGCGCGGCATCGGTAAGATCAGCCGGTATCGCAACCGCTCGGCCGCCGCCTTGCCGAATCTCTTCCACGAGCGATTCGAGATCGGCCGCTGTGCGGGCAGTCACCGACAGTGCCGCACCTTCGCGCGCATAGCCACGCGCGATGGCGCGACCGATACCGCGGCTGGCCCCCGTAATTAAAGCTACACGTCCCTCTAGTTTTCGCTCGTTCATGCATTCACCCCGGCCGCGCCAACGCACGTATGAATGTAACGCCCATCGCCATTGCAATCACGCTGGAGGCGATTGCAAGCCGGAAGTTGCCGCCCATGACCGCGAACAACGCCAGCACCATCAGGAAATAGAATGCCACGCCCCAGCCGCAAGCGGCGAGTTCAGAGCGGGCGCGTTTCCTGATGGATTGACGCTCTTGGGGCGGGAGTTCAGCTTCGACCGGGCCCCAGAATCCGATAGGCCGCACATCCCGATAGAACCGTCGGAGAACGTCCATGGATTCCGGTCGAGTCAACAGCGTTGCGAGAAGAATTGCGATCCAGCCCATCCCGAAGATCATGGCGAAGCCCGCCCAGAAGGGAAAGCGATGGAGGTCGCCGAATGCCGGCACGATGCCATTCAGGTTCGCGCCGCAGACCCGGTGAACCCAGTCACGCAATGTGTTTGGGAGTATCGCGTCGGATCCGAACCAAACCGTGTATCCGACCGGGAACGCGCCCAAAATGCCAACCATTTCACCGTAAACGTTGGTGCGCCACCAGAACCACTTGAGCCAGGCGAGCGGCAGTGGAAAAACCACCAGCGCCGAATTGATGAACAGCACCCAGCGGTCCAACTGCCTGACATCGATCGACCAGGCCCAGACCCCCGCTATGACGAGCATGAGAGCCGAGCACAGGCGGCTCACGAAAAGATATTCACGCGTGGAGCCGTGCGGGCGCAGGCTCAGGCGGTAGAGGTCGTTTACCAGGTATCCGGCGGCCCAGTTCATGAAGGCCGCGAGCGATCCCATATATCCGGCGAGCGCAGCCACCAGCAGCACGCCGAACAGGCCGGGCGGCGCGTACCGTCGCACGAGTTGCGCCCACAGTTCCGCGGGGATAGCAACTGACGAAGGGGTGTACAACGCTGCAGCGGCCAGCCCGATCAGTATGAATGGAACCAGCCGTACGGCCAGCGCCAGAACGCCGTTGAGCGCCTGACCCATCACAGCGTGAAATTCATTCCTGGCGGCCATGTAACGCTGAGCGGTCCAGCCTTCGCCTGCAAACGGAGAGCCGGCAAAGAACAGGCCCTGCAAGCACAGGGCGATAAATGAAATGGGGCCGAGGTTTCCAGCTACCGGCCATGGGCTTAAAAAGTCATGGGCGTGGGTGGCCATGATCTGGTCCCAGCTACGCGCCAGCCCACCCGATTTCGATAGCAGCAACAACCCCAGCGCGCCGTTGCCTGCCAACACTAATACAAATTGCAGCGCATCGTTATATGCCACTCCGAACAAGCCGGAGAGCATGGTGTAGGCGAGGGTGGCCGCCCCGAACACAACCAGCACGCGACCTCCCGGCCATCCCAGCAGCGGCGCCAGCGAGGCTGCCATCCATGCGGCGCCGTAGGCCAGGACCGTGAGCCCCCAGGCAGTGCTAGCGTAAACCGCGAAGATGTTACGGAATACGCGCGCGGTGTGCCCGCCATACCGGCGCTCGATGAACTCGCCCGTGGTGACGACACCGAGGCGCCGCCACATCTTTGCCCACACAACCGCGACCAGCGGCATCCAGATGACCCAACTGATCCAGCCCATGAGCCAGAACCCGCTGAAGCCGCCGAGAAAGAACACCATGAGGAATGCCTGTCCTCCGCCGGTATACGCGGCGGTATCGGACAGACCGATAATCCACCAGGGCAACCTGCGATCGGCAACGAAATACGCATCAACGCTGCCGCCGGCCTTGCGGTGGAAGGCCCACGCCACTGCGATCAGTAAACCGCAGTAGAGCGCCACGATGATCCAGTCTATGACGGCCATATGCAGACAGGCGCGTGGATCTTCAAGTTTGATCGACGGGCAATACCAGGTGCGAAGGCCGCCGGCGATCCAGGTAAACGGTGTTTTGGGCGATCACCGTGGTCGTCGCGCTGGCGCTGGATTCTCCGGTGCCGGGGTTAACGTCGAATCTTGGAAAACTGCTGCTGTTGATTACAGCGCGGAGCCGATGACCGCGCCGGAACAGGTGGCTGGTAGCCCACAAGTCGACGGTCAACTCGTAGATTTTGTCCGGCTCAAGCAACGACGGCTGGTAGTTGGACTCGCGGTAGCGGACTCGCTGGATTCCGTCGCAGACCAGCATCGACCGGCCGTCGGGCAGGACATCGGTCAGCCGGACGACGAAATCCGTGTCCACGGCGCTCGATGAGATAAACAGTTTCGCCACGACGGGGCCGGTGACTTCAAGGTCTGCGTCGAGGGGTGCGGAAGTGAACGTCAGGCAGCGTTCCTCGATCTTCCTTTGATCGCGCGGCCCGGCTTCGGCATTCAGTTCATTCCAGCCCAGCGGGTCTCCGGGCCGCTGCGCGGTAAGAGAATACAGCGTGGCGCCGCCCACCGTCTCAACGGGTTGGTCCGGGTCATGCACAAACCGCGCCGGGAGAGTATCCTCCGCGGCGGGCGTCCATGTAAGGCCTCCGTCATAAAGCGAGCGCGCGCAACCGCTGGGCCGGGAATCAAAATAGATCTGCCGGCAGACGACGGACTTCGGCGGCCAATCGTCCGAAATACGCCAGCGGTTGAGTCCCGTGACGAAATAGCGTACAGCCGGGCTGCTCTCGAAATCGCCCGGTACTTTTTTCAGGGTGTAATCGAACCATCGCAGCATTTCGCCTTTGTAGTCGAAGCGCGCGTCCGGGCCGAAATCCACCTCGCCGACTCGCTGTCCGTCCGGTTCGGAATCCGTGCGCGGCCCATGCATCCACGGGCCTATGGTCAGGCGATGCCGCCGGCGCGCCTCTTCCGACTTCGCGGCGTTCCGCATACCAGTAAAGTTTCGCAGGCTGCCCCCCAAAAACAAGTCAAACCAGGATGCCAGATGATAAGTCGGCACCGCAAATGTCTGATGGAACTGAGCCACGTCAAACTGCTTCCAGTAGTTCTCGTCGTCCTGCAGCCGCAAGTAGTCCTTGATCCAGTCGAAGGGATCGGAGAAGAGCGGATTTTTCGCGAGCGGGCGGAAGCGGAAGAATTCCAGTTGACGCTGCAAAGCCATGCGTTCCAGTTGCGTGGCGCGATTCCGAAGGGCTTCGAGCGACTGTCGCGCGGCCCACTGGAACATGAAGCCGAGCTCAAACGCGCCTCCACGATAGACCCACTCGTCGCGCAGACTGCAGGGCGCCTGGCGGACAAACATGGATGCAAGATGCGGGCCCGGATTACCGGCATGCAGATACTGATTGAATCCGGCGAAGGAACCGCCGAATGTGCCCACGTTTCCGTCGCACCAATCCTGGCGCGCCAGCCACTCGACGGTATCGAATCCATCCTGCTGCTGGCCCCAAGCCTCATCCCGGAACGGATACCAGAGTCCTTCGGAGGCGTAGCGCCCCCTGGCGTCCTGAACCGCCACGACATATCCGTTGGCGGCCAGAAATGCCGGAGCCCCGATGCTCACCATCACGGACTGATGTTTCCCATAAGGAGTTCGCTCCAGTAACACCGGATACCGGCCCGGTTGTGGTGGAAAGTAGAGGTCCGTGGCGAGCCTGTTCCCGTCACGCATGGTGACGGGAACATCCCGACGGAATGTGTGGTTCCCGGGTTGTGACTGTACAAAGTTTGGTTCGAAGTCTGAAGAGATCGGCATTCCGGGTAAAGATAGATGATAGTACCGACTCCGTCCGAGGAGTTATACTGTCCAAACGGCTGGACACAAAACGGCGGCCTACTGTCGGTGGGACGTGAGCGAACCAATCACCCGAAGACAAGCCCTGATGACCGTGGGACTGGCTCTGCCGTTTCGTGGTGAAGCGAGTGACTCCCCCGGATTCCGCCACCGCGCCTATCTGGGCTGGATCACTGACCTCGATTCCCGGCCTGACGCGCATGCGCCCTGGCCCTCCATGCGGCTGGACGCTCCGTTACTGGAAGACTATCGCCGGACCTTTGCTCTGATGAAGCGGCTGGGATACAACGCCATCGTCATCTGGGGCTTTTATGTCTCGCGAAGCTGGCCGCTGGATATTACAAGCGCCGTTTCGACCGGGCGCGGCGCGCAGGTTGAGCGGCTCATAGACGCCGCACACAGGCAGGGCATTCGCGTTTACACGGGGCTCGGCGTGTATAGCTGGGGCTTCGAAGAAATCATCCGGGCAAATCCCCAGCTCAGCCGTGGAAACCCGAGCGCGATGTGCGCCAGCCAGCCGGAATCCTGGGACTGGATGCGCAAGGTGATCGACTTCGCGATGACGCGATTCCCGGTGGATGGCGCCAGCCTGCAATCCGCCGACCAGGGCCGCTGCCGATGCGATCAATGCCGCCGTTGGACGGACACGGAGTACCATACGCGCCTGGATATTCGCGTCAGCGAGCACATTCGCGCGCATTGGCCGGGCAAAACCGTAGCGGTCAGCGGCTGGGGGATGCGCTTCGACGATCCGGACAGCTTGCCCGCGCTGGTAGATCTGAGCCGCCATATCGACTATCTGATCGACGTGCGAGATTCCGCCCGGCAGCGCGATCCCGGGCTGCGCCGGAGATTGATTCACGAGCTGGCATGTAGTTTTGGAGCGCTCGGCGGCCCGCAGGTGGAACCGCCGCAGCACCTGCCGCGCGACCGCTGGTTCCTTCCAACCGTGCGCCGGGATAGCGAGCACCTGGCTGAGCTTTCGGGCGAAGGTGGCCGCGCTTGCGAATATTTTTTCCACATTCTGGAAAATCCTGGCGATGAGATCTCGTTTTGGGTGGCGGGCAAGACTCTTAGCGACCCCGCCGCTTCCTGGCGCGTCCATCTGGCGGAGTCGATCGAGGAGTTATACGGCACCTCTCGCCGGTCCACTACGGATGCGCTCGCCGAAATCTTCCTACGGGCAGAGGACGCCTACCTGCGGCATCTGCCGGCGCTCCGCAGTGGAACGATTTCCATCGAGCCCCTGGTGGAAGATCACGCCGGCCCTCCGGTCTACATCACCAGGCAGTTGACCGCCGGACAGCGGGCCCAATACGGGGACGATCTGAAATCCATCTCAGCGGACATGCGCAAGCTCGCTCCGGCCATACCGGAAGCAAACCGGGTGCAAAAAATCCTGCGTTGTCTGGACCATGCGCTTGGCGACCTACTTTGAGGTCCAGCCACCATCGACCGGAAGCGTCGCTCCCGTCACGTAGGAGGCCTCGTCCGAGGCGAGAAACAGGGCGGCATACGCTACTTCGCGGGGATAACCGACGCGGCCCAGGACTGTGTTGTCGCATTGCCACTGGTAGTGCGGGTCGCCGGGCTTAGGCGAAATACGGGTCTGGATGGGGCCTGGACACAACGAGTTGACGCGAATGTTTTGGGGACCGTAATCGTAAGCCGCGCTCAGCGTATAACCCAGCAGAGCCGCCTTGGTTGAAGTGTACGCGACCGTAGTCATCATTCCCACCATTGCCTGGATGGAGACCACGTTCACGATCGATCCCTTCTTCTGGCTGATCATGTGAGGCAGAGCCGCCTTGGTGAAGTTGTGTGTTCCCAGCAGCGCGATATTGATGCATCCGGCCCACTCTTGATCGGTAGACCCGAGGATGTCGTGGAACTCCACTCCCACGTACGCGGCATTATTGCAAAGGACGTCGATGCGGCCGTTTCTGGCGGCGGACACTGCGACGGCGCGAGCCGCATCAGCGGCCAGGGATACGTCGGCGTGACAGAACTCAGCAGTACCGCCCTTCTCGCAAATACCCCGTACGGTCGCATTCCCGGCCTCATCGTCGATATCCGAAATCAGAACCCAGGCGCCCTCCTCGGCGAACAACTCGCTGATGGCCTTGCCGATTCCATTGGCGCCGCCCGTAACGATAGCGACTTTGTCTTTTAGTCTGTCCATGGCTACTCCAGGGTGTCAGGCGCCGGCAGTGCCGGTCCCAGCCGGTTCCTCCGGGTGACGAAGAATTCTGTTGGCGGCCTGAGTTACGTAGCGGACCAGTTCGTCGATATTTTCGTCCCGAATCTGGCCCACGGTTCCCGCGATGGCCAGCCCCGCGATGAATTCGCCCAACTGGTTGAAGACCGGAGCCGCCACGCAGCGCGCTTCGAGCTCCTCTTCTTCGTCGTCGATGGCGTATCCGCGTTGCCGGACCTTGATCAGTTCCTTTCTCAATAGATTGGGCGAGGTGATGGTTTTGTTGGTGTAGTGCGCGAATGATTTCCGGTTGAGAATGTGTTCCTGCTTTTGCTCCGAGGCATAGGCCAGCAGCACTTTCCCCACGCCGGTGCAGTGCAGATTGGTTCGCTTGCCGATGTAAGAATCAAACTGAATCAACCCCGGTCCTTCGACCTTCTGGATGTACATGGCCTGATCGTCAGCCAATACCGCCAACTGGGCCGTGCATCGGGTGACTTCGACCAGCCATTGCATGGGCCGCAGCGCCCTGTCCGGCAGACTGAGACTCTTCATCAGTCCCCGCCCGAGGCCGGACACTTTGAGGCCGAGCGAATATTCACGCGTGTGCGTGTCGAGCGTCAAGTACCCGAGCCGTGCCAGGGTGAGAACGATGACGTGGGTGGTGCTCTTGGGTATTCGCAGCTTCCGGCTGAGCTCGGAAATGTTCCACCCGCGGCGCGATCCATCCAGGAATTCCAGAATCGCGAGGGCCCGTTCGACCGACGTTGCGTGAAGATCTTTCCTAGCCGTCACCCAATTCTCCGGCGGCACACCGTCCGGCGATCATTGCTGTGCCGCCACATCATGATACACCGGGACCCCGCTCTCCGGCTTTCGCTTTTGGCTTTCGCTCTTTTTCTTCCATCATTCTGGACACGGCAAGAAAAATCCCTTGAGTTGTTTCCAACCCCACACGTCCGCACAAGGTACAATCAAGGGCGTATCGGCGGCTGAAACCATGCTGGTAGACGTTCACAGTCACTTTTTTCGGTATCCGGAGCACTTTTCAAAAGACTTCGTCGAACAGGCGCGCCACGCCAGGAACCAGGAAATCGACCTGACCGTCCGCTGGGAGGAATACCACGCGAGGGCTCTCGGGTGCGACAAGACCATCGTCTTTGGCGGCAAGGCGCGGCTGGCCGGGCTTTGGGTGCCGGACCAGGAAGTCGCCCAATACGCGAAAGACCACGCCGACAAGGTGATCGGGTTTCTTTCCGTCGATCCGACGCAACCATTCTGGCAGGAGGAGCTGACCCAGGGGCATCAGGATCTTAAGCTCAAAGGCATCAAGCTTCTGTCGATGTACGCTGGCTTTTATCCCAACGACCGGAAGCTCGATTATTTATGGGAGTACGCTACGCGTCATCATCTCCCCGTCCTGCTGCACACCGGCACTACATTCGTCTCACAGGCGCCGCTCGACTGCACCATACCGCGGCACCTCGACGATGTGGCTATCCGTTTTCCGAAGGTGAAAATCATCATGGCACACCTTTCGCATCCCTACGAGGGCGAGTGCACCGTAGTCATACGCAAGCACCCCAATGTTTATGCCGACTGTTCGGCTCTGCACTACCGGCCGTTTCAGCTTTATCACTCGCTGATGCTGGTGCAAGAGTATGGCGTCTGGGACAAGGTTCTGTTTGGCAGCGATTATCCTTTTACTACCGTGGATGCCAGCCTGGATGAGATGCGCAAATTGAACTGCATGCTCGAAGGCACCTCGCTTCCCCGCCTGGACATCGGCAAGATGGAGCAGATGTTTCATCGGAATACGCTGGAGCTTCTGGAGATCGACGCCTGATTCAACCGAGCGAGCCGTTCATGCCGGAGCCCACCGTTGTTTATGATCCTTCCAAAATAGATTTCGAGAAGCCGGGAAAGCATCACTACCACGTCGGGTTCCATCACGATTCCAGTTGGGGATATTCACTGGTCCCGCTGACGGTGATCAACGGCTTGATGAAGCCGCATAAGCATTCCCCCGGAGTGGCCGTCTTCGGAGGAACGCACGGTAACGAATGGGAAGGGCAAGTCACGGTCAAGCGTCTGTGCCACGATCTCGACCCCGCCGAGATGAGCGGCCGCTTGATTCTGACGCCGCAGTTGAGTGAGAGCGCCTGCACCGCCAACACGCGCATCTCCCCGCTCGATGGCGTCAACATGAATCGCGCGTTTCCCGGCAACCCGCGCGGCTCCATCTCTTATCGCATTGCCAGCTTCGTAAAGACGAGGATCTTCCCGCAGGTGCGCGTGGTCGTTGATATACATGCCGGCGGCAGCGAAGGCGGCTTCGCACTCTGCACCTCGTTCCACCCCATTGCCGATCCCGAGCAGCGGGCGGAAATGGGCCTGGTCGCGGCGCTGTTCGACACGCCGTTCGTGCTGGTTTACTCGAGCGCCATGGCTTCCGGTCTGCTCCCGGAGGAAGCCGAGCAGGAGGGCAAGATCGCCATCGGCGGCGAGTTTGGATTTGGCGAATCCGTCAGTCTCAAAGGCGTGCTCCATGCCTATGAGGGCGTGAAGAACGTTCTTCGACACTATCGTATGCTGCCCGGCAGGGTGGTCAAGATCGATCCAGAGCGCCGTTCGGCGCCGCGCCTGGTGGACGCCTCCAATCTGGAAGACTACATACCGGCGCCGCGTACGGGCATTTGGGAACCGCTGGTGGAACTGGGAGCCGACGTCAAAAAAGGCGACCTGGTGGGAAGGCTGCATGATTTTTCGGACCACTCTTCGGATCCGTTTGAAATTCGAGCCCATCGCGCCGGCGTGGTGATGATGATGCACTTCCCCGCGCATATCGCGAAGGGCGTGACGCTGTTCGTAATCGCGCAAGACGCGACACCCTAGCGCATGGCATGGCCGGCCAGCCCGCTCGAAGCCGCTCCGGATCACGGCGGTGTCACTGCGCGCCTCGCCTGGACCACCGTGGCCCTGCTCTGGTCCGCGTACCTGCTGAACTATCTGGACCGCCAGGCAGTGTTTTCGATTTTTCCCGTGCTTCGCTCCGAGCTACATTTCTCGGACACGCAACTCGGGCTCGTCGGCACCTTGTTTATCTGGGTATACTCGCTGTGCATGCCGCTGACGGGACGGTTGGCCGATGTGTTTCGGCGCGACCGCCTGGTAATCGCAAGCCTGGTATTGTGGAGCCTCGCGACGCTCGGCACCGGGCTGAGCACCTCGGCATCGGCGTTCTTATTCTGGCGAGTGGTGATGGGAGTTACGGAATCGCTATATGTACCGGCCGCCCTGGCCACCATCGCGGCGTTGCACCCGGGAGCAACTCGCTCAAAGGCCTTGGCCATTCATAGTACCGCGCAATTTGCCGGTATCATCGTGGGCGGCTGGTACGGGGGCTGGGCCGCAGATCATATCGGCTGGCGAAGGGGCTTTGCACTGGTGGCGATGGCAGGCGGGGCTTATGCACTGGTGCTTTGGAGGGCCTTCGGCGGCACGCCACATTTTGGAAACCGGCTGGGAACCCGGCACGCAGATCAGGGGGCTAAGCCGACGGATATCCTCAAATCTGCCTGCTATTGGGCGCTGGCGCTGGCTTTCTTTGCATTCTGCACCATGCTGTGGATGCTCTACGCCTGGTTTCCGAACTTCATTTACGAGCGCTATCACCTGTCGATGACTGAGAGCAGCGTCACGGCTACTGTCTACATCCAGATCAGTTGCATGGCGGGAGTCCTTGCGGGCGGCGTGCTCGCCGATTGGCTGGTGCAACGGATTCGGTACGGCCGCTTTCTAATCGCGGTCGTGGGTCTCGCCGGTTGCGCCCCCTTCGGTTATCTAAGCCTGGCGGCCGGGTCGCTGGCGACCGCCAAGCTGGCGGCGACAGCATTCGGCCTTTTCGCAGGCGTGTTCGTCGCCAACACTTTCGCCGCGGCCTATGACGTAATCTCCAGGCAGAATTACGGTCTTGGAACAGGGCTTCTGAACCTCGTTGGAGGCCTGGCGGGCGGGGCCGCCATACTAGCCACCGGGCTATGGAAGGCCTCTCTGGGAATGGCAGTGCTGATGAAGTGGCAGGCAATCGCGTCGGGCGCCGCCGCGGTGCTGCTGCTGTTCGTGGTGGTGACGCGGTTCGCCTCGGACCGCCGGCTAGGAACGCTGGTCGCGGAAACGCTGCTGTAATTCGTAAAGAGACTTCGGCACGCCCTGGTAAGTCGGAATGGGTATTTCCTGCATTCCGAACCGCGCTCGCGTCAGCCGTTCGCCGCGTGCCAGGCGCACATGGCTCTCGGCGTGAACCGTGGTGTCGCCTAGATAGACCGGATATGCGTCGGCTGCGCGATAACTCAGAATCAGCGTTCTCCGCGGGTAGGGCGACTTATTAGGCGCCGAGGCGTGCGGAGTCATCCCGTGTAGAAAGATTGCCGTGCCCGCCCGACCCTCGATCGCCACCGCACTCGATCCATCCACCGGCTCCGTGATCTGGCCGCGGAAAAAGCCTTCCCTGGTATGGTTCAGAACGCCGTTTCGATGAACTCCCGGGATCACCTGTAGACAGCCGTTAGTCCGGTCGGCATCGTCGAGATACAACAACACCGCCAGTGAATCCGTGTTGGTGAGCGGGTAATATGCCAGATCCTGATGCCACTCCACCACGGAACCGATGCCCGACGGTTTCATATTGATCTTGCTGTAATGGAAAAGCAGGTTCTCACCCAGCAAATCCGCCACACTATCGAGCAGCTTAGGACACTCCGATAGCGCTCGGAAGTCCGGGTAATAGGTACACGGCTCGTAGATCCGCCGTACCCGGTTTCCCTCCGGGGCCTGATCCGGTTCCATCTCCAACCGGCCCGCATCATGATGGGCCAGTGTTGCAGAGGCGCAAACCGATTCGATGCCGGCTAGCAGTACGCCGATTTCCCCGGCGGCCAGGAAGCCCGGAACCGAACAAAAGCCATCGCGTTGAAATTGATCGACGAGCGCCGCAGACAGCATATCAAGACCATACTAACGCACGCTCGACTCCGGCCAAACATCGTCACAGCTTCGCCCCATCATCGTCCAGTGGCTTGGACGAAAAACTACGCGAGCGCGAAGGTTGGGTACCATGGGTCAGTGGGGGGCAAGGGTAATGGTGTGAGTATGGTCAGGAAAATCGCCGGCGCGGTGCGAACGACTCTCGCCTGTCTCATGGCCCTTTCAGCTTTTGCTCAACGGAACTTCTACCAGGAGGCTCTCGAGAAATATCAAAGCAAGCAGTACGAAGAAGCTTTGCCTCTCGCTGAAGCGGCCCTGGGGGCAGATCGAAAAAATCCCGCCTACTCTCACTTGTACGGTTCCATTCTGGCAGCCCTCGGCCAGTTCTATCTAGCGGAAGAATACCTGGGCAAGGCTATTGCGCTGGCTCCCGATCGGCCGGAGTTTGAATACGACCTCGGCGCCCTTCTCCACCAGGAAAGGAAGTACAGCGAGGCCGTACCGGTGTTGAAGCGCGCCATCGAGCTGGATCCTGCAAATCTAACGGCGCGTCTGATGCTGGCCCGGTGTTACGTCTTGAGCTATAACGAACTGCAGCTTCCGAATTTTGAAGAGCTCACGCTGGAACAATTGAACTACATCGTCAAGAAGGACCCCCGGTTCCCGGGCGTGCATCATCACCTGGCCCTGGTTTACATCAATACGGGAGAGCTCACCAAAGCGATTGTCGAACTGAACACCGAATTGCAGTACGATCCTGGAGATTCACAGGCCCGGCTGGAGCTTGGGGAGACGCTGCTGAAGCTGAACCAATATCGTAAAGCGGCCGACGAGCTGCAGATAGCCGCCAAACAGGCGCCGCGGATGCCAGCCATTCGATTCGGGCTGGCGAAGGCGTACAAGGCGGATGGACAGGCCGCCAAGGCGCTTGCAGAAGCCCGCAAGTGTGTCGAGCTCGATCCCCAGTTTGCGGCCGGCCATTATTTGCTGGGGCAACTCTACCGCGACGCGAACCAGCCAGACCTGGCCAGGCAGCAATTCGAGCTTTTCCGCCAACTTGATAACTCAAGGGCGCCGTCTCCTTGAACTCCCAGGTTTTTTTGGCCAGCCTACTGGACAATCGTCCCCAGGATAGCTGCTCGCCTCTTTCCCTCGCTGGCAAGCGGCTTTACTATTCAATTTCGTAGGAGGTTCTCGATGGCGCCTTTTCAGGGTCATTCGAATCACAGAGCGGATTGCGGTCGCCGCCATGCCTGCCCGCGCGGCCCGCGTCGACAAATATTGGGCGCCGCGCTATTGGTGCTTGCTTCCGTGGCTACGGGCCTGGCGCAGGAACGCGCCTCCATCTTCGGAACTATCTCCGATGCGAGCGGCGCGGCGGTTCCGGGAGCGACGGTGCAGGTGTACGCAGCCACCACCAGCGTAACCAGAACAACGACTACCAACTCCTCCGGCTACTACATCGTCGGCGACTTGATTCCGGACGACTACTCTGTCACCGCGGAAGGCAAAGGGTTCAAGCGGACCACGCAGCCTCCGTTTAAGCTGGATGTCGCACAGGCAGCCAGGGTCGACTTACGCCTCGAGGTTGGGGACGTGACGGAATCCGTCTCTGTACAGGCCGCCGCGCCTTTGCTGGCGACCTCCGACGCGACCGTCGGACAGGTGATTGGTCCCGTGATGATGAGCCAGTTGCCATTGAACGACCGGAATTACCTGCAGTTGGCCCTCATCAGTCCCGGAACGGGCACTTATGGCAAGAGCAGCTTCTACAACAGCGCGCTCACCGACGATGCCGGCTCCATCATTTCCGGCAGCGCGGGCGAGGACCGCAACGCCTTCTCGCTGGACGGCGCCGACATCAAGTCATATCTGATCAACGGGTCATACGTGCCGTCTATCGACGCCGTCCAGGAATTCAAGATTGAGACCACGCCTTACTCGGCGGAACTCGGCACCAGTCCCGGCGCACAGATTTTGCTGGTCACTAAGAATGGAACGAACCAGCTTCATGGATCGGCTTATGAATTTCTTCGAAACAGCGACTTTGATGCCAAAAACTACTTCGACAATCAGAGCCTGCCGATTCCGGAGCTGCGTAAGAACCAGTTCGGCGCGACAATCGGCGGCCCGATCGTAAAAGACAAGCTTTTCTACTTCGGGAACTATGAAGAGACCAATGAGCGGGTCGGCGAGACCTTTTTCGGAACGGTGCCCACGCTGCTCGAACGCCAGGGCAACTTCACAGAGATTGGCCAAGATATTTTCAACCCCTTCACGACCGCGGTCTGCTCTGCGTGCTCCAACGGATATTCGCGATTGCAATTTCCGGGCAACACCATTCCCGCGTCGCTTATTAGTCCGGTAAGCGAATACTACGTGCAAAACCAGTTCCCGGTTCCCACCTCTCCCGGCCTTATCAACAACTACGCCGCCAGCGACGTGGATCGCATCACCCGGCGCCAATTCAATACTCGCATCGATTATTCGCGCCCAAAGGATTCGATTTTTGGCAGGTTCAGTTTCAACAATTCGACGCTTTCGCTGGCGAAGGGAACGTTCAATTCCGGGGCTCTGCCGGGTTTTGGCGACAACGACGTGATTAACACGCGGGACGTGGTAGTCGGGGACGACCACACCTTCAGCCCGACGACCGTTTTGACCCTGCGAATCTCGTTTTTCCGCCAGTTCTTCAATCTGCTGCCGAAGACTCTAGGCGACGATGTCAACTCGAAGCTCGGAATTGAAGGAGTCCTGGGGAGCGAGCCATTCAATACCGGCATCGCCGGCATTTCGAATCCCGGTTCCAATCCATATGACCCGGAATTCCGCGCGGACAACCAGTATGAATATTCAGGCGCGCTCAGGAAGGTTGCCGGCAGTCACTCGTTTACCTTTGGAGCGGAGTACGACCGCTGGCAAGTCTTCATGAATGAGGCGCCCAGTTTTCCGCAAGGGCAGTTCAACTTCGACGGAACACTGACCGCCGATCCCAACAACCCGGGCGGGTCCGGCAGCGCTTTCGCCGATTTCCTCCTCGGCTATCCGGAGTCCGCGCAGGTGCAGTCCGGAGACAGCGGCGGATATCTATTCCGAAATAATGCCCGTTGGTATTTCAACGATCAGTGGCGGGTGACTCCCAACCTGACTTTGAACCTGGGTGTCCGGTGGGAGTATGACGGACCGTTCTATGAGAAATTCAATCGCCTGTCGAACTTCGATCCCAGCACCGGACAATTGATCATTGCGGGCCAGAATTTCGTCAGCCGCACCGCCAATGTTCGTTCGGACTGGAATAACTACGCGCCGCGATTCGGCTTCGCCTATTCGCTGCCGGGCCATCGCAACACGGTGCTTCGCGGCGGATATGGAATTTTCTATGACGTCCTTCAGGAGAACAATACGGAGGGGACGCGGACGAATCCGCCGTTCTCTTCTTTCCCGTTCTATTTCCTTTCGGGCTCGCTGACCGCAATTCCCACAGTGCCCATCCAGACAGTATTCGGGGCTAACTCCGGGGCCAGCCCGCCGACTCCTTCCATCGAAGCGTTCGATGAAAACCTGAGAACCGGATATCAGCAGCAAGCCTCGTTTGGTATCGAGCATCAGTTTGGTTCGACATTTGTCGTCGAAGCTGACTACAACTGGCAGAAGAACACGAAATTCGCAACGTTCCGAAACTTGGACGCGCCGATGCAACACGGCACGTTCATCCTTCCGTATCCCCAGTTCAGCTACATTACCTATCTGACCAATATCGAGTACGGGAATTACAACGCTCTGCTCGTGAGGGCGGAGAAGCGCCTCTCGAAAGGTCTGTCTACGATCACGGCGTTCACATGGTCAAAGAACCTGGATAATATTTCCACAGGCGATGCGGCCAGCGCGCCAGGAGATCCCGGTTTCCAGAATCAATATTGTTTCCGCTGCGACTACGGGCCTTCGGCGTCCGATTTCGGACAGCGCTTTGTGCAGAGCGTAGTCTACGATTTTCCCTCGCTCGGCCAGAGCGCGCTGCTCAAGAATCTTACCGGGGGCTGGGAACTGTCGGGCATATTCACTTACCAAGGCGGATTCCCGGTGACGCCGCTGGTCTCTGGCGACAATAGCGAGACATTAACGTACGCGGACCGGCCGGACGTCATTCCCGGCGCGCCCCTGTACGTCGCGGGAGACCACGATCCCGCGCAATGGTTCAACCCCGCGGCGTTTGAGCTTGCTCCACTGGGGCAATTTGGAAATGCCGGGAAGGGGATTATACGAGGGCCCAACCTGATCGATCTGGACTTTGCCATGATGAAGAACATCCGCTTTAGCGAGCGATATAAGATGCAACTGCGCGGCGAAGTCTTCAACGCCGCGAACCACCCGAATTTCGCAAGCCCGAACCCATACGTGAACACGCCTTCCGCGGGTTCCATCGGTTCGACAACCACAACCTCGCGGCAGATACAGATAGGCGCCAAGCTGACGTTCTGAAGCGGACAGTGCGCCGTTACTGTGGCTGCCTAAAGACCCCGGAAGTCGCAGTCCAGCCTCCGTCCACGGGCAGCGTGACTCCGGTTACATAGGACGCCTCGTCCGACGCTAGAAACACCGCCGCCCAAGCCACCTCCTTCGGGTATCCCACGCGGCCCATGGCAGTCTGCTCACATTGCCACTTATAGTGAGGTCCGCCGGGCTCCGCACCGATGCGCGTTTGAATCGGCCCGGGACACAACGAATTGATGCGGATATTCTGCGCGCCGTAATCGTAAACGGCGCTCATCGTATATCCCAACAGAGCTGCCTTGGTGGCGGTATAAGCCACTGAGGTCATCATACCCTCCATGGCTTGAATGGACACCACGTTGACGATCGAGCCCTTCTTCTGCCGGAGCATATAGGGCAGCGTCTCCCTGGTGAAGTAGTGAGTGCCCATCAGGGCGACTTTGATGCACTTATCCCACTCTTCATCCGTGGATTCCAGAATGGCGTGAAAGTCTTCCGCGAGATAAGCTGCGTTGTTGCACAGGATGTCGACGCAGCCGTTCTGGGCGGCGGCGACCTTGACCGCCCGCGCCACATCGTCTGGCCGCGAAACATCCGCGCGGCAAAACTCCGCGCGGCCCCCCTTTTCGCGGATACCGTTCACGGTTTGCCGTCCGGGCTCTTCTTCAATATCGGCGACCAGGACCCAAGCGCCTTCCTCGGCGAAGAGTTCGCCTATGGCCCTGCCAATACCGTTGGCGCCGCCGGTCACGATAGCGATCTTATCCTGCAGTCTGTTCATGATGCTTTCAATTGTTCGCCGGTTCGCAAGCCCAGTCAAGAACCGAGCTGATATAATCTCCGCATTGTCCGATATAATGGACAGACCGTGTTGTGAGGTCCTCGATGCTCGCCGCGAAAACCCAATCCGTTCCGGCTTTGGAGCGGGCCTTGTCAATCCTGGAATCGCTGTCGAAATCGAAGCATGGGCTGACTCTCTCGCAGTTGAGTCGATCTCTGGAACTGCCCAAGAGCTCGGTGCATTGTCTCCTGCTCACATTCAAGCGCCACGGCTACCTGCACCACGACGATAGTTCGGGCCGATATCGTCTGGGTCTGCGTCTATGCGATCTGGCCAACGCGGCCATGAGCGGCGCCATGCTGCGGGATCAGGCTGCGCCGTTTCTGAACCAGTTGCGGGAAAGCACGCACCTGACAACGCATATGGCCGTGCTGGAACAGGATGAAGTAGTGCTGATTGAAAAGGTAGAGCCTCTGACCGCGCGGGTGAATTCCTGGATCGGTAAACGCATGGATGTCCACTGCACGGCGCTGGGAAAGGCGTTGACCGCGTACCTTCCAGAGGAACATATCGAGGCGCTGGTGCGCCGGCACGGCTTGCTGCGCCACAACGACAACACCATCGCTTCTCTGAAGAGGCTGAAACAGGAACTGGAACAGGTGCGGAAGCAGAGCTACTCGATCGACGATGAAGAGGAGGAAATCGGAGTCCGCTGCCTCGGCGCACCCATTCTGAGCGCTAACAAACAAGCTCTGGCGGCCATCAGTATCGCCGGTACCACCGACCAGATCAACGCCGACAGCCGCGACGCCCTAGTTGCCGAGGTAAAGGCGGCGGCCGGAGCAATCGCAGCCGCGGTGGCTCGGGCCCTGGCGCCCACTGACACTATCGTCTAGTAACTCGTCAGGATCGTATACTGCCCGGCATGCGGATTTGCGATCCTGACCCACTCCTTGTCGCGATCGAAATCGGTCCAGTTTTGACCATCCACAGTCACTGAGCGGATCGGTTTTCCGTCGGGGTGCCGCAAACGGACCAACAGGCTCGACGGAGGCGACTGGCCATCGAGCGAAATCGTTGCCAGAATCCTGCCGGAGCGGGCCTGGCTTTCGAAGCGATAAGAAAGCTTGCCGAAGTAAGTCGGGGCGTCCCGGATCTCGATCTTCTGGCCGTCCGCGAGCCATTTTCGAGGAGTTGCCTGGCCTAGCAGCAAGGTGTGGTCGTCTACTTCGCGCACCAGCATATTCCGGTAAAGCTCGACCCAGGCGCCGTCCGTGCTGGGCGGTCCATAGTATTGGCCCCAAGTCCAGCGATGCTCCACGGACTCGAAAACACTGTGGCTGAAGGCGCTGGCCATGTAGCTATAGAAAGCGCGGATCACGGCTTTGGGGTCGTCCCGCAGAAGGTAAGCCGTGGCTTGCTGGTTGTAGACCGGCTCGTTGGCGATGCCCCATCCCTTCAGGAACAGATTGTCTTCGTGGTCGTTCAAGAGAGAATCCGCCATGTCTCCGTCGGGAGCCAAGGCCTTAAGGCGCAGCAGGTGCACGGCTCCGGTATCTACGTCGGCCGGATACCACTGACTGAGAATACGGCGATAAGTGTGAGCTTCCGAGGGGACATACGGAATCCAGGTGTGATCGCGTAACTCGACGAGCGTGGAGCGCGCGGTAGCGGCGGCGAAGTTCCGAGCGATCGCATCGCGAATCCGATCGGCGGCGGCGCTGGCTTCTTTCGCGCGCGGATTGCCGATCTTCTCCAGCACTCTGGCGAACCGCTCCAGGCCAGCATACAAATAAGCCTGATTGAATGCCCAGACGCCTTCGCCGGTTCCGTCATTGAGAGGTCCCGTGACCAGACCGCTACTGTCACGGATCTCGTTCAGGCACCAGTCCAGCGCCTTGATGCTCTGCGGCATCACGCGATCGAGCGCCTGGCGGTCGCCAGAAAGCAGGTAGTTCTGCGCCACGGCGTAAAGCATGCCGGGCGTGTACGCCAGCCAGTTTGCAAACCCGTTCACATGGCCGATGTACTCCTGGTTGTTGCGGTATTGGGCTGCCAGTTCCTCGGTAGATATGGCGTGATAGCCGCGCAGGTCATAGAGCATGTAATCCACGTAAACCGCCTGATTGATGGGCCACGGCGTGCCCGTCTGGCTATAGGCGAAATTGGAGTATGGCAGATCGATCCGGACGTTTTCCTCTGCGCCGCCGTGTCTCCGCGGCAAGCGCAGGGCGTGCCACAGCGTGGCGTGAAACAGGTCGTTCACGGCTTGCTCCGGAACGCGGAATTGCGCGCCGCGCTCTATATAGCCGGACCAGAAATTCAACGTTGCGGTACGGGCGGATTCGTAGTCGATGGCCTGCAATTTGGCGGCATCTTCCGGCGGGACCATCGGAGAGGGCAGTTTCACAACGAATTCGCTCGAACCGTGGGCGGGCAGATCGATGAACACATTCGCATTTAAGCGCTTCTGCTCGCGCTGGGTATCATGAACGCCGCTCCATTGCACCTGGAGACCTGCGCCCTCGACGCCCAGCACCACCTGGCGATAGGCGCTGTCGCGGAACAGAACGCCCTTGTCACTCGTTTCGGCGATAAATCCCGTGTTGAGTCCCGACGGGAAAAGGCGCCGGTGGCTCAGGCTCACCGGCAGTCTGCGCGCTGTACCCTGCAGGTCAGTCACTCTGACTTTTTGCAGGAGGACCATGGGGATATCACCGCGTCGCTCCGTGGGCGGTCCGTCCAGCGGATAGGCGAACTGTTCGACGGCATAACGTGTTCCCTCTTTTTCGAAGACCGTGGTAATCACCGGCAGGCCGTCTTTCAGGCTCTGGCCCTTCCAGGAATCGAGGATGCCGTGGGTGAGATCGCCGAATCCGTACCAGAACTGGAAGCGATCGGGGTTGCCGTAGTCGTTCCAGACTCCGGCGCCGCGATCTATCCCAAATTTGGCGACGGCGCTGTCCCAGGTGAGGCAGACAATATGACCGGGCGCCGGCTGAGATGGATGGATGTAAGAAGGACTACCCATATCTTCCCAGCGCGATTTGTATAGCTCATAGGTCGCCTCGGGTTCCGCATGCACGCGATCAAGAATGCGCTGCCCTTTCCAGACGGCAAGCTGCTCCAGGTGCTTTTGAAACGGGATGGGTTCGTCGCCCGCAGTCAGGTAGACGTGCAGGGATGGTATCCACAACGCTTTGTGATCGCGTAACTGGTCCGCGGTGACGGTGAATCCTTTGGTACCCTGTGGGTCCATGAAGACGGTGAACTTACTGGCATTCAGGTGGAACGCCGGATCCTGGCTCAGCCGGCGAGCCGTATCGGGGTCGCTATTGGCAATAAGGTCGGCCCAGATAATGTGCAAGTCCTGCAGGCGTTGTTCGGGTTCCTCGGGATAGGCCAGCGTGAACCGGATGCCGTTCGCGTCGCGAGTGACATCTCGAATCTCGACGCCCGGCGAGGCCGGCTCCAGCCGGATGTAGGGCGCGGCCTTGGCACTCGCCGGTTCCCAGGAGAGCTGCACCTTTATCCCGGACATTTCGGCGCCGTAGAGCGCCAGCGAAGCCGACAGTGCGGCGCACAATATCCATGTCATGCGTGTCATGGAATTCTCTCGATACGGTCCCGGTCGCCCCAGACCGATTCGGTGTGCTGCAGAATATCGGCCGGAGTGAGCCAGAACTGCTTGGCCCGCCGTTGGCTGTGCAGCTTCGCCTGGTCGTTATAGTGCGGCGACGAAGGATGCTGCGATTCGCCGTAAGGCAGCAGGCTCCAGACCTGCTTAGGACTGCCTTCCATCACGATCAGTAAATGACCCCAGCCGTCGTTACAGTACATTTGACCATTGTCCTGCTCCGGGCCCTCGTCCGGGTGCAGGATGTCGTAAAGCCCGCTCCCATCCATCGGGAACTTTCCGCCACGCGCAACCACATTGATGTCGCCCCACTGCACTTCGGCCTTGCCGTAAGTCTTCTCGATATGCGCTACGGCTTTCTCCAAAGCCTGGAGAGCCCTATCCTGTTCCTCCTTGGAATTGACGTCCACCTTCTCTCTTCTCTTGTAACTGATGAAGCGCGCGAAGTTTTCCTCGGAGTAGAGTTCCTGATACGACTTACCCCAAAAATAAATGTAAGTGTAGGCGACAGATTGTTCACCGGACCGGCGGTCCCACGCCTTGATCAGCTGCATGGCCCGCGCCAGCTTGGGGTGCTCGCCCGCGGCGCGCTCCCATGCGTTTTCGAGCAGCGGTACGATCGCCTCGGCTGGAACGATGTAGGTATCGAAGGCCAGTGTCTTCATGTCATCGAGCGTGAACTTCTTGTCCTGGGTCAGCACCTGGAAGAGCCTCTCTCCGCGTGTATTGAGGGCTTCCTCGCCCGCATCGGCCTTCGGGGTGGACTGCAGATAGTACGGCACGGGGTCGAGCGGCTTCAACCCCGAGTTGCGAGTGACCACCCACGGGGGATTGTTGCAGTTTTGCAGAAAGCCCGAAGACGGATTCAGAATCTGCGGATACAAATCGAACGGCAGGTAAGGCCCCCATTCGGTCTCTTTGGTCCAGCCTGGCACCGGCTTGCTCCAATCGTATCCCTCCGCCCGGCGCGCCACGTTGCCGTTGTGTACCCAGAAGATATTTTCCGCATCGGAGTATAACAGGTTCCAGCGCGGCATCAACTGGAGCGCCAACGCCGCCTTAAACTCGCCCAGATTCCGCGACTTCATGATGCGGTAAAGCCCCGTGGCGTAATTGACTCCATCGTAATTCGGCAGCTTCACCGAATAGGCCCGGTTATGTTCTTTGTCGAAGCTCACGATGGGCCCGTGCTGCGTATAGTAAAGCGGCAGCGTAATCGAATCGGTCCCCTTCGGCCCCTTTATGCGGAAAGTCGCGTACTCCACGCGGATGTCCCGCCACTTGTCTTCATAGCGGTACTGCAGATGGTTTTCCGGGTTGACCTTCTCCTCATATACATCGGACATGTTCGGAGTGTTCCAGGTGGCCGACCAGGTGATCTTGTCGTTGAAGCCGTCCAGAAACACCGGGCTGCCGAACCAACTGATTCCCGCCGCATCCAACTTACCCGGAGTGATCAGGTGCGCCTCGTAATTCTGAAACCGGTTGGCCCAGGGCATGTGCGTGTGCTCGACGTGCAGGGTGCGGCCATTGGCGGAACGGTTCGGCGCAAGAGCCCATTGGTTCGAGCCGAAGTTTGGGAAGTCATAGACCTTTTCGGTCATCTTCAGCATCGCATCGTGGATACTGTAGAACCGCATGTAGTGGCTGCGCTCGAGCGCCTCAACGTCTTCCGCCGTCACCGAATCGATCCAGGCCGGAATTTCGCGACGATGCGCCGCAATATAAGCGTCCACGCCGCGCGCGAACCCGTCCAGGATCTTGTAAGTGTCCGGGTCGATCCTGGCCCGATTTTCCACCACGGCGGCCTTGGTCCGGAGCAGGCGCTGCAGGTAGTCACCGTCCCAACGGTATTCATAGGGGATGAAGTGCAGATAGCCATCGCCCAACGCCTCCATGCCCTGCACTTCCGCCCGCCGCCCTTGAGCGTCGCGGTACTGGATCATCATGTCTTCGAGGTGATCTTCCGCCTGCGCGTAACCATAGCCGAAGAAGGTGGCTTGCTCGGTTTCGCCCACGATGTGGGGGACGCCGTAGTTGTCGCGATAAATGGTGACTTGGCCGGCAAGCGGATCGGGGGCCGCAAAGGCAGGCGCGGCGGCATATGCGACGGCAAGGGCAAGGGATAACAGGAGCTTCAACTCTGTAACCTCCTTCGCTGGACCTCCTTAGTTTAGAATAAGTTACTGAAGGCGACCAAGATCCGGAGAGCGCCTGGTCTGTTTTTATGTCCAGCCAGTCGGACAAACTGCCCCCCAGCAAGAACACCAAGCCGTAACCTCCGGCGGCGGTATTGCTACAGTATCTGTTTCTGTTCAGGGCCCTTCCTTTGACCGAGACCACGCAAAAGTACGTCGATTGGTTCTGGATCGTGGTCGCCAACTTCATGTGGGCGACACAGGTAGCCGCGATCAAAATGATCGGTGACAGACTGGGCGCGGTCGCTATCGCGTTTATCCCCATGATACTGAGCGTGGGAATGTTCCTGCCCCTGCTCTGGTGGGAGAACCGGAAACGCGGCGCGGCCTTCCATTGGCACTGGGCCGATGCACGGCACTTTCTGGTGGCAGGAATCTTCGGCCAATTCGTCATTCAATTCTCATACACCCTGGGCGCCCAGCGCACCCTGGCGGCCAACGCGGCGATCATCACTTTGAGCATCCCCGTGCTGGTGGCGATAATGGCCTCGCTGATGCTGCAGGAGAAGTTCAATATCGTCCGGATCGGAAGCTTCGTGATGGCCCTGGCGGGCGTTCTGCTGACTTCCTTGTCGGATATTCATGGCGCGAACTTCGGGCAAAGGACTTATCTGACCGGCAACCTCCTGTTTCTGGTGGCTTGTGCCGCCTCGGCCTTCTACAACACCTATTGCAAGTTCCTGGTAGAGAGGAAATACACTGAACTGGAGATTCTCGTTTACACATCCGTGGTTGGCTGTCTCGCGAGTATTCCCCTGTTCATCTGGCTGGAACCGCTGCATCTGAGCACACTGCAGGGCCTGGATCGCGTGGCGATTGTGGGCATTCTAGAGCTGGCCTTTATTGTTTACGGCGTCGCCATGCTGCTGTTCTTTTACGTGCTGAAGCGCCTGGACGTGACTCAAGCGACCCTGGGGAACTACATGCTGCCGTTTTTCATCGGCGTGCTGGCGGTATTCGTACTGAAGGAGTCGATCACCCCGGTGATGTGGACAGGCGGCATTATCGTGCTTGTAAGCACTTTGCTGGTGACTGTTTACGAGAATGAGATCCTAAAGTGGATCGGACGGCGGCGGGGCCTGGGCAATGTCCAGAACACTGGACGATAATTTCGTAGCCTGGCCTCGCTCTTGTTGAGATTTTGGGGCGCTTTTCAGTACCCTTAGTCCATGACCACGTCCGCCATTCGAGTTCCGGCCACGCCATCCGATATCGAGTTATTCACTAATATTGAGAACAATCTATACACCGCGGTGATCGCGGACTCGCTCGACGAGCTAGGCTACCGGCAGCAGGCCATGCGCGAGGATCTCCGGCCGCTGTTTCCCAACGCTTGTTTTGCGGGATGGGCCCGCACGGTTGCCTGTGTGGATATGTTTCACGTGCCGGAAGACCCCTATGCCAAGGAGATCGAGGCGGTTGACAGCATCCTGGCGGGCGAAGTGGCGGTAGTCTCGACGGCCGAGTCGAAGCGCAACGCACCTTGGGGAGAACTCCTTTCGACCGCGGCGCGAGCGCGAGGGGCGCGGGGCGCGGTGGTGGATGGGCTGGTGCGGGATGTGCGGAAGATCGAGGCGCTCGGTTTTCCCGTGTTCGCCCGCGGCATCAAGCCGGTGGATTCCAGGGGCCGCGGAATCGTAGTCGACTACAACGTGCCGGTGGATTGCGGCGGGGTCCTGGTCAACCCTGGCGATCTGATTTTTGCGGATTACGATGGTGTGATGGTGATTCCAGCAGAAGTCCTGCCGGAAGTCATCCGGCTGGCGACCGACAAGGTGGCGCGTGAAAACCACACCCGCGACGACCTGATGCGCGGGGCTTACCTGCGGGATGTCTATGAAAAGTACGGCGTGCTATAGAGGCGCGCTGATCGGTCTATGCTGCGTCGCCGCGTTGGCCGCTTCCCCCGTGCGGCTACGGATAGATCTGAATGGCGCCTGGCAGTTCCGCCTCGACGCTGGGGAAGTGGGCGAGCGGGAACATTGGTACGCTCCACAGGTCGTGTTCCCGGACTCAATTGAGGTCCCCGGCTGCTGGCAGGCCCAGGGATTCGGCGAGCCGTCCGGCATTCTGCGGCACCAATATTCGGGAACCGCGTGGTATCGGAAGTCGGTTTCGATCTCGAAGTCCTGGAAGGGGAAGCGAGTCACGCTGCGGATCGGGGGCGCGCTGCGCATCGTGGCGTTGTTCGTCAACGGAGAGCCCGCCGGCCGGCACGACGGGATGAGCGCACCATTCGAGTTCGATGTCAGCGAGGCGATACGTCCGGGCGCCGGCAACTGGATCGCGCTGCGGGTCTCCAATCCGGAAAACACGCCCAGCGAGTCTCCCGATAAGCAGATCCCCAGACAGCCTACCGGGTCGCTCAACTATATAGGGAACTGGGGCGGCATCTACGGACCGGTGGAGTTGGACGCGACCGACCGGGTTTGGATCGATCAGGTCTGGGTCCGCTCCAACGGCTCTCAGAGCAGCGCCCGGTTCGGTGTTGAGGTACACAATACCGAAGGCCAGACATTCCAAGGACGGTTGCGGGTTGCGGTAGGCTCGCACGAGAGTACCGCCTCGATTATGGTCCCGTCAGGGCAGAGCGTGGAGACGGAGCTGGGGATTCCGATGTCTGGCGCGCGCCTATGGTCCCCAGAGCATCCCGACCTATACACGGCGGCCGTTTCGATTTTGCGAGAGAACGCCGAATGCGACCGCATCGAGCAGCGCTTCGGAATGCGCGAGATCAAGACGCAAGGCAGTGTGCTGCTCCTGAACGGCAAACCTCTCTACCTGAGGGGCTATGGCGACGACGATGTCGAGGTGCTTACCGGCGTGCCGCCCGCTTCGAAAGAAATCTATCTGACGCGGCTGCGCCTGGCGCGCAGCTTCGGCTTCAATGCGGTGCGCTTCCACTCGTTTACGCCGGTCTCCGAATACTTCGAGGCGGCCGACGAAGTGGGCATGCTGGTGATGTCGGAGTTGCCGGTTGCGTATACGCAGTACCTGCTCCCCTTCAAAGACTTTGTGCGCAACGAATTGACCAGCGTGGTGCTGGCCTACCGCAATCACCCCTCCTGGTTGTCGCTGGCGCTGGGCAATGAATTCAACCTGGACTGGATCAAAGATGAAAACAGCAAACGCGAGTTCCAAGAGACGGTAGGCGAGTTTTACCGGCTGGCGAAGTCGCTGATGCCCGACCGGATGGTGCTTTCGAATGACGGCCTTCGTATGGAGCCGACCGACATGCTGAGCCTGGGACGGGGTGCATCGGCAAATCATCCGACCGTGCGTCACGAATTCGGCGGGTACTATTGCTCGCTCCCGGATCTGTCGCTGATTCCCAAGTTCACCGGTGTCATGATCCCGGCATGGCTCGAGGCAAAGAGCCGATGGGTGGCTGAACACGGGCTGGCCGGGGAATACCCGGCGTATCTCAGGAACTCGCAGCGGTTGCTGGAGCTGGGGCACAAATTCCAGATCGAGCGCGTCCGGCGAGCAGCCGACATCACCGGTTACGACTATTGGCTGATCGTGGATTATCCCGGCGGCACCGGCGAAGGCGATTCGTGGGAAGAAGGCTGGTTCGATTCTTTCTGGCAGCCGAAGCATGTTTCGCCGGAGGACGGACGCGAGATCAACAGCCCGGTGCTGCCGCTGATCGAAGGTGGGCCGGGTGAGCGGGACCTATGGACCGACGGCGCCAAAGATCTGAAGCTGCTCGTATCGAACTATGGCGACCGGGAGATTAGGGAAGGCGCCGCATCGTGGCGCGTCAGTTCCGATGGCAGGACGCTCGCCGAGTCGCGCGTAGAGCATGTCGTCGCACCGGTCGGTAAGATCAGCCCGGTCTCCACGATTTCAATCGGACCCTTCGGCGGGGACACTGCTCGTAAGCTGGAACTGGCGGTGGATGTAGACGGGCACGTCAATCATTGGAACTTCTGGGTCTTTCCGAGGCTGCCCATCCAGTATGCGAAAGCGTTTGTCCGGGACGTCGGGCACGCGCCGGTCACTGGCAGCGTCTGGATAACACCGGCGTTGGATGAGGCTGTCATCGATTTCCTACAATCGGGCGGGCGCGTCTGGCTAGCACTGGATAAGACCGGCGATGCGACATTTTTTCCCGCTTCCGGAGGAGCGCTGGGTACCGTGGTGCTGGACCATCCCGCGCTGAAGGGCTTTCCGCACGATGATTTCTGCGATCTGCAGTTCTACAGCCTCATGGAGCATGCGATGCCGTTCCCGCTGGATCACCTGCCCGGGATCACCCCGATCGTCGGAGGTGTCCGCACTAAGGCCGGCTTCCTGAGCAAGACCAAGGAGCTCTCCAGGGTAGGCTATATATTCGAAGCCAAGGTGGGAGCGGGACGGTTGCTGGTGACTACACTCCGCATCGGTGCTCAACTGAATGATGGCCACCCCGAAGCTGTATTTCTGTGTGACAGGATGCTGCGCTACTGTGACTCCAGCGAATTCCGGCCGCAAGCCGAGATAACCGCAGGCCAGTTGAGCAAAGAGGTCGCCGAGTATCTACGCTGAGACCCCATGAAAATCACGGATGTCGAAGTTCTAGTCTTGAAATCTCCGGGCCTGTACGCTAACCCGGCAGGACCCGAAGAGCCGCCAGGTCCGACCTACATGGGAGTGGTGCGGGTCACGACCGACGCGGGCATCACGGGTTACTCCGACATGGAGACGGCCGCAACCGTAGCCAAGGCGGTGGTGGAGGCCCCCCGCTGGAGCGAACCGGGCGTGGAATGTTTCGACGGACTGCGCTCGCTGATCGTCGGCGAAAATCCCCTGGAGGTCGAGAGGCTCTGGTACAGGATGTACCGCGGCAGCATCTATTACGGCCGGCGCGGCGCGGCATTGCAAGCTATGTCGGCGATCGATATCGCCCTATGGGACATCTTGGGGAAGTTCTATCAACAGCCGATCCATATCCTGCTCGGCGGCAAGTGGCGCGACAAAGTCCGCGCGTATGCCAGCACGCTGTTCCGGCCCACTCCGCCAGCGATGCGTGAGGCGGCGCGGCGGTATCTGGACGAGGGTTTCACGGCTATCAAGTTTGGCTGGGGCGTTTTTGGCAAAGACCGAAACCTGGATGTGCGACTGGTGGAGGCGGCCCGCACGGAGATTGGCGATGGCGTCGATCTGCTGGTGGATACCGGCTGGTTCGTGGAGCGCACGCCTAAACAGGCCATCCAGGTGGTACGATCGCTTGAACCATTCCGGCCGTTCTTCATCGAAGAACTGCTGCACCCGGAGGATTATGACGGTTACCGCCAGGTGGCGGAAGCGGTGGATACGCTGATCGCGTGTGGCGAACAGGAATCGACCGACTGGGGCTTTCAGCAACTAATCGAGCGCGGCAAAGTGGATGTCTTGCAGCCGGACCTGACGCGCTGCGGCGGCTTCACCGTGGCGCGCAAGATCGTACACATGGCGGAGCGCGCGAATTTGCTGGTGATCCCACATTCCTGGTCGTCCGGTCTGCTCACCGCCGCATCACTGCATTTGAATGCCTTCCAGCGCCGCGCCGAGTTCGTGGAGTTCAACACGTCGCAAGGGCCGTTGAGTCGAGAGTTGGTAAAGGAGCCGCCGCGGCTTGTGGATGGCTATGTCCAGGTTCCGTGCGGGCCGGGCCTGGGAGTCGAGGTGGATGAGGCAGCTCTGGAGAAATATCGGGTGCGATGATGATTCCTTAGCCACCTTCGTGTGAGTAGTGGCGCGCAAACCGTGAACCGCAAGTGTGTTGTTTTTCCAGTTTTTCTGACGTTGATTGCCGGCGCTCAGGGCGCGGCACCCGCCTCGGCCATCGTCTGTGCGTCCTGCCATCGCGCCGAGTCGCTCACCCAGCCCTCGACTTCCATGGGACATGCGCTCGAAGCTGTCGCTGACTGCACGATCTTGCGTTCCAATCCCAAACTCGCTCTTCGCCACGGCGCCTATTCCTACCAGATCGTTCGCGAAGGCGACCGCAGCATCTACAGTGTGAGTGACGGCCATCAAACCTTGACCGTACCCATCGCCTGGGCGTTCGGACTGGGCTCCGCCGGACAAACCTACGTGTATCAGTGGAACGGGCATTGGTACGAGAGCAGCATCAGTTACTTCAGAGTGCTGCGCGGTGCGGACCTGACGCTGGGGTTCCGGAGCCGCTCGCCTCGGAACCTCGAGGAAGCGGCGGGCCGGATCATGACCCTGCCGGAGACCCGGGATTGCTTTAACTGCCATGCGACCAACGCGGTCCACCAGGGCCGGTTGCAGTTCGAACGGCTTTTGCCCGGAGTGCAGTGCCAGCGGTGCCATGGTGAAGCCGCGACACACATGGAAGCCATGAAGACTGGAGACGTCAAACGGGCCGCCATGCCACAACTGGGCAAACTGACGAACGACCAACTGTCCGACTTTTGCGGACAGTGTCACCGTACTTGGGCGCAGATCAATATGAACGGCCCGCACGACATTAACAACATCCGCTTCCAGCCCTACCGGCTGACCAATAGCAAATGTTACGATGCGTCCGACCGGCGCATTAGCTGCACGGCTTGTCACGACCCGCATCGCGAGGTGGAGCACCGGGCTGAAGCCTACGACGCCAAATGTCTGGCATGTCATGGCACGGCAGGGCGGACCGCCGGCACGAAGCCCGTCATGAATCATTGTCCGGTCAGCCTGAAAGATTGCGTGACGTGCCACATGCCGAAATATGAATTAGAGGGGGCGCACAACCGCTTTACGGATCACCAGATACGGATTGTGCGGACGGGAGAATTGTATCCGGGGTGAGATCGGCTAAGATAGGGCTAGCACCAATACTGTTCACTTAACGATCCTTATCCGCTTGGAGAAGTCGGAGCGCCGGGTGCGCTGGCGTTTACGTGGACGCAGATTGTAGTTGCTTACTTTGCGTTTCGCGCCATAGCGCCGTAGCGGGCCATGCGCCGCTGGACCACGCGCAGCCTCTCCTTTATCGACCGGGAAACTGCTAGTTTTGATCGCCCAGTCCGTGTCTTTGGCGGCAGAGTTTGCATAGAGTCGGTGGCTCCGTGTTGTCCACCCGGTGGTGCACTGGCTTGAGCGTTCGCAGATACGCGAACACCGCCTTCAGGTCGTCGTCGGTCATATTGCGAAACGTCCACCAGGGCATGTGCTTCAGTTTGCGCGCGCCCACAGAGCCGATGCGCATGGCTTGGATGAACAGCGCCTCGTCGTAGTAGACGATCCCGGAAGCGTCCGGCGTGAGATTAGCGGACGCCACTCCCTTTGCCATCGGAGAACCGCCGGCCATCTCCATGCCCCGGATAGGCTGAAATCCGGGAGGCGGGCCGATGGGTGTGTGGCACCCGGTGCAATGTGCCATCTCCGCCAGGTACGCGCCGCGCTTGACCGGCGTAGAGAGGTCCGGCTGCGGCACGGATTCGGTCACCGGGCGTGGGGCCGTCTGGATCAGACGGGCGATCAGGAACGGAACTCTTGACGGAGGCAAATCGCTATGCACCGGCGCCAGACTGCGCAGAAAGACCACGACGGAAGCCAGGTCTTCGTCCGACAGATGACGGAAGTGTTCGTAGGGCATGACAGGAATCAACGCACTGCCGTCGACAGCGATGCCTTCGCGGATAGCCCGTGCGATGGCGTCGTCGCTCCACTTCCCGATGCCGGTTTCCGGGTCGGACGTGATATTGGACGCGACGATACGAATATTCGCCTCTTCATACCCTACTGCGCCAGCGCCCTCCTTGGAAAGGAGCACCGGCGGGTCCGCGTTCTCATCGTACTTAGAGTGGCATCCCATACAGTTGATGACGGCATGCACCAAGTACTCCCCGCGACGCACGCGCTCAGGCGTCGGTTCGAACCTGCGCGCAGTCAGCGGACGCTTCTTCGCGCCGATGACCGGTCGCCAGCCAACGGTGAAGGTCAGCGCAAGAGCGGCCAGCGCCAATAAAACCAGAATTGCATAGCCGCCAAATTTTGCCAGGCGTCTTCCCCAAATGCGAATCATAGTCCGTCTCTTCGAATCGCAGTCTCGGGAATGGATCAGATTCCCGGCGCTGCGAAATCCGCAATGCAGAGGCATCCTTACATAATTCGGTGCGAGATACCAGTCTCAATCGGACCGTGACGTCACAGGCTTTTGTTCTCAGCGTGATACACTGGCCGGATGGCAATAGGGGGCGGGCCCGCGCACGTACCGCCTGCGCTTGATTCCGCTCAGCGGGACGAGATCCGCGGCCAGCTTGCCAGGCTTCTTGCCACTACCGCCTTCGCCTCTTCATTGCGAAGAGGCCAGCTCCTCCGTTACTTGGTGGAGCGCGCCCTTGCCGGGGAGGGCAACGGTATCAATGAATACGCCATTGGGTTGGACGTCTTCGAGAAGCCAGCTTCGTTCGATCCCCGCATCGAGTCTATCGTACGGAACGAGGCGGGCCGTCTACGCCAGAAGCTGAGGGATTACTATTCGGAGAGTGGCCGCCAGGATCGCGTCCTGATCGAACTTCCTCCGCGGGGCTACAAACCGGCCTTCGTGTTTCGCGAGACGCAGGCCCCGCCGATCAGTCCGCCAGCCGGGGAGCACCCAACCGGCGTAATCATGTTGTCCATGCCGGACCGGCCGCTCTGGTTGCTGCTCTCCGGTTTGCCGGTGGCGGCGGCTCTAATAGCCGGCCTCTGGCTCAATCGGGGGCGCATCTGGCCGTCGTCGCTGGCGGATTCTCAACCTATCCGCTCCCTGGCTGTTTTGCCGCTGCAGAATCTGTCCAACGATCCTAGCCAGGAGTACTTTACAGACGGCATGACCGACGAGCTGATCACTGACCTTGCACAGCTTCACGACCTGAAGGTGGTCTCGAAGACCTCCATCATGCAATACAAGGGTGCCCGTAAACCGCTGCCCGAAATTGGCCGGGAGCTAGGAGTGGACGCGGTCGTCGAAGGCTCTGTATTGCGGTCCGGAAGCCGGATGCGAATCACCGCGCAGCTCATTCGGGCCGCTACCGACCGGCACTTGTGGGCGCATTCGTTTGAGGGCGACTTGCGGGATGTCTTGACCTTGCAGGCGCAAGTCGCCGAGGCTATTACCGGTGCCGTGAAACTCAATTTGACCTCCGCGGAACGCCAGCGCTTCCGGTCTACGCGCACAATGGATCCCGAAGCCTATGACGCCTACCTTCGCGGGCGATACCACTTGAACCGCAGGGACCCGGAAGGGTTTGAACAAGCCATTGGTTATTTTAACCAGTCGCTGGAGAAGAATCCCAATTTCGCCTTGGCCTATGCGGGGCTGTCCGATTGTTATACCCTGCTGTCTTTCGAAGGCGGCACTCCCGAGGCCTCCGCCAAAGCCAGGACCGCGGCACTCAAGGCGGTGGCCCTGGACGATTACTCGGCGGAGCCGCATACGTCGCTTGCCGGCATCGATGTCTTTGAATGGAACTGGCCCGACGCGGAAAAGGAATTTCAGCGCGCGTTAGCTCTGAATCCGAACTACGCCCTGGCGCACCACTGGCGCGGGAACTTGTATCTGTCACCCCTGGGACGCCACACGGAAGCTATTGCCGAATTGAAGCGCGCGCAGGAACTGGACCCGTTGTCCTTGATCGTTCAGACCGATCTAGGCTTCGCTTACTTCTTCGCCGGTCACTACGACGCTGCGTTCTCCCAATACCAGAAGGTTCTCGCCGCGAATCCCTCTTTTGCTCCCGTCCATTGGGTTCTCGGACAATACTACTTCGCGAGGGAAATGTACGGTCCGGCGGTGGAAGAGTTGGCGCAACTTTTGTCTCATAACGGCGATTTGGAAATGGCGCGGAAGACTAGGGCGTCCTATACGTCCGGCGGACCGCGGGAATTCCTGCGATTCATAACCAGCGCGAAAGGCGCTCGTAGCCAGCTCTATTTCGGCTTCGAGTATATCGCGAAGGCCTACATGCGCTTGGGCAAAAAGAAAGCCGCGCTGGCGGCCTTGGAACAGGACTTCCGTATACACGACGCCGATCTGATCCGCCTGAAGGCCGACCCCTCCTGGAACAGCCTGCGCTCCGAACCCGAATTCCAGGAGATCGAACGCCGTATCGGCTTGCGATGACCTTGCTGGTGCTAGCCCTCGGCTAAGATAGCGTCCTGAAATCAGGACACTGCGTGGCGGATTGGCTCACTTATCCATAAAATATAGAACGATGCCTTTCCGTCTGAGAATCCCCGCAGCGTTGATGGCAGTTTCCGCGTGGTGCGCGGTCGCCGGTGAAAAGCCCTGGACGCTGGATGCGCTGATGAATCTCAAGACCATTTCAGACGTCGAGCTCACCGCCGATGGGACTAAGGTAGCTTATGTTGTCCACAGGGTGGACAGCCAGCGGAATGCCTATGATTCAGAGATCTGGGTGGTGCCGGCTTCGGGCGGACAGCGCCGCCAGCCAGCCGTGCCGCACGTTTCCGACAGGCAGCCGCGCTGGTCGCCCGACGGGCAAAAGCTGGCGTTTCTTTCCGGCCGTGAAGGCGTTACGCAAGTGTACGTGGTCAGTGATGCGAGCCGTACTCCGCGGAAGGTCACCGTCTCGCCCACCGATGTGGAATCCTTCCAGTGGTCGCCCGAGGGAGGGCGAATCGGTTACCTGGCATTGGATCCCATCCCGGGTGACGACCCGATCGTCGCCGGCGAGGGCTACCGGTACATGCGGTTGCATGTGGTTTCGCTCAACGGCGGTCAATCGCAAGTGGTCGAGGCCGGCAGGCGGCACGTTCTCTCGTTCAACTGGGCTCCGGACGGTTCGAAAGTGGTCTACGCGGCGCAACCAACCCCCAAAGGCCGGGACCAGTTCAATGTGGACATCTATGAAACCGATCTGGCTTCGGCGCGCGAAACGCCGCTGGTAGTTCAGCCCGGCCAGGATCTTTCTCCGGCCTACTCGCCTGACGGACGCTGGGTTGCGTTCCATTCCCAAGGCGGCAAGCTGAGTTGGTTTGGAGAAAGATACGTCGGTGTGGTGGCTTCGGGCGGTGGGCCAATCCGTTACGTCACAGAGCGCCTGGATGGCGATGTGTGGGCGGGTGGCACGCGCTTCTGGTGGTCCCCGGACGGGTCCAGGCTGATGTTCGGGGCGGGAAGAGGAACCAACAATTACTTATACGCCGTCACACCGGCGGATGGCGGCTCCGAGCGCCTTGCCTATCCTTTAACCAGCACTTCCGGATTCAGCGTCAGCCGCGATGGCGACCGCCTCGCCGCAATCAAGAGCTCCGGCAGCGCACCGGGCGATGTCTACCTGGAGGATCTGAGGAGTCACAGCGAGATTCGTCTCTCGAATGTGAATCCGGAAGTCGCGGATTATTCCACCGTCGCAAGCCGGACCGTGCATTGGCAATCGAAGGACGGCATGGCGGTCGAAGGAGTGTTGCGACTGCCCTTTCACTACCATCCCGGCAGCCGCGTGCCCTTGCTGGTAAGCCTTCACGGCGGTCCGACGGGCGCCGAACTCGAAGGCTTTCCGGTTCCACGCACTTATCCCACACAGTTATTTCTCGAGGCGGGCTTCGCCTTGCTCGAACCGAATTTCCGAGGCAGCATCAATTACGGTTCTAAGTTCCGCATCGCGACCATTCAGCAGCAGGGATTTGGAGACCTGGACGACATTATGACGGGCATCGACGCACTAATCGAGCAGGGCATCGCCGATCCCGACCGGCTGGGCGTCATGGGGTGGAGCTACGGTGGATTTCTTTCGGCCTGGATCATCGGACACTCCAATCGATTCAAGGCCGCGTCGATCGGGGCCTGTAGTACGGATTGGATGAGCTGGTACGGCGCTTCGGTAGGCGGAAGAGAGGGGGCGCCAGAAGTGCTCTGGGAATATTTCGGCGGCAAGCCGTGGGACCACCTGGAGAATTACAATCGACACTCGCCGCGCTACTTCCTGAAGAACGCCCGAACACCGTCGCTGGTGTTGCACGGTGAGCTGGACGCCGATAGCGGCCCGGAGGTGAACGCGGCGCTGGTCGATCTGAATGTGCCGGTCGTCTTTGTGACTTACCCGCGTGAGGGGCACGGCATCGCGGAGCCGATGCATCAACGCGATTTGATGACCCGTAATCTGGAGTGGTTCAAGAAATGGGTACTGGCAAAATAGCGGCGATGCTGGTGTTTTGCGCGGTCCCAGCTATCAGTGGGCCGGCGGGTGGTTTTAAGAGCATCGAGGCGAAGGCCCATTACGAAAAGGCGCTCGAGTATGGCAATCAGGATCTGTGGGCGCCCGCCGTCCTGGAACTGAATCGGGCCCGCGCCGTGGAGCCTGGAAATCCCGAAATCCTGATCGAGTTGGGGATAGCGCACGGGGAGCTCAAGGACTGGAAGAATGCCATCGCGACACTGCGCAAGGCTGTTGAACTGGCTCCCGGCTCGGTGCGGGCGCATTATAACCTGGCGCTGACGCTGGACCGCGCCGACCCGAGCAAAGGCGCCGGAATCGCCGAGTATCGGAAGGCGTTGAAGATCGACCCGGCCGATGTCGATTCTCTCATCAACCTGGCGGTTGACAGAGGCGAGGAGGATGCCCCGGAGGCAAGAAGCCTGTTGGCCCGGGCGCTCAAGGCCGACCCCAAGAATGCCAATGCTCACTTGAATCTCGGGTTACTCCTCAAGAAAAACTCGGAAAACGAGGCCGCCGTTTCGGAGCTGCGCGAGGCAGTTCGTCTCAATCCAAAACTCCTGGAAGCCCACCGGCAGCTCATTCCGATACTCGCCTCTCAAGCGAAGTGGGAGGAGGTGGTCGCACAGTGCCGCAAGATGCTGGAATGGTATCCGGACGATGCTGGCGCCCGGTACACCCTAGGGCAGGCGCTGATACGAGAGCACAAGACGGAGGAGGGCAAAGCGGAGCTGGAGCACGCTCAGGAACTGAGGAAGCGCCAGCAGCAGCAACAGCAAGCCGATCAGAGCCGCGAGGAAGGCATTGTCAGCCTCAACAAAGGAAATACCGCGGACGCTCTCAGTCAGTTTAAATCGGCAGTGTCGCTTGACGACTCTTCCGTGAATCACATGTATCTCGGATTGGCGCTGGGGGCTTCGGGCGACATGGAGGCGAGTATCCGTGAGATGAGCGCCTCGATCCGGTTGGATCCGAAGAATGCCAAGGCCCACTTGAATTTGGGAAGCGTGTATATGCAGACAAATCAGGAGATAAAAGCTCGCAGCGAATTCGAAAAGGCGGTGGAGCTCGAGCCCTGGTTTCCTGAAGCTCACAACAATTTGGGATTAATCCTTGCCCAGAACAACCGGCTCGACGAGGCCATGGAACACTTTCGCCGGGCGTCGGAACTGAGCCCCGATTATCTCGAGGCGTGGTTCAATCTCGGATTGGCGCTGCGCACAGCGAATCGGCTGGATGATGCGGTGGAAGCGTTTCGGCACGCGGCGAAAGTCGCTCCGGACAATGCTCAGGTGCAGTACGCGCTGGGTACGACATTACAAGATAAGGGAGATATCGCGGGCGCTCGGGCGGCGCTTGACCGCGCCCGGGCGTTGCAGCAGAAAGCGAAATAGCATTCGACACGTTGGTTATTGTCCAAAAAGTGTCCGACATCCTGGAAGGTCCATTGGCTGACGCCATAACCGCGTGGGACAATAGATCACGCGATCGGTCGGACGGCAGACATGTTAATCCGCTCAAGGTCCTCCCTTCTGGTGTCGACACCGGCTTTCCTCGTCGCCTTGGGCACCTGTGGGTGGGCGCAGGGCCCCGGGGTGGCTCCCGACGCAACCACGACGGGCGCGGCAATTTTCGCGTCGCAAATCAGGCCGGCGCTGGTCCGGCAGTGTCTCGCCTGCCATAACGGTTCGGTGCGAAAAGGCGGGCTGGATCTTTCCACGCGGCCAGCGCTGCTGCGCGGCGGAGACAGTGGGCCTGCCATAGAACTGGGCAACGCCAAAGATAGCCTGCTGTATAGAGCGATCACGCACGAGCAGGAACCTGGGATGCCGTACCAGGCAGCCAAGCTTCCTGATGCGTTGATCGCCCGGTTCGCGGATTGGATCAACGCGGGGGCGCCTTACTCGGACGCAGCGCCTTCCCCGGAAGCGGCGCCATCTTCCCTATCCAACGTGCCTGTACAGCCGGTCGGCAGCGAGGCGGGCAGGATCCTGTTTACCAGGTACGTCCGTCCGCTGCTCGAAGCGCAGTGCTTGAACTGCCACGGGGCGGGCGAGGTAAAGAGATCGGGCCTGGATCTTTCCACGCGTGAAGGCCTGCTGCATGGCGGAGAGAACGGACCGGCGATAGTCGCGGGCAACGCTAAGGAAAGCGCGATCTATAAACGCATAAAGCATGAAATTCAGCCCGGCATGCCATTTCGAGGCGCCCAGCTTTCCGACGAGCAGATCTCTCGAATTGGCGATTGGATCAACGCCGGCGCTCCCTATGATGGGTCGCTCGATCGGAAAGCGGCCCGGCCGATGAGCACGCATTGGGCTTTCCAGGTACCTAAGAGACCTCCGGTACCGGTAGTGCAGAATGCCGCCTGGGTACGTAATCCTATCGATGCGTTTATCGCCGCCGAACAAGAAAAGCGCGGGCTGCATCCGGCGCCGCCGGCGGATAAGCGCGTCCTTTTGCGGCGTGTGTTTCTGGACCTGATCGGCCTGCCTCCCACGCCGGACGAAATGACCGCGTTTCTGGCAGATAATTCTCCGGACGCGTACGAAAAGGTGGTAGATAAGCTACTGGCCGATCCACGGTACGGGGAGCGCTGGGCGCGCCACTGGATGGACATCTGGCGGTACAGCGACGTGTACGGCAGTGCCGACCGCAGCAGCCGGCCGCACATCTGGCATTGGCGCGACTGGATCGTCGACTCGCTGAATCAGGATAAAGGGTACGGCCGGATGATCGAGGAGATGCTGGCCGGCGACGAGATCGCGCCTACCGATCCGAAGGTCCTGGCGGGCACCGGCTTTCTGGCTCGAAGCTATTATCTTTACAACCGCGATCTCTGGCTACAGGACACCGTGGAGCACACCGGCGCCGCGCTTCTCGGACTCACGCTGCGGTGCGCGCGCTGTCACGATCACAAGTACGATCCCATAGCCCAGGAAGAATACTACCGGTTCCGGGCCTTCTTCGAACCGGAAGATATTCGCATGGACCGGATTCCCGGATCCCCGGACCTGGCCAAGGACGGGCTGCCCCGCGCCTTCGATGCGGAGCCAAGACTGGCGCACTTGGACCCGCCGAAATTCCAGCACGTCATAGTCGAGATTTACCCGGCGACTTATAAATATATTCGAGGAAATCCCGACTCACCCGACAAAGCGCACGCTTTGTCCCCGGGTGTCCCAGAGGCATTGGGCGGCGATCCGATCAAGATTCAACAGGTGACCCTTCCCCTGGAGGCCGCATATCCCGATTTCAGGAAGTTTGTGCAGCACGATTTGTTAGTCCAGGCCAAACATGAACTGGAGCAGTCGGAAGTGGCTTTGGTAAGGGCCAACCGGGTTCTGGCGAAAGCGAAGGCGCGGGTTTTGGATGCTGCCGCCAACGCCAAACCGCCGTCCGGCGACGCGCCGAAAGCCGCTGCCGCTAAAGCGCCCTCCGACGGCGTGAGTTTCGAAAAAGTAATTCATCCGATCTTCGAGAAGGATTGCTTCGCCTGCCACAACACGCAAACACAGGAAAGCGGTCTGGTGCTCGAGTCGCTGGAATCCATCGCGCGGGGCGGCGTGATCAGTGGTCCCGTCGTGCAGCCTGGAAATGGCGCCGAAAGCCCGTTGCTGCTGTACTTGAAGGGCGACAAGAAGCCCAGGATGCCTCTCGATAAGGACCCTTTGCCTGCCGAGCAAATCGCCCTGATCAGCCGGTGGATCGACGAACTACCGGAGGAGGAGCCGCAGATCGAGCTGCAAAAAGCGGAAGCGGGCGCGGCGATGGCCGAGAAGCATTTAGCCTGGGCGCGCGCCAATCTCCCGGCGCTCGAAGCCCGCATCGCCGCGGATAACGCGAAATATGCTAACCCACCCGATCCTCACGCGGAAGACCTGGCGGAGGTGGCGCGCAAAGCGGATCGGCAGGCCAATCTCCTGAAGGCCGAAGGGGACCTCTTTCAGGCGCAGCAGAAGCTGACGGAGGCTCTGAATGCCAAGGCCGGCGACGATAAAGAAGATCGGGCCCGGGAGAAACGGGTTTCCGCGGCCAGCGACGAACTGGAGAACGCGCAAGCCGCGCTGGGTGTTGCGACGGCCGCTTATACCCCCGTAGGCACGCTCTATCCAGCGACCAGCAGTGGCCGCCGGCTGGCCTTGGCGCGGTGGATTGCAAGCCGGAATAATCCGCTCACAGCGCGCGTTGCCATCAACGACATCTGGCTGCGTCATTTTGGAAAAGCCATTGTACCGACGGTGGCCAATTTCGGCATGAACGGCAAGCCGCCCATCAATCCTCAATTGCTCGACTGGCTGGCAGTGGAGTTCATGGAGAAGGACTGGAGCATGAAGGCCATCCATCGCCTGATGGTCACCAGCAACACTTACCGAAAGCAATCGTCGGTCGGCGATCCCAAGGATCATAATCTCTCTATCGATCCCGACAACAAGTATTTGTGGCGTATGAATCCGCAGCGCATGGAAGGCGAAGTGGTGCGCGACAGCATGCTGTATCTGGCCGGCGTGCTGGACCTTACCAGGGGCGGACCGGAGATCGACGATACCAAAGGCCAGGAATCGCGCCGGAGGAGTTTGTATTTCCGCCAGACACCGGATAACCAGATGGTGTTCCTGCATGTGTTCGACGGGGCTGACGCCATCGAGTGCTATGAGCGGAGCGATACGGTGGCCCCGCAGCAGGCGTTAGCTCTCGCCAACAGCAAGATGAGTTTCACGGTGGCGGGTCTGTTGGCCGGTCATCTGGGGGGTGAGACCCCGCCGGAAGCAACATTCGTTGAGAAGGCCTTCGAAGTGGTGTTGGGCCGGCCGCCCACGCCGGAGGAGCTCGACTTGAGCCAGAAATTTATCGAGCAGGAGCAGGAGCGCTTCCGCGACCCCGAAAAGCCGGCGTGGCAGCAGGGCGCGGCCGCCGCTGAAACTAAATCGCCCGTGTTGCGCGCGCGTGAGGACCTGGTTCATGCGTTGTTGAATCATAATGATTTTGTGACGGTTCGTTAAAGGAGCGATATGAAACAGACAAACGGAATCTTTGGCAGTTGCTGTGGAAGAATCAACCGCCGAACGTTTCTGGCTGACTCTGGGATGGGGTTTACGGGACTGGTTCTGGGCGCGATGCTCCAGCGTCAGGGA
>Ga0302326_10000398_pt1 | contig 123054 bp, 104 predicted proteins | sample Palsa_T0_3_FD_202264 | JGI IMG/M metagenome (GOLD analysis project Ga0302326, IMG submission 202264) | Peat permafrost microbial communities from Stordalen Mire near Abisko, Sweden - Palsa_T0_3 | ecosystem: Environmental > Terrestrial > Soil > Palsa > Peat permafrost | place: Sweden: Abisko... | reverse complement strand
AGGATTTCTGGGTCAAATCCAGCACCGTGAAGCTGTCGAAGACTGCTGCCGGATTCATCGTCTCTGAGGTGAAACCTTCTGTTCGTCGGCTGAAGGCTTTCAAAGCCCTTGCAGGGAGCTGTGCAGATTTCCCGAAAATTGCGGCAAACACTTCGCGAAATGTTCGCCGCGACTGGGAATAGGCTGAGCTTTGGCTCCCGCCTGGCGAGATGCCGTTAGGAATTTGCTGAAAAATCCGTCGCAAAATCCCGAAGACATCCCTCGGGACGCGAAACAAACGCGAAACAGGGAATTTCTTCATAGTGCGAGGATGGACCCTGATCGTGTCCACCAACTCATGGATATAAAATGAGTTATGTAATATTTTTAAACGGAAATGCGGCCTTAAATCGCCTTTGAATTACCATTGAGGCCCTTAGCGCTATTGAGCGTACGCTTCGGAGAGGAGATCGCGGAGTGCAGTCTCTGATTTTGCGCTTAGATTACCGATCATCTTGCCAGTCAGCCGGTCTTTGCTGACGACTCGAATCTGATCGACAGCGATTTCAGATTGTTTGCCGTTAAGTTCTATCTGGAGCCGCGTACGCCAGGTAGGATGCAGCGAACTTGTTAATGGGCAGATTACAACGGTATCGAGAACGCTGTTCAATTCGTCGCGGCTCACGATCACAGCAGGGCGAGTTTTCTTTAGCTCACGTCCCCGAGTTGGATCGAGGTCTACCCAATGGACGCCGTAGCGCTTAAACGGTGTGGAGGCCATCGGCTGAGGCGGTCTCGAGGTCACTCCAGTCCTCCCCTTCGCTTGCCATGGCAATCGCCGTCTCGGACCAGGAAAGCTTGGTTGATGGAGCAGCTCTAAGGAATAGACCATCAGAACGAACCTCGGCCTCTAGGCCGGGACGATCTAGTCCGAGCCGACGAATTACCCCTGTCGGAATTCGGATCCCTCTGGAGTTTCCAATTCGGGTAAGCTTTACAGGCACTTTGGTTGGCATGAGTACTTACATGTAATTACATGCGCTAGATGTCAAGTCTACCTCTTCAAATCAGTGCGAGCGCCTGTCCATGAATACGTACGTTTGAAACGGCCGGCTATTGGTCACGCCGAAAGAGTACGCGTGGAAACGATGTTTCGATGTATGGGTACTTCTCATCTTCATCTGCGTCCACTCGGCCGAACTTACGGCGCTCCGCGTGAAAAGCCGCGTTGCTGCCGGGGGCCATGACGTTCCACCTGTGAAGATCGCGCAGAGCTACGAACGCATGCGCTCTAACGCGAAGGCGGCTTTGACCTTCGTTGACTTCGCACTAGTCATCGACAATTCGTTGCTCGACCGACCCCTCATGCCGATGGCCGCAACCGCAAAAGGGCAGGTAATCTGGATTGCGGAAAAGTTGCCGTGGTGGGCTGTCGAAGTTCTTCCGAAGCCGACGGGATGACTAAGGAACCCCCGGATTGCACGGATGCGTCCAGGTGCAACACGTTTGTTGGAGCAGATGCAAAAACATTTCCAACTCGGGCAATGAGCGGGCATCTTTTTACGAGGCCGAGGAGGATTATTACCGGCAGACCTTCGGGTTTGCAGTTAAAGGGGTTGCAGTGGACCATCATTCCGACTGGCTGCCTTTTAGCTCAACGACGACACGAGAGCGCCGAGCGGCAACGACCCTAATGGAACTTCCATGAATCGCAGGGAATTTCTGATCGGAACGGGAACTGCCGCCGCCGGATACCTCGGCGCCGGCTTGCTGGCGCGGGGCGGAGAGGATCCCGCGGCGGGAGGCGTTCCGAAGGTCCGAGTGGCGGTGATCGGGTTTGGGCACAATCATGTCTGGGGCCTGATCAGCGCAATGCGGCGCCGGCCGGACCTCGAGATCGTGGCCGCCTGCGAGGAGGATCCGGCCATCCGCGCGGAAGTGGCAAAGGACGGGAGGATCAAGATCACCCACACCGATTACCGCCAGCTGCTGGCGGAGCCGGATATCGACGTCATCGCGGTGGGCGACTGGTTTGGCAGGCGCGGCCAGATCGTCATCGACTCCCTCAGGAGCGGCCGGCCCGCCATTTCCGACAAGCCGCTTTGCACGAAGCTGGCGGACTACGAGGAGATCGACCGGCTGTCGCGGGAAAAACGCCTGGCCGTCGGCTTGATGTTGGAAGTCCGCGACGACGGCGTTTTCGGGAAGATGCGGGAATTGGTGGAGGCCGGGGAGATCGGCGACATCCGCGAGATCGACGTCGGGGCGCAGCATCCCCTTTCCCTCGAATCCCGGCCCCATTGGTACCATGAGGCGGGCAAGCACGGGGGGACGATCAACGACATCGGAATTCACGCCTTTGACGCGGTTCCCTGGCTCACGGGCCTGGGCTTCCGGCGGGTGGCGGGGGCCCGGGCCTGGCAGACCAGGGGCCTGCCGGACGGCTCCCACTTCAAGAACGGCGGCCAGGTGCTCCTCGAGATGGACAACGGTGCCGGGATGATGGGCAGCTTCTCCTACGTCCAGCCGAGCCATCTCGGGTACGCCGTCCCAATGTACTGGCGGATCACGCTTTGGGGCGGCAGCGGCGTGCTCGAGGCCTCGCACCCCGTGCCGCACGTCACCCTTTACAAGGACAGCGAGAAGGCGCCGCTAGTCTTTCCGGCCGCCCCCAAGGGCGACGACACCTGGCTCGATTCATTCTTGCGCGAGGTCCGCGGACAGCCGGGGGCATCGCTTTCGACGGGAGAGGTCCTTCGCGCGACCCGCATGTCGCTACTGGTCCAGGCGGCGGCGGATGAGGGTAAGTGCAACGTGATGCTGTAGACGGGAAGATTGAGGGGCGCCCCGCCCCTGCCTGACCAGATGCCGCATGTCACTGGGCCGCCGCCTTGGGAGCCCGGGCCTCGCCCGGCTTGCGGCGGCTCATGGGCTCATAGGTGATCGCATGTGCCGGCGCGTCGCCCTCGGGCGTCAATGTCGTGACCGTGGACCTGCGAAGCCTGAGAGTCACGGTGCGTCCGCGCTCGTCGAGGGTGACCTCCTCAGCTGCCGGGTCGGCGGAACAGATGACGAAGCTGCCCGACGGCTCCGACACGGCGGCCCAGGTGCTGGTATTCCTCAGTGTGTCGAAGATGCAGTAGCGCATGCCATCCGCGGCCTGCATGATGCCGCGCAGCTCGAGCGCGTCCCTGCGGACAATCGCTGACGGGTCCTCCGGCGAGGAATCAAAGGGCGAGCCCACGGCCAGTTCGGACGCCGCGGCGAGCGGCGCCGCAAGGGCGAGGATGGCTGCGAAACGTCCCGTCATCGCAATTCGCGCTCCCTCCGCCAGGCCGCGGCCGATTCCGGGCCGGCACCGGCCATGAACTGGTCCGCCTTGGCGAGGACCCAGTCCCTGTCGGCCGGGGGCAGTCCCCTCGCCCACCGCGCCGCGTCGGCCGGCTCCCGGGCCGCCCATCTGCCCGCGGCCTCGACCAGGGCGATCTGCCGGAAGGGCCCCGGTGGCGATGACGCCGCCCATGAGGCGGCGAAGTCGGGCGTCTCCCAGGCCCAGCGCGAGAACACCGCCTGCGCGGTGTCGAACTCCAGCGTCCCGGGCTCCGGCGCGGGGACGCCGGCCAGGATGGCGCCGTAGAATGCCCGGGGGATGCCGTCCGCGGCTTCCGCGAGGACGGCGCGGCGCCTCGCCGAGTCGGGCGCGGCCCTGCCGGCGGCGAGCATCCGGTCCAGCATGTCGCGCGCCATGGGGTGCATGGCCGCCGGCGCCGGGGAGTCGGCCCCAAGGACCGGGGGGAACGCGAGCACGGCCGCCAGCAACATAAGGGGCGCGGCCAGGGGGACGAGGCCCCCTGCCGTGCCCTTCAGTGAACGCCGGTGGGCGGTTTTCAATAGGTGACCGCGTCTATGTAGAACGAGCCGCTGTAGGCGCTGTTGAAGAGGATGCTCACTCCAACGGCCTGGATCGTCTGTCCCGAGGGGGCGCTGACGAAGACCTCGTTCCACGCGTTCGTGGTCAGCGACGAGGCGCTTTCCCACGTGCCGCCGACCCAGGTGTATCCTGAGCCGTACTCGCAGTAGGCCTGCAGGCCGTTGAGCGGCGTGCCGCTCGGGACCCAGACCCACTCCGCGATGGTCTTTCCCGCCGGGTTCGGCGAGGGGCTGTAGACGCCCACGATGCCGGCGGTGTCCGAGCTGAACGTGGCCTTCAGCGAATGCGAGCCCGAGTACCACTCGGTGGTTGAGGACGAGACCGAGCCGGACCCGCTCTGGAATCCCCAGCCCGAGGTCCCCGACTCGAAGTCATAGTTCGTCATGGGCCCGACGCCCGGGCTCGTGTGGAAGGACTCCGCCGCGGACTGGAAGCTGCTGAACGAGCCCTCGCTGTCGACGCCGCCGTAGGACCAGGGCATGTGGCCCGCGAAGGAGTTGTTGTACGCGCCGTTCATCATCTGCAGCACGAAGCTGTAGGGCGTGTCGCCCTTTGCCGCGAACTCCCCGACGACCCCCGGGACGGTCCACCCGTAGTACGAGGGCGTGTGGCCGCTCTGGAGCGGGTTGTAGTCGTACCCGTTCCCGATCATCCAGCCGTAGTAGTGGACGTCCCTGTGGTCGAGGCCGAGGTTGGCCCACCAGTCGCCGACGGTGGCGTCCTTGCCGTTGGCCGTGCTCCACTTGATCGAGGCCGAGCCCAGGGTCACGTTGACCCCGTGCGTTTTCGCGTGGACGGCCGTGGCGATGGACTTAACGAAGGCCTGCATCTGCGCGAGGGTCACGGACTGCGTCGTCGTGTTGGGAGTCTGCGAAACACCCCACTCGGGTTCGTTGATGACCTCGATCACCTTGAGCGCCGGGTAGGTGCCGATCCCGGTCAGGATCGGGTTCAGGGCGTTGTTGATGTAGTCCTGCGTGTAGGTCGTGTTGGAGACCATGTTCGCGTGGTTGTTGTTGAACAGGTCGAAGGACCAGAGCGAAAGGTAGATGTACACGCCGTTCGCGTTGGCCTTGTTCAGCATGTCCTGGAGGTTCGAGACGCAGGTGCTGCTGAGGCCCGTCACGTCGCCATTTGAGTTGAAGGTCGGCGTCGCGCGGCCGTCGCAGTGCAGCCAGATCCGGCAGCAGTTGATCCCGGCGGCGTGCATCGCCGCGAAGGCGTTGTTGAAGTACGTGCCGTTGTAGTTGCTCGTGCCGAAGTCCTCGCCGAAGTCGTTCCACGGGAGGTTGCACCCGTTCAGGTAGGGCGTGCTCCCGTTTATCGTTGCGGCGCGCGCTGTGAGCGCGGCCGCGCACGAGGCTGACAGGATCAAGATGGACTTGCGCAGGTAGTCCCGTAGACGGGCACCGCAGGGTTGTATTGGGGTTTTTCTGGGGTTCATGTTGGATTGGAACCGACCCTAGACAGTCCGGGGCGGTTGGGGTTACCCTCTTAACATCGCCCAGGCCCCCTCCCCGTCGAACGCGGCCTCGTTCAAACTGTTGAACAGGCCGCCGCCGCCGGCTCCTGCGACAGCACCTGCGGGCAGCTGGGACCGGCGTGCCAGAACCCGTCGATGTACGAGCGCACCATGGCCCTTGGGATTCCCCGGACGTTCTGCGTCACGGCGAGGACAAGCGAGTCCACCGCCCGCGCGCCCACCTCCTCGAAGTCGTGGAGGACGCCCGCATAGAATGGGTGCGGCGTCTCGAGGAAGGGGTCGACGAGCGCGACGTCGCGGGGGATGTGCAGGCAAAGGTCCCCCAGCCTTGGCTCGATGTTGAAGTGCGGCCCGAGCAGAACGTCGGGCCGGTGCTCGAGGAACCACGGCTTGAAGCGGAACGCCCTGGGGATGTGCTTCCAGTCCGCGTGGAAGTGGAAGACAGGCAGGCGGTCCCCCGGGGGCAGCTCCTGCTGGGCCCAAAGGAAGCCCATCTTCCAGCGATCCTCGACGAGCTCCGACCAGTCGTGCCCGAGCATGAAGCCCGGCCTCGTGTAGCCGAGGCGCCGCGTCTGCGCGACGGCCTCCGCGATCGCCCGGACGTGGTCGACGGCGGTAGTGTTCAGGGGGGGCCAGACCGGCTGGAGCTCGATCCGCACCGCGGACAGCTTGTCCCAGTCGAACCGCACCTCGGTGGATCCCTTCTCGAAGGAGCTGAGGACGACCCCCGCTATTCCGCGGGCGAGGAGAATCTCGCCGAGGCGGATATCCGTCATGCCGGGGGCCGCGAGCGAGAAGTGCTCAAGGCGGAAGCCGAGCTCCTCGGCGCGGCGCCTGGCGCCCTTCCAGTATAGGCGGTGGTGCCGGATCTCCCCGAGCGGCAATTGCCAGGATGTCACGTAGCCGAGGACCGGGGGATTCGCGCGCCGCCGCCTGGAGTCCCTGTAGGCGTTCAGCGCGTCGAGCATGGAGTCGTGGACATAGCCCATCTCCTTCGCCGCCGACTGGACGAGTTCCCTGGTCTTGCCACTCAGGCGCGGGCTGTTGCGCAGCGCAAGCGAGACGGTGGAGACATGGATGCTCAGGCGGGAGGCGACATCCCTCAGGGTTACGCGCGAAGCCATGTTGATGTGCGGCGGGGACTCGGGGTTCGGACAAAGCGGGGCGCGTGGGGAACGCGCTGGCTCCCGGGGGGTTAGTGGCGGGAGCCTGCCCGAAAAATAAGGCCAATCGGCCGCCGGGCAAGCGCATTGCCCGGGTTGGCCGGCCGTTTGACTCAATTCTGACAAATGCCTTTCGGGTGCCAGTCGGACGGGCTTCTGCGGCGCAGGGTTTGCGGCGCCGGCATGCCTCTGCGATCGCCGCCCGTCCAACCCCGACCGTATGCCGGTCTAGCCGCGACCGGCTACGCCGTGAGAACCATCTTGCCGCGGACCTTGCCGGCATCGACCTGCCGGTAGATATCCGGCCCGTTCTCGAGCTGCACGGCCTGCACTTCCGGCGGGGGCAACTCGCCTTTCTCGAAGGCGGGCACGAGTTCGCGAAGAACCTGCGCAGCCTCCGCGAAGCCCCATTTCAGGGAATCCACGCCGATCAACCTTGATTCGTTGTGGTAGAAATCGACTAGGCTGAAGGTCACCCGCGGCATGCCCCCGGAGGAGATTGCGACCTGCCTGCCTCGCCGGGCCACCGCGGCCAGGCATGGCTCGAACATAGGGCCGCCCACCGTGTCCAGGACAACCTCGGCGCCCCGACCGGACGTGAGCGCGCGGCAACCGCCCGCCAGGTCGGTCGATTCAAGGTCAATCCAAGCGTCGACGGGCAGGGCCGGCGACCGGGAAAGATCCGCCTTTGTCCGCACGACCCCGATCACACGGGCCCCGAGTCGGTGGGCGAGGCGGGCGGCCGCACTGCCCACTGAGCCGTTTGTCCCCAGGACCAGGATCGTCTCGCCACGCTGCAGCCGGGCACCCTGCCCGATCGCCGCGGATGCGGTCAGGTACGGAAGCCCGATGGCGGCCGCCTGGACAAAGGTCAGGCCCTGCGGCATCGTCACCGCCGCCTCCTGCGGCACCGCCACGAATTCCGCATGGCTTCCGTCCCGGGCAAAGCCGAGATCGCCTCCCGTTCCAAAGACCTTTCGCCCCATCCATTCGGCGGGGCCCTGTGCCACCACTCCCGCAAAGTCTCGGCCGGGTGTCCGGGGCAGGGTCGTATCATGCATCTTGCCCAGGACGTTCTTGGTGTCGCTGGGGTTGACGGCCGCCGCCTCAACTTTGACCAGCAGTTCGGAACCCGCCGGGACAGGAACTGGGACTTCCGCGACTGCCAGATAATCGAGTGAGCCGGTCTGGGCAAAACGCAGCGCGCGCATCGGACCAACAAGGCTGGAGTTCGTTGGCCGGTCAAATCCAACCCGGAACGCAGAATCGCCTCAATCCTCCAGCGATGGGACTTTCCCCTCGATTTCCGGCGCTATGGCCGCGGGATCCGCGTTCGCCACGGGGTAGCTCTTTTTCCAGAGGACGGAGCTGTCCGAAACCTTGATGATCTCGACGTCGAGTGTGCGCGATCCGCCGGGATTCTTGATCCCGCCGACAATGACATACTTCGAATGGCCCTTGCGGCCGCGGTCCACGGCGGCTGCGACATCCAGTGACGGCAGTGGCTCGTTTCCGAGCGCGACCTGGCCCTGGTGAGCCATCATCAGGTGCCCGTAGAGCAGCACGAGCGTGGTGTTGGCGAGCTTTGCCTCGTCGGGATTGTCGGTCGGGTCCATGAACGGCTCGACGAGGAGGGCCCTCCCCTCGCCCGCATTCTCGTCCGTGTCGTCGGCGAACGCGTGCGCAATCTCCAGGCCCAGCTTGGTCGCATCCTCCTTGGTTGAGCCGTACTTGTACCTGTCCGCGATCGAGTCGAGCTTCTTGGCGATTTCCGGCGATGGGGCGCCGGTCTCATGCCGGCTCCTGGGGCAGCCCCTGGAGAGGACCATGAAGAAGAGCCAGACATAGACGATGAGCCGAATCCAGCGGGGCTGCCGCTGGATGAACACCTTGGCTGAAAGCAACGCCCACCCGACGACGTGAACCCAGAATTTGACCCTTTGGCCGGGCTCCTCCGTGGGAAAGGCGGGCATCGCCCGCGGGGCCGGTGCCTGCCGGCTTGGGCCGGGGCGGGTCGCCGCCCGCCTTGGCGCCGGGCTCTCGAGGGCGTTCCCCGCGAGCAGACGATTGCAAAGGGCCGTGAGGGACGGCGCAGGCCGGCCGCCAGGGACCTTGAGCCACTGGACCTCGAGGAATTTCTCGGGCACCCGGGCGGCCGATTGGTCGGTGTCGTCAATGACGACGGGCAGGATGAACGGGTGGTCGTCGGCCATGTCGAGCGCCCGCTCCACCGCGAGGCGCCATTCCCGCCGGAAATACCCCTCGCGGCGCGCCTCCGTCTGGGCGGATATGACCGCCATGAAGTAATCGCACTCGCGGATCTGCCTGCGGATCTTCTTGTCCCAGGCGTCGCCCCCTCCCAGCTCGTTCTCGTCGTACCACACGTCGAGCCCCGCGAAGGACATCGCATCCCGAAGCGCGCCCGCGGCCGGCCGGTCCTCCGATGCATAGCTCAGAAAGACTGACGGTCGCGAGGGAGGGTTGCCGGTTTCGCCGCCGCTGGACATTGCGGAAACGAACGTCGGGCCAAGGAAACGCAGGGTCAAGGAACGACTCCTTGGGCGGATGGGCCCCGCGCCGGCAAGGTGGGGTCTACACCTAGTTCCATGGGTCATCGCGGGCCGGAGGGACCCCCCAACGGTCAAATGCCGCAATGAAACACTCCACTGACTGTTCGCCTCGCACCCTCGGCGTCCCCAACCGGCTAGCTGGCGGTCTCGCCCTTCTCTCCGTCGCCATGCTCACGGCCTCCACGGCGCTGGCCGACCTCTCGATCAACATTGGGGTTGAGGGCCCCCCGCCCCCGCCGCGCCAGGAAGTGATCGTCGGCGTCAGCCCCGGCCCGGACTTCGTCTGGGTCGGCGGCTACTGGGACGGCTCGCCCGGGCACTACACCTGGGTCGGCGGCCGCTGGGACCATCCGCCGCATGCGCACGGGCAGTGGTTCGCGCCGCATTGGGACAAGGGCAACGACGGCCACTATCACCAGACCAAGGGTGAGTGGCGCGACGGCCCGAGGCACTGAGGTCCCCCGCCAGGAGGAAGTGCGGGGTCGAGGAACGACTCCCTGGGTAGATGGGCCCCACGCCCGCAGGATGGGGTCCATACCCAGTTTTTGGGGTCTCCCCGTTACGAATGGGCGGGCTTGCGGTCCGTGCGATTGCTATGAATAATACAATCGATTGTTCGCATCGCGTTCCCGGCGCCCCCGCGCGGCTTGCCGGACGTCTCGGTCTTGTCTCCATCGCCCTATTCTCGGCCTCCACGGCGCTGGCCGACCTCTCGATCAACATTGGGGTCGAGGCGCCCCCGCCCCCGCCTCGCCAGGAGGTGATCGTCGGTGTCAGCCCCGGGCCGGGCTTTGTCTGGATCGGCGGCTACTGGGACGGCTCCCCCGGGCACTACACGTGGGTCGGCGGCCACTGGGACCGCCCGCCGCATGGCAACAGCCAGTGGTACGCTCCGCATTGGGACAGGGACAAGGACGGCCATTATCACCAGACCAGGGGCGAGTGGCGCGACGGCCCGAGGCACTGAGGTCCCGGGTTGTTGCGCGCCCGCCGCGCATTTGAAGGGCCCCCGGATCCGCCGGGGGCCGCGGAATCGTCGCCGGAATTTGTGTTGTTCCGGGCGATCCCGGGCGCTGTCCTTGGTCCCGCCGGGGCGCTCCTGCCTCCGAGCCCTTCCCGCGATGAAAGACCAAGATTCCGCCGAACCCTTGCTCATGACCCGGCGCCGCCTCCTGGGCTCGGCCGCCCGCCTCGCGGCGGCGGCCGCCGCCGCCGCGGTCATGCCGCCGAGCGTGCGGCGCGCCTTGGCCCAGGAGCCGCCCCGCCGCGGGTCGCTCCGGGACGTGAAGCACGTCGTCCTCCTGATGCAGGAGAACCGCTCCTTCGACCACTATTTCGGGACGCTCGCCGGGGTCCGGGGATTTGACGACCCGGGCGCCATGGCGCTCTCGACGGGCAAGTCGGTCTTCCACCAGCCCGATCCCGAGAACCCGAGCGGCCACCTGCTTCCCTTCCACCTGGACACCCGAACGACAAGCGCCCAGAGGATCCCTTCCACGAACCACAACTGGTCGGTGCAGCACGACGCCTGGAACGGCGGCAGGATGGACAACTGGCTGCCCGCGCACCGGAAGGTGGACGGCCTGAACGCGCCCTACGTGATGGGGTACCACGCCCGCGCGGACATACCGTTCCAGTTCGCGCTGGCGGAGGCGTTCACGATCTGCGACGCCTACCACTCTTCCGTGATGGGGCCGACCTGGCCGAACCGGATGTACTGGATGACCGGGACCATCGACCCGGACGGAAAGGCCGGGGGCCCGATCATCCGCAATGAGGTTCCCCCGGACGGGTGCGGGTGGACGACCTACGCTGAGCGGCTTGAGAAGGCGGGCGTGAGCTGGAGGGTCTACGAGCAGGACGACAACTACGGCTGCAACATGCTCGAGAACTTCAAGGCGTTCCGGCAGGCCGGGTTCGACTCGCCGCTGCGCATCAAGGGGCTGACGCACCGCCCGCAGGGCCAGTTCGAGTTCGACGCGGCGAACGACAGGCTGCCCGCCGTTTCGTGGATCATCCCGACCAGCACCGAGTCCGAGCACCCGGACTACATGCCGGCGGCAGGCGCCGCGTTTGTCGCCAGCAAGATAGAGGCCATAGCGTCCAACCCGGACGTGTGGGCCAAGACGGTCTTCATCCTCTGCTACGACGAGAACGACGGGATCTTCGACCACGTGGCCCCGCCCGTGCCCCCCGACGGCACCCCCCAGGAGTTCATCGGGGGCCTGCCCGTCGGCGGGGGATTCCGCGTGCCTTGCATCCTCGTCTCGCCCTGGACCGCGGGCGGATGGGTGTGCAGCCAGCCGTTCGACCACACCTCCTCGCTTCGCTTCCTGGAGCAATTCACCGGGGTGGCCGAGCCGAACATCAGCGACTGGCGCCGGCGGACGTTCGGCGACTTCACCGCGGCCTTCCGATTCGGCGAGGGCGCCTCGAGCGCGCCGCTCCTGCCTGGCACCGGGGCGAACTTGAGCCGCGCCCTCTATGAGGCGGACAGCCTTCCGAGGCCGAGCCTGCCGGGATCCGAGCAGAGGCTGCCCGAGCAGGAGAAGGGGCCGAGGAGCCGCGTGCCGCGCGACACTGGGGCCACCTGAGGGGCGATGCGCGGCGGGCGGCCGCGGGTCACTTCTGCGTCGTGCTCGTCTTCTGGATGTCGAACTCCGGCAGGAAGGTGTTCGACTTGTTGTCGCTGCCGAAGACGCTTATGCTTCCCTTCCCATCGGTTCCCGAGGCCATGATTGCGCGGCGGTCGCCGGCGTGGTCGTTGGCGATGAAGAAGCCGCCGTTCGTGTCCCCCGCCGCCACCAGGGTCTCGCCGCCGTCCTTGTTCAGGAGGGACAGCCTGTCCGGCACGAGGATCAGGGTGTAGCCCGAGGCCGCGCCCGACGTGGACACGTACGGGCTGGCGTCCTTGGCGCCGACCGAAAGGGTGACCATCTTCTTCGCGCCGATTTCAGACCAGACGCTGAGCTTGGCCCGCTCGTCGGCCGTCGAGGTGTCGATGGAGACGTTGCCCCCCTGGCTCTGGGCCATGAAGAAGCTGGCGCCGGCGTCCTGGATCTGCAGTCCGGCGCCGTCCGTCCTCGCCGCCACGTCCTCGGTGGCGCCCTTCTGCATGTAGAGCCCGTCGCTCCCGTACGCCGCCAGGTGGACGACCTGGGCCGTGTCGGCTCCCGAGGTGGATTTCAGGGCCTCGCGGCTCTTGCCCGGCCCCGCTGCGATCTCGGCCGTGCCCGTGCCGTCGTTCGAGACTACCTGGATGAGGCCGCCCGCGTCGGGGATTGCAGAGAGGGTCACCACCGCCTTGCCGTTGGAGACGACCTTGAGCGACTTTACGGACAGGTCGAAGTCCCCGGCCTGGAGCGCGCTGGCGAGAAGCTGGATCGTTCCCTTGGGCCCTATGGCCGCGTCGACCTGCTTTGCGCTCTGCCTGTACGCGTCCATGGAGCCCTGGATCGACGCGAGCTGGGCCGCCTGCGACTCGTTCGCGGCCTTCAGCCTGCCGAGCTCGCCCGAGGAGCCGAGCCACCCGATGTCGACGTAGATCTGGAAGAGGAGAAGCAGCGCGGCGATTGATATGGCCGTTATCATCGGGGGGGTTAATTTCATGCGCTATCTGAGTACGGAAAACCATGCGGTGGTTCAAGCATCTCGTGCCATGGCGCCGGCGGCGGCCCAGGGCGCGGTCCGATGACACATCGGCCGGCGCGTGCAGTCTGAAGGATCGATCCCCCCTTGAAAATCCTCCGGTTTCTCCTTAAGTGCCTGGCAACCGCGGCCGCGATCGCCGCCATGGTCGCGGCCGTGGCGCTCACGCCGCCTTTCCAGACCTGGTACGCGCGCATGGAGCTCGACGGCCACGCCTCCCTGCGGGCGTCCCTGGGGTCCCTCTGGGCGAGATTCGGGAAGGTGGAGGTCGAGGACCTGAAGCTGGAGTTCGGCGACGCCGTCCTGACGGTGCCCTCTGCGGAGGCCCGGCTGCCCATCATGGGCGCGATTCTGCACCGCCAGGTCCTGGTCCGGGGCCTCGTGGCCAAGGGATGGACGCTCGACCTGAGCCGCATCCCCGCCGCCGCGGCCGAGCGGGCGGCCGACGCTTTGGAGGAGCAGAACGCAGCGGGAGCGGGGGCCCCGGCGCAGCCCGCTGCCGCCGCCGCGCAGGCGGCCGCGAGCGCCTTCGGGGGGATCCTGAGCGCCTGGAGGCTGCCCGCGGACACGTCCCTTGACGGGGTGGACCTCGAGGGCGACGTGCTGGTCGCACTGTTCCAGGGGAAGGCTCCTGTCCGCGTGCATGTGACCATTGGCGGCGGCGGCGTGGCCGCCGGCCGCGAGGGGGCGCTTGAGGTCGACGCCGAGACGGTCGACCCGGAGACGGGCCCGCTCGCGGATTCCGGCTCGTTGCGCGGGCGGATGCTTGTCGCAATGGAGACGCCGAGGACCGTGGGCCGCGTCGGGATCAACGCGGACGTCTCCGCAAGGAGCGGGCCCCTCCGGGAGGAGCTCACGGTGAAGGCCGCGGCCGGGGCGGACCGCGCCGCCGGCGCGGAGCACTACACGCTCGAGCTGGCCCGCGGCGGCCGCCGAGTCGCCGCGATCCAGGGCGACATTCACATGGCGACGCAGCGGCTCGAGGGAACCTGGAAGGTCGACTTCCTGGACTCCGACCTCGCTCCGTTCATGCGGGGCCGTCCCCTGCCCCCGTTCGTGGCCACGGGCGCCGGCAGCTTCGACTCCGATTCGAGCGTTGCCGAGGTGCACGCCCGGGGCCAGCTGAGCGCGGTCGCGAGCCAGCTGGGCGTCCTTGTCCCGTCGATGGGGGGACCCGGCAAGGCGAGCTTTGTAACGAAATTTGACGTGGTCCGGAGCGGGCAAACCCTCCGGTTCAGCCAGCTGCTTGGCTCCTATTTCGGGGACGGGCAGGTGCTCAACCTGAGGGTGCTGCAGCCCTTCGACCTCGATGAAGGCACGGGCGGGGTGAAGCCCCGGGATGCGGGATCAGACTGGCTCAGCATCAACTTCGGCGGCCTTCCCCTGGCCTGGCTTGGCCCGCTGCCTGGAGGGCTCGCCTTCACCGGGGGCAAGGCGGCGGGCGGCTACCTGGTGCGCGCCTCCGGCGGGGGCTTCGCGGCGCGCCAGATGGTGGCTCCGCTCACCGTGTCCGGCGTGTCCGTAAGCGGGCCGGCGGGAGTTGTCGCAAGCGGCCTGGACCTCTCGCTCTCGATGACCGCGGAATACGACGCGAAGCAGCTGGAGGTGGACGTCGCTCCCCTCGCGATCGAAAGCGCGGGGGGGCGCCTGGCGAGCCTCGAGGCCAAGTGCACGCGGCAGGACGGAGAGCACCAGCCGATCGCGGTATCGGGAAAATGGTCGGCGAACAACGCTGTGATCGCGTCCCAGCCGAACCTCGCCGCGCTCGGCTGGCTACCCGGCCGCTCCGCAACCGGCGACTTCACGGGGAACCTCGGCGCCTCCTGCGACATCGAGGGCAAGGTCGACCTTGCCGGGCGCGATCCGGCCCGCGCGGTCTCCGCGACATTCAACGTGGACTCGGACGGAAGCGGAGCGGTGGACTTCCTCGTGCCGATCAAGATGACCCTCGGCGAAAGCGTGGCGGAGATCTCCGCCGAGGGCTCCTGGGGCCGCCAGAAATCGAATCCGCGCCTTGAGCTGAAGCTGACGAGCGCCGACGCGTCCCTCGACCAGTTGCTCCTGCTCGCCGGGCCCATTGCGGCGGCGGCCGGGGCGTCGCCCGGGGCGACGGATAGGATCCCCTTCTGGGGGGGCTGGGCCGGAAGCCTGAAGGTCTCGTTCGACAGGCTGAGGACGGGCGACCAAGACTTCACGAATGTCGGCGGCAGCTTTGAATTCGACCGCGGGTCGGTGCAGCTGGAGGGCGGCCACGGCGAGGTGCCCCCGAAGAGCATGGCGAGCGTCGAGGGATCGATCACCTTCGATCCCGGCTCGCAGGTGCCCTACAGCCTGAATGGCACGCTGGCGCCCGTGGCCAACCTGGACTCGGCCCTGCTGCTGCCGGCACAGCCCGGCCAGGACCCGGTGATCGAGGGCCACTTCACCCTCGCTGGCACCGTGACGGGCAGCGGCGCCAGCCTTGGCGGGCTCATCTCCAGCGCCCAGGAGGAGTTCCAGCTTTCCAGCTCCTCGGGAATCATCCGGCTTCTGACGACGAACGTGGCGGACGCCATCCCCGAGGCCGCGGAGCCGGTCGCGGACAGCCTCGACACGGTGGGCAACTTCGTCGGCTCGGTCCTCCTCGGGATCAAGGGGCATTCGATCGACCCGTCGAAGAACAAGCTGAGCAAGGCCGCCGAGGCCGTCCTAAGCTTCACGAACCAGGTCTCCGAGATCGAATACGACAAGGTCACGGTCACCGCGGTCCGGGGCCCCGACAGGACGATCCGCCTCGTCGCCCTCGAGATGACCGCGCCGGACGAGCACCTGAGGGGAACGGGCCAGATCGCCTACGCGAAGGGCCTGCCGGTCTCCCAGGAGCCGCTGAGCGTCGAACTGCGGCTCGGCGTCAAGGACATGGCCGCGAAGCTCCTCTCGAAGGTGGGGCTGCTCTCCCCGGACAAGGACGAGCTGGGCTACCCGCTCCTGAACCAGCCGATCCAATTCGGCGGCAGCCTCGTGCGCATCGACGACAAGGCCTGGCACGACCTGCTGGCCAAGGCCGCAACGCAGAAGCCGGCGGAGGCCGGAAAAAAGGAGAAGGCGGGACCATAGGGGCCCGCCAGGCCAGGGCCCCGGCGGGGACTCACTCGACGGGCCGCATCTGGATCGTGTCGATGGTCTTCTTCCCCGCGAGAACGTTGGTGACAACCACCATCCAGTCTCCCGGCTTCACCCAGCCGCGCCGCAGGAGGTACGCGAACGCGCCGCAGATCGTCTCCTCCGGGTCGGGCGTGAACTTGACGAGGAACGGCTCCACGCCCCATAGGAGCAGCATGTGCCGGAAGACCTGGGGCTCGTCGGTGAACGCGTAGACGGGGCACCGCCATCCCCGGAAGGCGGAGAGCGCCTGCGCCAGGAGCCCGTTCCGCGTGAACACGACGATGCCGGCCTCGCCGAGCTCCTGCGCGAGCACGACCGCGGACCTGAGGAGGCGGTCCTTGTTGGTCTTCAGGGGGAGCGAGGAATTGTAGCCCTTGACGGCGCTGCCCTCGATCCGGCCCGCCACCTTCTTCATGAACTGGACGCACTCAAGCGGGTATTTCCCCGTGGTCGTCTCGCCTGAGAGCATGATGGCGTCGGCCGCAGCCCAGACCGCGCCGGCGATGTCGCTCACCTCGGCCCGCGTGGGCACCGGCGACGTGATCATCGACTCGAGCAGGTGCGTCGCGACGATGACGGGCTTGCGGTGGCGGATGCACGCGTCGATGCACCGCTTCTGGATCAGGGGCAGGTCCTCCATGGGCACCTCGATCCCCAGGTCGCCCCGCGCGACCATGATGGCGTCGGAGGCGACGATGATCTCGTCCAGGTTCGCGATCCCCGACTGGTCCTCGATCTTCGAGATGATGCGCGCCGAGCTCTTCATGTCGGAGAGCAGGCGCCGCAGGATGTCCACGTCGTCCGCCTCGCGCACGAAGGAGAGCGCGAAATAGTCGACATTCTCCTCGACGCCGACCGCGATGTCCGCGCGGTCCTTTGCGGTCAGCGCCGGGAGCCGGACCTTCACCCCGGGCAGGTTGATGTGCCGGCGGCTCGTGAGCCTTCCGGGCACGAGCACCCTGCAGTGGATGCGGGCGGCCGAGGTGCTCATGACCTCCAGTCGGATGAGGCCGCTGTCGACCAGGACCACGGTCCCGACGGTTACGTCCTCCCCCATGTGGGGGTAGTTGACGCCGACCGCGATGACGCCGTCCTCGGCCGCGCCCGGAGCGGGAAGCAGGTCGATCAGCTGCCCGGCGACAAGCTCGACGGGCGCCGGGATGTCCCCGGTCCTTATCTCCGGGCCCTTCACGTCCATGAGGAGCGCGATATGGCGCTGGGTCCTGCGGCAGACCTCGCGCACGCGCCGGATCATCGTCCGGGTCCACTCGTCGTTGGCGTGCGCCATGTTGAGCCGGCAGACGTCCACCCCCGCCAGGATCAGCTGCTCGAGCATGGCCTCGCCCTCAGTCGCCGGGCCAAGCGTGAACACGATCTTCGTGAGGCGATAGGCCTCCTTGGGCGTCGAGGCCGGAGTCGGTGTGCTCACGCGGGCAGGTAAGCAGGACTGATGCCGAACACGTGGGGACGGCGGCCGGCCCCCCCTTCCTTCAGATCAGCTTTGCGTCGAGCGAGATGGCGGCCTTGAGGACGCGCGACACCGGGCAGTTCGCCTTCGCCCCGGCGGCGACCTCGGCGAACTTCTCAGCGGAAATCACCGGCACCTTGGCCGTCGTGGTGAGCTGGATCGCGGAGATCGTCCAGCTGGTCTGCGGGTTGTTCTCCAGGGTGAGGGACGCGGTGGTGTTCAGCGTGTCCGCCGTGAAGCCCGCCTGCTCCAGCGCCGCCGCGAGCGCCATCGTGAAGCAGCCCGCGTGGGCCGCCGCAATGAGCTCCTCCGGGTTCGTCCCCACGCCGCTCTCGAAGCGCGAGCCGAACGAATACTGGGTCTGCTTCAGGACGGTGCTGTCGGTGGTCAGGGTGCCCTTGCCGGCCTTGAGGTTGCCGTGCCATTCCGCGGATGCATTTCTTTTCATGGCGGCAAGCAAACAGCGTTTTGAACCCTTCGCAAGGAGGAGCGGCGTTCTCAGGGGAGCCGTATGCCCTGTTCCCCGATCACGATCCGGCGTTCGCGGTACAGGGCGCCGATCGCCTGCTTGAAGGCCTTCTTGCTGACGCCGAAGGCATCGCGGATCTCAGCCGGCGAGCTCGCGTCCCCCAGGGGTAGCTTGCCGCCGGCTGACGACAGGGCCTCCAGGACCTGCTCCTTGAGCGGCGCGACCCTGCGGTAGCCCGCCGGGTTGATGCTGAGGTCAATCTTCCCGTCGGGCCGGACCGCGCGTATGTACCCGTCCAGCTTCTGGCCGGTGCTGAGCGGGCCCGGGAGCTCATTGTGGTAGAGGAGGCCGATGTGCGCACCGCTGACAATGGCATTGTAGCCGAGCGCGGTCCGCACGGTGACGAGGAGCTCGACGGCCTGTCCCTCCGCGTAGGCCGGCGGCGTGACGTTCAGGTGGCGGTTCAGCCTCGTGGTGGCGACGATGCGGTCGGTCTTCACGTCGACGAAGACGTAGGCGACCACCCACTCCCCGGGGCTCACCCGGCGGCTCTGCTCGCGAATCGGCAGCAGGAGGTCCTTGCTTAGCCCCCAGTCGAGGAACGCCCCGATGCGGGGGTTGGTGCTGACGACCCTAAGCGCCGCGAACTCGCCCACGAGCGCATGGGGCGTCTCGGTCGTCGCGACGAGCCGGTCCTCCGAGTCGCGGTGGACGAAGACGTCGAAGGACTCGCCGACCAGGGTGCCCTTCGGCACGTAGCGGCCGGGCAGCAGTATCTCGCCGCGCTCGCCGCCGTCGAGGTAGACCCCCGGGGTCGCGATCCTCGAGACCCAGAGAATGTTGCGCCGCCCGATCTTCGCCATGGTCAGAGCATGGCGGCGGCCCTGCACCGTGACGAGAGCCATGTGCGGGACAGGAGCCCGCGGGACCGTCAATGCTGGGGCTCGTCCTCTTTTTTCTTCTCCTCGTCGGGCTTCGCCTTCACCGGCTTCACGGTCTTCTTGGGATCGACCTTCTTGGCGACCGGATGGAGGGCGTCGGGCCCTCCCCTTTGGTCGCCGGCGTGGGCCTCGGCCGCGGGAGCGACCTCGGGCCTCGGGGGCTGAATCGGTGTCCTCTCGGGAGCCGCGCCTTCAGGGCGCTCCTTGGCCTGGGGTTGGCTTGCCAGTGCCGCCACGGGCCTGGCGGAAGCTCCCGCCTGGGCCTGCGGCCTTGCCGCCGGGATCCTTGCGCCCGCGGACCTCGGAAGTATCGCGCTGTTTATCGGCCTGCCCTTGAAGGCCTCGGGGTTCCTGCTGACGGCCGCGACGGCTGCCGGCCCGCTCGTGCGAATGTCCCTGAACGCAGCCTGCGGCGGCCGGGGGGGCGCGCCCACCATGGGCCTCACCGTGACAACGGAGGGGCTGCTCCGCCATCCGCTCGGCGCCTGCGGCCTCGGGCGATTCGCCGGAAAGCTCCAGGGCCTCACGCCCGCCGAAACGGAAAACGAGGCCTGGTCATGGGACCGCCAGCCCCCGCCGCCGCTGCGCCAGTAGCCCTCGTCAACAATCAGGACGCCTCCGCCCCGCCAGTTGCAGCCGAATGTCAGCCAGGCCCCGGCCCCATAGGGGGGGCCGTACGCGAAAAAGGGGCCGCCGTATCCGTAGTAGGGCTGGTCGACGAAGACGATCGCCGGGTCGTATATGGGCACATAGATCACGTCGGGCTGCGCCGGCTCGATCTCCACGTAAGCGCTGGAGACGATCACCACCTGCTGGGGCGTGTCGGCGAGCGTGCCGTCCGCCCGCGCGAGCTCCCGAAGCCGCTGGATCGCCTCCATGACCTCGGCGGGCTGCGACGCAAAGGCCGCGCCGACGGCCTGGGTCCACGGCTGGTTCTGGGCCATCCATTTTGCGACGTCCGGATAGTGGGCAAGCGAGCGCACGCTCTGATCCCACGGCTGGCCGTCAACCTGGCCCGGGTCGCCGCCGCCGTTCAGATATGCGCCTGCGGAGGCGACGTCCGACGGAAACGTGGAGGCCGGCAGGATGATCGAGATCAGCGGGTCGGGATAGAGCGCCACGGGCGCCATGAGCTGGTCGAGCGGATCGGGCGCCGCCTTGGGAGCGGGCGCCTCCGGGTAATAGGCAGGGGCCGGCGGCGGACCCTGGACGTACTCCGGCTGCGGCCCCGGCAGATACGTCACGGATGTGCATCCCGCGAGAAAGACCGCGGCCAGCAGGGCGGAGGCGCGTCCCGAAGCGCGTCGATGCCCGCGCCCCATGCGTGCCGAATCCCGGGCGGCCGGGCGGATGGGATGTGTCTTCATGCTGGATGCAGACAACCAGCCCCTTGACTGGTCCCGCACTATCTACTCTCTGGAAGCGTCTGTCGGCTGCCGCGCCGGGGACTGCCGAAATGAAATACAAGACTATCGAGATGGGGCTGAACAAGAAGATCGCGCTCGTGGCCCACGACAACAAGAAGCGCGACCTCATCGAATGGGCCAAGTACAACCGGGACCTCCTGGCCCACCACAAGTGCTATGCGACGGGGACGACGGGCGCCGTCCTGGAGAAGGAGCTCAAGTTTCCGATCGCGCGCCTCGAGAGCGGGCCACTCGGCGGGGACCAGCAGATCGGCTCGAAGATCGTGGACGGCGATATCGACTTCCTGATCTTCTTCTGGGACCCGCTTGAGCCGCAGCCCCACGATCCCGACGTGAAGGCGCTCCTGCGCATGGCGGTCGTCTGGAACATTCCGATCGCGTGCGACAGGTCCTCTGCGGACTTCATCATCTCGTCGCCCCTCATGGACTCGACCTACCTGCGCATCGTCCCAGACTATGCGGAATACAGGACGCGCCCGATCCCGGGCGATCCCATCATCATGCCGGTCCCGGCGAAGTAGCCCGCGACGCGGCGGGGGTTTCCGGCCGGGAGGAGCGCATTTCGCCGCTCATTGCGGGAGAAATGTTTCGCGCGCGGGACGGCGACGGTTGTTTACAATGCGCCGATGCCGTTCGATAATGAACGACGCCTGCGGGGAAACAAATTTCCCGGAGGCGAGACAACCCTAAGTGAAGGAGATTTGAACATGGCAAAAAAAGCCCACAAGAAAGCGGTGAAGAGGAAAGTTTCTAAGAAGAAGTCGAAATCCAAGGGGAAGAAGAAATAGTATTCTTGGTCGCCGCCCGCCGGGCTGGAAAGCCCGGCGGGGCGGCCGGGAAGTGAAGAAAAGGCCGCGCGGGTCGGTGCCTCCGGGCCGCCCGCACCCCAGGCCCCGGCCTTTCCTCGGAATTTGCGAGCGGAATCGTGTAACAAGTTCCGCTCCAAGGAGTCTGTCATGGAAAGGCCATGGCCACGGCTCCCGGCATATCCCCGCCTGCACTCGAGGAACAGCAGGAAGTAAACTCGCTCTTCTCCGTCGAGAAGCTGACGGAGCATGGCCGTCTCCTGGCGGTCGGGCACGAGTCGGTCATCCTCCCGGGCCCGAACGGGCTCCTCGCCCGGCTGAATGAGAACGAGCGGCTCCTGCGCGACTACAACCGCGAGACGTACACGGTTGACCAGGCGCGGCGCATCACGCCGGCGTCGGAATGGATCCTGGATAATTTCTACCTGATCGAGGAGCAGATCCAGATGGCGCGGCGCCATCTGCCGAAGCGCTACAGCCGCGAGCTGCCCCGGCTCGTCGGGGGCCGCTCGGCGGGCCTTCCCCGCGTCTACGACATTGTTCTCGGGTTTGTCGCGCATGTCGACGCGCAGCTCGAGGTGGACTCGATCGCTTCGTTCCTCTCGGCCTACCAGGTCGTGACCCCACTCAAGCTGGGCGAGCTCTGGGCGGTCCCGATCATGATCCGGCTGGCCCTGATCGAGAACCTCAGGCGGATCACTGACCGGCTCAACGTCAGCCGCGCTGACCGCGACCTGGCGGACAAATGGGCCCTCCTCCTTGAGTCGACCGCGGAGAGCCAGTCCTCGCAAGTCGTCTCTGTCGTCGCGGACATGGCCCGGAGCGACACGCCGATCACCTGCTCCTTCGTGGCCGAGCTCCACCAACGACTCTCGCGGTCGGCGGCGACCGTGCCGCTGGCGCGCAGCTGGCTTGAGGGGCGGCTGTCGGAGCAGCACCTCACGATCGAGCAGCTGGTGCGCGAGGAGAGCCAGGTCCAGGCGGCGGACCAGGTCTCCGTCAGCCACACGATAACCGCCCTGCGGATGCTGAGCGCGTGGGACTGGCGCAGCTTCGTCGAGTCCGCGAGCATCGTGGAGCGGATCCTCAGGACCGATCCCGCGGACGTCTACCGGACGATGGATTTCGCGACCCGCGACGCCTACCGCCATGCGGTGGAGGCCCAGGCGCGGCACGGCTGCTTGACGGAGTCGGACGTGGCCGAGAAGGCGGTCGCCCTGGCGGAGGCCGGCGCGCGCGAGCACGGCCGGGGGGACAGGTCGGCCCACGTGGGTTTCTATCTCGTCGCGGCGGGGCGCCCCCAGATCGAGGCCGGGTGCTCCCTGAGGTGGCCCGTGCGCACCGCCATCGAGAGGGCGGTCCTTCGCTTCCCGCTCTCCTTCTACCTCGGCGGCATCGTTGCGCTGACCGCCCTGGGAACCGCGGCGGTCCTGCTCGAGGGGCGCAGCCTGGGGATTCCGGTCCGGCTGCTGGCCAGCTTCGCCCCTGTGCTCATGCTGTGCTTCAGCCAGCTCGGCGTCGCCGTTCTGAACTGGCTCTCGACCGTCGTCACCGGGCCGCGGCTGCTTCCGCGCCTCGACTATTCCGGGGGGATCGAGCCCGACTCCCGGACGTTCGTCGCCGTGCCCACGCTCGTCGCCGACGCCGAGGCCGCGGATCGCCTCCTGGAGACAATCGAGATCCACTACCTCTCGAACCTCGACGATAACCTGCACTTCGCGCTTCTCACGGACTTTCCGGATGCGGATGTCGAGACACTCCCGGGCGACGCGCAGCTGCGCGGGCGGCTCCGCTCGGGGATAGAGGGGCTCAACGCCAGGTACGGCTCGAGGAAGGGAACGCTGTTCTACCTCTTCCACAGGCCGCGGCACTGGAACGAGGCCGAGGGCCGATGGATGGGCTATGAGCGCAAGCGCGGAAAGATCGAGCAGTTCAACGCGCTCCTTCGGGGCGCGGACGCGGACGCCTTCAGCGAGATCGTCGGGGATCTCTCGATCCTGCCGGGAGTCAGGTACGTCATCACGCTCGACGCGGACACGCAGCTGCCCCGCAACGCGGCGCGCCTCCTTGTCGCGACCATGGCGCATCCGCTCAACCGGCCCCGCTTCGATGCCGAGAGGCGGGTCGTCGTCGACGGCTACGGAATCCTGCAGCCACGGGTTGGCGTCAGCCTGCCGGGCGCCGGCCGTTCCTGGTTCTCCCGCCTGTTTTCGGGCGACGTCGGGATCGACCCCTACACCCGGGGGATCTCGGACGTCTACCAGGACGTCTTCAAGGAGGGCTCGTACATCGGCAAGGGCATCTACGACGTCGACGCGTTCGAGAAGGCCATCGGGGGCCGCTTCCCGGAGAACGCCGTCCTGAGCCACGACCTGATAGAGTCGTGCTACGCAAGGTCGGCCCTGGTCACCGACGTCGAGCTCTACGAGGAGTTCCCGTCCCGCTACACGGCCGACATCAAGCGGCGCCACCGCTGGATAAGGGGCGACTGGCAGATCGCCCAGTGGCTGCTGCGCAGGGTCCCCGGCGGCGACGTGCGCGACGTCGACAACCCGCTGTCGGCCCTCTCTCGGTGGAAGATCTTTGACAATCTGAGGCGCAGCCTTGTCCCGCTCGCGCTGCTGTTGCTCCTGGTGGGATCCTGGACGCTCCTTCCGGGCTTCTCGGGGCGCGGCACCCTTCTGGTCGTGGCGATCATCGCCGCGCCCGCGCTCCTCACCGCCGCCTACGACGTGACGCGCAAGCCAAGGGAGCTGCACCTAGTCCTGCACGTCAGAAGCCTCGCGGCGTCGATAGGCCGCCGGTTCGGGCAGATCCTGCTCACGATTGTCCTCCTGCCCTACGACGCGTATGTCAGCACGGACGCGATCGTCCGCACGCTGGTTCGCGTCATGGTCACGCGCCGGCGCCTGCTGGAATGGATGACCTCCGGCGAGGCGGAGAAGGAGGCCGGCCTCGGGCTCTGGAGCTTCTACGCGACAATGTGGTTCGAGCCCTTCCTCGCCGTGGTCCTGACCGCCGCGCTCGCCGTGTGGGAGCCATGGCGCCTGCCTTTCGCGTCGCCGATGACTGCCCTCTGGTTCCTGGCGCCCCTGTTCGCCTGGCGGATAAGCCAGTCCATCGACCTGAAGCCGGAGCGCCTGGCCGGGTCCCAGGAGCTCTTCCTAAGGGCGACGGCAAGGAAGACATGGCACTTCTTCGAGACGTTTGTCACCGCGGAGGAGAACTGGCTGCCGCCGGACAACTACCAGGAGGAGCCTGTCGTCCGCGTGGCCTCGCGCACCTCGCCGACCAACATGGGCCTCGCGCTTCTGGGCAACCTGGCCGCCCGGGACTTCGGGTACGTATCCGTGGGCGAGCTGCTCAGGCGCACCGGGGACGCCCTGGCGACGATGGAGCGCCTGGAGCGTTACAGGGGGCATTTCTACAACTGGTACGACACGCGCACGCTTAAGGTTCTCGACCCGGCCTATGTCTCCGCTGTCGACAGCGGCAACCTCGCGGGCCACCTGCTGACGCTCGGTCCGGGACTGCGCGAGCTCGCCGACCAGGAGATCCTCCCGCCGAGCGTTTTTTCCGGGCTCTGCGACACCTGCGCAGTCCTCGCGGGCGCCCTGGAGGGCCGCAACGCCGAGATGGAGCGGGTCCGCCGGTTGCTCGCCGCAGGCGCCCCTGGCACGCTGAGGACGAGGTTCGAGCTCCTCGGGGCGGCGTGGGACATGGCCTCCCGGGTCGTCGACGCCTCCCCTTCCGAGGCCGCGACATGGGCGCGCCGCCTCAGGGAGTCCGCGCGGCGCGAGCTCGACGACGTTCTCCTCATCGCCCCCTGGCTCGCGTGCGGCCCGGCGGCCGCGGGGCCGGGCGGCGAGGACTGGGCCGACTCGGTCCCGACCCTGGGACAGCTGGCCGATCCTTCGAGCTGCCTGGGCGGGGCCGGCGAGGCCCGCCGGCGGCTGAAGGCCATCGACGAGCTTCTCGGCCGCATCGAGGCCCTCTCGGTGATGGACTTCGCGTTTCTCTATGACCCGTCAAGAAGGCTCTTCTCCACCGGGTACAACGTGGGCCTGCGCAAGCGCGACAACAGCTACTACGACCTCCTTGCCTCCGAGGCGCGCCTCGCGAGCTACGTCGCCGTCGCCCAGGGCCAGGTGACCCAGGAGCACTGGTTCGCCCTCAGCCGGCTGCTCGTCTCGGGGCACGGCGAGCCGACCCTGGCTTCGTGGAGCGGCTCGATGTTCGAGTACCTGATGCCCCTGCTTGTGATGCCGGACTACGAGAACACGCTCCTCGGCGAGTCCTGCCGGGGGGCGGTCGAGCGGCAGGTCGAGTACGGGCGCCTGCGCGGCGTTCCGTGGGGCATCTCGGAGTCGGGCTACAACCTGACCGACGCGCACCTCAATTACCAGTACAAGGCGTTCGGGGTGCCCGGCCTCGGACTGAAACGGGGCCTCGCCGAGGACCTGGTGGTGGCGCCCTATGCGACGGTCATGGCCCTCATGATCTCCCCACGCGAGGCGTGCGAGAACCTCGAGCGCCTCGCCGGCGACGAGCGGAGCGGGGCCTACGGGTTCTACGAGGCCGTCGACTACACGCCCTCGCGAAAACCCGTCGGCCAGGCCGGGGCCACGGTGCGCTCGTACATGGTCCACCACCAGGCGATGAGCTTCCTGTCGCTTGCCTCTTTCCTCCTCGACCAGCCCATGCAGCGGCGCTTCCTGGCATGCCCCGTCCTCAGGACGGCCGACCTGCTCCTCCAGGAGCGCGTCCCGCACGCCACCGCGAAAATCCTGTCCAAGGAGCTGGAGGTGCAGGAGGCGCGAAAGCTGCTCGAGCGCGAGGCCGAGAGCGCGATGCGGGTCTTCACGGATCCGTCGGCCCTGGCGCCCGAGGTCCACCTGCTGTCCAACGGCAGCTACCACCTTGTCGTGAGCCAGTCCGGGGGCGGCTACAGCCGCTGGCGCGACCTCGCGGTCACCCGCTGGAGGGAGGACCCGACCCGCGACTGCTGGGGCACCTTCGTCTACCTGCGCGACACGGCCACGAACGAGGCGTGGTCGGCCTCGCCGCAGCCGATGATGCAGCCGGTGAAGCGCCCCGAGGCCATATTCGCCCAGGGGAGGGCCGAGTTCCGCCACACGCACCTCGGCCTGGATGTGTTCACGGAGATCAGCGTCTCGCCCGAGGACGACGTCGAGCTGCGCCGCGTGACGATCACGAACCCCGGGCACGCCAGGCGGACCGTGGAGGTGACGGGGTACTTCGAGGTTGTCCTCACGCCCCCCGCCGAGGAGGCCTCCCACCCGGCCTTCAGCAACCTTTTCGTCCAGACCGAATTCCTGGCCCCGCAGTCGGCCGTCCTATGCACGAGGCGCGCGCGCTCCGAGGGCGAGAGCCCGCCCTGGCTCTTCAGCCTCATGCCCCCCCCGGCCGGCGACGAGGGGGTCGCCTCCTGCGAGACCGACCGGGCCCGCTTTCTCGGCCGCGGCAACGCGGCGGGGGAGCCGGCGGCGCTCGTGCGCCCCGGCCCCCTGTCGAACACCGCCGGCCCCGTGCTGGACCCCGCCGTGGCGCTGCGCCGCACGGTGACCGTCCCGCCCAACGGCGAGGTCCGGGTCGTGTTCGCGCTGGGCGTTGCGGAGACCCGGGCCGCCGCGGAGGCGCTCATCGACAAGTACGCGTCGCCGCGCGCCGCGGGACGGACCTTCGAGCTCGCCTGGACGCACAGCCAGGTGACCCTGCGCCAGCTGAACGCATCCGAGGCGCAGGCCCAGCTCTTTGCCAGGCTTGCGAGCGCCCTCGTCTACGCGCAGCCGTCGCGGCGCGCGAGCTCCGCCGCGCTTCTCGCGAACCGGGGCGAGCAGTCGGGCCTTTGGCGCTTCGGGATATCGGGCGACCTGCCCATCACCCTCGTGGTGATCACCGACGTCTCGAACATGGAGTTCGTCCAGCAGCTCGTGCAGGCCCACGCCTACTGGCGCGTCAAGGGACTCGCGGCGGATCTCGTGGTGCTGAACGGGGACGACTCGACCTACAGGCAGCCGCTCCACGAGGAGATCATCGCGCTCGTCACGGCGGGGGTCGAGTCCCCGATGCTGGGAAAGCCGGGCGGGATATTCGTGCTCAGCTTCGACCAGATGGCCCCGTCGGACCGCGCCCTCCTGCAGGCCGTCGCCCGGATTGTGCTTATGGCGGACGCGGGCCCACTCGACGTGCAGCTCGAGAGGGCGGCGGCGCGGACACCGATGCCCGCCCCGCTGCGACCGGTCCGCGCCCCGGGGCGCGAGGCCGCCCCCGATCTTCCCGCCAGGGACCTCATCCACCGAAACGGGCTGGGCGGCTTCACGCCCGACGGCAGGGAGTACGTCATCACGCTCGCGCGGAACCAGGCGACCCCGGCTCCGTGGATAAACGTGATCGCCAACGCCACCTTCGGGACCGTCGTGTCGGAGTCCGGGAGCTCCTACTCGTGGTCCGAGAACTGCCACGAGTTCAGGCTGACGCCCTGGCACAACGACGCCGTCGTGGACCCCGCCGGCGAGGCGTTCTACCTGCGCGACGAGGAGACGGGGCAGTTTTGGTCCCCCACCCCGATGCCGGCGCGCGGCGCCGGGCCCTACACGATACGCCACGGCTTCGGCTACAGCGTCTTCGAGCACGCCGAGAACGGCCTGGCGTCTGAGCTCACGCTCTATGTGGCGATGGACGCGCCCGTGAAGTTTGCAGTATGCAAGGTGCGCAACCTCTCGGCTCGCCCTCGCAAGGTCTCCGTGACGGGGTATTGGGAATGGGTCCTTGACGACCTGCGCCAGCGGACGCTGCTTCACGTGCAGACCGAAGTCGACACCGACACGGGCGCCCTCCTCGCGAGAAACCGCTACCACGGGGACTTCGCGGACCGCATCGCCTTCGTGGACGCCGCGGACGCGGGCGGCACGCTGACGGGCGACCGGCTGGAGTTCCTGGGGCGCAACGGCTCTCCCAGCCGGCCCGCGGCGCTGCAGCGCTCGCGCCTCTCCGGGCGCGTGGGCGCGGGTTTCGACCCCGCTGGCGCGGTGCAGGTCGTCCTTGAAATCCCCCCTGGCCAGGAGCGCGAGGCCGTCTTCCGCCTCGGGTCCGCGCGCAGCGTCGGGGAGGTGCAGGCGCTCGTCCGGCGCTTCCGCGAGCACGGCGCCCCGCGCGCCGCGCTTGAGCGGGTCTGGGAGTACTGGGGGCGGACCCTGGGGACGGTGAACGTCGACACGCCCGACTCGAGCGTGAATGTGCTGGTGAACGGGTGGCTCATGTACCAGGTGCTCTGCTGCCGCCTTTGGGCCCGCACCGGCTTCTACCAGTCCGGCGGGGCGTTCGGCTTCCGCGACCAGCTGCAGGACGTCATGGCGCTTGTGCACGCGGAGCCCGGCCTGACGAGGGAGCACCTGCTGCGCGCGGCGTCCCGCCAGTACCCCGAGGGCGACGTTCAGCACTGGTGGCATCCGCCAGCCGGCCGCGGCGTCCGCACGAGGGTCTCCGACGACTTCCTTTGGCTTCCCTACGCGGCCTGCAGGTATGCTTTCTGCACGGGGGACACGGGCGTCTGGGACGAGTCCGTCGCCTTCATCGAGGGGCGCCCCCTGAAGGACGGCGAGGAGAGCTATTACGACATGCCTTCCACCTCCCGGCAGTCCGCCTCGCTCTACGAGCACTGCGTCCGGGCGGTCGGGCACGGCCTCAGGTTCGGCTCCCACGGGCTGCCGCTCATGGGCTCGGGCGACTGGAACGACGGCATGAACCTCGTGGGGATCAAGGGCCGCGGCGAGAGCGTCTGGCTCGCGTTCTTCCTCTGCGACGTCCTCCGGCAGTTCGCGCTGGTCGCCCGGTCGCGCTCGGACGACGCGATGGCAGAGAGGTGCGACGCGAACGCCGCGGCCCTGCGGGCGGCCATAGAGCGCGAGGCCTGGGACGGGGCCTGGTACCGCCGCGCCTATTTCGACGACGGTACGCCGCTCGGCTCTGCCTCCAGTCCGGAGTGCCAGATCGACTCCCTTCCGCAGAGCTGGTCGGTCATCAGCGGCGCGGGCGAGCCGTCGCGCGCGCGCGATGCACTCAAGGCCGTGGACAGGCGGCTGGTCAAGGAGGAGGCCGGGCTGATCCAGCTCTTCGATCCGCCCTTCGACCGCTCGGCGCTCAATCCGGGCTACGTGAAGGGATACATTCCGGGCGTGAGGGAGAACGGGGGCCAGTACACGCACGCCGCCGTCTGGACCGTCATGGCCTTTGCGCTCAGGGGCGAGCACGAGCGCGCCTGGGAGCTGCTCCGGCTGCTGAACCCGGTGCGCCACGGCGGGGACGCCGGGCGCGCCGCCACCTATAAGACCGAGCCGTACGTGGTCGCGGCCGACGTCTACGCCGTCCCGCCCCACACGGGGCGCGGCGGCTGGACCTGGTACACGGGCTCCGCGGGCTGGATGTACCGGACGCTCGTCGAGACGCTCCTCGGCGTGAACCTCGAGGGAGGCTCGCTCGTACTGGAGCCGCGCCTTCCGAAGTCATGGGCGGGCATGAAGGTCCACTACCGCTTCCGGCAGACGATCTACCACATCGCCTTCACCCGCACTCCGGGCGCACCAGGGGCGCTTGCCGCAAGGCTGGACGGCCAGCCGCTTGAGGCGAACCGGGTCCCCCTGGCGGACGACCGGCGGGAGCACTCGGTCGAGGTGGCGTTCTCCTGAGGCGTAGCGCCTATCCCTGGAGCAGGAGGCCCATCGAGCCGCCCGGCGAGATCAGTATCTTGCCCGTGCTCTTCATCGTAGCCTTGATGTCCAGCAGCCTGAAAAGGGCGTCGGCCACCGCGGGGTTCTTCTGGATGTCCGCCAGCGCGCCGCCGACCACCTGGGGCCTCACGGCCTGGGCCTGGCCAAGCTTCTCGGAGGCCTTCTTGTCGGCGTCCGAATGGATGAGCGCCACCTGATTGTCGCCGTTCTGGCGCATGGCCGCGGTCACCTGGCGCAGCCGGTTGACGACCTTGAGCTCGATCTGGGCGATCATCCCCTTGTCGCGGAACGCGACCTTTCGGATGTAGGTGGACCCGAGCTGGAACCCCCACTTGAGCGAGGTCGGTGAGACCTCCTCGCGCACCTTCGAGGAGAGGGCGTCCCTGTCCTCGAGGAGCGTCTCAAGCTTCAGGTTGGAGAGCTGCCTGGAGACCGCGGTCGCCACGTTCGCCCGGAGCGAGCCCACCGGGTCCGAGTTCTGGAACAGGAAGGCCGTGCAGTTCTGGACGTACATCTCGTACCAGACGCCGACGCCCATCGGGGCGCCCTCCTCCGAGTTGACGAGCTGGTTCCTGAGGTACGACTGCTGGAGCGCCGTCGTGACCGTGTAGGCCTTGCCGAACAGCGGGAGGAGAAGGGCCTTCGGGCCGAAATGGAAGACGGGGAAGAACATGCCGGGCTCGCTGACTTCGCCAATCACCTTACCGAAATACGTGTAGACGACCACCGTGCGCTCGGGAAGCCAGCGCCAGAACTGGAAGACCCGGCCGAGGCCGACAAAGAACGCCACGGCGACGAAGGTGCCGATGAACCCGAAGACGACCGATGAGAGGAACTCGATCATGGCTGCGGCGTGCTGAAGACCGTCTGCGTCGCCTTCTCCCTGAGGGGGAGCATCGCGTTTCGCAGGTAGGAGTCGAGGGCCGCCTGGCCCCCCTGGGCGTACATGGCGGCCAGGGTTCGGCCGAGCTCCAGGATCGGCGCCGCGTCGGCGTCGGCCATGTTGCGCGCGATCTGCACCGCCTGCTCGGCCATGGTCAGCTTCTGGTCCGCGTCCGCCCTCGCCTGGCTGATGGCGGCGGCGACCTGGTTCTGCGTCGTGTTGATCGACGCGAGGGCGTCATCGACGTCCCCCGGGGGGTCTATGGTCGTGATCAGCGCCGCCTCGAGCTCAATGCCGTAGCGGGCGGCGGTCTTCTTGCAGGACGCCTCCATGAACTGGTTGATGACCGAGAGGTTCTTGCGCAGGTCGTTGATCGAGATCCCGTCGACGGCGGCGTCGGCGCCCTGGCTGTGGAAGGTGGCGATCCTGTCGCGCAGCACCGAGATGAAGTACCCGACGACATGCGCGCGCGGCCGCGCGACTCCGAACAGGTAGGCGTAGAGGTTGCGCTCGCTCGGCCTCCAGCGGATCTGGCCGTTGAGCGAAATGGTAAGGTTGTCCTTCGTCACGCTCTCGATCACCGCCTGCTGGATCTCGGGGTCCCAGGCGATGTCGGTTGTCTGGATCGTCATGTCGATCCTGTAGAGGCGCTGCCAGGGCCACTTGAAATAGGGGCCGCCCGGCTTCACCACGCGTATGAGCGGGAAGTTGTAGCGCGGCAGCTCCTCGGGGGTCAGAAGCGGCGCGAGGTCGGGATCGGTCGAGACGGTGCCGTTCAGCCGCTGCGCCCGGCCGAAGGTCGTGATGACGCCGCGCTCCGTCGGGCCGATCGTGTAGACCCCGAAGAGGAGCGTCATCACGGCCGCCAGGCCGATGCCGGCGAGCACTCCGACGAGGATGAGGGGGGTTATCACCGGGGCGGATGGTTGGCTGTTTTCCCGGCCGACGCAAGAGGCGTCAGCTCGGTTATCGCGAGGGCCGACAGGACGATTACCGCCACGGTCGCGCCGAGCGCGGAGACGACCGGGATCCGGCTGAGCGCGAGGACCCCGAACGAGGAGGCCGTGGCCACGGCCGACATCCGGATGGACGGCGGGGGCTCCTCTCCCCTCCCTGCGCTCTCAGCGGTGAAGATCGCGTAGTTGTGGCTCAGGCAGACGCCGAGGAACGCGCCCAGCAGGTTGAAGAGGTTGAGGGTCGTCCCCGCGAGGCCGAAGAGGCCGAAGGCGAAGAGGCAGGCGCCCGAGGGGATCGCGAAGATCCTCACGCCCCTGCGCAGCCCATAGAGGACGAACACGCTCAGCCCGACGAAGGCGAGACCGGCCAGGCTGAGCCTCAGCGCCGAGACGCGGTACCTCGAGAAGAGCTGGTTCAGGTTCTGGAGCTGGCTGTCGGTCACGGTTGCAGTGGCGGCCGGCGGGTCCTCGCCCGGCCCCTGCTGGGCGATCGTGACAAACCACGAGGCGCCGGGCCCAACGTGGATCAGCGACGCGGCGGGCCCGCGAAGCGCGGCCGCCAGCGACCCGACGAGCTCGTCATAGGCCGGGCGCTGCGTCTTTGCCGCCTCGCTGCGCCATGCCTCGAAGAAGGGCTTGAAGGCATCGGGCTCGAAGCCGTGGCGCCCGAGGGCGGCTCGCAGGTCGGGCTCAAAGCCGGGGAGGGATTGAATCGAGGCGGGGAAGGCCTTCCATTCCTGCTCGGTCGGCACGGCATAGCCCAGCGTGGCCACCTTCGCCCCGGGAAACGCGCCCGCGTGCCATGCCAGGAACCCCTGGAGCGAGGCGCGCGCCTCGGCCGGCGTGGCCCCGCGCGTCAGGTACACCGTGCTCCCGTCCGTCTCGCCGAACAGCGCCCTCACCTCGGCGTCGTTTGCCTTCAGCTCCGGGGTCGGGATCTCCAGCTCGCGGATGTCGTCCCGCCAGTGGAGGCGCCACGGGCCGACGAGCGCCACAAGTGCGCCCAGCGCCAGCGCCGCGCGCGCGGCCGAGCGGACGCCCGCCCCCGCGCCCGACGGCCTGCGCCGCACGAAGGGGCGGGTCTCGAGATACGAATCGTCCACCTGCGCGAACCAGAGGAGGGCCGTCGCCAGCGCGCAGACGAGGCCCGCGCTCACGAATACGCCGAGCTGGCGGATGAGCGGGAGCTCCGACCAGAGGAGGAAGGAGAAGCCGATGACGGTCGTCAGCGAGCTTGCGAGGAGGGGCCGGATGAGGCGCCCGACCCGCTCGCGGTACGGCTCGTCGGGGCGCCGCCTCGGCTGGAGGTAGATGTAGAAGCCGTAGTCCACGGCCACTCCGGCCAGGAGGGATCCCACGACGAAGACGAGGATGTGCACCCGGTCCCATGTCGCCGTCACCGCCACCCAGGCCCCGAGCAGCGAGCCGAGCACCACGGGCACGAGCTGGAGCGCCCGGTAGACGCGCCTGACGCAGGCCGCGGCCACGAGGACGACGAGTGCCAGCGAAAGCAGGTTCAGCAGGGAGAGCTCGCGCTCGATGCGCGAGCGGCTCGCTGCGGCGAAGCGCGCGATTCCCGTCCAGCGAAGCTCGGCGCCGGGCTCGGCCCCGCGGGCCCGGGCGAGCGCCAGGTCGACGGCGTCGAACACGGGGCGCTGGCCCTCGGGGCTCAGGGGGGAGAAGCGGCTGCTCGCCCAGATGAGCGAGGAGTCGGCCGACCTGCCCGCTGCGAAGCCGGCGGTGGACATTCCCTCCATCCGGCCCGCCAGCCCCGGGACGAGGAGAAGCGGGTCGGACGTGAGGATGTCCTGCGCCGCGATCGCCTCGGGCTTCGAAAGGTACCGCTCGAGGTCCGCGGCGACCTTCTCCGCTAGCCAGGGGCCGAACGGCGCCGATGCGCGGTCGGCGGTTCCCGGGCCGCCGTGGTACTCCGCTTGCCTCGCGTCGAGCCACGCGGGCAGGAGGAGTTCAAGGCGCCTGGAAAAGACCGCCGCCGCGAGGGCGTCGCGCGGTCCGGAGTCGCTGAGCGGGACCACCTGGGCGATCGCCGGCGAGGCCCCGAGCGCGTCGGAGAAGACCTTGGCGGCGCGGTCGGCCCTCGCCGCCCGCGCGTCCTCGGCCTCGCCGGGCCTTGCCGGAACACGCAGCGCCAGGAGGATGACCCGCGCCTCCTCCTGGCCCGCCAGGGTGCGCACCATCGAGAGCTCGGGCGAGCGCTCGTCGACCGGGACGAGGTCTAGGACGTCCGTCGAGATCTTGCGCCCGAGGTCCAGGCTCGCGAGCCATGCGATTCCCGCCGCGGCCCCGGCGAGGAGGATGACCCGTGCTGTCCATTTCTGGCGCGGCGGCTCCATTGGGTTCCGCTCAGCGGAAGAACCGCGCAAGCTCCTTCGGGGCGAACAGGACGCCCGAGCGCGTCTCGCCGACCTCGATTTCGACGCGCTGCGATTCGGACTGGCGGAACTCGAGCCGGCGCACGTCGGTGCCGGACCCGAGCACGGTGACCGTGCCGAGCGAACCCGGCGCACCGGGGTTCCTGGGGGTGAATTCGAAGCTCCAGTCGGCGTCCGTCCTGCGGGCCCTGATGGCGAAGAGCGGGTCGAGCGCCGCCAGGTCGAAGCGCATGATGGGAAGGAGCGAGGCGACCGCGCCGGCCTCCCGTGAGCCGGAGTCAATCTCGCGGGAGCGTCCCCTGGCGTCCCTGAGGACCAGCCCGGCGCCGTCCGCTATCATGACACTCGCCTCCGGGTCGGTGTACTGGAGGCTCAGGCCCCGCCCGGGTGAAATCCTGATGACCCCATGGAGGACCGTCGGCTCGCGCCTGAAGGGAAAATACCTGCGCTCGGTGAACGGGGCCTCGATGGCCCCCTTCGAGGCGAGCGAGGCGACGAGGGCGGCCCAGTCGCCGGGGAGTTTGCCCGGGTCCAGGGCGACGCCCGGACCCGGCGCGGCGTGCGCGGCGGACGCGAGCGCGAGGGCGGCCAGCGCATGCCTGATAGCCCTCATGCGGATTGGGCTCCCCGGCGCCCTAGGACGAGGGTGCAGATAAGGCGCGCATGCATCGCGACCATGGAAAGGTTGTCGCGCAGGTAGCGGAAGTGCGAGACCCCGCCTCGGTCCGGCCCCGGGTAGGCGCATGCGGCCTCCAGGTTGATCGCGGGCGTCCCGGCCCACGCCAGGCGCACCGCCACCTCTGGGTCGAAGTCGTAGCGCCTCCCGCCGCGCGTGGCCTCGAGGACGCGCACGAGGGGCGCGAGCGGGTAGACCCGGAACCCGAAGAGCGGGTCGGCGGCCCCCCGGCCCGAGGTCTCCAGGCGGACGAGGCCCACGCTGAGCTTGCGCCCGTATATCCTCGCGAGCGGGGCCTCGGGGCCGAAGACCGGCCTGCCGCAGACGACCGCCCCCGGGGACCGGGCCGACGTCTCCATGAATTCCCGGATGCGGCCCACGGGATGCTGGCCGTCGGCGTCCATGACGAGCGCATGGGTGAAGCCGGCGGCGAGCGCCTCGTGGGCGCCGGTAAGGACGGCGGCGCCCTTCCCGCCGTTCGCGGGCCGGACGATGACGCGCAGCCCCGGCGGGCCGGAGCCGAGGGCCCCGTCGCTACCGTCCGTGCTCCCGTCCACCACGACCCACACGTCGGGCCAGTTTGAAAGCGCGCCGGCGACGGTCTCCCCGAGCAGGCGGCCCGGGTTGAACGCCGGAATCAGGACGAGATGGGTGTTGGGGCGGTTCACCGGGTCTGTTGGCGTCCGAGCACCTCGCAGATTCGCCTCTCGACCGTCTGGGTCAACTCCGTCGCGGACCGCCCGGGCTCGTAGGGCCACGTCGCGTCGAGGGTCATCCGGACCGTGGCCGGCAGGATCTGCGGGGCGGGCCACCAGGGGCGCCCCCGGACGCCGAGGCCCGGCGTCACGCTCACGACGACGAGCCTCACGGGCGCCTTCGCCCTGTCGGCAATGAGCGCGAACCCGGGCTTCATCCTCCCGAGCATCGTCCCCTCCTGCGTCCGGGTGCCCTCGGGGAAGATGAGGAGCGACTGGCCCGCCGAGACCTTCTCGGCGGCGGCCTTGATGAGGTCGAGGCCGGTGTCGCCGCGCACGTATCCCGCCATCACCGCAGCGGGCCCCACCGCCGGGTTGCTCATGAGCCGCGGCTTGAAGATGCAGACGGCGTCGGGCAGGCGGGCGAGCAGGAAGGTCGCGTCGACGATGGAGGGATGGTTCGCGATGTAGACCGTCCCCGACTGCAGCACGTCGTCGAAGCCCGTCCATTCGACCCTCACGACGCCGGTCGCGTGCATCCAGCCGAGCCAGGTCCCGAACAGCCGCTGGATCGTGCTGCGGACCGTTGGGCCGAACACCCGCCTGCAGGGAAGCACCATGAGGACCATGCACACGAGGTTGAGCAGGAGGCCGACGGAGCCGAAGACCACCCAGGAGAGGTAGTAGAGCGTGACCCAGCGCAGGCGCGAGGCGGTTGTCTTCAAAGTGGGCGGAAGTTCAGCCACTCGTAGGGGTTCGCGCGCAGGTACGCCTCGACGCGCGTCAGGAAGGCCTGGAAGTGCTCGCGCGCGCGGGCGAGCTGCGCCGCCCGCGGCTCGCCCTTCGCCGGCATGAAGAAGGGCGAGGAATGGACGACCGAGCGGCCCGGCCCGTCGGGCACCCCGAACGAGAGGAGCACGGGGCGGTCGAAGATGAGCGCGAGGTGGTAGATCGTGAAGCCAAAGACGCGCGCCCCCCCGAGGAAGTCGAAGGTCTCGCTCCGCGCGCTGTGGTCGGGCCGGTCGCACGAGAGCGCGACCGCCTCACCGCTCGCGCCGGCCTCCTTGAGGGCGAACAGGAGCTCGCCCGGGTCGTTCACCCACACTAGCCTAAGGAGGCCGCCGAGGCGCTGCTCGAGGGCGTCCGTGTCCTCGGAGTTACCCACGCGCTGGCGCACGATGTTCACCCGGCGGCCCTCCTGCGCCGCCAGCATGAACCCCGTGAGGTCCGAGTCCCCGATGTGGAACGTGCCGAGGAGCACCGGCCGCTCTGAGGCGAGCCACGCGGCGAAGTCGCTCGCCCCGGGCTCGAGGACGCAGAGGTGCGGCATCCCGTCGGCCACCCGGAGGCGCAGCATGAGGGCCTCGCAGACCGCGAGGAAGTGGCGGTGCACGTCGGCGAGGGAGGGCTCTCGGCCCAGGACGACGCGCAGGTAGTCGCGGGATAGCCCGCGCTGGCGCGGCATCGTGAGGACGGCGACCCAGGTCCCGGCCGCGCGCAGCGGCTTGAAGATGACCTCGGGGACAATCCGGCCGATCAGGCGCAGGGACCCGTACCCCCACGACGGGCCGGGATTGCGGGGCTCCTCGCTCGCGGGCTTCACGACCATTCGAGCTGCAGGCGCCACCCGGGCGCGATCATGCCGTCAAACGGCGCCTTGCCGTGAAGGAGGTCAAAGAGGCCCGGCAGGCCGAGCTCCCCCCTCCCCTCGCCGCGCGAGATCCGCACCCGTCCCGCGGCGTCCCGCGCCGGCTCCGCCGAGACGAGCGCCGCAAAGGCGAACGTGCGGTCGCTCGCGAGCCCGTGCTCCAGCAGCCAGGTGCCCCTCTCCTCGCCGCCGCAGAGGATGGCGCGCGCGGAGGGCGACAGGAGGCAGGTCCGCAGGGCGTGGAAGGCCAGGAGCGTCCCGCCGGAGAGCGGCAGGAGCTCGCGCACGGCGCACTGGCGCCCGATCATCAGCTGCTGCACGGCGCTCGGGTGTATGGATGTCTGGAACAGGGTCGGGCTCGGCGCCGGGTAGCTGTCCAGGAACGCCTCGAGGGCGCAGCTCTCGGCGTAGCCCGACGCGTAGACGATCGCGTCCCCCTCCCGCGGCTCAAGCCGGGCGAGCGTGCTCCCCACGAGGAGACCGAGCGTCGTCATCCTCCGGGTCGCCCCCGGCGGGAAGGCACCCTTCAGGCGCTCGCGGGTCGCCGCCGGCGCCTCCGCCCCCGCGTCGTCCGTTGCGAGGAGCCTTATGTGGCGCTCAAGCATGGCAGAGGAGGAGCGCGGCGTGGGCGCCGCCGAAGGCGTTGCTCGCGCAGACGACGCCGTCGTAGGGCCCCGTCTCAAAGCCGGCGTCCGCGACCGAAGGGGCCATGGTGTCCCCGGTCCCGCCGACCGTGCCGGGCGCCCTGCCGGCGCGGATCGACTCGATGGCCACGGCCAGCTCGACAAGCCCGCAGCTGCCGAGCGTGTGCCCGAGGCCGCCCTTCCACCCGACGATCGGCGCGCCCGGGAAAGCGATCGAAGCCGCGGCGACCTCCATCCGCCCGGCCTCGAGCGTCCCCGTGCCGTGCCCCTTGAACCAGACCCTGCGCCCCCTTGCCGCGCCGAGGACGCCCTCGAGGCACCGGGCGAAGCCGGAGCCGTCGGGCCGGTTGGACGTGAAGTGATGCATCTCGTTGTACAGGCTCTGGCCGCGCAGCGACCAGTCGCCGCGCGTTCGCGACAGCACCGCGAAGCCCGCGCCGTCCCCGAGGCCGATCGAGCCCGTGGCCCTCTCGCGGTAGGGCGCGGGGAAGCCCGAGTTCAGGATCCTGAGCGCGTGGAAGCCGCCGGCCACAAAGGGGCTCAGGAAGTCGAACGAGAAGACGAGGGCCTCCTCCGCCAGGCCTGCCTCTATGGCGCGGGTCGCCTCAAGGAGCCCCAGGTGGGCCGACACGCAGGCGTGGGTGAGGATGGAGACGTCCGGCCCCCACCCGAGCTCGAGGCGCAGCCGCTCGGTGCAGGTCGGCGGCGCGCCCCAGGCCGCGAAGCGGGTGTCGCCCGTCCTGCGCAGCGCGTAGAGCCCGCCGACCCCGAAGTTGCTGCCGGTCACGAACACGGGCCTTCCGGGCGAGCCCCAGTCGCCGGGCGGCACCTCGGCGTGGAGGCGCCTGACGGCGCCCAGCCAGTCGGGGGGCGCCGTCTCGTCCAGCGCCCGCCCCGGCATGAGGGCTAGGGGGACCTGGTCGCCGCCCTCGCGGCCGAGGACGGCGACGGGGAGCAGCGCGCAGGCGCCGCGCATGAGGGCGGCGTGGGTGGCCGTGGCGTCCCCGAAGGGGGTGACGCACCCGCAGGCGGCGATGCGGACGGGTGCTGGGGCGTCGTCCATGCTGCGGTGGGGCGGCCCGGCCCGCCTCAGGCCGGCAGCCGGGAGGGGTCGCCGCGCTCGCGGATGAAGGCGGCCAGGGACGCCACGCTCGCGAGGGCCCGGCGGGCCTCCTCGCTGCTGGCGATCTTTATCCCGAACTCCCTCTCCAGGGTCACGACGAGCTCGAGGGCGTCGATCGAGTCGAGCGAAAGGCCCCCGCCCACGAGGGGCTCGTTGTCGGGGATGTCGGCGGGCGACACATCCTCGAGCCTCAGGGTTTCCACGATGAGCTGCTTCAGCCTGGCGGTCAGGGGGTCGGGCATGGATGGGGTCGCTGATATTGCCGCCAACGGGCGCGGCGTTTCAACCTGATTAACCTTCACGGTGCGCAGATGACATGGCAGACGTTGCTGCCCCCGAACCCGCTGCTGTTCGAGAGCACCCTCGACGGCGCGCGCGCGAGGGTCGATCGCGGCAGCTCCAGGCCGTCGCACTGCGGGTCCGCCGCGCCGAGGTGCGGGTTGCCCGGGACGAACCCGCCCGCGATGGAGAGGACGGAGAACGCCGCCTGCATGACGCCGGAGACGGAGAGCCCGTGCCCGGTGAGGCCCTTGGTGGCGCCCACGGTGGGCCGGAGCCCGCGCGAGGCGAAGAGGCGCCGCAGGGCGACCGCCTCGGCGGTGTCGCCGACCGGCGTCGACGTGGCGTGGGCGCTCACGTGGTCTATCCCCGCCGGGGTGGTCCCGGCGTCGGCCAGGGCGCGCTCCATGGCGAGAAGGAGCCCTGCGCCCTCCGGATGCGGCGCGGCCACGCTGTGCCCGTCCGCGGCCTGGCCCCAGCCCGCGGCGGAGGCCATGGGGATGGCGCCGCGCCTGGACGCGGCCTCGGGCGTCTCTATCAGAAGGGCCACCGCCCCCGCGGCGCCGACAAACCCGTCGCGCCCCGCGTCGAACGGCCTCGACGCCAGCCGGGGGTCCGCCTGCTTCGAGAGGGCGCGCATGTGCGCGAACGGCAGCAGGGAGTCCGCGTTCAATTCCTCGGCGCCGACGACGATGGCGCGCCTCAGGCGCCCGAGCCTGAGGTCGTCGATCGCGTAGCCGAGCGCGTGGCTCGACGAGGCGCAGGCCGAGACGAAGCCGCAGACCGTGCCGGTGATCCTGTAGTGGGCCGCGAGGTTGAAGTTGAGGGTGCCGGCGATCGAGCTGACGACGCCCATGGGGTTGCCGCGCGCGCCCCTCACCGCCCTCATCTGCGCGAGGTTGTGGTGGAGCAGCATGGCCGAGCCCGCCGAGGCGCAGTAGAGGCCGGTGTCCGGATCCTCGGCTATGTCGGCCGGGTGCAGGCCCGCGTTGGCCAGCGCCTGCTCCACCGAGCAGATCGCATAGAGGCCGTGCGGGGCGAGCCCGCGCAGGACCTCCTTCGGGATATCGTATCCGTGCGGCCACGACCAGTCGCGCCAGCTCGGGGAGTCGACCGAGAAGCCCTTGACCGTGCCCGCGACCTTGACGGAGAGCTCCGGGTTGCCGAGGAATTCGACGGGCGCGATCCCGTGGCGGCCCTCCCTCAGGCTCAGCTCCACGGTGCGGCGGTCGTTTCCGATCGGCGTCACGAAGCCGACGCCGGTGACGACGGGGTTCACGCGGTCCGCGCCTTGACGGCCAGCTTGCAGGTCACGCAGGCGCGCAGGTCCGCGATCGTGCGGACCCCGGCGAGGTCGTCGTTGGAGAGGGTAACATCGAAGAGGTCCTCGAGAAAGAAGACGAGCTCGGCGACGGCCACGGAGTCGTACTCGAGCTCCTCGACGAGGCGCGTGGCGTCCGTGACGGCGGCCGCGGGGCGCGAGCTCGAGGGCCGGTAGTCGATGACGGCGGCGATCACGACGGCCTCGACGGCGTCCGCGTCCCCCTTTGCGCGGTAGCGCTGGAAGGCCTCGAGCACGTCTGCGGGAAACCGGGCGAGCGCCGGGTTCGGAGCGGTTGGGGGAGTCGTCGCCATGGTTGGGTCAGGTCTTTACAGCCGCAGCGGGCGCCGGGATGGGCGAGGTCGCCTCGCGCGCCCCAAAGGAGAACCAGGTCCGCCATCCCTCCCTCGCCTCGAGGAGGGACCACATGAGGAGCTGCCCGACTATCCGGGGCAGGAGTCGGCGGTTGAGCTCGTAGCTTATGAACCCGAAATAGCGGCCGGTGTTGCTCCTGCCCCATGTTCCCCTCTCCATGCGGGAGCGGGCGATCGACGCCAGGCGCCGGTTGTAGAGGGCCATGAAGATCCCTGCGGCGCGCCCGCCGTTCGGCGCGAACGGGGGCACCTCGAGCGCGGCGTTGCCGAGCTCGAAGGGCCGCTTGACGACGCCCTGGTAATAGTGGCCGAGGTCCAGCCTGAACGCGAGGGTCATGAGCTCGTGGTCCCCCATGTAGTAGTACTTGTCGCGGTAGATGGCATCGAACCAGCGGTCGTGGGACGCCGTGAAGTTCGCGTTGTGGCGCGCGACGCGCTCCGCCGCTGCGCGCCCGGACAGGCAGCTGTCGACCAGGGCCGCCGCCGCGCTCGCCGAGAAGCTGATCCAGTCCATCCCCGGCGAGTAGAAGGGGTCCATGAACGCCGCGGCGTCGCCCACGAGCACAAAGCCGTCGCCGGCGTAGCGCGTGCAGCTGTAGGCGCAGTTTCGCCGGAAATGGACGTCGCCCTCCTGGAAGGTCGCCCCCTCAAGGAGTTCGCGGGCCGCCGGGTGCGCGACCATGAAGGCCCTGAGGCGGTCGCCTATCTTGTCGCCGTCGGGCAGCTCGGTTATGCGCTGGTCGTACACTATGCCGACGCTCATGTCGCCGCCCTTGAGGGGAATCCACCAGGACCACCAGCCCTTCCCGCAGATGTGGTTGGTCGCCGTGTAGCGCACGGCCTTCGAGCGCGCGGACCAGGCGGGATGGCGCTCGGCGAACTCCCGGGAGTCGAGGTTCTTGACGCCGTTCCACCGGCTCCAGCAGGCGGCGATGGGATGGGCGCGGTTGGTCTTCAGCCAGCCGTTTCGCCGCGCGAGGATCGCGGCGACGCCCGAGGCGTCGACGACCCAGCGCGCGGTCTCCGTGCCGGAGCTCCCGTCCTGCTTCGTCCACGTGACCGACTGGGTCCCTCCTTCCGCGAGGGCGACGTCGCCGACCCGGGCCGGCCGCAGGAGGCTCGCGCCCTCGGAGACCGCGGTCGCCAGGACCTCCTCGTCGAGCACGGCCCGGTCGACCTGGTATCCCGGGAAGCGCACGTTGTACTTGGGGCCCGTCTCGCTGCAGTCGGCGAGCCCGCGGGTCTTCTCGTTGTAGAACCAGAAGCGCATCCCCTGCTTGACCAGGTGCTTCTCGTTCAGGTGGCCGGTGAAGCCGAGGACGCGGCCGATGAAGTAGGCGCTCGTCTCGACCGTGGATTCACCGACGCGCCGGCCGAGGCGGTCGCTCTTCTCGATGATCAGGATCCTCCAGCGCGGGTTGCGCCTGCGCAGCAGGAGCGCCGTCGACGCGCCCGCGAGCGCGCCCCCGAGAATGATCGCGTCCCAAGTGTGGAGCTGGTCGTCCTCGCGCATGGCAGTCACGGGTTATGCTCGGGTCCGAGCCATCTGTAAAACCGCAATTTCTCTCGCGCGGGATGCGGGCCCCAGCACGCTCTCGGCGATGAACGAATCCCTGCCGCGGCTCTGGGAGGCCACCGTCGCGCGTTCTCCGTCGTCTGTCGCCGTCACCGACGCAGCCACCGGCGAGCGCTGGAGCCGCGCGGCCCTTGCCGAGGCGGCCCTGGCCTGGGCAGGCTCATTCGAGAGGGAAGCGGGAAGATCCACGTTCGTTAGACGCCGGGTCGCCATGTCGGTTCCCAACGGCCCCGGTTGGCTCGCGGCTTTCCTCGGCCTCCTGTCGGCAGGGGCGGTGCCCGCGCCGATCGACCCCTCCGAGCCCGGCGAGGCGCAGCTCGGCGCGGCGCGGGCGATCGGGGCATCCCTCCTCTGGCGCGGGGGCCGCCTTGAGCGGGTCCCTGCCGGCGGCGCCGCGCCCGCGGGCCCGAGGCCCGCATCGGAGTGCCTCGTCAAGATGACGAGCGGCAGCAGCGGCGCCCCGAAGGGGATTGCCTTCACCCACGCCCAGATGGCGGCTGACGGGCGCCAGATATGCGAGACGATGGGGATCCGGCCGCACGATGCGAACCTGGCGGCCATCCCGCTCGGCTACTCCTACGGCCTCGGAAACCTTGTCGTCCCCCTGATCCTGCAGGGAACGCAGGTCATCTGCATCTCAAGCGCCCTGCCCCACGCCCTGGCCTCGGATGCCGCGCGGTTCAGCCCCACGGTCTTTCCCGCCGTCCCGCCCATCCTCGGCGCCCTCGTCGCGAGCGACGTGCCGAGGCGTTCGCTTTCCAGCCTTCGGCTGGTCATCTCCGCGGGCTCGCCGCTGCCCCGGGAGGTCGCGCGTTCCTTCGAGCGGAAGTTCGGCGCCAGGGTCAGCGGGTTCTACGGGACGAGCGAGACGGGCGGGATAGCGTTCGACGCCGGCGGCGGAGCGACGCTCGCGGGCCGCGCCGTGGGCAGGCCCCTGTCGGGGGTGCGGATAGCGCTCGGCAGGTCCGGCCGGTTCACGGTCTCGAGCCCTGCGGTCCGAGGCAGGGGCTCGTTCCCGCCTGCAGACCGGGCGACGCTCAACGCCCTCGGGGAGCTCGTCCTCCTCGGCCGGACGGACCGCGTGGTGAAGGTGGCGGGACGAAGGGTCGACCTTGCGGAGATCGAGTCGGCCCTGAGGTCGGTGCCGGGGGTCCGCGACGCGTTCGCGCACCTGGCCGGGGGCCCCGGCGCGGCGCTCTCGGCCGCGGCCGTGACGGCGCTCCCCCCCGCGGAGATCCGGCGCCTGCTGCGGAACCGGATCGCCTCCTGGAAGATCCCGGCGCGCATCGTCGCGCTGGCGTCCTTTCCCGCGACAGCGCGCGGCAAGACGGACGCCGGTGGGCTCCGTCAGATCCTATCTGCGCCGCGGACGGCGACCTCGATCTCGACGTTGAGGGCGGCCCGGCAGATGTCGGCGCCGAGATAGCTCACGCGGTCGCCGGGCGCGAGGAGGGAGCCCCTCACCCGCGCCTCCACGGCAGCGAGGTCGCCCGCGTGCCTCAGGTACACGCTGAAGTGGCGCCTGCAGCCCGGGCCCGAGCCGAGGCTGTCCCCCAGCCCGCACGCCCTCGAGATGAGCCTCAGGTTCTCGAACGTGCAGTCGAGCTGGCCCAGCGTGTCGTTCGGCGCCACGGTCTCGTGCCCCACGACCGCGGAGGTCCCCGAGACAAAGACGTCCTGGCCGGCCCCGCTGTCGACCGCCGTGGCGCGCGCAAAGCTCGGGGACCTCGGGCCGTGCTCGGGCGGGTATTCATAGGCGGGCACCTGGGCCGGGTTCTCGAAGTGGCGCGGGGGCGCCGCGCCCGCGAGGAACGCGACCGTCAGCTCGTCGCCGGCCGTCCCAACGGCCGAGGCCGCGGGCAGGCTCTTCGGGAAGCCCTTGCCGAGCGCCGCCTCGAACGTGCGCGACCTTCCCCTGCAGAAGGCGTGGTAATTCTCGAGGCCGCCCGGCTCCGTGGCGTTGATCCCGGGAACCCAGTTCCACATCCTGTAGAGGTTCAGGCCGCTCGCCGCGCGGAGGATTCCCGCGTAGGCCTGGATCGTCGCGTTCTCGATGTCGAAGCCGGGCTTCGCGCGCGCGATTCCCACGAGGCAGCCGGGCCCCCGCCACAGGGCGGCGCCCCACTCGCGCCCGGCGGGCTCGACCGGCCCGCTTATGGCGACGCGCGGCTCGCCTCCCAGGAGCGGGAGCCCGATCCCCAGCGCGCCGGCGGACTCGTCGCCGGCGCCGCCGAAGGCCAATTCAACAATCATGCATCTGGACCTACATGCACGTCCCCTTTGCGGACAAGCAATTTCCGGCTTGGTCTTGTCGAACGCGCGACAATACCGTGGCCCATGGTATCCACCGACTGCGACGTGCTTGTCATCGGGGGCGGCCCCGGTGGAAGCTGCGCCGCCGCGTTTGCCCGGCTTGGCGGGATGTCGGTGTGCCTTGCCGAGAGGGAGGAGTTCCCGCGCTTCCACATAGGCGAGTCCCTCTTGCCCAAGGGCAACGCGGTGCTCGAGGCCTGCGGCGCGTGGCCGAAGATCGAGGCGGCGGGCTTCGTGAGGAAGCTCGGCGCGGAGTTCACGCTCGCCGACGGCTCCGACCGCAAGGAGATCGTCTTCGCCGAAGGCTACGTGCCGGGCCTGGGCTACTCCTACCAGGTCGAGCGCTCGAGGTTCGACTCGATCCTGCTCGAGCACGCGCGCAGCCTCGGGGCGGATGTCCGCACGGGGACGACCGTGAGCGCCGTCGAAGCGCGTCCCGACCACGTCGCCGCGGCCCTGTCGCCGCGCCAGGGGCCGGGCTCCGTCATCACGGCCCGCTGGGTCATTGACGCCGGCGGCCGTGAGAACCTCTACGACAGCCCGCCGAAGAGGGAGTGCGAGCCGCCGGCCTTCCCGAAGCGCGCGGCGGTCTACAGCCATTTTGAGGGCGTCGAGCGGGCGGAGGGCGGCAAGGGCGGCAACATCATCATCGTGCGCCTCCACGACGGCTGGTTCTGGATCATCCCCATAAGCGCGGAGCGCACGTCCGTGGGGCTCGTGACGTCGGTCGAGGCGATGCGCCGCGCCGGCGACCCGGAGGCCGCCTTCCGGTCCACGGTCGCGGGCTCGGCGCGCCTTCGGGAGCTCATGGGGCGCTCGCGGCCGGTCGCGCCCTTCAGGGTCGCGGCCGACTACAGCTACGTGAGGAGGGAGTTCGCATTCCCCCGGGTCGTCCTGGCCGGCGACGCCGCGGCCTTCTACGACCCGATCTTCTCCTCGGGCGTCTACATCTCGACCTATTCCGCCCAGCTCGCGGTCGAGGCGATCGCGCGGGCGCACGCCGCCGGGCGGCCCCTGTCCCCGTCGGAGCGCAGGCGCTACACGCGGGGGCTGAAGGCCCACTGCGCCGTATTCCGCAAGCTGATCGAGGTCTTCTACGACAACGACGGCTTCGAGGTGTTCATGACCCAGGTGCCGCCCCTCGACCTCAACCGCGGCCTGGTGTCCATCGTCGCCGGGCACGCTCGCCTCACGTGGCCGCTCTGGTGGAGGTTCAAGGTCTTCCTCGCCGTCTGCCGCATCCAGAGGTTCCTGCCGATCGTCAAGCGGATCAACCACGCCTCCCGGGTGGGGCCCCGGCCGGCGTGAGACCCTGGGCCGCCGTCCTCGTCTCGTTCAAGGCCAGCGCCGTCGCGCTGGCCCTCGCGCACCACCCGGTCGCGGCGCTGGTCGTGTTTTTTGCCCCCGACCCCTGGTTGGTCCTCCAGTTCATCCTGCCCTCGCAGCAGGCGTTCGGCCCGGCCCTGACCGCGTTCGCGACCAACCGCAAGGAGGTCTGGCTGACGATCGATGACGGGCCCGACCCGGCGAGCACGCCGCAGCTCCTCGAGCTCCTCGCCAGGCACCGGGCGCGCGCGACGTTCTTCGTCGTGGGCGAGCAGGTAGCGAAGCACCCCGACCTCGCCCGCCGCATAGCGGCCGAGGGCCACACGATCGGGAACCACACGCAGTCGCATCCGTCGGCGACCTTCTGGTGCGCTTCCCCGGCGCGCACGGCGGGCGAGATAGACGGCTGCGTGGCGGCGCTCCTCCTGGCGAACGCGCCGTTCGAGCGATACTTCCGCCCGCCGGTGGGGATCCGCAATCCGTTCCTGGATCACCAGCTCGGCGCGCGCGGGATGGAGCTTGTCCTCTGGAGCGCCAGGGGGCGGGAGGGCGCCGGCGGCGACCCCGACGCCGCCCTCGCGAGGATCGCCCGCGGGATCCGGCCGGGCGCGATCGTCCTCGCCCACGAGGCGGGACCGCGCGCGAAGGAGCGGCTGGCTTTCGTGGAGAGGCTGCTGGATCTCCTGGCGATGGGTGGGTACCGGTGCGTCATCCCGGCGCGCGCCTCGCTCGCGACCGCCTGAACCGGGCGGCCGGCCTCACTCCACCGTGAGCACCGCCTTGAGGACGTCCGCCGAGGACCGGCCGACGAGGACCTCAAAGTCCCCCCGCTCGACCGTGCGGCGCATGTTGATGTCGTAGGCCTCGAGCTTGTCGGGCGTCAGGGCGAAGGAGACGGTGCGGGTCTCGCCCGGGTTGAGCGTGATCCGCTGGAAGTCCTTCAGCTCCTCGACCGGGCGAACCGGCATGCTGACCACCGCGTGGACGTAGAGCTGGACGACCTCGTCGGCCCGGACCGCGCCCGTGTTCGTGACGTCGACCGAGACCGCTGCGGTCCCGTCGGGGGCGACGGCGGCCGGCGACACCTTCAGGTTCTTGTAGTCGAAGCTGGCGTAGCTGAGCCCGAAGCCGAACGGGTACAGGGGCGTGGAGTCGGCCAGGGTGTAGTTGCGGAACCGCGACGGCTTGTGGTCGTAGTAGTCCGGGATCTGGCCGACCGATCGGGGCAGCGTGACCGAGAGCTTGCCGCTCGGGCTCACCCTGCCGAAGAGGACGTCGGCGACGGCCTGTCCGGTCTGCTGGCCGAGGTACCAGCACTCGAGGAGCGCGTGGGCGCGCTCCTTCAGCTCGTTGACCGCGAGCGGCCCGCCGTTGATGAGGAGGATTGCGACGGGCTTTCCCGTGGCCAGGACCGCCGTGGCGAGGTCGCGCTGGCGCCCCACGAGCTCGAGCGTGTCGCGGTCCCCGAGGTGGTCCTCGCTCCAGGCCTCGCGGCGCAGGAGCTCGTTCTCCCCGAGGACGAGGACGACGGCGTCGCTCTTCAGCGCCGCGTCCACGGCCTCGTCTATCATCCGGGAGTCGGCCGCCGGGTCGCCCAGGACCGGGTTCTCGTTCACGAGCCAGCCGGAGACGTGGTTCGTCGTCAGCGCGCAGCCCTCTGCGTAGAGCACCTTCATCGAGTCCCCCGCGAAGTCGCTCAGGCCCTGCAGCACGCTCACGCCCGCCATGGGGACGGCGGAGTACCCGCCGAGGTGCACGTCGGCCGCGCCGGGCCCGATTACCGCCAGGGTCTTGATCTTGGAGGCGTCGAACGGGAGGAGATGGGCGTCGTTCTTTAGGAGGACGATGGCCTCGTCGGCGGCCTCCCTGGCGAGCGCCTTGTCGTCGTCGGTGTTCGTGGCCTTCGCGAACCCGTCCGGGTCCGTGTAGGCGTCCTCGAACAACCCCAGGAGGAACTTGACCCGCAGGACGCCCGCAGCCGCGCGGTCGATCGACGCCATGGAGACCTTGCCCGAGCGCTCCATCTCGGCGAGCGTGGAGAAGCACCTGCCCTTGCCGCCGAGGTCGTAGTCGAGTCCCGCCTCGATGCTGAGCGCCCCGGCCTCTGCCGGCCCGACCGCGGCGAGGTGGTTCTCGTAGAGCACGTCGATGCCGCCCCCGTCGCTCATGACATAGCCGTCGAAGCCCCACTCGTTGCGCAGGATCTCGGTCAGGAGCTTGTGGTTCACGTGGTTCGGCACCCCGTCCCACTCGTTGTAGGAGGCCATGAGCGAGTGCGCACGCGCGACCCTGACCGCCATCTCGAACGGGTAGAGGTGGTTGGTCCGGAACTCGCGGTCGCCGAAGCTGAGCGGGGCGATGTTGCGGCCGCCCTCGGACTGGCCGTGCCCCGCGAAATGCTTCAGCGTGACCTCGACATGCTCGCGGTCGATAGTGTCCCCCCTGCCCTGCAGGCCGTAGACCGCCGCCATGCCCATTCGGGAGACGAGGTACGGGTCCTCGCCGTAGCATTCCTCGAAGCGCCCCCACCTGGGGTCGCGGGCGAGGTCGAGGACCGGGGCGAGTACCTGGCGCACGCCATGCGAGCTGGCCTCCCGGGCCGCGACCGTGAAGACCCGCTCGACGAGCGCCTGGTCCCAGGTTCCGCCGAGGGCGACGGGAACCGGGAAGCTGGTGGCGCCCGCGGCCATGTACCCGTGGAGCGCCTCGGCGAACGAGAACACGGGGATCCCGAGGCGCGTCTTCTCCCTCATGAACTTCTGGACGGCGTTCATGCGGACGATGCGGTCTCGCGGGTTACCCGCGAAGCGGTCGCCGTTCATCCCGCCCGGTGGAAGCACCCGGACCGAGCCCGCGCCGTTCACCAGGCCAGCCGCCTCCGTCCCGCCCGTGAACTCACCCGTGTCGCTGAAGGCGTGCGGATCTTTGACGAGGTGCCCCTGCAGCTGGGCGACCTTCTCCTCGAGCGTCATGCGCTGGAGTAGGTCCTTCACCCTTGCGTCGATGGGTTGGGACGGGTCCTTGTAGGGCGCTGGCGCCTGGCCCGACAGCGAGGCGCCGATGAAGAGGAACGCGAGGAAGGACAGGCGGTGACCGGGGTGCATAGGGTGTCGGGGAAGCCCCTCTTCAGGGCGACTCGTCGTCGCTCATCTTGATCGTCATCGTCACTGACTCGCTCCGGGCGTCCGGCCTCGGCCCGATGGATCGCGTGTGCTCGACGGCCTCGATCACGGAGCGGTCGAAATCGAAGTTCCCGGACGGGCTCACGATCCTCACGCTGGAGATCGAGCCGTCGGCCGCGACGAAGAACTCGACTCGCGCCGAGAGCCTGTCGCTCACGCCCTCCGGGGGGACGTGGTTCTCCTTGATCCGCGCCTTGAGGAGGGCGAAGTAGGCCTCGAGCAGGCTCCCCTCCTCCCGGGTGAGCGCCCTGCCGCCGGCGCCGCCGGTCTTGTTCGCCGTGGACCCGCCGAGTACCCCCTCCTTTATCCCCTCGGCGTCGATGTGGGCCACCTTGGCCGCGGCCGCCTCCCGCTTCTCCTCGGCCTGCTTCTCCTTCTCGTACTTGCGCTCAAGGTTCAGCTCCCGCCGCATCTCGACCCGCTTCAGCTGAGCGACCAGGTCGATCGGCTTCGCGGCCTTCGCCGGCGCGGCCTCAGGGGCGGACTGGATCGGGGGCGCCTCGGGCTTTGGCGCCGGGGGCGCCTGCGGCCTCGGCGCGGGGGTCGCCTGGAGCTTCACGCCCCCGGAGCTGCCAAGCGCCGGCGCCTCCCTCGCCCCGTAGTTGTCCCCGGCGCCCGCCACCAGCTCGAAGACCTTGGGCGTGTCCTTGACGAGAGCGGTCGAGGCATAGCTGAAAAACAGGACCAATGCCACGACCGCGGCGTGCAGCAGTGCTGAGAGTCCGTAGGCGCCTGGCGACTGCGCGCTCATTTCGATGCGCTCTGGGTGTCGAACGTGATCTTGAGGAGGTTCGCCTTCTTGAGCTCGTCCATGACCGCGACCATCTTGCCGTAGGGCACGTTGGTATCCCCGCGCAGGCGGATCACCGGCGGCTTCGGCTCCATCTGGTAAATCGTGAGGCGGCTGCGCAGCTCCGCGAGGCTCACGGGGTTCGGCTTCTCGTCCAGGTAGATGTTGCCCTTGGCGTCGATCGAGATCGCTACGTAGCGCGTGCTCCTGTCGGGCCTCTGCTGGGCGCTTTTCGACTCGGTGGGCAGCGTCACCGGTATCGTCTGCTCCTGGTTGATCAGCGGCGTCGCGATCATGAAGATGATCAGGAGCGTGAACCCGAGGTCGATCAGGTTCGTCACGTTCATCTCCGCGATCGGGTGCGACTGGCGGGGCCTCCTGAATGTCCTGGCCATGGTGGTCCTCGGCTCCCGGCGCCTCAGTCCGACTCGAGCTCGATCCGGTCGGCGAGGGAGCTCGCGTAGTTCTCAAGCTCCGTGATGAGCCGCTTCGTCATCGCGAAGAGCATGTTGTAGCCGAACAGGCACGGGATGGCGACGAGGAGGCCCGAGATCGTCGTCAGGAGCGCCGCGGAGACGCCCGGTGCGAGCGTCTGTATGCTCGCCGTCTGCTGGACCGAGACGGCGCTGAAGGCGTCCATGACCCCCCAGACCGTGCCGAGGAGCCCGAGGAACGGGGCGCCCGAGACGATCGAGGCGAGGAAGACCATGTTGGACTCGTAGCGCAGGGTCTGGCGCGCGAGGGCGCGCTGCAGCGCGTTCTCCGTGTGCTCAAGCCGGAAGCGCGAGGTGTCGGTGCCCTTCTCCTTGCCGATCGCGGCCGCCCGCCAGTAGGCCTCGACTGCGTCGCTGAAGAGGTCCGCATAGGGGATGTCGCGGCGCTCCCGCACGGACTCGGGAAGGTCGAGCAGGTGCTTTTGGTCGCGCAGGTGGCGCTCAAAGGAGTGGTTCAGGCGCCGCAGGACATTGAGCTCGTTCCTCTTGCCGAACATGACGGCCCACGCGATGATGCTGAACACGGCCAGGCCGGTCACGATAACCTGCCCGACGATGTCGCAGTGCTCGAAGACGTCTATGACGTTGGCCGCCGCGAATAGGGGGACGAGATTGACGGACATGGCCCGAGCGTTGGGGGAATTTCGGGTTTCGTCCATTGGATTTCAAAGCTTACTCGCCAAAGGCCGCCAATTTCCCCAACCTCGGCGTTCCCATGGTCCTCAAGTCACGACACACCGGCAAACTCATCTCGTTCGAGGGCTCCGAGGGCAGCGGGAAGACCTCGCAGATCGCGCGCCTCGCCGAGCGCCTCCAGAAGCTGAAGCGCGACGTGGTCACCGTGCGCGAGCCGGGCGGAACCGAGATCGGGGAGCAGATCCGCAACATCATCGTCCATAATTCCAAGGGCGACGAGATGTGCCCCGAGACCGAGCTGCTGCTCTTCGCCGCGGCGCGGGCGCAGCTCGTGCGCGAGGTGATCGCGCCGGCGCTCATGAGGGGCGCGATCGTTCTCAGCGACCGCTACCTCGACTCGTCGACCGTGTACCAGGGGATCGGGCGCAACCTGGCCGCCGACCCGGTCAACCAGATCAACAGGTTCGCCGTGGGCAACGTCATGCCGGACCTCACGGTGGTCATCGACGTGCCGACCAAGGTCGGGCTCGCGCGGATCCACCAGAGGGCCTCCGACCTCCCGAACCGCATGGAGCGCGAAAACATAGACTTCTACGACAAGATCCGCGAGGGCTACCTCGTGCTCGCGAAAGGCATGCCCGAGCGCTTCGTCGTCGTCGACGGCTCGACGGACGAGGCGGCGACGGAGAAGAGGATCTGGGAGGCGGTCAGGGCTCGGGTCACAGGATGACGTCGACCGCGGTTCCATGGCCGCCGGCCTTCGAGGGCACGCCGGCCGTGGCGGTCATCGAAAGGGCGATCGGCAGGGGGCGCCTGTCGCACGGCCTCCTCCTCGCGGGAGACGACTCCGAGGGCCTGTCGGCGGCGGGCCTCGCGCTTGCGGACCGCCTGCTCAACCGCGGGTCGAAGGCCGCCTCGCGCATCCCCCCGGAGCGCCACCCCGACTGCCTCCAGATCCGGCCCGCGGGCAAGTCGCGGCAGATAAAGGCCGAGGCCGTGCGCGATCTCATCGGGGTCATCAACGTCTCTCCGAGCATCTCCGACTACAAGGTGGCCGTCTTCCACGATGCCGACCGCATGAACCCCTCCGCGGCGAACATCCTGCTGAAGACCCTGGAGGAGCCGCCCGCCGACACGACGATCCTGCTCCTGACGGCGAGGCCCCATGCGCTCCTACCGACGATCCGCAGCCGGGTGCTCCATTTCAGGTTCCCGGGGATGGCCACGGCGGTGCCCGTCGAGGGATGGGAGGCGTGGCTCGCCGACTACCGCGCCTGGCTCGGGCGCCTGGGCCAGGGCGTCGCCGCTGGCCGCGCGGCGGCCAACGGGATATTCAGCCTCTACGGACTCGCCGCCCGCTTCGGCTCGATGCTCGACAAGGCGTCGGCCGCGGAGGGAACCCGGCGCAAGAAGACCCTTCCGGAGGACCTCGGCGACGACGAGCTGGAAGCCATCGAGGCCGAGGTCGCCGTCGGCCTGCGGCACAGGATGTTCTCCGGGATCGAGGTGGCGACGCGCGACCATGCGAACGCGCTGTCCGGGGCCGGCGACGCGGGCAGCGGGCGGCTCCTCGCGGCCGCGGTCGACAGCCTTGAGAGGGCCGCGGGCCTGCTGCGGGTCAACCTGAACGACTCGGCGGCGCTCGAGGACTTCCTCCTCGCCTCGCTCAGGATCTGGACGAGGCGGTGAGCATCGCCGCCCCGAAGACCCCCGCGCTGTCCCCGAGCGTGGGCCTGAGGAACTCCGTGCGCAGCTCCGTGTTGAACACGTGTTTGAGGACGGCCTTTCGGGTCTCCTCGTCGTAGAGGATGCCGATGTTCCCCACCCCGCCGCCGATAACGACGGCGTCGGGGTCGAGGATGTTGATGACGGCGGCTATCGCCTCGCCGAACTTGGACCTCAGCCTGCGAAGCGTCGCGCGCGCCGCGGCCTCGCCCTTGGCCGCCCGGGCCACGATCTCCGGCATGCGCAGCGCCCGACCCGTCCCCTCCCGGTAGTGGCGCTCGAGCGCGGGCCCGGAGATGACGGTCTCGACGCAGCCCGTTCGCCCGCAGTAGCACGGCGTGTGCTCCCCGCGTATCGGGTTGTGGCCCCATTCGCCCGCGATGCCGTGCAGCCCCTCGAGGACCTTCCCGTCGACGACGACGCCCCCGCCGCAGCCGGTGCCGAGGATGAGGCCCATCACCACGCCGCGTTTGCGGCCGGCTCCGAAGAGGGCCTCGGCGAGGGCGAAGCAGTTGGCGTCGTTGGCCACCCTGGCCTCGACCCCCAGCGCCGCCGAGAGGTCCTCGCGAATGCGCTGGCCGTTCAGGCACGCCGTGTTCGAATTCTTGAGGACCCCCGTCCTTGGGTCGACGACGCCGGGCGTGCCGAACCCTATCCATGCCGGCCTCTTGGCGCCGGACTTGCGTTCGAGCATGGCGACCAGCCGCACGACCTGACGCAGGACGTGGGAGTAGCCTTTCGAGGCCTCGGTCGGCACCCTCAGGCGGCAGAGCGCGCAGTCCGGCCTCGAGGGGTCTATCACGGCCCCCTCTATCTTGGTGCCGCCCAAATCGACGCCGAAGAGGCTCATTTCGCTATACGACGCTGTTGCGGCGGATCACCTCCGCATAGTACCGCGAGGACAGCTTGGGGGTCCTCTTCTGCGTGGCGAAGTCCACGTGGACGATCCCGAACCGGCGCGTGTAGCCGTCCTCCCACTCGAAGTTGTCCATGAAGGACCAGACGAAGTAGCCCTTGACCGGCACGCCGTCGCTGATCGCCCGCTGCAGCTCCCTCAGGTAGCTGCGCAGGAACTCGCGCCGGTGCAGGTCGAGGACCTCGCCGCCGACGACGGGCTCGGCGTCGTAGCCGCAGCCGTTCTCGGTCACGTAGATGGCCTTCGCCTTGTAGGCCTCGTGGGCGAGCCGCACACCCCAGTATAGCACCTGGGGCATGAGGTGGAGCCACTTGCTGTCGGCGCGCGGATAGTTCTTCGGCAAGGGTAGCACCTCGTAGGGCGCCTTCCTGGCCGCGCGGACAAAGTAGCCCGTGTAGATGTTGATCCCGAGGAAGTCCGTCGGGGCGGAGATGAGCTTGAAGTCGCCGGGTTCCACGACGGGCGCGTCCCTGCCGGCCCGCCTCAGGAACTCCTTGGAGTAGGACCCCCTGTGGACGGGGTCCAGGACGGACAAATTCTTCTCGGCGAACCACGCCTTCGCGGCCTCGATGTCCGCCGGGGTCTCCGTGACCGGCGCGCACACCTCGCAGTTGTCCGTGATGCCGACCTGCGCGCCCCTGCCCCCGTGGGCGCGGACGGCCCGCACGCCGTGGCCGTGGCAGAGGAGCGCGTGGTGGAAGGTCTGGTTGACGAGCTGGGCGGAGACTTGGCGCCCCGGCGCCTTGAAGGCCCCGGGCCCGTAGCCCAGCGCGGTGAAGCAGCGGATCTCGTTCACCGTGATCCAATGCTTCACCTTTCCGGCGAACGCCTTGACGACCGTGTCCGCGTAGGTCGCGAAGGCGTCGACGGTCACCCGGCTCGTCCATCCCCCGCGGTCCTCGAGCGCCTGGGGCAGGTCCCAGTGGAAGAGGGTCACCCAGGGCGTGATGCCGTTCCCCGCCATGGAGTCGAAGAGACGGTGGTAGAAATCAAGGCCGGCCTGGTTGAGCGCGCCGTCGCCGTTCGGGAAAATGCGCGGCCAGGCGATCGAAAGCCGGTAGCTGCGGATCCCGAGGGAGCGCATGAGCGCGAAGTCGGCCTCGAACCGGTTGTAGTGGTCGCAGGCGACGTCCAGCGTGTCCCCGTGGAGGACCTTTCCGGGCTTGCGCGCGAAGCGGTCCCACACGGATTCGCCCTTCCCGTCCGCAAACGCGCCTCCCTCGATCTGCGGCGCGGCGGTGGCGGCGCCCCATACGAATTTCTTGGGGAAGCTTGAGTTGGTGGGAGGCATTAATCCGGCGGCCGGCACCGTTGCCGGCGGCCCACTGGCGGGAGGGCGCACTAAACGATCTGATAAGGGGTTATGCGAGGCGATCTTTGGGATTGCCAGCAGCAGGCATTCGTTCTGTTTGGTCGTAAATCGCTTGCAAGGATCAATTTCCAGCGAAAGTTCCCCCCTAGGATAAGGCAATACCAATCAAATAATTATGGCCCAGGTGCTACTAGAAAACCTCAGCAAGGTGTTTCCCGAGAAGGGGGGTCCTGGGGTGGCGGCGGTGAAGCGCATAAGCCTGCAGATAGAGGACAGGGAATTCATGGTCCTCGTCGGGCCGTCCGGCTGCGGGAAATCCACCACGCTGCGCATGATCGCGGGCCTCGAGGAGATTTCGGAGGGCACGGTGAAGATAGGCGGCCAGGTGGTGAACGACGTCCTGCCGAAGGACCGGGACATAGCGATGGTGTTCCAGAACTACGCGCTCTACCCGCACATGTCGGTCTATGAGAACATGGCGTTCGGCCTCAAGCTGCGGAAATTCTCGAAGTCCGAGATCGACGCCCGCGTGCGCGAGGCGGCCGCCATGCTGGGGCTAGAGGGCCTGCTCGCCAGGAAGCCGAAGGCGCTCTCAGGCGGCCAGCGCCAGCGGGTCGCCCTCGGCCGGGCGATCGTGCGCAAGCCGAAGGTCTTCCTGTTTGACGAGCCGCTCTCGAACCTTGACGCCAAGATGAGGGTCTCGACCCGCACCGAGATCTCGAAGCTGCACGCTCGCCTGGGGGCCACGATGATATACGTGACGCACGACCAGGTGGAGGCGATGACGATGGGGGACCGGATCTGCGTGATGAAGGACGGCAACATCATGCAGGTGGCGGCGCCGCTCGACCTCTACAACCACCCGGACAACCTCTTCGTCGCGGGGTTCATAGGCTCGCCGCCCATGAACTTCTTCAGGGGCACGCTGCGCACGGCCGGCGGCCGCGTGTCCTTCGTCGAGGACAACGCGGTCGGCCCGCCTCTCACGATCGCCCTCGACGAGGCGCTCGCGGGCAGGTCGTCGGCCCACCTGGACAAGCCCGTGGTGTTCGGCGTGCGACCCGAGGCGATCCACGACTCCCTCACTGTGGCCGCGCCCGACCCCGGGCGGACGGCGGACGTGAAGGTCGAGGTGTCGGAGCCGATGGGCTCGGAGACGCTCCTCTACCTCGACACGGGCGCCACGTCCTTCATAGCCCGGGTGAACCCGACGGACCGGTTCGACGCGGGCCAGAAGGTCCAGGTGACCTTCGACCTCGCGCACGCGCACATCTTCGACGCCGCGACGGAGCTGGCGCTGAAGTAGGTCAGCTGTCGCCGCCGCCCCTGGAGGCGCTGCGCTTCGCGAGGCCGGCCATGAGGGCCCCGAAGGCCACGAGGGCCAGGCCCCACCAGAGGTTCACGTTCAGGCCGAGGGAGCGCTCGGCGTAGATCTCGGGCCCGGAGGCCAGCCCGTAGACGACGAGGATTGCCCCGACGGTGAGGAACAGGAAGCCGATCGGGTAGCGGATGTCTAGTTTCATGGGGTTTGCGGCGGGTTACCAGAAGATGATGTTGAGCACGACCGTGAGCAGGAGGACCAGGACGCCGAACGGCGCGACGCGCTTCCAGAACGGGGTCCCGACCTCGCCCTTGTCCTCGTGGGGGGTGAGCGACCAGACGAGGCCGCGAAGCTGGGCATCCGTCTTCTGTGACGGGGTGGCCAGCGAGATCGCGATCGTTGCGACAAAGCAGCTGGTCCACGCCCAGATCGCGGTCCAGAAGTTCTGGGCCATCTCGCTCGGGTAGACATGCTGGACGGCGCCGAGCCACCCGCCCTTCAGGCCCGGGAGCGCCCCGTGGGGGATCGTAAGGCCGTGGTGGACGGCCGCCGCGGCGGTCCCGATGACGAGGCCCCAGAAGGCGCCGTGGCCCGTCGCCCGCTTCCAGAACATGCCGAGGAGGAACGTCGCGAAGAGCGGCGCGTTCACGAAGGCGAACACGAGCTGCAGGACGTCCATGATGTTGTTGTAGGCCGCTGCGAGGTAGGCGGCCGCTATGCTGAGCAGGATGCCGACGACCGTGGTCCAGCGGCCCACGAGGAGGTAGTGCGAGTCCGGCTTGTCCTTGGCGATGTACGCCTGGTAGATGTCGTAGGTCCACACCGTGTTGAACGCGGTCACGTTTCCCGCCATTCCCGACATGAAGGAGGCCATGAGAGCCGTCATACCGAGGCCCAGCATCCCGGTCGGGAAGTAGTGGCCGAGCATGTACGGGATAACCAGGTCGTAGTCGTAGGTGCCGTTCTTGGAGGGAAGCACGAACCCGCCCGCGCCTCCCTTCGACGCCTGGTGGGTGAGCGCGATCGCGATCATGCCGGGTAGGATGACGAGGAAGGGGATGAGCATCTTTGGTATGGAGGCGATGAGCGGCGTGCGCCTTGCCGCCGTCATCGTCTTCGCCGCCAATGCCCTCTGGACGACCAGGAAGTCGGTGCACCAGTACCCGAAGGAGAGGACGAACCCGAGGCCCATCACCATGCCGAACCACTCCACGCCTAGCGGGTTCTGGGAGGGCGAGCCCATGTGGCTCCACGCCTCGCCCCAGGCCCCCGGCGCGAATCCCTGCGAGGTCGAGACGCCCCTGAGCTTCTCCATGAGGCCTGACCAGCCGCCCACGTCCTTGAGGCCGAGGAAGACGAGCGGCGCGAAGCCGAACACGATCATGAAGAACTGGAGCACCTCGTTGTAGATCGCGGACGTGAGGCCCCCGAGGAAGATGTACACGAGGACGATCAGGGCGGAGATCGCGATGCTAGACCCGAAGCTCCAGCCGAGGAGGAGGCCCATCAGCTTCGCCATCGCGTACATCGAGATACCGGAGGAGAACATCGTCATCACGGCGAAGCTGAAGGCGTTGAACCCACGCGTCTTCTCGTCAAAGCGAAGCTTCAGGTACTCCGGCACCGACCGCGCCTTCGAGCCGTAGTAGAACGGCATCATGAAGACGCCGAGGAAGACCATCGCCGGGATGGCCCCGACCCAGTAGAAGTGGCTCGTCATCATCCCGTACTTCGCGCCCGAGGCCGCCATGCCGATCACCTCCTGCGCGCCGAGGTTCGCCGACAGGAACGCCAGGGCGGCGACCCAGGCCGGGATCGAGCGGCCGGACGTCAGGAAGTCCCCGCTCCCCTTCATCGCCCCCTTGAGCTTCCAGCCTATGCCGAGGACAAAGACGAAATAGACCGCGACGATCAGGTAGTCGATGCCGCCGAAATGGATGATGGATTGCATGGGGCTGGGGTTTGGGGTTGGGCACCCTAAGGTGAAGGAAGAAGTTTGGTCAAAGTCCGAATCGCGCCCGGTTTCCGGTTCCGCTCGCCGGCTGGAATTTTACATTGCCCTTGAGCCGCCCCCTCGCGGACCCCGGGCCTCCAGTGCGCAACGGCGCAAAGCGCGGGTAACACCCCACCGGAATCCAGCCGCCAAAGGTGTCAGTTGCGGGCGACCAATTAGGAACAGCCAAATTTCCAATCGACCCATGGAATCTCAGCCACGATACGGCAGCCGGACATTGCTCATCATCCCGAACCGGGTCGAGTTTTGCATCTCGGGCGTATCCCGGGTCGAAATCGCGCCCGATAGGACGGTCAGCATGCTCTACCACGATCACTCGCGCATCTCAGCCAGGCTGGACTCCGTGTCGCATGCCCTTCAGTCAAACTTCCTAGCGCTTGTTCGCGCCGTTCAGAACGTGGCGAGAGCAAACGGTCAGAAGCTCGGCGCCGTGAGAATCGCCTGATAATCATCGCCGGGCGGACCCCGGAAAGAGACAGGGCGTTCCGGTCCGGCTAGACCGGGAAATGCCGCAGGAGCTTCGCGCGGACGAAGCGCGCGCTTTCGGCAAGCTGCTCCATCCCGTCCACGCCGTCCTCGATGCTGACCCATCCGTCGAAGCCGGCGCCGCGCAGCTCGGCGAAAATGGCATCGTAGTCGTTTAGCCCGCGGCCGACCGTCCCGTGGCGCAGGCGCCTCGCATAGCCCTCGGGGCCGGCCTCCTCTCGGCGCAGGTCCTCCAGCGTCCCCTCGGCAAGGTAGCGGTCGCTTGCGTGCATGGTCACGACGCGGTCCTTCACGCGCCGCAGGAGGTCGAGCGGGTCGTCGCCCGCGAGGATCGCGTTGCTCGGGTCGTAATTGACCCCGAAGTTCCGGTGCCGGATGCGGCCGACCAGCTCGCAGAAGACGTCCGCCTTCTGGGCGAACTCCGGAAAGGACCAGAAATCGTCCTTGTAGTGGTTCTCCAGGGTGAGCGTGACCCCCGCGCGCTCCGCCTCCGGCAGGCAGGCCTCGATGCACCCGGCGGCCAGATCGAGCCCCATCTCCCGGCTGAGCCCGGGGCGGCGCTGGCCCGAGAGCACCCTGCAGCGCGTGGCCCCGAGAGCCTCCGCCATCCTGATCCACGAGATCTCCTTGGCTACCTCGGCCGCGCGGAATTCCGGGTCCGGGTGCGTGAAGTCGGGCGAGCAGCAGAGCATCGGGATCACCATGCCCCGGGACTCCACGATCTCGCGCGCCTCCTTCCAGCGCCCGCGGTCGGCCAGCTCGAGGAACCCGCTGTAGTACTCGAGGCCGTCGAGCCCGAGCGGCGCGGCCAGGTCGGCCCACTCGCGCAGGGTCATCGTGCCGTCGCGGCAGAGCTGGCGCATGAAGGCCTTCGGAAAGGCGGCGAGCCTCGGCATGGCTGGGCTGGATCAGGTCTTCACCGGGTTTCGGCCGAAGAGCGAAAACTGCTCGAGCTCGACGACGGAGCCCGTGACCGGCCGCGACTCGTCGGACAGCCAGTATACGGCGGCCGTCGCAATCTCCTCCGGCTTCATCAGCCTGCCCGACGGGGCGAAGACCGGCGCGACATGCTCGGGCCAGTCGGCGGGGAGACCCTGGTCGATCTGGTGCCGGTATTCGCGGGGAGAGAGCACCCAGCCCACGTTGAAGTGGTTGACGCGGACCTGGTCCAGAGTGTGGGCGTTGGCGAGGTTGCGGGAGAGCGTCTGCAGCGCCCCCTTGGAGATGCTGTAGTCGAGGAGCGTTGACTCGCCCGAGAGGGCGTTGATGGACCCGATGTTGAGGACGCAGCCCCTGGCCTCCCTGAGGTACGGCATCGCGGCCTGGATCAGGAGAAGGGCGGCGCGAACGTTGATCGCCATCGTCCGGTCAAAGAGTTCGGCCGTTGTCGTCTCGATGGTGCTTCGCGGGACGATGGACGCATTGTTCACGACGGCGTCGATCCGGCCGAAGGCGGCGAGCGCCGCGGCCACGATCCGCCCCGGGCTCCCCGGATCGATGAGGTCGTCGATGTGGAGGGCGGCGCTCTTGCCCAGCAACGCCGCGACCTCGGCGCCCTCCTCGCGGTTTATGCCGTGGACAAGGACCCGGGATCCCTCCGCGGCGCAGCGCTCGGCGATGGCGCGGCCGATCCCCGTTGTGGCTCCGGTTACCACGATGACCTTGTCCTTAAGTCGCATGGCTTCGCGCATCCGGGCTCACTCGGGCCGCAGCACGGCCTTAACGATGTCGCCGCGGTGCATCGCCTCGAAGGCGGCATGCCAGTCCTGGAGCCCCCAGGTTCCCCCGACTATCGGGCGGACGTCGAGCCTGCCCGAGGCGAGGAGCGCGAGCACGCGCTCCCATATCGGCCAGTTGTGGGAGAAGCTTCCCTGGAGGGTGATATTCTTCTGGACCAGGGGATCGAGCGAGAAATTGAGCGGCTGCGGCCCCCACCCGACCTTGCTGATCCAGCCGCCGGGGCGGACCAGCTCAAGCGCGGTCTTCAGGGCCGCGGAGGATCCCGCCGCGTCGACCACCCCCTCCGCGCCGAGCCCGTCGCGCATCCTGGCCCAGGCCGACGCGTCGCCGGCGATGACCTCGCAGCCGTAGGCCCGCGCGATTTCAAGGCGCTTCCGGTCCTGCTCCAGGCCGACAAGAGCGACCTCCGCGCCCGCCAGCCGTGCCACGGCGCCGCAGAGGATCCCGATCGTCCCGGGCCCGATGACGACCACGCGGTCGCCCGGGCGCACGCGCGCGTTCTGGATGACGGCGTTGTACGCCACGCAGCAGGGCTCGGTCAGGGCCGCCTGCTCCATCGGAAGGCCGGCCGGGACGCGGTGCAGGCAGCGGGCGGGCACGCGGACAAACCTCGTCATGGCCCCGTCCACGCCGTAACCGAATCCCTTCCGCGCCGGGTCAAGGTTGTAGAGCCCCTGCCGCGTCATCGGGCTGTCGGGGTCGATGACGGCCGCGGTCTCGGAGACCACGCGGTCGCCTTCCTTCCAGCCGCCAACCCCGGGTCCCTGCTGGACGATGAGCCCCGAGAATTCATGGCCAAGGACGACGGGATAGTTGACCTTCCAGCTCTGGGTGCCGGTCCACTGGTGCAGGTCGCTTCCGCAGACGCCCACGGCCTCGACCGCCAGGACGACGTCGCCCTGGCCCGGCTCGAGCCTCGCGAACTCGCGCAGCTCGACGCTGTGCGGAGCGGATGAAAAGTTGACGACCGCGGGGTTCTTCACGGCGCGCGCCCCCCGATGGCGACCTCGCCGAAGCGGTGGACGCTTTCGCATATCAGGCGCAGCGACCCCTCCAGGTCGCCCGCGGCCGTCCGGAAGGCGTCGGCGTCGACGGCAAGCGGGGCCCCGATGACAACCAGCGGCGCCCCGTACTCGGGGGTTCGGACCGCCTGCTCGAGGGTGAGCCCGCCCACGGCCTGCACGGGGACGCCGACCGCCGCGACTACCGCGCGCAGCAGGTCAAGCGGGCTCGGCATCCGCTCGCCGCGCGCGGCGATCCCCCGGCGCTCGTCATAGCCGACATGGTGGACAATGAAGTCGCAGCCCAGGTCCTCCAGCATCCGGGCGCCGGCCACCATGTCGGGGCAGCCCAGGTTGTCGCCCATCACCTTTAGCCCGCAGTCGCGCCCGGCCTTGACGACGCATTTCACCGTTTCCTCGTGCGCCCGGGCCATGACGACGACGTGGGTGGCGCCCGCCTTGGCCATCATCTCGGCCTCGAGATAGCCGCCGTCCATCGTCTTCAGGTCCGCCACGATGGGAACACCCGGGAACCGCTCGCGCAGAGCCCTCACCCCCCGCATACCCTCCGCGAGGATGAGCGGCGTTCCCGCCTCCAGCCAGTCGGCGCCGGCCCGGCGGGCCGTTTCCGCTGTCCGCAGCGCCTCCGACAGGTCGATCAGGTCGAGGGAAATCTGGACAATGGGTCGCATCGCTGCGGGGGGTCCCGGGGTCACGGCCCCCAATCTGGGAAAACAACCGGGAAGATTCGAGAACGATCACGCGCCGCGAAGGGAGGGGTGACCTGGCCGCCCGGGTCCGCGCGGGCGATTTGACCCGAAACCATGGGGCGTTAGGACTCGTCTGTGCGGCCTACGGCGGATCAAGTCGTTGGCACGCGCCCATGAACCCACAGCCCAAGTCCCGGAAGATAGCCAGTGCGGCGGCAGCCCTTGTCGTCGTCCTCGCGGGCGTTCTCCTTTGGCTCCACGAGCGGCCGGTGGTGGGGCTGGCGGACGTGGCGGCGTTCCTCGACGGGGCCGTTGGCGAGGGCCGCGTCAGGTTCACGGTCTCGAGCGTCGAGACGCTGCGCAGGGATGACGCCGGCCTGCAGGTGGCCGTTGCCGCCAAGGCGTGGCCGGTGCAGCAACTCTATACCAGGGCCGACAGCGCCGGGTATCTCCAGCGCACCGCTCAGCTCGACGCGCAATCCTCGTCCGAGGCCCGCTCGCTCCTTCTCGCCAAGGCGGCGGGCAACCCCGCCCTCACGGTCGGCGGGCCCACGCCCGAGGATCCCTCTCTCCTGGTCCTTCTCGAGCCCGCGGAAAAGGCGGATTCGTCGTTCAATTTTGAGGGGATCCTGTCGGCGCGCCGGGCCGCGGGAGCCTGGACCTTCTCGCTCGTCTCGGGCGGATTCGAGGGTGCAGGCCCGAAGGGCCAGGCGCGGTCAGCATTTCCAGGCCCGAACTACGTCGTTGGCGATGCGGCCGATGAGGCCCGAGTGCGGCAAATTGCGAAGGACTTCCAGGAATTCGGCATCCGCGTGGGCATGGCCCATCGGGAATTCGAGAAGGCGCGCGCGGCCGAGACCGACGCGCGCCGCAGCGACTTCATGGCCCGCATCGCACCGGGCCGCGTCTTTGCAGGCAGGGCCTTGGAGGCCGGCGAGCAGAACGGGACGGCGCTCTACCTGGAGTTCACGGGGCTCTCGGCGGACAACGCGGTGACCACGCTCCTGCGCAACGAGGGCGGCTGGCGCAGCGCGCGAGCGTTCGAGGGAAGCTGGGAGGCCGACGGCGACTCGGGCGGCGTCACGATCCGCCTCTCCTCCCCCGCATCCGAGGCCGTGCGCGGCGCCGGTCCCTTCCTGGAGAACACCCAGACATGGACCCTTGAGCTGCACATGGACGCCAAGGGCGATCTCTCTGGGCAGAACCGCTTCTTCCAATACCAGTTCCACCCGCTCCCGCCGGTGCAAGTTAAGGGCGTCGTAGCCCGCCTCGAGGCGGAATTCGACCGTGCGATTGCCGCAACGGGCCCGGGATCGCTCTACGTCGGCACCGCGACCCCGGCGGCGCAGGGCGCGGCGGAGCCCATTCTCCTTCGAATCACGAGCCGTTCCGCGGATGGGGGCTCGCTCGAGGCCGCGGTGGAGTCGCCGACGCATCCCTGGAGGCGGCCGCTGCACGGTCTCGTGATCGACAACGCTAGGCGATCGGGAGGCGAGCCCGTCCGCCTGCGGACCGCGGCCAATGAGGCCGTCGAGGACGCCCCCGCGGCATCCGTTCTCGGCGACGCGGAGGACCTGGAGCTCAGCCTCGGAGTCCGGGAGGGATCGCTCGTGGGCGAGGACGGGCGCTTCGCCTACCGGCTTGCTCCCGCCGGAGATGCCGACCTGCGCCGCCTCGAGGCGGCGCGCGCGGTCCGAATGCGCCAATTCCGGGAGGTCGTTCGCGCCGGGATCGCCTATGACGGCACCCTTCGCGAGGATCAGGGATTCATCTCCCGCGCCCGCCTCGAGATCAAGGAGGTCGACCGCGCCACGGGCGCCACAGAGGCGACCATACGCTCCATCTCCCGGCCCGGGGTATTCCGGGACTTCGCCGGCACAAGCGACCCCTCCGGAAGCCTGATCGCGCTTGCCGCGGGGCACCGCGGGAAATACGGGAGCGAGGGGGACTTTGACGCGCCCTTCCTTGCCGGACCCTCCGTGGGCACGCTTCACCTGGAGCTGGCAGGGGGCGCCCTGACGGGAAGGATCGAGGGGGACCCGCACTGGACCGTCGAATTTCCCGTGGCCGCCTTCCTCTCCGCCACGACGGAGGGAGCCGAGGCGGATTCGCCCCCCGCAGACGGTTCCGCATTCCCGGCATTCCCAAAGGCGGCCGGGGCCTACCTGCTGAGCAAGGGGGCGTGGGTGCCCATGCCGAGGAACCTGGGGCACGTCGCCACCGAGACCGTGACGACGAAGACCGAGCTGAAGCCCCCGCCGAACCTGATCGGAGCCGTGAACGCGGGACTGGACGAGATGACTCAGGGGAAAAACAAGAGGAAGGTCACCTACCTTGAATTCGACGGGAAGGACCCGCGCCCCGAATCGAGCGGCCAGGCGATCGTAATCCTGTACGTGGGCCCCGAGCCGGACGGAAAGCCCCCGGTGGAGCTGGCGCCCGCCGAGACCACGAGGGAAGGCCAGCGTCGAGTCGAGCTCCCGGGAAAATCCGAGTCGGACATGCGCTTCGGCGAGCAGAGGCTGGCGGCGTACGTGAGGAGACCCGCTCCGGGTTACATTCTCCTAACGACGACGGGGGTCCTGGCTCCCGGCCCCTATGCCTTCAACGCGGATGCCGGGTACGAGCTCACCCAGGAATAGGCATCGGCGGGCCATTGTGGGAATGTCCCACTTGACATCAAGTGGGAAGTGACGAACGTCGCGGACGTGGAAAAAGTGATCAAGAACTCGGATTTCAGGCTCGTTACCGAGATGCAGAAGCCCGACGCAAAGAAACGTCTCTCCATCGGGCAGGCCATGGAGGATGCCGCCGCCTACAATATTTACCGCAATTCCCTGGGTCAGATCGTGCTCGACCCGGTGAAGGCGGTGCCGGTCTACGAGACGTGGCTCTTCGGCAACAAGGACGCATTGGCTTCAGTGAAACGGGGCCTCGCGGATTCGGCGGCGGGCAGGACCAAGTACCTGGGCTCATTCGCGTCCCACGCGGACGAGGCTTGAGCCGTGCAAAAGCGGTTGCGCTTCACCGACGAGGCCGGGGCGCAACTCAGCGGGCTCAGGGCAAACCCGGCCAAGAAGGGCCTCCTCAAGCAAGTGCTGAAGACACTGGGCCTGCTCGAGCTAGACGCCCGGCACCATGGGTTGCATTGCCACGAATATCATTCGTTGAACGGCGCCAACGGCGAACGGGTATGGGAGGCATATGCCCAGAACGAGACTCCGGGCGCCTTTCGGGTCTTTTTCCATTACGGGCCCGGCGAGGTTCTGGGAAGGAAACGCATCGCCGTCATGACCATCGTAGCGATCACTCCCCATCCCTGAAAACTCGCTCAAGCAGGGGCCCGAATTCGCCTCTGGACGTTGCGCAGTCTCATGGTTGGCGGAGGGAATCCGTCACCGCGGCGTCATTTCTCGGGGACGTCGCCAAGGGACTTGACCGGGCCTATCTCGACTCGGCCCTCCGGGACCGGGGCACGGAGCAGCCCATGGCTGTCCTGCCCGAAATATTGCGAGGCGTACTGGGTCATCCCGGGCAGCTCCTTGCCGAAGTCGTGGCGGCGCTCCGAGAGGCTGTAGCGCGTCTCCCAGAGGAGCTTTATCTTCCGCTGCTTCCAGGCGTACCTGAAATCAAAGGCCCTCAGGATGACGTAATAGCGGCTCACCTCGATGGCGTCCACGACGGCGGCGTGCACCTGCCTGCGTATGTTTGACATCATGTTCGTGGGGTCGCCAAAGCCCTGCGAAAAGACGCCCTCCGAGGCGAAGCCCAGGAGAATGGCGTTTGCCATGTCGGTCCTGTCCTTGGCCGCTCCATCCAGCGTGTTGGTGCTGCCCCCGGTCCCTCCCCAAAAAACCATGATCAGCAGGTCGGTCGAATCGGCGCCGGGAGTCGGCAGATATTTCTGGCTGGCAAGGGGTCCGGCGACCGTCTTTGCCAACTCCCCGAAGGTCACGAGGTCGAGCGTGTCGTCCCGCACCACCCCTCCCGCGTCGCCTCCTCTGGCGGAGGCTCCGACCACGTCGGCCCCAATCGGCTCCCCGCCAAGGCGACCCCCGTTCCCGAAGGCATAGGTCTCCGGCTTGAAGGAGCCATCGTGGAGCCGGGCACGGACATAGCCACCGAACACCTTGGAGGACACGGCGACCATCTGCTCGCTGTCGGATATGAGGCTGAAGGGCCCGGCGAATGCGGGCAACGCCGTCATGGCTGCCCAAGAAAGCAGTGCAAAGGCCTTCGCTGCGTGTGAATGCGGGGCATTCATATTCTGGGCCGCAGAGGCACCGTAACAAGCCCGGGCCCGCATGGCCAAGGGGAATCGAGAATGGTGGTGGAGGTTGGATTCGAACCAACGGTGCTGTGAAGCGGGAGATTTACAGTCTCCGGAGCGGCCACTGCTCAACTCCACCAACGCAAACGCCGAAACATCCACGCGCGGAGGGTTCCGTCAAGGTCCATTTTGGCGGCACTTGACCACCCGGCACTTGCGCCTCGCCCGTCACCCGATCGTAGTCCTTGCTTTGGGCCGACATGAGCGAGACGAGCCAGTTCATCGACCGGGTCGTTCCAGGCGGGTTCCTTGCGCACCTGTCCACGATCCTGGGTTTCCTCCTGGCGATCTTCTTCTTCGCGAGGCTCATGCACGAGCGGCGCGCGCCCGCCAACACGATGGCCTGGATGCTGGTCGTCGTCTTCATACCATGGCTGGGGGTCCCGCTTTACCTGATATTCGGGGGCCGCAAGCTCAGGCGCCTGCTCAAGGCAAAAAGGGCGATCGTCCAGGACGTGCCGGCGATCTGCAGGGTGCCGACGAGCCACGTTTGCGCCCCGGTCGCGAATACGGTCCAGGCGGCCGGGGGATTCGCGCCCGTCGGGGGCAACCAGGTCAGGTTCCTGACGACCGGCGAGGAGGACTTCGACGAATTGGAGCGCCAGATCCTGGCGGCCAAACGATCCATCCACCTGGCCACCTTCATCCTGAGCGCCGACTCGACGGGCCGGCGGATCGTTGAGCTCCTTGCAAAGCGGGCCCGGGAGGGCGTGAAGGTGCGCCTGCTCCTCGACGCCGTCGGCTGCCTCTTCACGTCGAGGGGCTTCGTGGACCCGGTCCGCAGAGCGGGCGGCGAGGTTGGGCGCTTCATGCCGGTCATACCCTTCACCTCGAGGGGGTCGGCGAACCTGCGAAGCCACCGAAAGATCGCCATCTTTGACGGGGCCACGGCGATGGTCGGCGGGCGCAACATCGCCGTGGAGTACATGGGGCCGACCCCGAACCCGAAGCGCTGGACGGACTTCGGGGCGCTGATCGAGGGCCCCGGTGCGGTCGTCCTGGGCGAGGTGTTCATCGCGGACTGGTGCTTCGTCACGCGCCAGGCCCCCGATGCCGTCCGGGCGGACGCGCTGGCGGGGGGCGCCCCTATCCGCGGCGCCTGCGAGCTCCAGGTGGTCGCCAGCGGGCCCGACGTCCCGGGCGACCCCCTCTACGAGGGCATCATCGCCATGATCCAGCAGGCGGAGCGCAACATCTGGATCGTGACCCCGTACTTCATCCCGGACGAGGTGCTCCTGCGCTCCCTCATCGTCAAGGCGCGGGCCGGCTGCAGCGTGACGGTGGTCGTGCCCGCCCACTCGAACCACCCGGTGACCGACTACGCGAGGCGCAACTTCACCCGCCAACTGATCGCGGCCGGCTGCCACGTGCTCCTGTACAACGCCGGCATGATCCATGCGAAGGCGATCGTCGTTGACGAGCACGTGGCGCTCATCGGCTCGCCGAACTTCGACCTGAGGAGCCTCTTCGTCAATTTCGAGATCGGGGTCCTGGTCTACACGGAGCCGGAGGTCGCGAAGATCAGGGCCTGGGTCGGCGACGTGATGACGAAATGCATCGGGCCGAACCTGGCGAAGCGCGGGATACTGGCCGGCATCGCCGAGGACCTCAGCGGCCTCCTGGCGCCGATACTCTGACCAGGCGCCTTCCGATTTGCTGTTTGCCAGGCTCCCGGCCAGAGTCGGCCCCGCCCCATGCGATTTCGTCGCCACCCGCTCGCCCTGTCGCTCGCCGCCGCGCTTTCCTGCGCCTGCCCCTGGGCGCCCGCCGCGGACGCGCCCGCCCCCCGCCCCCCGAGCCAGGAGCGCTACCTCTATAGCAACGTCGCCATCGGCGGCGGGGGCTTCGTGACCGGGATCATCTTCAACCCCTCTGAGAAGGGCCTCGTCTACGTCCGCACGGACGTCGGCGGCGCCTATCGCATGGACGCCTCGTCGAGGCGCTGGGTGCCCCTCCTCGACTGGGCGGGACAGGCCGACTGGAACCTCTACGGCGTCGAGAGCCTTGCCAGCGACCCCGTCGAGCCCGGCCGGGTGTACATCGCCGCGGGCACCTACACCAGCCCCTCGGTCGGCAACGGGGAGATCCTCCGGTCGTCCGACCACGGCAGGACCTGGTCGCGCACGCCCCTCCCCTTCAAGTTCGGGGGCAACGAGAACGGCCGCAACAACGGCGAGCGGCTCGCGGTCGACCCCAACGACGACCGGGTACTGCTCCTCGGCACGCGCACGGCGGGCCTCTGGCGCAGCGCGGACTTCGGCGCCACGTGGGAACGGGTCGCCTCGTTCCCGGACTACGACGAGGGCCTCCCCGCCCCCAGGGCCTCCGGCGGATACGCGTACGTGCCGCAGAAGGTGGGGATCAACATCGTCCGATTTGACGCGAGGAGCGGGAGACCGGGTTCGCCGACCCCGGTCGTCTACGCGTTCGTGTCGGCGCCCGGCGCCAGCGTCTTCCGCAGCGCCGACGGCGGGGCGACCTGGGCCGCCGTCGCCGGGCAGCCCCTCGGCCTTCGGCCGACCCGGGCCGCGCTCAGCCCGTCGGGAACACTCTATGTCAGCTACGGCCTCGAGGCCGGCCCGAATTCCATGACGGACGGGGCCGTCTGGAAGCTCGACACGGCCGGCGGCACATGGACCGACATCACCCCGGAGAGGCCGACGCCGGACGTCCGCTTCGGGTACGGCTCCGTCGCGGTGGACCCGGCGCATCCCGACACGGTCCTTGCGGGGACATGGAACCACTACCACCCGCTCGACGAGATTTTCCGAAGCACCGACGGCGGCAGGACCTGGGCCCCTCTGCTGGAGGGCGCGCGCTGGGACCATGCGCAGGCGCCGTACACGGCCTCGATGAACCGCCACTGGATCTCGGACGTCGAGATCGACCCGTTCGACCCCGACCGCGCGGTCTTCACGACAGGATTCGGTATCTGGGTGACGCGCGACCTGCGCGACGCCGATTCAGGCCGGCCCACCCTCTGGGCGTTCGACGACCAGGGGATCGAGGAGACGGTGCCGATGGCGCTCGTGAGCCCGCCCGGCGGGCCCCACCTGCTGAGCGGCCTCGGGGACGTCGACGGATTCCGCCATGACGACCTCCTCGTCTCGCCGCCCTCGGGGCGCTTCGGGACGCCGGCCTACAAGAACACGGCGAGGCTCGCGTTCGCATGGAAGCACCCGGAGGTCATTGTCCGCTCCGGGAACACCTACCGCAATGACTTGACAACGGGCGCCTATTCCACAGACGGGGGGAGCACCTGGAGGGCGTTCGCGACCGAGCCCCCCGGGACCATCGGCGCCTTCTGGCGGGGCGAGGGCCCGATCGCGATCTCGCCCGACGCGAAGACGGTCGTCTGGTCGCCGACGGGAGTCGCCCCGCACTTCACGCACGACTGGGGCGCGACCTGGTTCCCGTGCGTCGGGGGCTCCGTCAACCTCGCCGTCGCCGCGGACACCGTCAATTCCTCGAAGTTCTACGCCTACGACACGGAGGCCGGCTCGATCGTCGTCAGCGGCGACGGGGCGCGAAGTTTCAGCTCCAAGGGCGCCGGCCTGCCGGTCGTCAAGGGGCGCTGGGGCCCGGCCCCCGGCAAGCTGGCCGCGGTCCCCGGCCATGAGGGCGAGTTCTGGGTCATCGCCGGCGGCGCCCTCCTGCACTCGGTGGATTCCGGCGGGTCGGTCTCGGTCGCGCCGAACGTCGACGCCGAGCTCGTGGGGTTCGGCATGGCGGCGCCCGGCCGCGGGGGCCCGGCCGTGTTCATGGTTGGAAAGGTGGGCGGCGCCGAGGGCATATTCCGCTCGGACGACTCGGGCGCCTCGTGGGTCCGGATAAACGACGACCAGCACGGCTTCGGCGAGATGAGGGCGATCACGGGCGACCCCCGTGTCTACGGCCGCGTCTACCTGGGGACCGGCGGGCGCGGCATATTCTACGGGGACATAGCCAAGTGAAGCGCCGCACGGGTCCATGCCCCCTCCGCCCGGGCGCGCTGCTCTGCGCCGCGGCCCTGCTCGCGTTCGGGTCCGCAGCCAGCTGCCTCGCGGCGGATGAAGCCCGTTACGAGGCCAACTGGGCCTCGCTCGACACCCGGGCGTGCCCCGACTGGTACCTCGACGCAAAGTTCGGGATATTCATCCACTGGGGCGTTTACTCGGTGCCCTCCTGGGGGGTGAAGGGCGAGTACGCCGAGTGGTACTGGAACAGGATGGCGGACAAGAAGCCCGGCAACCCGTGGTGGATCTTCCACAAGGCGAACTACGGCGAGAACTTCCAGTACCAGGACTTCGCGCCGATGTTCAGGGCGGAGCTGTTCGATGCGAGCCAGTGGGCCGACATCTTCGCGCGCTCCGGCGCGCGCTACATCGTGCCCACGTCGAAGCACCACGAGGGGTTCTGCCTGTGGCCCAGCGCCGAGGCCAGCCGCGACTGGGGCCGGCCGTGGAACAGCATGGAGGTCGGGCCCAGGCGCGACCTGCTCGGGGAGCTGTCGGAGGCCGTGCGCGCTCGCGGGCTCAAGTTCGGCTTCTACTACTCGCTCTACGAGTGGTTCAACCCCCTCTGGCTGACGGACCGCGCCAAGTTCGTCGACCAGCACCTCTTCCCGCAGTTCAAGGACGTGGTGACGCGCTACAAGCCGTCGATCATCTTCAGCGACGGCGAATGGGAGATGACGTCCAAGGACTGGCGGAGCGAGGAGCTGCTCGCATGGCTCTTCAACGAGTCCCCCTCGCGCTCGGAGGTGGTCGTCGACGACCGCTGGGGCAGCGACACGCGTCACAAGCACGGGGGGTACTACACGACGGAGTATGCGGCCGGGATGGAGGGGGCGGACCATCCCTGGGAGGAGAGCGAGGGGCTGGGATTCTCCTACGGGCTCAACCGGGCCGAGGGCCTCGACGACTACAAGAGCGCGAAGAACCTCGTGTTCCTGCTTGTCGACACGGTGAGCCGCGGGGGCAACCTCCTCCTCGACATCGGTCCTGCCGCCGACGGGACGATTCCCGTCATCATGCAGCAGCGCCTGGTCGAGATGGGCGACTGGCTGAAGGTCAACGGCGAGGCTATCTACGGGACGCGCTACGCAGGGCGGGCGTTCCAGTGGACCGAGGGCGAGCGCCCGCACCAGGAATTCGGGGAATACAGGGTGAAGTACGACCTGATGGACCAGGTGGGCCAGGTGCCGAGGGCGGGCCGAGCGGTCAAGCAGGTCTTCTTCACGAGGACCGCGGGCTCGCTCTATGCGATCACCGCGGGCTGGCCGGGCGAGAAGCTCGTCCTGCGCGGCGTCCGCGCGGGTGCGGATCCAAAGGTGACCCTCCTTGGCTACGACCGGGCGATCTCCGCGAGGGCCTCGGGCGACACCCTCACGATCCTCATGCCGAGCGTCTCCCCGGAGGCCCTTCCCTGCAGGTACGCCTATGCCTTCAGGATACCCGGCGGTGCAGTCCTGCCGGAGGCGCCGGAAACCCCACGGCATTAACGTTATCCAATAGTCCCGCGGGATCACCCCGCAGGTCTAAGGAACCCGCTGGCCGAGGAGGCGTGCCGGGAGGAACAGGATGGCCTTCACGAGCAGCAGGATGGCCTCCATGGCGACCGCGACGATGCGGAACGGGATGGAGAGGAGCCAGAGGAACGGCCAGGCAATGAGGAGGAGGACCGCGATCGGCCAGCTCACGGCCAGGAGCATTGCCAGGAGCAGGAGCACGAGGAGTGTCTTCATCTGCCAATAGGACACCGCAAGGCCCCGCAAAGTTGCAGCCAAGGCCCGCGGCTCAGGCCTTGGGAGTCATGGTGATCCGGTACTCCACCGCGTCGCGCAGCGCCTCCCACGAGGCGTCAATGATGTTGTCGCTCACGCCGACCGTTCCCCAGATGGAATGCCCGTCGCCGCTCTCGACGAGGACGCGGGTCTTCGACCCGACGCCCTCGTTGCCCTCGACGATGCGCACCTTGAAGTCGCGCAGCGTCATCTGCCGGAGCTGGGGGAACGTCTTCTCGAGGCCGAGGCGCAGCGCCTTGTCCAGGGCCCCTATGGGCCCCGACGACTCGGCCACCGTGTGGACCGACTCGCCGGCGACCTTCACCCGGACGGTGGCCTCGGACCAGATGTCGGAGCCGTGGCGCTCGACGATCACGCGGTAGCCCTCCACCTCGAACGACTCCCTGTGGCGCCCGAGCTTGCGGGCGACGAGCAGCTTGAAGGACGCATCGGCCGCCTCGTACTCGTAGCCCCGGAACTCCCTCTCCTTCAGCTCCTCGACGAGCCCCTTCAGTTCCGGGCTCTTCTCGTCCAATTCCACCCCGAACTCCCTGGCCTTGAGGGCGAGGCTGCTGCGCCCGGCCATGTCGGATACGAGGACGCGGGTCCTGTTGCCGACGAGCGAGGGGTCGATGTGCTCGTAGCTGCGGGCGACCTTCTGCGCCGCGTTCGCGTGCAGGCCCCCCTTGTGCGCGAAGGCGGACTGGCCGACGAACGGCGCCTTGGGGTTGGGCCTGAGGTTCGCCAGCTCGTCGAAGAAGAGCGAGAGGTCCCTCAGCTGCGCCATGTTGGGCGAGCAGTGCATCGAGCGCCCCATCTTGAGCGCCAGGTTGGGAAGGATCGTGATCAGGTTCGCGTTGCCGACCCGCTCACCGTACCCATTCACGGTTCCCTGCACGAGCGTCGCGCCCGCGTCGACCCCGGCCAGCGTCACGGCGACGCCGAGGCCGCTGTCGTTGTGGCAGTGGATCCCGACGAGGCCGGCGCCGAAGCGCTTCACGACCGCGGCCGTGATCGCCTGCACCTGGGGGACCAGCTTGCCGCCGTTCGTCTCGCAGAGCGAGAGGTTGGACGCTCCCCCGCGGGCGGCCGCCTCGAGCGTCCTGAGCGCGTAGTCCGGGTTGTCGAGGTAGCCGTCGAAGAAGTGCTCGGCGTCGTAGATCACCTCGCGGCCCTGGGCGGAGAGGTAGCGCACGGAGTCCTCGATCATCGCGAGGTTCTCCTCGGGCGTGGTCCTGAGGATCTCGTTCACGTGAAGGAGCCAGGTCTTGCCGACCAGCGTCAGGACCGGCATCCCGCAGTCGAGGAGCGTCTTCAGCTGCGGGTCCTCGTCGGCCTTTGCCCCGGCCCTGCGGGTCGACCCGAAGGCGGCCAGCTTCGCGTGGGAGAGCTTGAGGCTCCTCGCCTCGGCGAAGAACGCGATGTCCCGCGGGTTGGACCCGGGGAAGCCCCCCTCGATGTAGTCGACCCCGAACTGGTCCAAGCGCTTAGCCACCAGCAGCTTGTCCGCGACCGAAAAGCTGATCCCCTCCCCCTGGGTCCCGTCCCGGAGGGTGGTGTCGTAGATCCTTATGTTGCCCGTGGACATGGTGCGGCGTGCGCCCTAGATGGCGCGGGTTTCGATGAAGCCACGTATTGCTGCCGCGTCAGCCACAATCTTGTGGCGCACGAGCGGCCGGCCCTTCAGGGCCTCGAGCGTCGGGTGGGTGGGCGCGATCCCGATCGCCGCCATGATCGTCTCCGGGAACTTGGCGGGATGCGCGGTCGCAAGGACGACGCTCGGCCTCGAGGGGTCCAGGTCCTTGAAGGCGCAGGCCGTGTGCGGGTCCACGATGTAGCCGTAGTCCTTGTGGACCTGGCGGATGATCCCCCGGATCTCGTCGTCCGTGCACCGCGACGACGTGAACGTGTCCCGGTCGAAGTCCGCGAAGCGGTACACGCCCTTCTCCCTGATCTCCGCCATGACCGCCCTCACGCGGGCGCCGTCGCGCCCGAGGCTGTAGTAGATGAACCGCTCGAAGTTGGAGGCGACCTGGATGTCCATCGACGGCGCGAGGCTCGGCCGCACCTCGCCGACCCGGTACTCGCCTGTGGTAAAGAGGCGGTGAAGGATGTCGTTCCGGTTTGTCGCGACCCTGAAGCCGCGGATCGGCACGCCCATCTTCTGGAGCATCCATCCCGCGAGCACGTTGCCGAAGTTGCCCGTGGGCACGACGAACTCTGCGGCCCCCTGCTGGCCGGCGGGAAGCCGCAGCCACGCGTGGAGGTAGTAGACGCACTGGGCCAGGACGCGCGCGATGTTGATCGAGTTGACCGCGGCGAGCCGGTGCCGGGCGCGGAACGCCCCGTCGGCGAACAGGTCCTTCAGGACGGCCTGGGCGTCGTCAAAGGAGCCGTCGACCGCGAGGGCGTGCACGTTTGCCGCGCCGGTGCACGCCATCTGGCGCTCCTGGAGCGGCGAGACGCGCCCGTCCGGGTAGATGATGAAGATGGCCGCGCCCTCCTTCGCCATGAGCCCGTGGATGGCGGCGGCGCCGGTGTCGCCAGAGGTGGCCCCGAGCGCGTTGATCGTCGCCCCACGGATCCTGCACTGCCTGGCGTAGAGGTTGCCGAGGAGCTGGAGCGCGAAGTCCTTGAAGGCGAGCGTCGGCCCGTGGAAGAGCTCGAGGACGTGGATCTCGCCGGTGAGCCCGAGGAGGGGCGCGACCTCCGGCCGGTCGAACGCGGCGTACGAGGCCTTGGCCAGCGCGGCGAGCTCCGGCCCGGGGATGTCGTCCGCGAACCTCGAGAGGAAGCGGGCGCAGAGATCCGGGTAGGAAAGCCCCCTGAGGCCGGCGAGCTCGCCCGAGAGGTCCGGGAGCTCCTCCGGCACGAAGAGGCCGCCGTCGGGCGCCAGCCCGGCGGCCACGGCGCCCGCGAATCCCGTCGGCGGGGTCGCGCCCCGTGTCGAGACGTAGCGCATGAGCGCGGGGCGCCCTACCCCTTCTCGAGGCCGAAGGCCGCGTGGGCCACGCGGACGGCCTCGTCGGCCCGGTCCAGGTCGACGACGACCGATATCTTAATCTCTGAGGTGCTGATGAGGTCGATGTTGATCCCGGCCGCGGCCAGGGCCTCGAAGAGGATGGCCGCCACCCCGCTGTGGGTCTTCATGCCCACGCCCACCACCGAGAGCTTCGCGATGTGCTCGTGGACCGCCACCTGGCCGCCGCCGATCGCGGCCAGGACGGGCTTCAGGGCCTTCTCGGCCTTCCTCGTGTCCGCCTGGGGCACCGTGAACGTGAGGTTGGCGACCCCCTGGCGGCCCGCGGCCTGGACGATCATGTCGACGTTGACGCTCGCGTCGGCGAGCGCACGGAAGACGCCCGCGGCCGAGCCGGGCTTGTCCGGGATGTTGCTGACGACGACCTTGGCCTGGTCCTTGTCGGCGGCGATGCCGCGGACAACGACCTGCTCCATGTATGCGACTTCTTCTTTCACGAGGGTCCCTGGATTGTGGTTGAACGAGGATCGGACTTCAAAAACGACGCCGTACTTCTTGGCGAACTCCACCGAGCGCGACTGCATCACCTTGGAGCCCGCCGACGCGAGCTCCAGCATCTCGTCGTAGGAGATCTCCGGCAGCTTGCGCGCGTTCCTGACCACCCGCGGGTCGGCGGTGTAGACCCCGTCCACGTCGGTGTAGATCTCGCAGCGGTCGGCCTTGATCGCGGCGGCGATCGCCACGGCCGTCAGGTCCGAGCCCCCCCGGCCTAGGGTCGTTATCTGGCCGTCCTCGTCGATGCCCTGGAAGCCCGCGACGATGACGACCTGGCCCGCGGCCAGGTCCTTCGCGATGGGCTTCGGGTTCACCTTCTTGATCTTGGCCTTGGTGTGCACCTTGTCCGTGAAGATGCCCGCCTGCGCGCCCGTGTAGCTGACGGCCGGTATGGAGATCCCGTGGAGCGCCATGGCCATGAGGGCGATGGACTCCTGCTCGCCGACGGCGAGCAGCTGGTCGAGCTCGCGCTCGCTCGGCTCCGGGCAGAGGCTCTTTGCCCGGGCGATGAGCTCGTTCGTCACGCCCGCGCGGGCGGACAGGACGACCACGACCTCGTGGCCCTCCCCGCGGGCCGCCTTGATCCGTTCGGCGACGTTGCGGATGCGCTCGACGTCCCCCACGGAGGTCCCGCCGTATTTCTGGACGATTCTGGACATGGTGGTTGCCGCGCCCCCCCGTTATTCGCCGAAGTCGCCGATGCGCAGGAGGAGCGGCGCCTCGCGCACGCTTGCGAGGCCGCCGAGCGTGCGCAGCGCCCGGCGCACCGAGCGCTCGTCGCTCTCGTGGGTGGTCAGGACGAGGGACGCGAGGCCCGCCCTCTCGGAGGGGCCCTGGATCACGCTCGCGATGCTCATGTGGTTCCTGGCCATGATGGTCGCGACGCGGGCGAGCACGCCGGGCCGGTCGGCGACCGTCAGCCTGACGTAGTAGCGCCCGCGTATCCGCTCGGGCGGCGCCAGGCGCGCGCCCCTTGCCGCCGGGGGCTTGTCCTCTCCCATGAAGTGGGCTCCCTTGCCGTGGAGGAGGAGCGCGACCGCGTCGGCGATGTCGCTTATGACGGCGCTGGCCGTCGCGTCCTGGCCCGCGCCCCTGCCGATGTAGACCGTCGTCCCGACGACGTCGCCGGTGACGGAGATCGCGTTGAAGACGCCGCTCACCCGCGCGAGGACGCTGTCCTCCGGCAGGAGCGTCGGGTGGACCCTGACGCCGATCTCGTTCGTCGCGAAGTCGCGGGTGATGACCGCCAGCAGCTTTATCCCGTAGCCGAGCGCGGCCGCGTTCTTGAAGTCCGCCGGGGTGATCCTCTCGATCCCCTCCACGATCATCTGCTCCGGCCTCACCCACACGCCGTGCGCGAGCCAGGCGAGGATCGAGGCCTTGTGCGCCGTGTCCCAGCCCTCGACGTCGAGCGACTCCTCGGCCTCGGCGTAGCCCAGGCGCTTCGCCTCCCTCAGCACGCTCGCATAGGGCGTGTCGAGCTGCTCCATCATCGTCAGGATGTAGTTGCAGGTGCCGTTCAGGATGCCGCAGATGAGCGGGAAGCGGTTGGCGACAAGCCCCTCGCGCACCGCCTTGATGAGCGGGATCCCGCCGGCGACGCTGCCCTCGAAGAGGAAGTGGCCGCCGTGGCGACGGGCGGCCGCGAGGATCTCGGCCCCGTGGGCGCAGATGAGCGCCTTGTTCGCCGAGACGACGATCTTGCCGCGGGAGAGCGCGGCGAGCGTCACCTCGCGCGCGGCGCCCGTGCCGCCCATCAGCTCGCACACGATGTCGATGTTTGGGTCGTTGGCGATCGAGAGCGCGTCCGTGGTCAGCTTCGAGGCGGGGACCCTGACGGCGCGGGCCTTGCGCAGGTCCCTGACGGCCGCGCGCCTGAGGACGATGCGGGCGCCGAGGCGCGCCTCGAGGTCCGAGCGGAACCGGCCGAAGTGCTTCCAGACGCCCTGGCCGACGGTGCCGAGGCCGCAGATGCCGACGCCGAGCGTGCGCATGCGCTTCATGGGCGGGCGTCCCTCCTGCGCTCGAAGCGCCTCTCGGTGCCGGCGAGGAGCCGGGCGATGTTGGCGCGGTGCCTGATGATGACGAAAAGGGCCACGAGGCCCGACACGGCGATGGCGATCGCCCCCTGCCTGTAAGCCCAGGCGAGGACGGGCAGGCTGGCGGCCGCGCCGATGGACGCCAGGGAGACGTAGCGGCCGGCGAGGAAGAGGACCACCCAGACGGCCGCAGCCGAGGCGCCCACGTACGGCATGAGGACCACGAGGCCGCCGGCGGCCGTGGCGACGCCCTTGCCGCCCTTGAAGCGCGTGAAGCAGGAGAACGAGTGGCCGAGCAGCGCGCCGGCGAGGCCGACGTAGCCGAGCGTCCTCGCGGCCGAGAGCGAGCTCACGGCGCCCCACGTGGCCATGAGCGGCCAGCCCGCCGCCGCGGCGCCCTTCAGGAGGTCGAGGGCCAGCACCACGTTGCCGGGCCCGGAGCCCAGCACCCGGCGCACGTTCGTCGCCCCCGGGCTGCGGCTGCCGACCGAGAAGATGTCGACCCCCCGGGCGCGGGCCACGAGGTACCCGAAGGGCAGCGACCCGAGCAGGTAGCCGGCGGCGGCCGCGATCGCTAGCGGCACGAGGGCGACACCTTGGTCCGGGCCGGTCATGGGGTCTTCCTAGAGGAGGACGAACTTGGCGAGCTTGATGGCCCGGTGGGCCTTCAGCTCGCGGCGCGCGGCGTCGCTCGGCTCGCTGTCCAGGTTGATCACCATGAGGGCGGTCTGCCCGGGCTCCTGGCGGCTGAGGGACATGTTGGCGATGTTGACCTTGTCCCTTCCGAGCAGCGTGCCGACGTAGCCGATCATCCCGGGCTCGTCGCTGTTCTCGATGATGAGGAGCTTTCCCACGGCCGCGACCTCGACCGCGCGCCCGTTCAGGGAGACGATCCTCGGGCTGCTCGCCTTGCCGATCAGGGTGCCGGCCGCGCTGCGCGCGACCTCGCCGCCGACCAGCGCCTCGAGCTGGATCAGCTCCGTGTAGTCGGCCTCGCCCGTCGACTTCACCACCTCGCAGCGCACGCCGAGCCGTTCGAGGAGGAAGGGGGCATTCACGAAGTTGGCGCTCTCCCCGCTGATGCGCCGGAGCCAGCCGCGCAGGATGGCGCGCGTGATGGCGTTCGCGTCGAGGTCGACGATCTTTCCCCAGTAGGTGATCCTGAGCGCGGCCACGTGCTCGGGCGAGATCTGCTGCACGAGGGTGCCGAGCTTGGCGCCCAGGTCCAGGTAGGGCTTCAGGACTGAGAGCGTCGCCGCGTCCAGCGTCGGCATGTTGACGGCGTTCCTGATGACGCCCCCGTTGAGGACGTCGGCGATCTGCTCGGCGACCTCGACCCCGACGGCGTCCTGCGCCTCCGCCGTCGACGCGCCCAGGTGGGGGGTCAGCGTCACGCCGGGCAGGCTCCGCAGCTCGCTTGCCGCGTCCAGGGGCTCCTCCTCGTACACGTCCAGGCCCGCCGCGGCGACCTGCCCGCTCTTGAGCGCGGCGACGAGCGCCGCCTCCTTGATGATCCCGCCCCGCGCGCAGTTGAAGATGCGCACGCCCCTCCTGCACTTGGCCAGCGCCGCCTCGTCTATCATGTAGCGGGTGTCGTCCGTCAGCGGCATGTGGACCGTGATGTAGTCGGACTGAGCCAGGAGCTCGTCCATCGGGACGGACTCGATCTGCATCCCCTTGGCACGGCTCGGCGCCAGGTAGGGGTCGAACGCAAGCACCCGCATCCCGAAGGCCTGGGCCCTGCGGGCGACCTCGGAGCCGATCCTGCCGAGGCCGACTATCCCGAGGGTCTTCTTGAAGAGCTCGATGCCCGAGAAGGACTTCCTGTCCCACTGGCCCGCGCGCATGGAGGCCGCCGCCTGCGGCACTGGCCGGGCGCCGCAGAGGATGTGGGTGAAGGTGAGCTCCGCCGTCGCGATCGTGTTGCCGGAGGGGGTGTTCATGACGATCACCCCCCTCTCCGTGGCGGCCTCGACGTCGACGTTGTCCACGCCGACGCCCGCGCGGCCCACGACCTTGAGGAGCGGCGCCGCGGCGATGACCTCGGCCGTGATCTTGGACTCGGAGCGGACGGCTATCGCGTGCACGTCCGCGACGAGCTCGAGCAGCCTCGCCGGCGAGGAACCGTACGCCTCAACGACGTCGAGCCCCGGCTGCTTCCGGAGCCAGGCGACGCCCTTTGCCGATATCTTGTCTGCAACAAGGACTTTCATGGTGCAAAATGCGTTTGATCGAAATCGCCCGCCGCGCGCCTAGCAAGGAAAAGCGGCATCATTGTCGCATATGACGCGGATGCGCATCTATTTCCGGCGCCAGCCGTCAGTGCGCGGGAGGCATCGTTGCGGCCAGAAAGAGGTATTGGTGGTTTGGGCCGAAATGATCCAATATCAGACCTCCTAACGCCATGTGGATCGTCCGACTCGCCCTGCGCCGCCCCTACACCTTCACGGTGATGGCGCTCCTGATCGTCATCCTGGGGGTCCTCTCGGCGCGCAAGATGGCGAAGGACATCTTCCCGTCTATCGACATCCCGGTCGTGGTCGTGATCTGGCAGTACGGCGGGCTGACCCCCGAGGAGATGGCCAAGCGCATCGTGACCATAAGCGAGCGGGCCATGACGACCACCGTGAACGACATCGAGCACATGGAGTCCCAGTCGTTCACGGGGGTCGGCGTCATCAAGGTCTACTTCCAGCCGGGGACGAGCATCGACGCCGCCGTCGCCCAGGTGACCGCCATAAGCCAGACGATCACGCACGTGCTTCCCCCCGGCGGGTCGCCCCCGCTCATCATCCGCTTCAACGCCTCAAACGTGCCGATCCTGCAGCTTGGCCTCGGGAGCAAGACCCTCTCCGAGCAGAGCCTCTTTGACATCGGGCTCAATTTCCTGCGCGTGCAGCTGGCCGTGGTCCAGGGCGCGTCGGTGCCGCTGCCGATGGGCGGCAAGATGCGCGAGATCATGGTCGACCTCGACCTGAAGGCGCTCCAGTCGAAGGGCCTCACCCCGAGCGACGTCAACACCGCGCTCTCCGTCCAGAACCTGACCATCCCCTCCGGCACGGCCAAGATCGGGGACCGGGAGTACGACGTCCTCCTCAACAGCAGCCCGACCGTCGCGGCGGAGCTCGGCGACATCCCGATCAAGGTCGTCAACGGGGCGATGGTCTACATCCGCGACGTGGGCCAGGTGAGGGACGGCTACGCGCCGCAGACGAACATCGTGCGCCAGAACGGCAACAGGGGCGCGCTGACGACGATCCTGAAGAGCGGCTCGGCGTCCACGCTCGACATCATCGACCGGATAAAGGCGGTCCTGCCCCACGTGAGGTCGACCCTCCCGCCCGAGCTCGTGATGACGGCCGAGTTCGACCAGTCGGTCTTCGTGAGGGCGGCGCTCTCCGGCGTCATCAAGGAGGCGGTCATCGCGGCGTTCCTGACGGCCGCCATGATCCTCCTCTTCCTCGGCACCTGGAGGAACACGCTCGTCGTGGCGCTCTCCATCCCGCTCTCCATCTTCACCTCCGTCATCTGCCTCTACGCGCTCGGCCAGACGATAAACGCGATGACGCTCGGCGGGCTCGCGCTGGCGGTCGGCATCCTGGTCGACGACGCGACGGTCGAGATCGAGAACATCGACCGCAACCTGCACATGAAGAAGACGCTCGTGCGGGCGATCCTGGACGGGGCGCAGCAGATCGCGGTCCCGGCCTTCGTCTCGACGCTGTGCATCTGCATCGTCTTCGTCCCCATCTTCTTCCTCCAGGGGACGGCGAAGTTCCTCTTCGGGCCGCTAGCGATGGCGGTCATCTTCGCGATGCTGGCCTCGTACTTCCTGTCGCGCACCGTCGTGCCGACGTTCGTTCACTACCTGCTGCTCGGGAAAAAGGTCCTCCACGACGACGGCAAGGGCCACGCGGACGCGGGCGACGTGTTCTGGAGGGTCCACGTGGCCTTCAACAGGCACTTTGAGCGGTTCCGTTCGGCCTACGTGGCGCTCCTGGGGCGGGCCCTAGCGCGCAAGAAGCTCGTCCTCGCAGCCATGGTGGCCACGGTCGCCGCGAGCGCGGTGGCGGCCGCCTTCCTCGGCCGCGACTTCTTCCCCAGGGTGGACGCGGGCCAGTTCCGCCTCCACGTGCGCGCCCCGGACGGGACCCGGATTGAGGAGACCGAGCGCTACTTCACCCAGGCCGAGGACATCATCCGGCAGGTGATCCCGGCGGACGAGCTCGAGACGATCATCGACAACATCGGCCTGCCGAACGGAAGCACGGGCCTCGCCTTCAGCGACACGGCGACCGTGGGCACCGCCGACGGCGAGATCCTGGTCGCGATGCACCCGGAGCGGCACGGCTCGACGTGGGCGTACGTGCGCGAGATCCGCGCGCGCCTGAACCGCGAGATGCCCAACTGCACCTTCTTCACCCAGCCCTCGGACATCGTGGGGCAGATACTCAACTTCGGGCTGCCCGCCCCGATCGACCTGCAGATCGCGGGCCAGAACGCCGCCGGGAACTACGCGCTCATCCGCGAGCTCGCGGCACGGATCGCGAGGATCCCCGGCGCGGTGGACGTCCACGTGCACCAGGTCGTCAACGCCCCCGCGCTCGCCGTCAACGTCGACCGGACGAGGGCGCAGGAGCTGGGCCTGACCCAGAACAGCGTAGCGAACAACCTCCTCATCTCGCTCAGCGGGACGGCCCAGGTGGCGCCGAGCTACTGGCTCTCCCCCCAGGGCGTCCAGTACCTCGTGGCAGCCCAGGCGCCGCAGCACACCATCGACTCGGTCGAGGCCCTGAAGTCGCTGCCGATCGGCGTCGTCGGCCCGCAGAACACGCCCGAGATCCTGGGCAACGTTGCCTCTATCGAGCGCACCGTCAGCCAGCAGGTCGTCGGCCACTACAACGTGCAGCCCGTCTTCGACGTCTACGCGAACGTCGACGGGACGGACCTGGGCTCCGTCGCCTCGGCCGTGAAGAAGCTCAAGCAGGAGTATGAGAAGCGCCTGCCGCGCGGCAGCACGATCATGCTCAGGGGCCAGGCGCTCAGCATGGACGAATCGTTCTACGGGCTCGGGATCGGGGTCGTCTTCGCAGTCCTCCTCGTCTACCTGCTGATGGTCGTCAACTTCCAGTCCTGGCTCGACCCCTTCATCATCATCATGGCGCTGCCGGGCGCGCTCTGCGGGGTCATCTGGATGCTCTTCCTGACCGGAACGACGCTCAGCGTCCCGTCCCTCATGGGAGCCATCATGAGCGTCGGCGTGGCGACGGCGAACTCGATCCTGCTGATCACGTTCGCCAACGACGTGCGCAAGGAGGGCAAGGACTCGCTCCAGGCGGCCCTCGAGGCCGGGCACACGAGGCTGCGGCCGGTGCTCATGACCGCGCTCGCCATGATCATCGGGATGCTCCCCATGTCCCTCGGGCTCGGCGAGGGCGGCGAGCAGAACGCCCCCCTGGGGCGCGCGGTCATCGGCGGCCTCATCGTTGCCACGGCGGCGACGCTCCTCTTCGTGCCCGTGGTCTACGCCGCCCTGCGCAAGAAGGCCGGCCACACGCCCGATGACGAGATCGACGAGGAGCTTCGCGAATCGACCTGAGGCCCCCGACGTCTATCAACGATTAGCCCGACCCAACTTTCAAAATGAAGACCGCACGCATCCTCCTCATCATCGTGCCGCTGGCCCTTGCGGTCATCTTCTTTGCGGGGGTGTTGCCCCGCCTGAGGGCGGCCGCGCTGCTTGGCGAGCGGGCGGCGGCCGCCGCCCACCCGGTGGTCGGGATCGTGGTCGCCGAGGCGAGCTCGGCGCCGGCCGAGGTCACGTTGCCGGCGGCCATCGAGGCCCTGCAGGACACCCCCATCTACGCCCGGACGACCGGCTACATCGCCAAGTGGTCCGCCGACATCGGCGACCGCGTCAAGGCCGGCCAGGTCCTGGCGGTCATCGACGGGCCCGACCTCGACCAGGAGCTCAACCAGGCGCGGGCCACGCTGGCGCAGGCGAAGGCCAACCTCGAGCTCTCTCGGATAAGCGCGGAGCGCTGGAAGGAGCTCGGCGCGCAGAACGCCGTCGCCCAGCAGGACGTCGACCAGAAGGTCGCCGACTACGCCGCCGGCCAGGCCGGGGTCGTGGCGGCGCAGGCCGCCGTGGACCGGCTCGCCCAGCTCAAGGACTTCCAGCAGGTGACGGCGCCCTACGACGGGGTCGTCTCGGCGAGGAACGCCCAGGTGGGCGCCCTGATCAGCGCCGGGGCGGGGGTCGAGATCTTCCACGTCGCCGAGACGGACGTCCTGCGGGTATTCGTCAACGTGCCGCAGACCTACGTCCGCTCGATCCACAAGGGCCTCGTGGCCGACATCCTCGTCCCGGAGTTCCCCGGGCGCGTCTTCCACGGGGAGGTGGCCCGCTTCGCCGGCTCGCTCGACAGCGCATCGAGGACGCTCCTGACCGAGGTCAGGCTCTCCAACGCCAAGGGCGAGCTCTTCCCGGGCATGTTCGGGCAGGTGCGCTTCGCCTTCCAGGCGGCGCAGCCGGCCATCCTCCTCCCCTCGAACGCCGCGATCATCAACGCCTCCGGGACGCTCGTCGCGACGGTGGACCCCTCAAACAAAATCCGCCTCGTTCACGTGACGCTCGGGCGCGACTTCGGCTCGCAGATCGAGGTCGTGGGCGGGCTGGCCATCGGGGCCCACGTGGTCGCGAAGCCGAGCGACGCCCTCACGGAGGGCCTCGAGGTCTCCCCGCTGGAGCCCGCGGCGGACAAACCGCAGTGAGCGCGGCCCACCCCCGGCTCCCGCGGGGCCTTTGGGCCTGCGCTCTCGCGCTCGCCGCCGGCTGCGCCGTCGGGCCCGACTATAAGCGGCCCGACGCGAAGGCGCCCGAGGCGTATTCCGAGGCGGGGCCGTGGAAGGTCGCCGAGCCCAAGGATTCGCTGCCGAGGGCCGGCTGGTGGACGGTCTTCCACGATCCGGTGCTGGACGACATCGAATCAAGGGCGGTGGCGGCAAGCCCCACCCTGCGCGCGGCGCTCGCCCGCTATGACGAGGCCCTGGCCGCGGCCCGGGCGGTCCGGGGCAGCCTCTACCCCTCCCTTTCCCTGAACCCGAGCGCGGCGCGCGAGGGCTACTCGGCCAACCGCCAGTCGGAATATCCCTCGACGACCTTCAGATACACGACCAACACGTTCGACCTGCCGCTCGACCTCACGTACGAGGTCGATCTCTTCGGGGCCGCCCGGCGCGCGCTGGAGAGCGCCCGGGACGAGGCGCAGGCCCAGGGCGCCACCTACCAGAACGTGCTCCTGACGCTCGAGGCGGGCGTCGCCCAGAACTACTTCGCGCTCCGCTCGCTGGTATCCCAGCGCGAGCTCCTGACCCGCAACATATCGCTCCTCCAGGACGCCCTCGACCTGGTCCACAAGCTGAGGAAAGGCGGCGCCAACAGCGACCTCGACGTCTACCAGGCCGAGACCGAGCTGGAGACGGTCGAGAGCACCGCCGTCGCGACCGACCGGGCCATCGCCGAGCAGCAGCACGCGCTCGCCGTCCTCGTCGGGGAGAACCCCGAGAGCTTCCGGATCGCCGCCGCCCCGCTCGACTCCGCGACGCCGGCAATCCCCACGGGGCTGCCGAGCGAGCTCCTCGAGCGCAGGCCCGACGTGGCCGCGGCGGAGCGCAGCCTCGCCGCCGCAAACGCGCGGATAGGCGTGGCCAAGGCCGCGTTCTTCCCGTCGATCGGGCTCACGGCCTTCGCGGGCGCCAACAGCAACGAGCTCAGCAACCTCCTCACCTCGGCCAGCCGCGAATGGGCCGCCGGGCCGTTCGTCACGATACCCATCTTCAACGGCGGCACGAACCTCGCCACCTACCGCCAGGCCCAGGCCGCCTACGAGGAGGCCCTGGCCGACTACCGCCAGCAGGTCCTCGTCGCCTTCCAGGAGGTCGAGGACGGGCTCTCGGACCTGCGCCTCCTGGCGAACGAGACCGATATCCTGGCGAGCGCGGTGGCCTCGTCGTCGGGCGCGACCCGGCTCTCCATTGTCCGCTACAAGGCCGGCCTCGTGAGCTACATCGAGGTGATCGACAGCCAGCGCACGCAGCTGGCGAGCGAGATCTCTCTCACGCAGGCGCGGGCGGACCGCCTGTCGGCGACGGTCCAGCTGGTCCGGGCCCTCGGCGGCGGCTGGTGAGCCGGCCGCCATGCAAGGCTCAGGGCTTGCGCTCGAGGGCCTCGATGCGGGCCTTGAGGGCCGCGATCTTCGCCTTCTTCTTGCCGCCGTCGCCGGTCTTGATCGCGGCGACGGTGACCGCGCCGGCGCCTGCGCCGAGCAGGACCGGGACGAGGGGGAACAGGAGCGGGATGAATGCCAGCATGGGAGTTATCCTTTTGTTTTTTCTGTCGGGGACGCGGGGTCGAGGATGGTGACGCCTGGCGCTCGGGGCCGGTTACATTTGAAAAGCTGCGGTATTTGTGCCGGGCTTGACCAGCCCGAAGACCCCATGGCCTCCCATCCGCCTGCCTCCGCATTGCCGGGCCTGAAGGCCACCCGCCCCCGCGGCGACGAAACCCGCCGGCACGGGGTCGGCGCCTGACGCCCGGGGCGCTCGACCCGGAGGGAGCAACTGCAAATGGAGTGCGAAACCGTATCACAGGAGCCCAATGCCGTTCCCTGGTGGACCGCGGCGCTCATCCTTTTCCTGGCCCTCGCCTGCTACTGGCCGGCGCTCCACGGGGGATTCGTCTGGGACGACGACGGCCACGTGACGGCGCCCGAGCTCCGGTCGCTCTCCGGCCTCGGGCAGATCTGGTTCAACATCCACGCCACGCAGCAGTACTATCCGCTCCTCCACAGCGCGTTCTGGGCGGAGCACCTGCTCTGGGGCGACGAGACGCTGGGCTACCACGTCGCGAACGTGCTTGAGCACGCGGCCGCCGCGTTCCTGCTGGTCCTCGCCCTGAGGCGCCTGGGTTTGCCCGGGGCGTGCCTCGCGGGGGTCGTCTTCGCCGTCCACCCGGTCTGCGTCGAGTCAGTCGCATGGATCTCGGAGCAGAAGAACACGCTCTCCCTCGTCCTCTACCTCCTTGCGGCGCTGGCGTACCTGCGGTTTGACGGGGAGCGGGGCACGCCCGCGGCGCGCCGTCATTACTATCTCGCGTCGCTCCTCTTCGTCCTGGCGCTCCTCACGAAGACCGTGACCGCAACGCTGCCGGCGGCGCTCCTCGTCGTCTCATGGTGGCGGAGGGGGCGCCTTGAATGGCGCCGCGACGTGAGGCCGCTCGTCCCATGGTTCGCCGCCGGGGCCGCAAGCGGGCTCCTGACGGCATGGGTGGAGCGCACGATCATCGGCGCCGAGGGCACGGCATTCGACCTGTCGATCGTCGAGCGGGTCCTCCTGGCCGGCCGCGTCGTCTGGTTCTATCTCGGCAAACTCCTCTGGCCGGCGCATCTCATGTTTGTCTATCCCAGGTGGGACGTCGGGGCGGACGCGCCCGGCTGGGCCGGCTACCTCCTGGCCGCGGCAGTGGTGACCGGGATCCTTTGGGGCCTGCAACGGCGCTTTCGGGGGCCACTGGCCGCATGGCTCTTCTTTGTCGGCTCGCTCTTCCCCGCCCTGGGCTTCTTCAACGTCTATCCCTTCGTCTTTTCCTATGTCGCCGACCATTTCCAGTACCTGGCGAGCATGGGGATCATGGCGGCCGCATCCACCGGCGCCGTTTCGCTCCTCGATCGCGCGGCCCCCTCGGTGCGCGCCGCCGGCTGGGGCCTGGTCGCGGTCGTGGTTGCGGCCCTCGTGACGCTTTCCAACCTGCAGAGCCGGACCTACGCGGACGAGCCGACGCTCTACCAGGCAACCCTGGAGCGGAACCCGGGCTGCTGGATGGCCCACAACAACCTGGGCCTCTGGTACAGGAACCACGGGGAGCCCGACAAGGCGCTCGGTCACTACAAGGAGGCCCTGCGCCTCAGGAAGGATTACCCCCAGGCGCACAACAACCTCGGCATCCTCTACGAGGACCAGGGGAACCTCGAGGGGGCCGCCGCGGAGTTCCGGGAGGCCATTCGCACGACAAAAAACTACGTCGCCGCCCACAACAACCTGGGCAACGTCCTCGCCAAGATGCCCGGCCACGGCGGCGAATCGATCGATGAGCTGCGGGAGGCCGTGCGCCTTCAGCCGGATTTTGCCTCGGCGCACAACAACCTTGGCGCCGCCCTTTCAAAGGAGCCCGGCCGCAGGGACGAGGCGATGGCCGAGTACAAGGAGGCCCTTCGCCTTCGGCCGGACTATGCCGACGCGCACGCCAACCTCGGGAACGCGTATGCGGACCTGCCCGGCCGCCTGAACGACGCGATCGAGGAGTACGAGTGGGCGCTGCGCCTGAACCCGGACGACGCCGAGGTCCACAGCAACCTGGGGCTGGCGCTCAACTCGGCGGGCCGTCCGGTCGAGGCCATCGCCGAATACGCCGAGGCTCTCCGCCTGAGGCCAGCCTTTGCGGAGATCCGCTTCAACATGGCGCTGGCCCTCCTCAGCATACCGGGCCGCGAGAATGAGGCGGCGCAGCAGCTCGAGGCGTTCCTGCAGGCGAGGCCGGGAAACCAGACGGCCCAGAAGCTGCTCGCCGACATCAGGGCGAGCCAGCGGTAGGAGATCCCCCACCCCGCGACCGGAGTCCCATCCGAGGGCCAGCGATACCCGTGGTTCCGCCGCTGACTCGGGCCGAGCGGCGTCCGCCATTCGCCTGCGGCTGTCTTAGGGCCCAACCCTGCCAAGCCATGTCATTTCGCGATATTGAGGGGATCGATTCCCTTCCCCAGCTCAAAGCTGGAGCCGACCGCGGCGACCACGGCATGCTCGCGATCCAAGCCGAGGTCGCGGCGAAACCGGTAGACGGTCTCCAAGCCCGTGCAGTGAGCGCCAAGAAGATTATCCACTCCGAACGACCGCAGTTTTTCCGCCGTCCAGGTGAGTGTCTCATCGGTTGCGTCAAATAGGTGAATCCCGCCGATGAGCGCGTGGACACGCGCCGGACGAATAAAGGTCCGCGCGTAGTCGATGATGTTGATCACGCCGGCATGGCCGCATCCGGTCAGCACCACCAACCCGTTGTCGGTATCACAGACGAGGGACATGTCCTCGGGAAGATTGTCCTCAACAATGCCAGCCGGCGTGGTCACTCGCGTTCCCTTTGGCCAATTGTGTTCGGGATATTTTCTCGGGACCGGGCCGGTGAGCCAGATGCCAGGATAGAGCTGCACCGGCTCGCGGTGAACGATGAAAGTCCCGCCGGTTTTCTCATAGTCGTCCTTGATGAACCGCATCCGGTTCTCATCAATTGCCGGTGAAAGCGTCGAGCGCGGATAGAAGATGCCTTCGCCCACATGGGTCCGGGCCAAGGCCCCGGGCGCCCTGCCGACAACCGACTGGCGCAGGGTCATAAAGCCGCCGACATGGTCCCAATGGCTATGGCTGAGGACAACCTCGGGAATGGTGGTAAGATCGACCTTGAGGGCCTCGGCGTTGAGCAGGACCACATTGGTGTGCGCCCCCGTGTCATAGAGTATCCGGTGACCGTCGGCCTCAACCAGCGCCGAAAACCCCCATTCTCCGAGTTCCCGACCGTCTGCCAACATCGTGGATAGCACTGTGACCTTGAGGGAATGGACACGGCCCAATTCCGGGATCGGCAATGCGTCGCCTCCGCGAACGGGCGCGCCGGCAGCAATGGCTGCCGACAAAAGCAATGCTAGGCGTAGAGGGTCGATTTTCGATCGCCACATCACACTAGCTTCCAAAAAATTCGATTGGGATCAATAATTCGTCCTCGGTAAGGGTTGAATCTATTGATCATACAACGGCTATTCGTAGATCGGCCGCCGTCCTCCAAAAGGCCATCGAGTCCCGCAACCGGACGGTTCTTCCCGCATGGATCCATGTCCTTGGATCATGTCGATCAAAAAGGACGAGGTTCGTCTGGCTTGGGTCGTGCCGCGAGTTGTAAAGCACGCCATGCGCATTTGCCGGGTGACTCATGAGTGCAGCGCTGTAAGCTCGAGAGACCGAATAGTCGCCCGCAAATATGCGGGAGTCGATTCCAACCTTGAATAGGTGGTCATCGCGCAGATCGATCACTGGCAGCTGCGGGTCAAGCGTTATGCGAGTGACAGCGAAATCAATGGTCTTTTTCCCGGTGAGAAGGAACCCGTCCGCGCGCATTTGGTCGCCGAAGCGCTCCATGATGGCCCCAGGGACCGTCTTTGCGATGCACATTGCGCCAAACGGATTTCCGCAGTCCCAGCGCGAACCTTCGGCGCGGGAGAAATAGAGGGGACCGTCCTTCGCGAGGTGGATTCGCACCCACAGTTGCGAAGGCGGAACAAGGCTAAACACCTTGGTGCCGAAATCTGCGGATGGAAGTGGAAGATCACCCGGTAAGCCAGCGGGATCAGCCATGGTTGGACTGGCTCCGCGCCAGCTCAATCGCCCTTTCGGGATGACCTTCACGGATAAGGTCGAGCGGCCGCTTCCCACCAAGGTAATGGGAGGGGATAAGGAAAAAAATCATCACGGCCCACTGGTCACCCGAATCGATTTTTGCCAGGCAGTCTCTGATCCCAGGCAAAATTCCATCTGCTCCGAATTGCCAGTTGGGAAAACGGTAGCGACCAGCGGGATCTTTCCAGGCCACAATTCTTCCGTTCTCAACCCAGTTGTGAACAGTCTGAATGGCGACGTTAAGACGCTTCGCAGCTTCCGTCCGCCCGATGGCGCCGCCTTCAAGGCTCTTAAGGTCTTCGACAATCTTGCGGCCCTCAGCGAACGGATCCCATTTGGGGTTTTGCGTGTTGAGGTACTCTTGGATCGCGAGCGTTTGTTGAGCCTCCTCGACACGCATTTCTTGGCATGACGGCCATAGCGTTTCGATCTCATCTCTTGGCAACGCGACAAGTTGGTAGTCGCCTATTGCAAGTAGCTCATCGAGCAGAATGGGGGACGCATTTCGCGATTTCAGTTCGGGAATTCCCTCGGGAAGCAGGACCGAGAAGTGCTGATTCGCCTCGTCCGGCTTCAGATATACTTCCACGGTGGTCCCACGAGGGCGGATTACGACCTTGGGATTTAAAGCCGGCTTTACTACAGGCTGTGCGCCCGAAGCGGCGACCGGAATTCTATGTTTGGCCATTGCTTCAAAATCGTCCAAATCGTCCAAATCGTCAAATGTAATCCGCGGCGAGCGCCACGGTGTGGAGGTCCCGGCGCTGGTCGAGGACCGGTCCTATCAGGGCCGCGTTTTGAGCGGCCCCCGATGACGAGGCGTTTCTGCAGGCGCGGTCGGAGTATGGGATCGCCATTCAGCTCTTGGTCCAAATTAGAGCGAGACTGCCGTAGGTGCGCCTCGGCCGGACTTTTTGAGACCCTGCGCCTTTGGAGCAGCAGTTATTTTGGGCCCCTGGGAGGGGATCTTCGCATTAGGGTTCCTTTGGCAGCGTCAGCGTGCCCGCCGGCAGGTAATGGGCCGCAAAGCCCATTTTGTCCGCCCACTCGTCGATCGTCTTCGAGACCGGCGAAGTGCCGCTCGAGCCTCCGTGTCCCGCGTTGGACTCGATCCGGATCAGGATCGGGCCCGAGCCCGGCACCTTGGAGGCCTCGTACTGCATGGTCGCCGCATACTTGAAGGAATGCGCCGGGAAGACCCGGTCGTCGTGGTCCCCCGTCATGATGAGGACGGGGGGATACTTGGCGCCCGCCTTCACGTTGTGGAGCGGGGAATAGGCCTTCAGGTACCTGAATCCCGCCTCATCGTCGCTGTTGCCGTAGTCCGAGGCCCAGGCGGCACCGACGGTGAACTTGTGGTAGCGCAGCATGTCCATGACGCCGACCGTGGGGAGCGCCACGGCGCAGAGGTCCGGCCGCTGGTTCAGGACAGCGCCAATGAGGAGGCCGCCGTTCGAGCGGCCCTCGATGACGAGGCGGTCGCGGCTGGTGTAGCCCTGTGCCACAAGGAAGTCCGCGGCCGCGATGAAGTCGTCGAAGACGTTCTGCTTCCTCTCCTTCGTGCCCGCCATGTGCCAGGCCTCGCCGTATTCGCCGCCGCCGCGCAGGTTGGCCGCGGCGTAGATCCCGCCCATCTCGATCCAGACGGCGGGGGGCACCGCATAGGCCGGGGGGAACGAGATGTTGAAGCCCCCGTAGCCGTAGAGCCATAAGGGCGCCTTGCCGTCCAGCTTCAGGCCCTTGCGGGCCGTGATGAACATCGGGATCGGTGTGCCGTCCCTGGAGGCGTAGAAGACCTGGCGGGTCTCGAACGGGGACGGGTCGAACGGTGTCTGCGGCTGCTGGAAGACGGCAACCGCGCCGGTGTCCAGGTTGCGGCTCATGACCGAGGGCGGCGTGAGGAAGGACGAGAAACCGTAGAAGAGCTCGGGGTCGCCCGCCCTCCCGCTGATGCCAGAGACGGCCCCTATCCCCGGGAGCGCGACGTCGCCAAGCCGGGCCCCGTCGGTGCCGAAGAGCGACAGGCGGCTCTGCACGCTGTGCAGCGTCGCAACCACAAGCTTGCCGCCGACCAGGCCGGCCTCCTCGATGCTGTCGCCCGACTGCGGCACAGGCGTCCTCCACGAGGCGGCGCCGGGCGCCGCGAGGTCTATCGCCACCACCCTGCCGAGCGGCGCGTCGAGGGTCGTCAGGACGTAGAAGACAGCCCCCGTGTTGCCCACGAAGCCGTACCGCGCGTCAAACTTGTCCAGGAGGTGAACCACCGGTCCGTCCAGGCGCGGTGAATCCGGGTCGGCGAGGTCCACATAGTACAAGGCGGTCTGCGTCTTCGAGTCCTGGCTCACGTCGATCACGAGGTACCTCCCGTCGTCGCTCACGTCCGCGCTGAAGAACCAGTCGGGATGGTCCTTCATCTCGAGAACCAGGCAGTCCGCCGCCTGTTCGGTGCCGAGCCTGTGGTAATAGAGCTGCCTGCCGGAGAGCTTGCCGAACAGCTTGTCTCCCTTCGGGACCTCAGGGTAGCGGTCGTAGAAGAATCCGGCGCCGTCGTGGGTCCACGACAGGTTCGAGAATTTAACCCAGCGGACCACGTCCGGCAGGTCCGCGCCCGTCGCCACGTCGCGCACGTGGAACTCGTTCCAGTCCGATCCGGCCACGGCGAGCCCGTAGCCGAGGAGCCTGCCGTCTTCCGTCGGCGAGACTTCCGTGAGGGCGACGGTGCCTTCCGAAGAGAGCGTGTTGGGGTCGATGAGGACGCGCGGCGCGCTTCCCGGGCCGTCCACGACATAGAAGGCCGGCTGGTTCTGCAGCCCGTCGTTCATCCTGTAGAACATGCGCCCTTTCCTCTTTTCCGGCAGGCCGAACTTGGGGAAGTTCCAGAGGGCCTTGAAGCGGCTGCGGATGGGGGCCCTCTCCGGCATCTTCTCCAGGGCGGCGGCCGTGTTGGCCCGCTCGGCTGCAATCCAGGCGGAGGTCTCCGGCGAGTCTATGTCCTCCATCCATCGGTAGGGATCGGCCACCTTCTGCCCGAAGTAGACGTCGACCTGGTCACCCCGCCTGGCGTCGACCGGGCCAGCAGCCAAGCCTGAGCACGCGCAGGCCGACATTAAGATTACATAATTAGTTAACGCGTTGCCCAACTTGGAACGGATCATGGTACAAGGTGTCGGCAAACCTACTTGAAGTCCAAGTTAGAAGTGCTTCCTGGCATCCGCGACCTGCGGTTCGACACTCTGCGGGGCCTGTTCCTTGTCTGCATGACGATCAATCACTTGCCCACCGAGATGAGGGCCTTCACCGACCAGTCCCTTGGCATTTTTTCGGCCGCCGAGGGGTTCGTATTCCTCTCCGGGCTGATCGCGGGATGGGTCTACACCCGCAAGTACAGGGCGCTCGGGGCCCCGGGCCTCATGGCGGCGTCAGCGGCAAGGGCCAAGTCCATCTACCGCTGGCACGTCGGGTCCTTCCTCGCGGCCTTCGTCTGCGTCCGGGCGACCGAGCTCTACCTCGGCTACTGCTCGCCCGCGGTGCCTAGGCTGTTCTTCGAGCACCCGCTCGAGTCTATCGGGCTCGGGGTCTCGCTTCTCTACCAGCCGGGCCTCCTTGACCTCCTGCCCATGTACTGCGCCTTCGTGCTCATGCTGCCGGTCATCGTCCGCGCCCTGGAATCCGGCCACAGGTGGCTCGTCCTCGGCGTCAGCGCGAGCCTTTGGCTCGCGGTCCAGTGGGCGCCCCCGGTCGACGGTGCACCGCTCTACCCCATCAACACGGGGAGCTTCAACCTCCTCGCCTGGCAGTTCCTTTTCGTGGCCGGCGTCGCCATCGGCCAGGCCCGCCTGAGCGGGCTTGAGCAGATGTCGCGCCCGAGGCCGTGGTTGCTCGGCGTTGCCGCCGCCGTGGCCGTCTATGCGTTCGGGGTCCACCACTACCAGTGGCCGGTCGTCTGGCAGGACCGCGCGTTCGGCATCCTGCTGAACAAGCCCGCCCTCGGGCTCCTGCGCCTGGCCGACTTCGGCGCCTTCGCCTACATGGTGGCGGCCTTCGGCGCGCGCTTCCCCTCGGCGCTCACGTGGCGGCCGCTTGCGCTCCTCGGGCGCCATTCGCTCGCGGTCGTCGCCGCCCAGAGCGTCGCCATCATGGCGCTCCTGCCCTTTGCCGGACCCTTTGAGACGCTCTTTTCGAGGACCCTGACCGCTGCCTCCGTCATCGCGCTTCTCTTCGGCGTCGCATGGGCGCGGGAGCGCGTGATCGCCCGGCGCCGCGCCGCCGCCGCGCCATTCGGAACTCGCCAGCCGTCGGGCCCGGGTCTAGTCCGGCCGGATGACGCACGAGCGGCTTGAGAGCCAGGTCCGGTTCATCCTCGAGGTCGACGGGCTGAAGGAAGTCTTCAGGCAGACCCTCTGCACGCGGAGCCGCAGGGCGGAGAACGACGCCGAGCACTCCTGGCACCTCTGCCTCGCCGTGATCGTCCTCGCCGAGCACGCCAACGAGCCGCGCCTGGACGTGCTGCGGGTCCTAAAAATGCTCATCATCCACGACCTCGTGGAGATCGACGCAGGCGACACGTTCGCCTACGACACCGCGCGGATGGCGGACCAGCACGAGCGCGAGGCGCGCGCGGCCGACAGGATCTTCGGGCTCCTGCCCGCGGACCAGTGCGCGGAGTTCCGGGGGCTTTGGGACGAATTCGAGGCGAAGGCGACGCCCGAGGCCAGGTTCGCGGCCGCGATCGACCGCTTCCAGCCCGTCCTCCTGAACTGCAGCACGCAGGGGGCCGCCTGGAAGCGCCACGGCGTCACCGCCGACAGGGTCGTCGCGCGCAACGCTCACATCGCGGAGGGCTCGGCCGGGCTCTGGAGGAAGGCGGCGGCGATGATCCAGAAGGCCGTGGACTCCGGGGACCTCGACCCGGCGGTGTGAGGGCCGCGGCGCCTGGTCACGTGTCCCGGAGCGTGTCGGGATGGAAGGCGCGCCAGCTGTGCCAGAACTCCTGGTGAGGGTTCACGCTCTTCAGGCGCTGATCCGGCGAGGCCAAGTCCCGCCCGGAGAGGTCAAACGACCTGCCGTTCGCCGAGAGGACGTCGCCTTTGACCGTGAAAACCCAACCGGCGTCCGGCCGCTCAAACGCGGCAAAGCTGGTCCGGTCGGCCCCAAGGACGAGGACGACCGGCACCTCCCCGATCCGGTCGTTAAGGACCCGCTCCTTCGCCAGGCGCCTCCAGTCATAGGCCTTGCTGACCCCTCCGACCCGGATGCCGACGACCCAGGACTTGTCCTGCCACGGGGAGCGGTCGGTCCGCGTGAGATCGCCCGTGCTGATGCCCCGCTCAAACCTGCCGTAGGTGTCGTAGCTCTTCCTGGACGGCTCGTCCGGCTGCATCACGAGCGAGCCGGGGTGGAGCCTGAACCATTCGCCGAGGGTCACCTGGCTGGCTTCGATCTCCGGGAGCGCCTGCCCCTTGAGCGGGCCTGCGACCGCCTCGCCGGTCGCCTGCCTCCACCAGCTGCGGGTGGACGCGTCCTCGAACATCGCGTTGAAGTGGTCCATCCCCACCAGGCGGAACGTCTCCAGGTGCCCGCCGACCACGGGCTTGAAGACGCTCCCGGTCCGGCACACGCTGCAGTAGGTCACGATGACGCTCATCCCGCCGACGGTGTCCCGCACCTGGTGGTGGTAGACGAGGAACCGGACCGGATAGGCCCGCGCCTCACCGCCGAGCTCGATGCCGATGACGACGGCGCCCTCGCCGACCGCGTTCCCGCTTTGCGGGCTCATCGTCAGCCTCGACGGCTGGAGGAAGAGCCTGTCGGCGGTCATCTGGAAGTTGAAGAGCCATGCGACCGCCAGCGCCGATGCCGCGGCCAGGCCGGGCGGCCATTTGCGGCCGCCCGCGAACGCCGCGCGGCTCCCGGCAATGGCCGCAAGGAGGAAGCAGGTCCGGAATGCCCAGCGGTGGGCGTGCAGGAAGTAGGCAAACCCCAGGCTGTCGATCCCCTGGCTGCCCGGCATGGGCATGATGAAGTACACCTTCAAGACCTCGAACAGGGCGAGGCCGAGGAGGCCCAGATAGTAGATCGTCTTCATCGGATCCGGCCCGATTCGGTCACGGGACGGGGGCTTTCGCGAGTTCCTGGTTCGCGCTCGTATAGCCCACCCGCGCGACATGGGCGCCCCGGCTCCGGTAGAGCTCGGCGTCGCGGTGGGTCCACGTGTCCAGCCCGTCCACGTAGCGGTTGTACATGCAGAAGGCGGCCGCGATCAGGACCGTGTCGTGAATCTCCAGGTCCGTCGCCCCCTTCGAACGGGCCCTCTTCACCGCGCCGGCCGTGACGCTCTTGCCCCCCTTCTGCACAAGCGCGGCAATCGCCAGGAGCGCCTTCAGCTTCTCCGAGATGGGCGCCAGCTTGTAGTCGCGCTTCACGCTCTGGACCAGGTCCGCGTTTGCGCCGAGGTGCGCCGCCGCGACCGCCCCGTGAGTCGTCTGGCAGTAATAGCAGTCGTTCAGCGAGGACACGTAGGCGGCGATCAGCTCCCGCTCTCCCGGGGAGATCCCCTCCCTGGTGCGCAGGAGCACGTCGACCAGGGCATTCAGGGGGCCGACGACTTCCGGGCGAAAGGCCATCAGGCCCCGGATCCCCGGCAGATTCTCAGGTACGCGAATATGGGGCATGGCTGTCTCCTTGGCTGCGCCGCGGCGCCTGGGCCAGCGCTCCGCGCCGTGAAACGCGCCGATGGTGGAGGGGGGCGCCCCCCTTGAAAACACTTTGGGGCCAACGGCTGAAAGATCGGGGCGAGCCACTCGGGGGCGCTCCCCGGGCGCCTCGGAAGCTCCCGCCGATTCAGCTCAGGTCCCGGATCGAGCTGAACTCGGGGTCGAAGAGCCTCCTGTAGGTCCGCACGATCATCCCGTCGGTGAGGCCGGCGAGCCAGTCGCAGATCTGGCGGGCCTTGGCCCTCTTGCCCTTCGCGCCGTCCACGAGCGCCCCGATCGCAGGCGGCAGGATGCGCACGACGCGCGGTCCCGGCTCCACGTAGTTTCGCCAGCAGGAGTCCCACAGATCGAAGAGGACCTTGCGCGCCTTGTGCTCCATCTGCTGGAGCTGTGGGCTCTCGAAAATGATGTCGTTTGCCAGGGCCTTGTAGAACAGCGACTGACGCATCGCCTCGGGCGCGACGACGAGCTCGTAGCGGTACCGGTTCGTCCTCCGCGCCATGAAGTTCTCCCTCTCCCTGAGCCGGCACGCCGTGATGAAGGCGCCTATCCTCGCCGAGAAGATCCCCTCGAGGCGCTCGGTGCGGACCGCGTCCAGGAGCTCGTCGAGGAGGCGCAGGTCGAGGGCGTCGGCGACCTTCTCGTCCGCCCACGCCTGGATGCGGTCGACCGTGAGGAAGCCGGTCTTCACGCCGTCCACGATGTCGTTGAGCGAGTACGCCGCGTCGTCGGCCCAGTCCATGATCTGGCACTCGACGCTCTTGAAGCTGTTGAGCTTCTCCCCCTTCGGTAGGCTCCTCGGCACCGCCTTTCCGCCGAACACGAAGCCGAGCACGTCCCTCTGCGTGTCATAGAGGAAGTGGTTGCTCGGCGTCGACTTGAATTCGCCGAAGAGGGTCTTGTACTTGAGGACGCCGTCGAGGAGGGCGCGGGTCGGCTGCATCCCCCTCACGCCCGAGCGGTCCTGGTACATGGTCTGGGTCAGCAGGTGCAGCGTCTGCGCGTTCCCCTCGAACCCGCCCCAGCGCCGCATGAGCTCCTGGAGCGTGCGCTCCCCGGAATGCCCGAAGGGGGGGTGCCCGAGGTCGTGCGCGAGGCACACGGCCTCGACCAGGTCGGAGTCGATGAAGAAGTCGTCCTTGAGCGGACCCTTCGCGGTCTTGAGGAACTGGGAGATGGACCGGCCGATCTGTGCCACCTCCATCGAGTGCGTGAGCCTCGTCCTGTAGAAGTCGTACCCCCCCGAGAGGAAGACCTGCGTCTTCGACTGGAGCTTCCTGAAGGCGTGCGCATGGATGATCCGGTCGCGGTCGATCTGGAACGCGTTGCGGTAGTCGGTCTTCCTGGCCCCGCCGAGCGTTTCCCAGTCGAAGGCTCCGTAGAATTTGTTGTCCATGCCAGCCCGGCACCTAGAGCAAAGGGGAGCGCCGGACGCAATCCCCGACAGTGCGTCTTAAAAGGCGGTTCGCTGTTGTTTCGGGGGCGATCCGGGGCAACCTTCGGGGGACAAGATGAGAGCAAAGACCATGCGGGCGATTTCAAAGGTGAGGCCGGGGGTGGGCCTCGAGCTTACCGAGGTCCCCGTGCCCGAGCCCGGGGCGACCGACGTGCTCATCCGGGTCAGGAAGACCTCCATCTGCGGCACCGACGTCCACATCTACAACTGGGACGACTGGGCGCAGAAGACGATAAAGACCCCGATGGTGATCGGCCACGAGTTCGTGGGGGTAATCGAGGAGGTCGGCGGCGCCGTGCAGAGGTTCCAGAAGGGCGACCTCGTGGACGGCGAGGGCCACATCGTCTGCGGCGTGTGCCGCAACTGCCTCGCGGGCCGCAGGCACCTCTGCAAGGACACCAAGGGGGTCGGCGTCAACAGGAACGGGGCGTTCGCGGAGTTCCTCTGCATCCCGGCGTCCAACGCCGTCCCGGTGGACCCCGCCATACCGCTCGACGTCCTCTCCTGCTTCGACCCGCTCGGCAACGCCACGCACACGGCGCTCCAGTTCGACCTGATCGGCGAGGACGTCCTCATAACGGGCGCGGGCCCGATCGGCTGCATGGCGGCGGCGATCGCGAAGCACTGCGGCGCGAGGAAGATCGTCGTCACGGACACGAACCCCGACCGCCTCGTGCTCGCCTCGAGGATGGGCGCCACGCGGACGGTCGACGTGTCCCGCGAGCAGCTTCCGGCGGTCCAGGCTGAGCTCGGGATGAAGGAGGGCTTCGACGTCGGACTCGAGATGTCCGGGAACCCGAGGGCGCTGAACGACATGATCGACAACATGGCCCACGGCGGTCGCATCGCCCTCCTCGGGATCATGCCGACAGCGGCCGCGGTCGACTGGAACAAGGTCGTCTTCAACATGCTCACGATCCGCGGGATCTACGGCCGCGAGATGTACGACACCTGGTACAAGATGACCGCGATGATCCAGAGCGGGCTGGACATCTCGCCGGTGATCACGCACCGGATGGCGTTCACCGACTTCCAGCGCGGCTTCGACCTCATGCGCTCGGGCAAGAGCGGCAAGATCATCCTGAACTGGGACTGACCGCCCCTTGCGCTTATGTCCCCTGCCTACAAGGAGCACCTCCAGAAGATCCTCTCCGAGATCGGCTCCGCGGGCCTGACCAAGCGCGAGCGGGTCATCGCGACGCCGCAGGGGGCCCACATCGCCGTCGCCGGGGGCGCGCGCGTGCTCAACTTCTGCGCCAACAACTACCTCGGGCTGGCCGACCACCCCGAGGTCGTCGCGGCGGCCCGCGCGGCGCTCGACCGCTGGGGCTACGGCCTGGCCTCCGTGCGCTTCATCTGCGGGACGCAGGAGATCCACAAGGACCTCGAGCGGCGCCTGAGCGCCTTCCTCCACGCGGACGACACCCTGCTCTACTCCTCGTGCTTCGACGCGAACGGGGGCGTCTTCGAGACGCTGCTCGGCGAGGAGGACGCCGTCATCAGCGACGAATTGAACCACGCCTCGATCATCGACGGGATCCGCCTGTGCAAGGCGAAGCGCTACCGCTACCGCAATTGCGACATGGCCGACCTCGAGGCGCAGCTAGCCGAGGCCGCCAGGGCCGGGGCGCGCTTCAAGCTCGTCGTCACGGACGGCGTGTTCTCGATGGACGGGTTCGTCGCCCCGCTGCGCGAGATCTGCGAGATCGCCGAGCGGCACGGCGCGCTGGTCATGGTGGACGACAGCCACGGCGTGGGCTTCATGGGGCCCAACGGGCGCGGGACGCCGGAGCATTTCGGGGTCATGGACAGGATCGACATCGTGACGGGCACGCTCGGCAAGGCGCTCGGCGGCGGCTCCGGCGGCTACGCGAGCGGGCGCCGCGAGATCGTCGAGCTCCTGCGCCAGCGCTCCCGCCCCTACCTCTTCTCCAACTCGCTTCCCCCGGCGATCGCGGCGGCCTCGATCGCGGCGATCGACCTCGTGACGCGCTCGCCGGAGCTCAGGGAGAGGCTGCACGCGAACACGCGCTTCTTCCGCGAGGGCCTCGCCGCCACCGGACTCTCGATCAGGCCCGGCACCCACCCGATCGTGCCGGTCATGCTCGGCGACGCGGCGCTCGCGCAGAGATTCGCGGCGCGGATGCTCGAGAAGGGGATCTATGTCATAGGGTTCTTCCATCCCGTCGTCCCGAAGGGCGCGGCGCGCATACGCACCCAGGTCAGCGCGGCCCACTCCCGGGAGGACCTCGAGACCGCGATCTCGGCCTTCGCCGAGACGCGGAAAGAGCTCGCGGGCTAGCCCGCGAGTCGGCACCCCTTTCCTGATCCGCATGCCAAAGATAACCGACGCAGCCCTGCGGCGACTGGAGAAGACGGCGCGAGCGATGGCGGCGCGCGCCTACGCGCCGTATTCCCGCTTTCCCGTCGGCGCCGCCGTTCTCGCCGGGTCGGGCCGGATCTACGCTGGCTGCAACGTCGAAAACGCCTCCTATGGGCTCTGCAACTGCGCGGAGCGCACCGCGGTGTTCTCCGCGGTCGCGGCCGGCGAGAAGTCCGTCAGGGCCGTCGCCGTGTACACTCCCACGCCGCTGCCGACGGCGCCCTGCGGCGCCTGCAGGCAGGTGATCCATGAGTTCGGGCCCGAGGCCCTCGTCATCAGCGTCTGCGACGCGAAGAACCGGATCGCGACGAAGCTGTCCGCGCTGCTACCCGCGGCGTTCGGGCCGGGCGACCTCGCCTAGCCCGCCGCGAAGAACCCGCGGACGTTGGCCTCCACCTCGAACGAGGGAAATTCCCTCTCCGTCTTGTCGCCGAGGTCGCGCATCTTGACGACGCCCCGGGCGAGCTCGTCGCTGCCGTAGATGAGGGCGATCCTCGCCCCGGAGTCCACGGCCGCCTTGAGCTGCTTTCCAAACGCGAGGTCGCGCAGCGGGTATTCGACGCGGTAGCCCCCCGAGCGCAGCCTGTGTATGTCCGCGAAGGCGGCCCTTCGCTCCGCCTCGCCGCCGATGGCGCAGTAGATGTCGGGCGCGCTCGAGACGGACGGCGAGAGGCCGCGTTCCTGGAGAAGCAGCGAAAAGGTCATGTCGCCGACGGCGAATCCGACCGCCGGGAGCTCCGAGCCGCCCAGCCTGCCGACAAGGTCGTCGTAGCGCCCGCCCCCGGCGATCGCGCGCAGCTCGCCCTTCCGGTCGAAGGCCTCGAACACGAACCCCGTGTAGTAGGCCAGCCCCCGGACGACGCCGAGGTCGACCTGGACATAGTCGCCGAGCCCCATCGCCTCGAGGCCGCCCAGGAGCTTGCGCCAGTCGGCGAGCCTCGCGCTCAGGGCGCCCGCGGCGGAACCCAGCCTAGCCTCGAGCTCGCCAAAGGAGCGGATCGCGAGGAAGGCGAGGATGCGCTCCTTCAAGTCGCCCGCGATCGGCCCGAAGGACTCCTCGTAGCCCGCGAACGCGTCGTGGCCGCTCCGCTCAAACTTGTCGACCGCTCCGAGGATCGCGCGAATACGCGGCTCGTCGAGGCCCAGCGAGCCCAGGTAGTGGAACCACAGGTTCCTGTCGCTCAGCCGGACGCAGAAGTCCTTCTCGGTGAGCCCGAATGCGCGCATGCTCTGGACAAGGAGCGCGATCAGCTCGATCTCAGCCTCGGGGCCGGCCTCCCCGAATATGTCCGCATTGAGCTGGGAAAAGCACCTTCCCCTTCCCTTCTGCATACGCTCGTACCTGTAGAATTCGCCGATGCTGAACCACTTGATGGGCCGCTTGAGCGAGCCGGCCCTCTCGCCGACCAGCCTGCAGACGCTCGGCGTCATCTCGGGCCGAAGCGCGACATCCCGCTTCCCCTTGTCAGTGAAGCTGAAGAGCTGGCCCTCTATCTCGTCCCCGGACTTAGCCCTGTACAACTCGAGGGGCTCGAGGACCGGCGTGTCGTACTCCGCGAAGCCGAACGCGGACGCAGTCTGCCGCCAGAGGCGAAAGATGTGGGTTCTTTTTGCGAGGTCCTCGGGATAGAAATCCCGAAACCCGGGTAGGGTCTGGAACGTGGCCATCGGCGATGGACACGTTGCAAGGCGCCCGGCGCAGGGCGAACCAAAACTGCGCCGGAACCCCTCGGCCTCAGAGCAGGGTGGTCAGGTCGAGCTTCTTAAGCTGTTGCTTGAGAATCTTGCCCGCCTTGAACTTGACGACGGCGCGCTGCGGAATGATGACTTCCGCCTCGGGCTTGTTGGGGTTTCTGCCGACCCGCTGCTTGCGCACCTGGACTTCCAGAACGCCAAAGTTTCGCAACTCAACGTTGCGGCCCTCCGACAGTGCTTTCTGTACGATGTCGAGGGTCTGTTGGACCGTGTCGACGATCTGTTTCTGCGGGAATCCAGCCTTTCGGTAGATCTCCAACACGATCTCGCGTTTGGTGAGGTTCGTGGACATGAATTGTTCCTTTGGCTATGTTCTTTACTGAAGCGTGTTAAATTACTCGTCTGAGATGAATTGCGTCAATACTTATCACTGTTAAAACGTGCCTGACCCCGACGCGGTAAAATCGATGTTTGGGCGCATAGCCTACCGCTATGACCTCGCAAACCGCGTTTTGAGCGGTGGAATCGACACCTACTGGCGTCACCGCCTGGTCTGCAAGGTGAGGGAATTCCGCCCCAGGGACGTGCTCGACTTAGCCACGGGTAGCGGTGACGTCGCCTTCGCCCTCGCGCGGGGCCTGGGGCCCGGTTTTCGGATCGTCGGCATGGATTTCTGCGCCCCCATGATCGGGGAGGCCGAGGTGAAAAAATCGGCTCGCCCGGGCACCTACCCGGGAGTCGAGTTCATGCAGGGCGACGGGATGGCCATCCCCCTGCCGGACGCCAGCTTCGACGCTGTCACGATCGCCTTCGGCATCAGGAACATGGCTGACCGCGCGCGCTGCCTCGCGGAGATCCGCCGCGTCCTCAGGCCCGGGGGCCGCCTCCTTGTCCTCGAGTTCTCGAAGCCTTGGCGCTGGCTGCGGCCGCTCTACGGCCTCTACCTGCGCCGCGTCGTGCCGCTCGTGGCTGGCGCCCTGACCGGCGACCGCGGCGCATACGAGTACCTGGGCGGCTCGATCGAGGGATTCCCCGACCGGGAAGCGCTCTCGGAGGAGATCCGCCGGGCCGGCTTTGCCGACGTCTCAGCCCGCCGCATGTCGACGGGGATCGTCGCCCTCCACGAGGCGCGAAAAGCGTCCGTCAGTTGAAGGATTTGCCGCAGCCGCAGGTCGTGTGGGCGTTGGGATTCTTTATCTCGAAGCCCTTGCCGTGGAGGCCGTCGTCAAAGTCGACCGTGGTGCCGTCGAGGTGCTCGAGGCTCTTGGGATCGACGACGATGGCGACCCCCTCGCTCTCGAACGAGGCGTCGCCCTCCTTGGGTTCGTCGAAAGACATCCCGTACTGCATGCCGGAGCATCCGCCGTTCTCGATGAAGAGGCGCAGGCGGGCCGAGGACGCATCCGCGCCCTCGCGCATCGTGCGCACCTGGGTTGCGGCCCGTGGCGTCAGTTGGATCATTTCCTCACGTTAGGGCCCGCTTTTCCTGTGTCAAATGGGGCCTCCCCTGGGCCTGTTTGCGCGGGCGCAGCAGAAATCGGGCCGAATACACGGAAAGTTCACTTGCAAGCGGCTAGACCCGCCGTTTCGATTTCCGAGCGGTGGCCTCAATCAGTCAAATTCTCAACGAGATCAACTATGAGATGGTGCGCCAGCTTGCCGAGGGCGGCATGGGCGTCGTGTACGAGGCCCACCAGCTGGGCGCCGGGCAGTTCAGGAAGACGGTCGCCGTCAAACTGATCCGGGAGGAGTACTCCGCGATCCCCGAGTTTCAGAAGAATTTCATCGGGGAGGCCCGGCTCGTCGCCGACCTGATCCACACGAACATCGTCCAGACCTACCACCTGGGCCAGATCGGCGGCCAGTACTTCATGGTCATGGAGTACGTGGGCGGCCAGAACATCGAGCAGTTCCTGGAGAAGCACCGCCAGGTCAACAGGCAGGTGCCGGTCGACCTCGCGGCGTTCATCGTCTCCCGGGTAGCCCGCGGGCTCACCTATGCCCACCAGAAGAGGGACCGCGACGGACACCACCTCAACATCGTCCACCGCGACATCGGGCCGAAGAACGTGCTGATCGGCTACGAGGGCGACGTGAAGCTCACCGACTTCGGCATAGCGAAGGCCCTGAACCTGATGTACAACGAGGAGGGCAAGGTGATCGCCGGCAAGGACGAGTACCTTTCGCCGGAGCAGGCGAGCTACGCGGTGACGGACGCCCGGGCGGACCTGTTCCCGCTAGGGATCGTGCTGACCGAGATCCTCCTGGGAAAGAACATCTTCCGGAGCGTCGACCGCTCGCAGTCCCGCCGGAACATCCTCACGATGCCGATCCCGAAGTTCTCGACACTTCGGCCCGACATCGACGAGCGCCTGGAGGCGATCATCCAGAAGGCGCTCAGGCGAGACCGCGACCAGCGCTACCAGTCGGCGGCCGAGATGCTGAACGACCTCGAGCTCTACCTCTACAGCGACGGATACGGCCCCACGAACGAAAAGCTCGGCACCTACATCAGGGACCTTTTCAACGTCCGCGAGCCCCAGCCCACCGTCCCGCTCTCAAAGCTGCCCCGCCCGCCGGACCCATGAGGCAAACGTCGCCTCAATCCGGATGAGCGCGGGTGGATTCAGCCAGGACCTTCGCCAGCGCCAGTCGCAGTCGCTGGTGCTCGCGCCCCAGCTGCGCCAGTCGCTCAAGATCCTGCAGGTGGCGGCGCTCGACCTGCGCTCGGTCATCCAGGAGGAGCTCCAGTCGAACCCGACGCTCGAGGAGCTTCCGATGGACGCGATGAGCGTGGAGAAGCCCGCGCCCGAGAACGGCGAGTCGGACGCGAACGGGGACGACACCGCGGCGAGCGCCGAGGGAACGCCGGAGCAGGCCCCCGAGGGCAAGCGCGAGGAGATGGATTTCTCGAAGGAGTTCGAGATCCTGGGCAAGATCGACGACGACTGGCGCGACTACATGGCGAGCGCCGGGGGCTCCCAGCCCTACACGTCGGAGGACGCCGAGCGCCGCCAGCACTTCTTCGACTCGGTCGCCACCGAGACCTCACTCCAGGAGCACCTGATGAGGCAGGCGGAGATGACAGACCTCTCTCCCAAGGCGGTGGAGGCGATGAACCACCTGGTCGGGAGCCTGGACGACCGCGGCTTCCTGACCGTCAAGGCCGCCGACGCGGCGCTGCAGACGGGGCTGCCCCTGGACGCCGTCCAGGAGGCCGTCGCCGCGCTCAAGACCTTTGATCCCCCGGGGATCGGCGCGGAGAGCCTCGCCGAGTGCCTGCTGGCGCAGCTGGCGGCGAAGGGCCGCCAGGACTCGCTCGCCGCGAGGATCATCCGCGACCACTTCGAGCTCCTGACGAGGCGCAGGATCCCTGAGCTCTCGCGCAAGCTCGGGGCGGCCTCCGACGACATCCAGGTCGCCATCGAGGAGATCGGCAAACTCGATCCGGCGCCGGGCCGGCAGTTCGCCGAGGACCAGAACCGGGTGGTGGTGCCCGACGTCGTCGTCGAGCACGACGGCAACGAGTGGAAGATCCACCTGAACAACGACTACATCCCGAGGCTCAGGATCTCGAGCACCTACCGCGACCTGATCGCCAAGGGCTCCCTGTCGAAGGGCGAGCGCGACTACCTGAAGGACCGGATGCGCTCCGGCAAGTTCCTGATCGACTCGATCGAGCAGCGCCAGCGCACGATCGAGCGGATCACGCGCGAGATACTGAAGGCCCAGATGCCGTTCTTCGAGCACGGCGTCTCGCAGCTGAGGCCCCTCACCATGACCCAGATCGCGGACGTCGTGGGCGTGCACGAGACGACGGTGAGCCGCGCGATAGCGAACAAGTACGTCCGCACGCCTCACGGCGTCTTCGAGTTCAAGTACTTCTTCACGCCCGGATACCAGAACGACAGCGGGGCGTCCGTCTCCAACACGAGCGTGAAGGAGATGATCGCGGACCTTGTCGCCGCGGAGGACAAGGCCGGGCCCTTCAGCGACCAGGAGCTCGTGACCAAGCTCCAGGAAAAGGGAATCAACATAGCCCGCCGCACGGTCGCGAAATACCGCGAGGAGCTGGGGATTCTCCCGAGCAACCTGCGCCGGGACTACAAATAGGCGCCCGGGTCCACCCGGAGGGCGCTGCCCGAGAAGCGCGCCGCGTCGGCGGCGTCCATCCACGCGGCGAAGCCTATCATGGCGGCGTTGTCGCCGGTGTGGCGCGGCTCCGCGGCGAGGAAGCGGACGCCGGCGCCCCTCGCCGCAGACTCGGCGGCGGAGCGCAGCGCGACGTTGTTGGCTACGCCGCCGGAAAGCCCGGTGCTCCTATAGCCGCCGAGGGCGAGCGCCTCGGCAATCCGGGACGAGAGGGCGTCGACGACGGCGGCCTGGTAGCTCGCGCAGAGGTCGGCAAGCGATGCCCGGACCTCGTCCACCGGCATCGCCTGCACCCGGTAGCGCAGGCTCGTCTTCAACCCGGAGAAGCTGAAGTCGAGGTCCCCCTTTTTCCCGATCCCGCGCGGGAAGTCGAACGCGCCGGCCCGGCCCCCCCTTGCCAGCCTCTCGATCTCCGGGCCGCCCGGGTAGCCGATGCCAAGGAGCTTCGCCCCCTTGTCCAGGGCCTCCCCCGCGGCATCGTCGCGCGTGGCGGAGATCCTGCGGATCTCGCGGCCCTCCGATATCGAGAAGAGGATCGTGTTTCCCCCTGAGGCGATGAGCCCGAGGTGCGGCAGGAGGGCGCCCAGCGCCTGGTCGAAGTCTCCCGGCGCCCGCGCGTGGACGGGCATGAAGGGCGACCACGCGTGGGCCCTCAGGTGGTTGACGCCCACGACCGGCAGCCGCAGCGCGAGGCCCACGGCCTTGGCGGCCGCCGCCCCCACGGCGAGGCAGGCGGCGAGGCCCGGGCCACGCGTGACCGCGACCTCGGTCAGCGCAGCCCACGCCGGATTGCCGCGCGCGCGCTCGAGGAGCGGGCCGAAGTGCCTCAGGTGCTCGCGGGTCGCGATGTCGGGGACGACGCCGCCGTGCTCGGAGTGGAGCGCGGTCTGGCTGTGGACCCACTCGCAGACCGTGCCCGCGCCCGGGTCAAAGACGGCGACGGCCGACTCGTCGCACGAGCTCTCGAAGGCGAGGATCACCTCTTGAAGAGCCTCGCCGCCCTGAGCACGTCGACCGCCGTGTCGAGCTGCCGGTCCTCGATCGGCGCGAACTCGAAGCGCTCCATGAAGTCGGTGGGATCGGTGATCTCCGGCCTCGAGGTCTGCAGCTCGAGCTTGCGGTCCTCGTCCGGAGTCATGACGACCTCGACCTCGGGCGAGACGCCCGCCGCGTTTATCTTCACGCCGCTGGGCGTGAAGTAGTGGGCGGTGGTGAGCCGCAGCCCCTCCCCGTTCTTCAGCTTGAATATCGTCTGGACGGAGCCCTTCCCGTACGAGCGCTCGCCCACGATGACCGCGAGGCCGGCGTCCTTGAGGGCCCCGGCGACGATCTCCGCCGCGCTCGCCGTCTCGTCGTTGATCAGGACCGCGATGGGGATCCGTATCGGATCCCCCTCGGTCTCGGAGAGGTAGTCCTCGCGCTCGGAGGCCTTGCGCCCCTGGGTGTAGACGATCAGGTCGCCCTTCTTGAAGAAGGGCTCCGCGACCTCGACCGCGGCGTCGAGGAGGCCGCCGGGGTTGTTGCGCAGGTCGATGACGAGGCTGTCGATGCCCCGCTTGAGGAGCTGGTTGAGCGCGTCGTCAAACTGCTCCCCCGTGTGGTCCGAGAACTCCCGGACCTGGATGTAGCCGATCGAGTTGTCGATCACGCGCGCGCCGCGCACGCTCACGACCTTTATGACCTCGCGCACGATGTCCAGGCTCAGGCGCCTGCCGTCGCTCGGGCGCAGGAGCCCCACCCTCACGTGCGTGCGGGGCTTGCCGCGGAGCTGGTCCACGATCCTGTCCATGGGGACGCTGTGGTCGACCGGCTTGCCGTCGATGCTGATGATCTGGTCGCCGAGGAGGATGCCGGCCCTGTCGCCGGGCGAGCCCGGGATAGGCGAGACGACCGAGTAGGCGCCCTTCTGGATCTCGACCTCGATGCCGATCCCGCCGTACTCCCCGTCCAGGTCCTCCTCCAGCTCCTGGTTGTCCTTCGATTCGAGGTATTCGGAGTGGGGATCGAGCGAGTCCACCATCCCGTGGATGGAAAGGCGCGTCAGCGATTCGTAGCCGGAATGCCCCGGGTCCACGTAGTTCTCGTTCACGGTCTTGAGGACGTCCCGGATGTAGGACGACGAGCGGTCCAGGTCGCGGTTGGGAAGGAGCGACCACGAGCCGGCGAGCCTGATCGAGGCCATGCATGCCGCAAATCCCGCGAGCGCGGCCCCGGTCAGGATCAGAATCCGTTTGAACATGGCTGGAAGTGTGTCCATCGGCTTCCCTTTGTAAATGAAGCCTTCGATTGAGCCGCCGGCGCGGCCGGCCATGCTGGAGGCCCTTCGCCTGCGGGCCCGGGGGCGCGCCGCCCTGACCTTCGCCGAGTTCATGGACGTGGCGCTCTACGACCCCGCAGAGGGCTACTACAGGAGGGGCTCCCCGAGGATCGGCTACGGCCCCGGCACCGACTTCCTGACCGCGACCGCATCCGCGCCGCTCTTCGGGAGGCTGGTCGTTGCCGCGTGCACCCGCCTTCTCGGGTCCGCCTCGCCCTCGCAATATGAATTCGTTGAGATAGGCGCCGAGCCGGGCGCCGGGATCCTGCGCGGGCTTCCCCACCCCTTCCGCACCGTGCGCACGCTGGGGATCGGGGACGCCCTGAGGCTGGAGGGTCCCTCTGTCGTCTTCTCCAACGAGCTCTTCGACGCGCAGCCCTTCCGCAGGTTCCGCTTTCGCGCGGGCGCCTGGCGCGAGCTCGGTGTCGCAGTCGGATCCGCGGGCCTCTCGGAGGCCGAGATGGATCCCGATTGCGAGCTTCCGGTGGAGCTGCCCGCCGCGGCGCCGGAAGGCTATGTGATCGACGCGCCGCTCGCGTCGGCGGCCCTGGCCGGCTCGATCGCGCAGGCGCCGTGGACCGGCCTCTTCCTCGCCTTCGACTACGGCAAGTCCTGGGAGGAATTGGCCCAAGGCACGCCGGGAGGCACGGCGCGCGCCTACCGCCGCCACGCCCAGGGAAACGACCTGCTCGCCTGCCCGGGCGAGCAGGACCTCACCTGCCACGTCTGCTGGGACTGGCTCAGGGAGGCGCTCGTTAGCTGCGGGTTCGGGGAGCCCCATGTCGAGTCGCAGGAGGCGTTCTTCACGAAGTACGCAGGGGCATATATCGAGGCGCTCGCGTCCTCCGAGGCCGGCCGGCTGAGCCGCGAAAAGCTCTCGCTTCTCCAGATCCTGCACCCGGCGAACATGGGCCAGAGGTTCCAGGCCCTCTGGGCCTTGCGGCTCCAGCCGCGCCCCTAGAGAATCCCCTTGCCTATGGTTTGGGGCGCCCGCTAACGTCTTCCTTTTAAATCATCACACCATGGGCAAAGTTTGCGTAATCACAGGTCGTCGTCCCGTCAAAGGGAGCATCATCAACCGCAAGGGCCAGACCAAGAAGAGCGGCGGCATCGGCACGCACGTGACCAGCATCACGAAGCGCAAGTTCCGGCCCAACCTCCAGCGGGTCAGGATCCGCATGGCGAACGGCGGCACCAAGCGCGTCTGGGTTTCCGTCAAGGCCCTCAAGGCCGGTCTGATTCAGAAGGCTTGAGATTAGGGCGCATCAGCTTGGTAGGCAGCGTGTTGTAAGCACTTTAGGGTACCGGGGTGACAGGCAACCGGAGCGCCGGGCCCTTTTGGATTCCAGAGCGCGATCCCGTCAATCGATCGGGAGCAATGATCGAAACCCAGCTTCTACAAAGTGGCGGTCGGTCGTCAACGCCTCGGTCAAGTTCAGTTCGCGCATTACGACGAAACTTGAGCAGTCAGTGAAAGAGTAGCCGTGATCAGAATGTTTCCGGAAAAACGCCTTTGTGGCGTTGAAGCGGTCCGCGCCAATCCATTCGATGCGGAGTCCCGCCGACTGTTCGATTAAATCGACCACGCGTAGGGCGACGGAGGTTCCGCCACGCGCGTTCGCCAAGTTGATGGTCTCTGCAATGACATAATCCGTGAGGACAATCCGCTTTCCCGTCTTCAAAAGCCGCGTGACTGCCTCACGCGCCGTAGGGTGATTGGCGTCGTTCTTGTCCACAAACGCGTAAAGTGAGGACGTGTCCGCAAATGCCTCACGCGCGGCCATATAGCAAGCGGTCGATGTCCGCGTTGGTGATCTTCCCACCGGGGCCTTCGACAGCGAACGATTCGAGGTTCAACAGTGGATCATCAGGCGAAAGCCGCAAACGCTCCCGCTGGGGAGCCGGGCCGAGTTGCGCGACAGGTCGGCCCGCTCGCGCTATGGTGATGCGTTCTCCCTTTTCAGCCCGCTTCACCAGCCGGGATAGGCTGCTCTTCGCCGCATGGATGTTTATCGTCGTAAGGGGCATGATGGCGATGTTAGCTAAGTAGCCGGGCTAAGCAAGTAAGATTTCGATGCACTCCTCCTAGTTCATCGAGGCGGTGCCACAGGGTGGACGTTACCTGACCAGAGTTTATAGGAGATGGGATCCGAGGGCCTGGGTATCCGGCTCATGTCGAACCCACGGGCCGCGGTGTAGTCCAGGCCGTAGTGGTACGAGGCCCAGAGCATCGGGTAGGAAAACACGCCTTTTGCCGTGAGCGCCCTCTTTATCGAAGCCAGGGCGTCCATCCCGACGGCGAGGTTGGAGCGCCAGTCCCAAACGACGGTCTCGTAGGGCAGATCCGAAACGGCCCGCCAGGCGCGCGGCTTTATCTGCATCAGGCCCCGGGCCTCCCCCCGCTTCGCGTGGGGGTCGAAGTTCGACTCGACCCTGACAATGGCGTAGACGAACTGCGGGTCGATCCCGCGCACCGAGGCCATCGGCTGGATGGCGGCCCAGATCTGCCTCCGCGCGGTGAGGGTGCTCGGGAACTCAATCGGGGCGTTCCCGGGGCGCGGCGAGCACGCGGCCAGGCCCATCGCCGCAGCTAGGGCGGCGCGCCTCAGATTGCGCGGAAGACCACCGATGCGTTCTGCCCCCCGAACCCGAGATTGTTGCTGAGGACCGTGCGGACCCTCACCCTCCGGGCCGAGTTCGGGACGTAGTCCAGGTCGCAGTCCGGATCCGGCTCGTCGAGGTTCATGGTCGGGGGCACGACGCCGTTCTCGATGCTCTTCACGCATACGACGGACTCTATGCCCCCCGCGGCGCCTAGCAAATGCCCCGTCATGGATTTCGTCGAGCTGATCGGGACCGTGCGCGCGTGGTCGCCGAACACCTTCTTTATGGCGAGCGTCTCGTACTTGTCGTTGTAGGGGGTCGAGGTCCCGTGGGCGTTGATGTAGTCGACCTGCGCCGGCGTGGAGCCCGCGCTGTCGAGGGCGCGGCGCATCGCCATGGACAGGCCCTTGCCCTCGGGATCCGGCTGGGTGATGTGGTAGGCGTCGCAGGTCGCGGCGTAGCCCACCAGCTCGCAGTAGACGCGGGCGCCCCGCGCCCGCGCGTGCTCGAGCGACTCGAGGACGAGGATGCCCGCGCCCTCCCCCATGATGAAGCCGTCGCGGCCCTTGTCGAAGGGCCTGCTGGCGCCCCTCGGGTCGTCGTTGCGCGTGCTCATGGCCTTCATCGAGCAGAAGGACGCGTAGGCGAACGGCGTGATAGCGGCCTCGCTCCCGCCGGCCACCATGACGTCCGCGTCGCCCCTGCGGATAGCGTGCGCGGCCTCGCCGAGCGAATGGGTGCCGGTCGCGCAGGCCGAGACCATCCCGAAATTGGGGCCGCGCGCGCCGAGCTCGATCGCGACCAGGCCCGAGCACATGTTGCCGATGAGGGACGGGATCGTGAACGGCGACACCTTGCGCGGGCCCCGGTCGTAGAGGATCTTCAGCTGCGTCTCGTAGGTGTGCATCCCGCCTATGCCGGAGCCGATGATGACGCCGACCTTGTCGCCGTCCTCCTTGGCCATGTCGATCCCGGAGTCGGCGACCGCCTGTTTCGCGGCGACAAACCCGAAGTGCGTGTACCGGTCGTTGCGGCGCGCCTCCTTCGGGTCCATGAGCTGGTTCACATCCCAGTTGCGGACCTCGGCGCCGATCTGGCAGGCGAAGGCCGACGGGTCGAAGAGCGTGACGCGGTCGACGCCGATCTTGCCGGCGACAAGCCCGGACCAGAACGTTGCGACGTCATGGCCGATCGAGGTGACCACCCCGAGGCCGGTCACCACCACCCGCCGCTGGGACGTCCCCTGCTTCATGGATCTGATGGGCTACCCGCGCCCGGCCTGCGGCCCGCGTCGCCGACAGGCGGTCAAAAAGGACTCAGGCCTGGCCCGCTTTGCTTTTGATGTAATCGGTGACCTGGCCGACGGTCTGAAGCTTCTCGGCGTCGGACTCGGGAATTTCTCCCTTTATCTCGTCCTTGAACTCCTCCTCGAAGGCCATGATCAGCTCGACCGTGTCCAGCGAATCGGCACCCAGATCGTCGAGGAAGGAGGCGTTCGGTGTGATTTGCTCCTCGTTGACGTTGAGCTGGTTCACAATGATTTCCTTAACGCGCTGGTCTATGGTTTTTTGGTCAGCCATTGGGTGGTAATCCGAGTCAACGCAGGCTTCACATTGCCATGCCGCCGTCAACGGTAAAAACTTGGCCAGTAACGTACCCGGCCTCTTCCGAGCACAGGTAGGCGCACATGTTGGCGATGTCGGAGGCGTCCCCAAAGCGCCTGAGCGGCACGGCCTCGAGTATCTTGGCCGCAAGCTCGGGCTTGCTCACGAATTCCGTGGTCATGTCGGTCTTGATGAAGCCCGGCGCGACCGCGTTCACCGTCACGCTCCTCGACGCGAATTCCCGGGCGAGCGCCTTGGTGAGCCCGATCATCCCGGCCTTAGCGGCCGAGTAGTTGGCCTGGCCGGCGTTGCCCATGATGCCGCTGACGGAGGTGATGTTGACGATGCGCCCCCAGCGGGCACGCGTCATCGGGCGGGCGAGGAGCTTCGTCCAGTGGAAGCAGCTGCTCAGGTTCGTGGCGATGACGTCGTTCCAGTCGGCGTCGCTCATCCTGAAGAGCAGGCCGTCCCGGGTGATGCCCGCGTTGTTGACCAGGATGTCGATGACGGGGATCTCGGAGAGGAGCGCCTCGGCGGCTTTGGCTACGGCGGCGCCGTCGGCCACGTCGACGGCGAGGGCCCTCGCCCTGCCGCCCGCCTGCGTGATCGCCGCCGCCGCCGCGCCGCACGAGTCGGCGGACTTGGAGACGCAGATGACGGAGACGCCGCATTTGGCGAGCGTCTCCGCGATGGCTCTTCCGATTCCGCGGCCCGCGCCCGTGACCAGGGCCGTCCTGTTTGTGAATGTGAGCATGGGTTTCAGTAGACGTCTCTCTGGTAGCGCTTCTCCTTTTTCATGACCTTGACGTAATCGGCGGCCTCGGCGGGCGACATGCCGCCCTGCCCAGCGATGACATCATGGAGCGCGACGTCGACATCCTTCGCCATCCGCTTCGCGTCCCCGCACACGTAGAAATGGGCGCCGGCCCTGATCCAGGCCCAGAGCTCGCCGGCGTTCTCGCGCATCCTGTCCTGGACGTAGACCTTGACCAGCTGGTCCCTGGAGAACGCGGTGTCGATCCGGGTGAGGACGCCCTGCGCCTTCCACAGGGCCCAGTCCTCCTCGTAGAGGAAGTCGGTCGCCCGCTTCTGGTCCCCGAAGAAGAGCCAGTTGCGGCCCCTTGCCCCCGACGCCGCGCGGTCCTGCAGGAACGCCCTGAAGGGCGCGATCCCCGTCCCCGGCCCCACCATGATGGAATCGACCGCGCCCTCCTCCGGCGGCCCGAAGTGGGAATGGGAGACGAAGACGGGAGTCGGCGTCTCGCCGACCGTCACGCGGTCGGCGAGGAAGGTCGTGCAGACGCCCACCCGGTCGCGGCCGTTCGTCCGGTAGCGCGCGACGGCGACCGTCAGGTGGATCTCGTGCGGGTGGACCCTGGGCGACGAGGCGATGGAGTACAGCCGGGGCATGAGCCTCCTCATATGGTCCACGAGCTCCTGCGGCTGGAGCCTCGCGCTCGGGAATTCCGCGAGGAGGTCGATGAACTCGCGCTCGTGGAGCCAGCCCGCGAGGAGGTCCTTCGACTCCGGGACCAGGAGGCCGTCCAGCTTGGCCTTCTCTGCCGGGTCGGAGGCCCTGGAGGCCAGGGTCTCGACCATCCTGCGGGTCGGGCCGGCGAGGGCGAGCCTCGAGGCCAGGGCATCGCGAAGCGCCACGGGGCCCGCGGCCTTGGGGAGCATCACGGGCTCATTGCCGCTCGCGCCGAGGGCGCTAAGGATCTCGGCGACCTCCTCGGGCCGGTTCGAGGGGAAGACCCCGAGCGAGTCCCCCGCCTTGTAGTGCAGGCCGCTGCCCGCCATTCCGACGACGAAGTGGCGCGTCTCCTTCGCGGAGCCGGGCCCGTTCAGGAGCCGGTTCTCCAAGACGAGGGCATTGAAGGGGTTGTCCTTCGTGTACGCCGATGCTGCTGCGGGTTCGGACATGGAAATGGAGGGGGAATAAAGCCGCCCGGCCCGGCCGCTTGCAAGCCGGTTAAATCGCCGCAGATTCCCCGCATGCAAGACCAAGGCCTGGCGCTCACGGGGTTCCACCACCTGACGGCGGTGACAGCGAAAGCTTCCGAGAACCACGCGTTCTACACGCGTGTGCTCGGCATGCGCCTGGTCAAGAAGACCGTGAACCAGGACGACGTCTCGTCCTACCACCTCTTCTACGCCGATGGGAAGGCGAGCCCAGGCACCGACATCACGTTCTTCGACTGGCCCGCGGCCCGTGAGAGGCGCGGCGGGCGGAGCGTCGCGCAGACCGGATTCAGGGTCGCCGGCCAGGCGACCCTCACGTGGTGGAAGGAACGCTTCGGCGAATTCAAAGTGCGGCACGACGCGTTGGTCGAACGCGACGGCCGCTGGGTCCTCGATTTTGAGGATCCCGAGGGCCAGCGGCTCAGCCTCGTCGACGACGGGGGCCATGGGGAGGCCAATCCCTGGGACAAGAGCACGGTCCCTGCGGTGCACCAGATCCGGGGACTCGGGCCCATCAGGATGAGCGTGCCCGAACTAAAGCCGACAGCCCAGGTGCTGACATCCGTCATGTCGATGAAGGCCGCGCGCACCTATCCCCTTGCGAAGGGGAGCGCCGACACCGTCCACGTCTACCAGATGGGCGGCCTTGGGCCGTCCGCCGAGCTCCACGTCGCGGTGGAGCCCAGCTTGCCCCCTGCACGCCTGGGCGCGGGAGGCGTCCACCATGTGGCGTTCCGGACCCCGAACGACGAGCAGTACGAGGCCTGGGAGGAGAGGCTGGTCCGGATGGGAATGCCGACCAGCGGGCCCGTGGACAGATTCTACTTCCGGAGCCTCTATTTCCGGGAGCCGGGCGGCGTCCTCTTTGAGATCGCCACCGACGGGCCCGGGTTCGCCACCGACGAGAAGATGGACGGACTCGGCAAGCGCCTTGCGCTGCCGCCGTTCCTCGAGCCGCGCCGCAAGGAAATCGAAGCCGGCCTCAAACCCTTGGATATCTGATCCTCGGGCGAATCGCTCAGGGCATCCTGGGCCGGCGCTGCTCGCGCTTCAGGCGTTCCCGCTCCTCGGGTGTAAAGACGCCGCGGCCTTCGAGCGGCTCCAGCGATTTCAACCATTCCGCCACCGTTCCCGCCGGCGGTTCCGCAAGGAGCCTGTCAATGACGTCACTCATGTCCTCGTCGGCCTGTTTTTCCGAACGAAGCTTTTCCGCGACTTCCCGGGTGACCGGAATCGTCGTATTAGGCATGCGCCGACAATGCATTCCTGCTCTTCGCATTTCAATGTCGCTCTGGCGCCCTGGCCTTTCCGTTTGCCATGCCTTGCGTCCAGGGTAACCCTGACCGTTCAACGTGAAGGACCACTCCGAACAACATGACTCAGCCGAGGGCACTATTCGCCTCCAGAAATTCATGGCGGACTCCGGTTTGTGTTCCCGGCGGTCGGCTGAGGCGCTTATCGCCCAAGGCGAGGTCTGGGTGAACGGCAGGATGGCTGTTCTCGGCGCCAAGGTGTCGCCTGGCATCGACCGGGTCACCGTGGGCGGCAAGAACGTCCGCACCCAGCCGCAGCCGAGAATCACGCTGGCCGTCAACAAGCCCCGGGGACTCATCTGCTCGAACGACGACCCGCACAACCCCGACACGATCTTCACTCTGCTTCCCCGCGAATACAACCGCTTCCGCTTCTTCTGCGCGGGCCGCCTGGACAAGGACAGCGAGGGACTGGTCATCCTGACCACGGACGGCGAGCTCGCCAACCGCCTGATGCATCCCTCGAACGAGGTGATGAAGCGCTACCACGTGACGCTCAAGGCGCCCTTCCCCGGATCCCGGCTTTCGCGGCTCGTCAAGGGCCTCACGTTCGAGGGCGAGCGCCTGAAGGTGGAGCGCGCTGCCCTCATCAACCCGAAGCCCGACGGCAGCGGCACCGATCTGGACGTCCACATGCACCACGGCAAGAAGCGGGAGATACGGCTGCTCTTCTCGGCCCTGGGCTACATCGTCCTGCGGCTGCGGCGCTACCAGATCGGGGCCGTCCGCCTAAAGGGAATCCCGTTGCGCGGGGCGAAACAACTTGCTTCAAAGGAGATCGAACAGCTTTTCAGGTCGCCCGGGACTCCGCACGCCGAGCTGCAGGCGACCGCACCAATTGACTCAACCCATGAAGATTAAACTCGTCCTGTCCGCGGCGGTCCTCGCCGGCGCCGCCGCGCTTAACGCCGCCACGCTGAGCGTGGCAACGGCCGTGCAGAGCCAGCCCGACGCCTCGTCGGCGGTCATCATTGTCCTCCCGGCGGGCTCCGAGCAGCCCACTCCCACCGACAAGACGGGCATGCCGCCCTCCGGCTGGATCGCGGTCGAGGTCGCCGGGCCCTTCGAGGGCTACGTGAAGAACAAGGACCTCTCGAAGCAGCTCGATGTGATCCCGGGCGCCAGCATCCTCGTGGCCCCCAAGGAGGGCGCCGGCGTCCTCGCCGTCTTTGCCAAGGGCGACAAGGCCGAGATCACGGGGCTCCACGGGAGCTGGACCCAGGTGCACCTTGACAAGACCCTCGTAGGCTACGTCCAGGTCAGTCCATCGGCGCTCGCGCCGATGGCCGCTGCCCCGGTGGCCCCGGCGGCAACCGCGCTGCCGCCGGCCGCCGCGGCCCCGGCGTCCCCCTTCACTTCGACCACAAGCGGGGATGTCAGGCTCTCCAGGCTCTACGAGGGTACGCTCGCAAGCACGAAGTCCATTCTCCTGCCCAAGCGCCCCTATGACTGGCAAATCCTTGACGCCTCGGGCAAGCGCATCGCCTACGTCGACATGAGCAAGCTCCTCATGACGGAGCAGATTGAAAACTATGCCGGCCACGGAGTTGTCGTCCTCGGCTCACTGGAGCCGGTAGCGGACACGAACGACCTCGTGGTCGAGGTCGTGGGCCTTCGCCTCAAATAATGGAGGTCATCGATGGAAACAGGATCGCGGCCGAGATCATCGCGGAGCTGAAGGCCGAGGTCTCCGCGGTCAAGGGCCGAAGGCCCTGCATTGCGCTCGTGCGCGTGGGCGACGACCCGGCCTCGGTGTCCTACGTCAAGAAAAAGGGGCAGACGGCGGCGGAGATAGGGATAGAGAGCCGGATCCTCCTGCCCCCGGCGGCGATCGGGCAGGCGGCGCTCGAGACGCTCGTCGACAACCTGAACGAGGACCCCGGGGTGGACGGCATCCTGGTCCAGTCCCCCCTCCCCACTGCGCTCGACGAGCGCGCCGTCTTCCGGAGGATCGCGCCCGGCAAGGACGTCGACGGCTTCAATCCGGTGAACATGGGAAAGCTCGCCCAGGAGGACGACACGGGGTTCACGGCCTGCACGCCCTCGGGGATCATGGAGCTCCTGGCGCGGAGCTCGGTCGACCTCGATGGCAAGCACGTCGTCGTCCTCGGCCGCTCGCTCATCGTGGGCAAGCCCGCGGCGCTCCTCGCCCTCCAGAAGAGGCCGGGCGCGAACGCCACCGTCACCGTGTGCCATTCGAGGACCGCCAACCTGGCAGCGATCACCCGCCAGGCCGACGTCCTGATCGCCGCGATCGGCCGCCCGGAGTTTGTGACCGCCGACATGGTGAAGCCGGGGGTCGTCGTCATCGACGTCGGGATCAACCGGGTCGCCGATCCCACAAGGACGGCGGGCTACCGCCTTGTCGGGGACGTCCATTTTGCCTCGGTTTCGGCCCTGGCCTCGAAGATAACCCCTGTGCCCGGCGGCGTGGGACCGATGACGGTCGCCATGCTTATGAGGAACACCGTCAAAGCCTTCCGCAAGCGCTCGGCGGGGTGAGGCGCTCGCGCGTGGGCTTGCGCCCGGGCCCTTCCACCCCATTGTCGGCCCCGGAGAAGCAACCATGGCAAAAGAGCGCATACTGGTAGTCGACGACCAGCCCATCAACGTCCAGCTGCTCAAGCGCAAGCTGGAGCGCGGGGGGCTTGAGGTGTCGACCGCCAACAACGGCCTGGAGGCCCTGGAGCAGGTCAAGGCGCACAAGCCCGACCTGATCCTGCTCGACCTCATGATGCCCGACATGGACGGGATCGAGGTGTGCCAGAGGCTCCAGGCGAGCAGCGACCACCGCTCGATCCCGGTCATCTTCGTCACGGCCCGCACCACGAAGGAGAGCAAGCTCGAGGGCCTGGCGGTCGGCGCCGTCGACTACATCACGAAGCCGATCGATCTCGACGAGACCGTCGCCCGGGTGACGACCCAGCTGCGCTTCGCCGCCATCAACCGCGAGAACCTCGAGCTCCAGCGCCGCCTCGAGGAGTCGCGGCGGGCGGCGACCATAGGCGCGGTCGCCCAGGGGATCGCCCACAACCTGAACAACCTCCTCGGCGTCGTCATCGGCTACCTCGACCTCATCAAGAGCGGCTACGAGAAGCCCGCGGTCGTGAAGAAGAACGCCCAGAACGTGGACGACGCCGTCCAGAGGATCGTCGGGATCGTCCGCCAACTGAGCACGCTGGTCGTCAAGTCGCGCCCGGACCTCTCCCGCGTGGCGCTCCCCCGGCTCCTCGAGGGCGGCATCCGCCGGTTCCATTCCGACTACAAGCTGACCGCGGGCGTCGTCGTCTACAACCCGGTCGAGGACCTGGAGATAGACACCAACATCGAGACCTTCGAGGAGGTGCTCTCGAAGGTGCTGATAAACGCCTGGGAATCCTACCAGGAGGCGACGCCGCCGGAGAAGCGCGAGATCACGATCCACACCCGCCTCTTCGACAAGCCGCGGGGCGAGAAGATGCTCGAGGTGCGGGTCGACGACAGCGGCTCCGGCATCGCCGACGAGATCCGCGACAGGATGTTCGAGCCCTTCGTGAGCTCAAAGCGGACCGTAGGCGTCGGCATGGGCCTCACCGTCGCCCGACACTCGCTTCGCAGCGTCGGCGGTGAGGTGACCCTAGTCCCGCGGGCCGGGGGCGGCGCGAGTGCGATCCTCGTCCACCCGGTACGGGACCCCCGGCACAGGGACAAGTCGCAGGACGACGACTAGTAGCGCCCAAGAAACCCATCATGGACGAGATCGCATTCCTGGGATCAGGCTCCATGGCGGCGGCCATGGTTGAGGGCATGATCGCGAAGGGCGCCTACGGCGCCGGGAAGATCATCTGCATCGGCGGCACGGGCTCGAGCGGCCCCGCCCTCTCCCGACGGACGGGGATCCGGCTCGCCGGCTCGCTGGAGGAGCTCCTCGCGGGCGCGGGCACGCTGGTCGTGGCCTTCAAGCCCCAGCACCTGGCGAGCGCCGATCCCCGGCTCGCCAAGCTGTCCGAGGGCCGGCTCGTCATCTCCGTCCTCGCCGGAAAGACGCTCGGCGCGCTTGCGCGGGCATTCCCGCTGGCCCGCAACGTCGTCCGCAGCATGCCGAACACGCCGAGCCAGATCGGGGCTGGCCTTACGGGCTGGTGCTCAAGCGCGACGCTCTCGCCGGCCGACCGGGTGATCCTGGACTCGGTCTTTGGCTCCCTCGGCCTCTCGATCGAGCTGCCGGAGTCCCAGATGGACCCCTTCACGGCCGTCTGCGGGTGCGGGCCTGCCTATGTGTTCGAGTTCGCCGCGGCGCTTCGCGATGCGAGCCTCGGCGTCGGCTTTGACGCCGCGACGTCGAAGCTCTTCGCCGTCGAGACGCTCCTTGGCGCCGCCCGCCTCCTTGCGAAGAGGGACGTCGACCCCGAGGTGCTCAGGAGCGAGGTCACGTCGCCGAACGGGGTGACCGCCGCGGGGCTTCGGCGCATGTCCGACCTCGACTTCAGGGGCACGATCCGCGAGGCGGTCGTGGCCGCGCGCGCGCGCGCGAAGGAGCTCTCAGCCTGATGCCCGCGAACGCGCTCAGCGGGCGGATCCTCGTCACCGGCGGGGCGGGGTTCATAGGAAGCGCGCTCGTCTGGGCCCTCAACGCGCGCGGCCTCGACGACATTGTCGTCTGCGACGTCCTCCGCTCAGACGAGAAGTGGCGCAACCTTGTCCCGCTCAGGTACGCCGACTATGTCGAGGGCCCGGTGCTGCGCTCGCGGCTCACCCAGAGCTCGGCTGCGTTTGGCAAGTTCTCGGCGGTCTTCCACCTCGGAGCCTGCTCCTCGACCACGGAGCGCGACGCCTCCTACCTCGTCGACAACAACACGGCGTTTACGCGAGAGCTCGCGGGCTGGGCGCTCGCCGCCGGCTCGCGGTTTGTCTACGCCTCCTCCGCCGCGACCTATGGCGACGGCACCCAAGGCATGGACGACAAGGACCCCGCGATCGAGAGGCTTCGCCCGCTCAACATGTACGGGTACTCGAAGCACCTCTTTGACCTCCATGCCCGAAGGCTCGGTTGGCTGGACCGGATCGTTGGGGTCAAGTACTTCAACGTCTTCGGGCCGAATGAGGAGCACAAGGGCGACATGCGCTCGGTCGTCTCGAAGGCCAATCTCCAGATCCAGGAATCGGGCAAGATCCGGCTCTTCAAGAGCGGGGACCCGAGATACTCGGACGGAGGCCAGATGCGCGACTTCCTCTATGTGAAGGATGCGGTCGAGATGACGCTCCATTTTGCCGAGAAGGGCTCCACGGCCGGCGGGCTATACAACCTTGGATCCGGCGAGGCGAACACCTGGCTCACGCTGGCGGGCGCCATCTTCGGGGCCCTCGGCAAGGAGCCGAAGATCGAGTTCATCGACATGCCGGAGGCTCTGCGTGCCAAGTACCAGTACTACACGAAGGCGGACATCTCGAAGCTCAGGGCGTCGGGCTACGACCGCCCGATCACGCCCCTTGCGAACGCCGTAGCGGACTATGTTAAGAACTACCTCGTGCCCGGCAAGAGGCTCGGAGACTGACGGGGCCGATTCACCTGCCGGGCGAGGCTTTTTCCAGGGCGTCGAGACGGGCTGACAACGCGTCAATCTGGTCCAGCCGGGCCTTCAGCGCCTCGATCTCCTTCTGCTGGTCCTCCACCCTCTGATGTTCCTTACGGAATTCGTTGAGGAGCATGGCGTTTACCGCCGAGTAACGGACGGTGAAGGCCTGGCCCTTTTCGTCGCGAACGACCAGGTCGGGGGAAACCTTCTCCACCTCCTCGGCGACGAGCCCATACTGGGGCGTTCCCTTGGGATCGATCTCGGGCTTGTAGCGGAAGCTCACCGGGCGAAGCGCGAGGATCGCCTCGCTGTCGGTGCCCATGTCGTGAATGTCCGTCTTGTAGCGATTGGATGATGCGGCGACCCCGAGTTGGCCGTTCGAATTGACGACGACATCTACTCCGGTCACAGGCACCCCGGTAATTCCCCCAATGTATGTGGCCGACTGGACACCGCCAGGCAGTCCGATTCGAATAACGCTGTTGTCCGCGGGCGAGCCATAGGAGCCAATATCAATATTATAAAGGCCGCCCGTGACGTTCTCGCCGGCATCGTATCCGATCCCGATGTTAAAACTGCCCGAGGTCATACCTTGGAGCGCACCCATGCCGATGCCCGTGTTGAACTCTGCCTCAGCGGGTGCAGTGCCATTTAATTGATAAAGGGCCTCGGCTCCGACGGCCGTGTTTCCATCTCCGGTCGCATATACAAATTCTCCTGACTGGCCCCCCCCAATGCCTTGATCGAAACACAAAGCCTGATATCCGACGGCCGTGTTGCCCCCCCCGTCCCCAGCCCCGATATCTGCTAAAGAGTCCCCA
>Ga0302326_10000394_pt1 | contig 124008 bp, 109 predicted proteins | sample Palsa_T0_3_FD_202264 | JGI IMG/M metagenome (GOLD analysis project Ga0302326, IMG submission 202264) | Peat permafrost microbial communities from Stordalen Mire near Abisko, Sweden - Palsa_T0_3 | ecosystem: Environmental > Terrestrial > Soil > Palsa > Peat permafrost | place: Sweden: Abisko... | reverse complement strand
AGGGCGCGCATGGCGCTGGGGCCGAGGTAGGCGCTGGTGATCGACAGGTGCTGGGCCCGGGCCAGTCGGCGGCGCAGGCCGGGCAGGGTGGTGTAGTTCCAGGTCATGGGATCGGCGATCATGGGTACGGCCAGCAGGGGGGTGGTTTCGTCGGGTTGTGATAGTGCGGCCAGCGTGTGGTAGAGGCCGCGCACGCCGTCACGGAAGCTGAGTGGTAGCCATTGCTCTTGCACGCCGATGAGCCAGCCGACGTAACGGGCCACGTGGGCGATGGCGTCGAGGTCGCTCGGTGTGTAGATGAGGCCCATACCGAGGGCGCCGGCCGTGGGGGCGATGAGCGCGCCGAGCAGGGTGGCGGCCATGTCGGTCTGGTTGACCGGCACTCCCCAATCGTCGCCTCGCCAGTCCGCCATGGCGGCGACGTGGCTGCGGATGTAAGCGTGGATGAGCCGTACCCGCAGGGTCGACTGGTAGCCGACACCTTGCGCGGCCAGGCCGTCCTCGGCGATGACGTCCATGGCCCATTGGAACGTTTCGGCGAAGCGTTGGTTGGAGCCCTTTTCGAGGGCGCCGGTGCGTAGCAGTGTCTGGTTGAACCCGGAGAACTGGTAGCCGCCCAGCAGCGAGACGTCACGGGCGAGGTAGATACCGTCGGCGCCGGCGGCTCGCAGGGCCCGTTGGCCGCGTCGGATCTGGTTCCAGTCGACCCAGTCTGGGGTGGCCTCGACCTGGGTGAAGAAGTCCCGTAAGGGTGCCGGCGGGTCTGGGACCGCGGCGATACCCGCGTTCGATGCCTGTTCGAACAGCTGGCGGGCCTGGGCGGTCCGTGACGTTCGCATCCATTCCACTAGGTCGTCCATCGGTTTGTCGCCGACGGTCAGCGAGACGCCCAGTTGCCGCCACTGCTCGCCGGTGGGCTTGGCCACCAACAACGCCCGGGCGTAGAGGCGAACCACCGCCGGTACCGGTCGGGGCTGGTCGGGATGGCGGGCCGGAACGGTCTCGGTCAGGGTCGTTTCCCGGAAACTGCCATTTGGAGAACGCATGTACTCCAAAGTAGGGTGGGCGCTAGAGTGCTGTCAATGCCACGGCCGGCCGCCATCCGCGACTACGGCGGTGTGAGCGCCAGCGAGCGCCAGGCCGATCGTCGCCGCAAGCTGCTCGAAGCCGGACGGCAACTGTGGGGCGGATCGGGCATCGCCGAGGTGACGGTGCGCCGCGTGTGCGCTCAGTCCGGACTGGTACCGCGTTACTTCTACGAGGAGTTCCCCGACCGAGACGCCCTGCTCTTGGCCGTCGCCGGGCAGGTCCGCGACGAACTGTTCGACGCGATGGTGTCGGTAGGTCTGAGCGAACCAGGCGATATCGCCGACCGGCTGCGCGCCGCGCTCAAGGCATTCCTGGACCGTATCGCCGACGACCCCGACATCCACCGAATCTTTACCGACATCCTGGCCGGCACCGGCCCACTCGCCGAACCACGCCGCCAAGCACTCGACATCGTCACCACACTCGCCCTCGAGCACGGCCCCGGCTTCCTCAAGGTCCCGCCACCCAGCCTCGCCGAGATGCGCCGCAGCGCCACGTTCATCGTCGGCGGAGTCAACCAGCTCATCGACGCCTGGGTCCACGACCCCCACGACAGCCCCGCAGAACTAGCCGACCTCTGCACCAAGTTCAGCCTCGCCATCGTCCGCACGACCCCCGCCACCCAATCAACACGCGAACCCCAATGACGAAAGCCCCGGACGCCTGAACCGAATCACGAACCTTTGATGTCCCACCTTTCTCCCCACCTTCGAGGTCGGCTATGCAGACGCCGATTATCAGATCTGCTATCACCTCCGCGACCACGCAGGCACCCCGACGCGAGCGCAGATCGACGGCTCGGCGTCGCCGATCCAGTAGCGGCTTCGCGACAGAAGCGACGTACAAAATGTCTGCGGCTGACGGCCAGCTAGCTTTACTGTTCTCCATGTGAGCGATCCGGGACATCGATGACAGTGGCTGCGACAGCCTGACCTGTTCGGTCTGCCACTCGTCCGCGCCACGACGCGGATTCACGCTCACATGTATGGAGGTCATCGATGTCCCAGTTCCTGATCGAATTGCGGGCCGGAGAAGGTGGTCGCGATGCCATGCTCTTCTGCGAAGAGCTTCGACGCGTCGTTCTTGCCTTCGCCCGCCACCGCGGCGAGTACACGCAAGCACAACCGGGTGCGGGCAATTCCCGTACTCTTACCCTGCGTATTGAGGGTGACCGGGGGGACTATGAGTTCCTGGCCGGCGTCCACAGGGTTCAGCGCGTTCCCAGGACGGACAAGAACGGGCGTCGCCATACCTCGACGGCCACGATTGCCGTCCTGCAACAAGGGCAGTCTGTTCCAGTCCAACTTCGAGACGACGATCTCGATGTCTTCACCTACGTCGGCACCGGCAAGGGAGGGCAGCACCGAAACAAGACGGCGACGGCCGTCAGGGTCGTGCATCGACCAACCGGAATCGTCGTGGTGGTGGAACACGGTCGGAGCCAGTGGCAGAACCTGAAGGCGGCGAAGGGGGAGCTTCTAGGCCGGCTGACCGAGCGGGCGCATCGCCAGCGGGTAGAGGAAGTAGGCGCTGATCGGAACCGCCAGATCGCGTCCGGCGAGCGGCCACTCAAACAGTTCACTCACAACGAGCAGCGGGCGACGGTGACGGCTCACGAGTTGGGGGTGACCTGGCGGTGGACCGATTTCTACAGGGGCCAGCTCGACCGGCTCGACGCCGCGTGACGGCGGAACGGACGACGTCCGTAAATCAGGCGGCGACGACGCGGGCCCGAACGAGGGCCTCGACGAGCTCGCCGGCATCTCCGATCAGTTCCATGACCACCTGGCGGGCTCCAAGTTATGGGCCCTCGAATCGATCCAAGATGACTAGGCGTTCGTGGACCACTACGAAGTAACGGCACACCCAGGCCGTCCGCGGGATCACGGCCATGTGGAGTTCGTCGTCAACCCACACTTGTACGCCCTCGGCTGGTGGACCGTTCGAGCGGATGGACCGGAGCCAATCAGCGACCGCCCCAACGACGAACGCTTCGGGATCGGTCGCCAGGAAGCCTTGCAACGCACCCCCATGCAAGATGTCCCACCGCTCCGGTGGGCTCAGCGAGCATGCTCCGCGATGACCTGCTCGAAATCGGGCTGGTTGGCCAACTCCTCATAGATCGAGCCGTCAGCGAGACCGGCCTTGACCCTCTCGACGAAGGCACGAGCCGAAGTATCCTCGGCCGCCCGGGCCGCCAACTCGTGGAGGTCAGGCACCGGGGGAGCCGGCTGCTTCGACGAGTCGGGTATCGCCACGTCCACTATCTTACGGCTGCTCTGGGAGGTCCGGGGGACCAGCCGCCGTGCGCGATTCGTGCGCGAACGGTTCGGAATTCGGTATCACAGGCTGGCAGCCGCCGGACGCGAAAGTCCTGGTAGAAGGCCAATTCTGCAATGAGCCCCAGGTGGCGAAATTGGCCTCGGCTGACTTCCCAAGCTGAGAACGCGGGTTCGATTCCCGTCGCTCGCTCTCAGAGCGTTGGCTGGCGGTGCTGCGCCTGTTGGAGTCACATAGGGAGTCGTCGGAGGGGCCGTCCGGGTTCCCCATCCCGCATTCATCCCGCATCGTCACGATGTGTGCGATGTGTCGAGGTCGGCGGACGCCGCAACGTGTCGCGGAGCACCGACTTTGAGCGCTTATGACAGTGAAATCACCAAGGGATCGTCTCGTTTTCCCATCTCGTGAACGTGCCTGTCGGACCGTCGGGACCGAGCATCGCAACTCGCACCACCTCGCGGGAGCCGTCCTCGACAGATTCGGTACCTTGGTATCCGTTGAGGTTTGTCTTGGTGAAGGCCGGTGAGACCAAGTTGACCTTGATGTCGGTCGATTCCAGCTCGATCATGATGGCGAGCGTGATGGCGTTGAGAGCCGCCTTGGACGCAGGGTAAATAGGGCCGAACATCGAGTGGTAGGGGTAGGTGGGGTCGGCATTCACGGTCAATGATCCGACCCCGCTCGACACATTGACGATGCGGGCGTCCGACGACTCACGCAGAAGCGGCAGCATGGCTTGATAGACAGCGAGGGCGCCGAACACGTTGGTCTCCCAGACCGTGCGCATTTCGTCGAGGGACGCCTTGCTCGGCCGCGACGTCCGTGCGTACTCCTGGAGGGACAAGCTGCCCTTTCTCGTGTTAGAGATAGCTGCGTTATTGACGAGCAGGTCCAGGCGGCCCTGCTCATTGCGGATGCGCTCCGCTGCGGCGGCGATCGAACCACCATCTGTCACGTCGAGTTGGAGCGCGATGGCCCCTGGCCCAATCTCCTTCTCTGCGAGTTCACCTCGCTCAAGATTGCGAGACCCGACCAACACAGTGAGGCCGTTCGCCACGAGTTCCTTGGCGACCTGAAGACCGACTCCTTGATTGGCTCCGGTTACTAGGGCCACGCGCTTGTCAGGCATACCAGCTCCCATATCGTTAGGTGCCTAACAAATGTCGTCAGGTATCTATCAAAAAGTCAAGCGGCCTTCGGGTTTGCGCCGATGCACATCGACGCGTCCGGCCGTCGACGGCAGATCGCCGAATCTTCTCGGTCCGGGGGGGTGGTTCGCCGTCGGGAGGGTTCGGACGCCGCCTGGGGTGCGTCGGTAAGGATCGGCTACCCCTCCCCGGAGGGGGGGAAATCCCCATTGGCGACGGGGTTCGCCCCTCTTCCGATCTCTGCCAACGCGCCCGGGAAACTCGCATCCTTTGAGAGGGTGCCAACAGAGGCACCCGCAACCAAGGAGGAAAGCTCAAATGTTTAGCAACAGAACACAAGGTTCGTCCCGTGTTGCAGCCCGGCTGGCAGTCGGCGGCATAGCAGTCTTCCTGATGGGAGTCGCCACTCTGTCCACCGTGGGTGCGGCAGCCGCAGACGCCTCGAGCGCAAGCGGCCCCTACAAAGTGGTCAGCACCACCGGTCTGACCGAGCGCTCCGCTCCGTCGGGCGCGTCGGCAAAAGCGGGGAGCCTGACAGACGGGACCACCGTCTACATCGACTGCCAAGCGGGCGGGGTTCCCTACGCCACGGGCGGATCGCCTTCCAGCGACGACATCTGGGACGAGCTCACCAACGGAACCTTCGTCGCCGACTACTGGATCAACACCAAGGGGATCGGAAAATTCAGTCTCGGTATCCCCCGCTGCGGCATCGCGCAGGTGTCGGTATGGAACTCCGACTTCTCACAGGGCAGCTACGTGTACGTCTGCGGAACCAACCAGGAGAACAAATCTGACTGCACCCCGGTCTATGCCGACGCGGAAGGGCACAACGAGTACTTCTCCGACTACTGGTTCAAGGGTCCTGTCACCATCTGGGCCGGGAACGGAATCTACATAGGCATCTCAGGGTGCGCCGTGCCGGCGGGATACAGCTCCAGCGTCTACACCTGCGAGATCTGAAAGGAAAAGATCTCGCCGGGGCTCAGGTCCGGGACCAACCCGGGCCGACGCCCCATCACACCGAGCATCGAGTGACCCTGCTGCCTACGTAGACGGTGGCAGGGTCACTGCGCGTGGCTCTTGAAAGTGGTGGCGAGTCGCTCCCGAGGACTGATCAAAGCAGACCGGATCACGTCCATCATCGACGAGGGTACGTCGCCTTCGCTTACGATCAATCTCTGAGCTGCACTACTCGCTGTCCGAAGAGCGTCGCCCGAGAGGGGGGAGCGGCACGGTCCCGGCACTGGGGCCGCGGCCCGAGAGCCACGCGTGCGCCTTGGGATCGATCTTCTTCGCAGTGGGCACGGACCCAGGTCTGGGGTTTCGTGGGTCCTTACCTGCCGCCGATGGCGTCCCTATGCCAGGATCGTCGGCGTGGCACCCCGATCTCGCTTCCGACCGTTCCTGATCGTCACGCTGGTCTTGGTAGCTGGCATCTCGACGTCCTGTGGTGGTTCCTCGGCTTCGTCGTCGAAGCCGACCACGACCCCGCCGGCGACAGGTGCCTCCGCAACGGCGTCATCGAGCCCGACCACCCTGACGGCACCAACCACAACCGCCCCAACGGCCGCGACGACTACTACTTTGGCCGGCGAGCAGCTCCCGATCTCGACTGAGTCCGACACCTATATGAAGGAAGTCGGCAATGATGGGCCGTCGTCTTCGATACTTCTTCCGACCTCGTGCGAACTGACGGGAACGTCTGTGACCGCTAGGGGCATGTACACAAATGGAGGGTTCGTTCCCAACGTGTACAACCGGTACGGCGACTACGTCGTCCTATACGTCTTCTCCGCGGCCTCTCCCGGCGAGTCTCAAGGGATCATGTTGGGGGTTTCAAGCATCTCCCCTACCGCAGATTTGGGGACTCGCGCTCCTTGGCAGGTCAGCCTCTCGATTGAACCTGGCCTGACCGAAACTCCTGTCAGATGCGTGGTAGCCGCACAGCCAACTCACGACTTCCAAGGAGCGCCCTGACCAAAGAGTCCTTCACGAATCGGCATGGCGTCGTCGCGGCCTCCGCCGCTTACACTACCGGCCGTGTCTGGTGAAACCTCGTCGATGAAAAACAGGACGGTCGTGATTACCGGCGCCACCGCCGGCATAGGACGGGCAGCAGCGCTGGAGATGGCGCGACTAGGGGCGTCGATGGTCGTGGTCGCCCGCAACGCGTCGAAGGCCGAGTCACTGAAAGCGAGGGTGACCGAGGCTTCGGTGGGCGCGTCGGTTCGGACGTTCCTCGCCGACCTTTCCTCGCTCGAACAGGTGCGACGTGTGGCTGCGGAGATCGCCGAGCAGGTCGGTCGTATCGACGTTCTGGTCAACAACGCAGGCATTGCTGCGAGTCGCAATCGCAGCACCGGCGAGGGATTCGACGAGATGCTCGCGTCCAACTATCTCGGTCCGTTCCTCCTAACTCACTTGTTGACCGGCTCCCTGAGGGCGTCGGCGCCTGCCCGCGTGGTCATCGTCGGGTCGGAGGCCCACCGGCTGACGGGGCGCTTCGATCCCGAGCGATTCGAGCAAATGGGTAGCTACTCCGGTTTGAACGCCCAGTTGCGCTACGGCCGGACCAAGCTCCTCGACCTGCTGTGGGCCGACCACCTGGCGCGGCTATCTCAGGGGTCCGGTTTCACGGTCAACTCGTTGTGCCCGGGTTTCGTCGCCACCGAACTGGTCAGGGAGTCGCGCCTGGCTGAGCGCCCGATGCAAGTCCTGTCGGCCACGCCCATTGTGTACACCCCAGAACAGGGGGCGCGCATGACCGTCCGGCTGGCTTCCGATCCGAGCCTCGAAGGCGTGACGGGAGGGTTCTTCTCGTCCACACCCGGCATGGGCCGGTTGCCAAAGGTGCGCGCTCGGCGCGACCCTGCGATCGCCGAGCGCGTCTACGAACGGACGCTGCAGTTGATCGGAGCCGGCGTCTAGCTCGCTGAAGCAGATCGTCCATCTCGCTTGGCCCTGGTCGCATGCCAATAGAAACAGCGACACGCCGGAGTCGACGCTTGGTGCCTTCGCGCCCGCCGGCCTGAGGGAGTCCCCTAGGTGGATCCGTCGTACCCTCGCAGCCGTTCCCTGACCGCCCACGTAATGTGACGCCAGCCGGGGCGGCCGTGGCAGCGCTTGAACTTTCGGCCGCTCCCGCACGGGCATCTCTGATTCCGTCCCATTTTCTCGACGTGGCGTTCGTCACGTGGGATTCCGCCCAAGGCCGCCTCGCCTTTGGGACTGTTGAGCCTCAGCATGTCCCGGCCTTTGCCCAGTCGAGAGTGGGGCCGGCGCTCCTGCACGCTGCGAGCGTACAGTGCGACGCAGACTTTGAAAATGAGCGACGGGCTGACTGGTACCTGGGCGTCCTCAGTCGTGGCGTGAAAGACTCGGCCAGTGACATACAAGGTGATCCAGTGGGGGACCGGGACGGTGGGAATCCACGCTGTCCCAGCGATAGCGGCCCACCCCGACCTCGAGTTGGCGGGGCTGTGGGTTCACTCCGATACCAAGGTCGGTCGTGACGCAGGCGAGATCTGCGGCATCGAGCCGCTCGGGGTCCCGGCAACCGGCGACGCACAGTCACTTATCGACAGTGATGGCGACTGCATCTGCTACATGGCCCACTCCGACGTTCGCCCCGACGAGGTGGTCGCTGATCTGGCCCGGATGCTGGCCGCCGGCAAGAACGTGGTCAACACCTCTTTTGTGCCGCTGTTGTACCCGGCGGCGGCGGGACCGGGCATACAAGATCGCCTGACCGAGGCTTGTCTGGCTGGCGGAACTTCGCTCTACACCTCGGGCGTTGACCCTGGCTACGCAAACGCGGGAGCCGCGATCGGTGCCCTTGCCCTTTGCAAAGACGTCCTGTCGGTGAGGATGGCGGAGATCGTCAATTACGCCACCTGGAACAACCCCTTCACGATGTTCGAGATCATGGGGTTCGGGAAGAAGGACCCGTCGCAGTCGTTGCTCCTGGCCCCCGGGTCGACCACGTTGGCCTGGGGACCGGTGGTCCACCTGGTGGCTGACGCTCTCGATGTTCCCATCGATGCCATCACCGAATGGAGCGAGGTTCGAGTGACCGACGAGGCGTTCGACATCGCATCGGGGAGGATCGAGGCCGGCACGATCTCCGCCATGCGCTTCGAGATACGCGGGATGGTGGCCGGCGAACCTCGTATCGTGGTCGAGCATGTGACCCGGCTGCGCGACGAGGACGCGCCCGAGTGGCGCCACGGGAACGGCTACGTGATCGACATCGACGCCGACCCATGCCTGAAGCTGTCCATCGAACTATCCAGCCACCGCGGCGACCACAACTACGCAGGATGCCTGGCGACGGCGATGCACGTAATCAACGCCATCCCCGCGGTGTGCGAGGCGCCACCCGGTGTCCTCTCACTGCTCGACGTGCCGACCTACACCGCTCGGCACCTGATGCGAGCCCGACACGGGGACATCTCGGCGACGGCCTGAAGGGCCCATCCTGCCGAAGTCACCCACGTTCGACCGAGAGGATGACGAAGTGGCCGTTGTCCTGATACCTATTCCCCAGCTCGACTTCGACCCCACGGAGGTGGCGGTGAGTTGGCAGGTGCTGTCCGCTTTGGGCCACGACGTGCGTTTCGCCACCCCGACGGCCATGCCGGCTCAGGCTGACGAGCTCATGCTGACAGGCCGCGGGCTCGATCCATGGGGATTCCTTCCGGGCGTCTCGCACTTGGTCGGGATCGGACGACTCCTTCGCGCCGATGCCCAAGGACGGGCCGCTTATGACCAGCTGCTGCGGGCGCCCGCATTTTTGCAGCCGATCGCCTGGTCGGATATCGACCTCGACCACGTCGACGGGCTCCTGTTGCCCGGCGGCCACCGGGCCCGAGGTATGCGCCGATACCTAGAGAGCCCCACCCTCCAAGAGGTCACCGTCAAGGCCTTCGATGATGACAGACCCGTGGCCGCCATCTGCCACGGGGTGTTGCTTGCCGCTCGAAGTGTCGATTCTGTAACCGGTCGTTCGGTGCTTTACGGCAGGCACACCACGGCGCTCACCTGGGCGCTCGAGCACCGAGCCTGGAGCGTGGCCCGCTATACCCGTTTCTGGGATCCGAACTACTACCGGACCTACAACGAGCAGTCGGGTCAACCGGTCGGGTACATGTCGGTGCAAGAAGAGGTCACCCGGGCTTTGGCCCACCACGAAGACTTCCTCGACGTTGATCGCGATACACCCGACGCAGCTCTCAAGTCTAGCGGGAGGGCCAGAGACACCATCGATGACGAGCGCCCCGCCTTCGTCGTCGAGGACGGCACCTACATCTCGGCCCGATGGCCCGGCGACGTTCACACCTTCGCCAAACGATTCTCTTTAAAGCTGTAGAGGGCGCCGTCAGGTGGAGCGGGCGGGACTGTTTGCATCGAGGCACCCCTAAAATCGGGGTAATGCAATGCCGGGTTCGACGATGAATTGTCCAATCTCGATACTGGACCTTGCGACGGTCAGTGAGCATCAGACCGTTCGTGAGAGCTTGGACGCGACCGTGGTCCTCGCCAAGGGGGCGGAGCAAGCCGGGTATCACAGGGTCTGGTATGCCGAGCATCACAACATGGCGTCCATTGCGTCGTCGGCGACGAGCGTCCTGATCGCCCATGTTGCCGCGCACACCGAACGTATCCGGCTCGGCTCGGGCGGGATCATGTTGCCGAACCATTCTCCGTTGATCATCGCGGAGCAGTTCGGGACGCTGGCAGAGCTGCACGTGGGCCGGATCGACCTTGGCCTTGGTCGGGCGCCGGGGAGTGACCAACTCACGCAGCGGGCCTTGCGCCGGGACCCGATGGCCGCCGAGAACTTTCCGCACGATGTCATCGAACTTCAGGGCTATCTCAGCGGGTCGAGCCGAGTGCCCGGGGTGGAAGCGACACCCGGAAAGGGCACCAGGGTTCCCCTCTATATTTTGGGTTCTTCACTGTTTGGGGCGTCTGTGGCCGCGGCCCTCGGGCTTCCGTTCGCCTTCGCTTCGCACTTCGCTCCCGATGCGCTTGAGCAAGCGATCCCGATGTACCGTGAACAGTTTCAACCGTCAGAACAGCTCGATCGGGCCTATGTGATTGCGGGGGTCAACGTCGTCGTCGCCGACACCACCGCCCAGGCGCACGCCCATCTGCTGTATGCCCAGCGGCGGCGGGTCGCTCGTTTTCTCGCTCGCAGCGACCAGGTGACCGATCAACAGGCGGATGTGCTCTTGGATTCACGGGCAGGCCGTCAAGTGCTGCAGATGATGGAGTACACCGCAGTCGGCGATCCGCCCGCAGTCAGGCAATATCTCGACGGTTTCGTACGGCACGCCGACGCAGATGAGCTCATCGTCACGCTCATGTCACCCGGGCTCGAAAACCGGCTGCGCGCCGCCACCCTCCTGGCCGAGGTGGCCGAGTTGCCGGCCGCCTGAGGGAGGGCGGATAGGCCGACGGGCAGGCACGCCGCCTTCCAACTCGGGAACATGGGGCGTCTGTTCTTCGTTCCCCTGACCAGGAGCGGAGAGCGGTAGTCAAATGACCGCCTAGGAGGTCAGTTCCAGCGCCTTGGCGGTTCGCTCGAGCGCCTGGACGTGGCCGTCGACGCCCTCGTGGCCGGCTCGCATGGTGTCGACCGTGAGGTGGGTGGCACCGGCCTCTAGCCATTTCTCCGCGTGGCGGGCCGCCTCCTCGCCGGCCTGTATGCGGCCCTCCATGCCGATAGAGCCAGGGTCGCGGCCGGCCTCCGCCGCGCCGGTGCCGATGTGCTCGCGTGCTTGGTCGAGTCGCTCCCCCGGAGACGTCATGGGGAACCACCCATCGGCTAGGCGGCCTATGCGGCGGAAGGCGGCTTGTGAGGCACCGCCCATCCATATCGGTATGGGCCGCTGCACGGGAAGGGGCGCTATGCCCGCCCCCTTGATGTGGTCGAACTCGCCGCTGTGGTCGACGGTCCGCTCGGTCCACAGCCGCCGGAGCAGACCGATCTGCTCCTCCTGGCGGCGCCCTCGTGTGTGGAAGTCCTGCCCCAAGGACTCGTATTCGACATGGTTCCAGCCAATACCGATGCCTAGGCGGAACCGGCCGTCGGCGAGGATGTCCACCTCGGCCGCCTGCTTGGCGATTAGGGCGGTCTGGCGCTGCGGGGCAATGATGATGCCGGTGACCAACTCGAGCTGGGTCACCGCAGCCAGAAAGCCGAACATGACGAACGGCTCGTGGAAGGTCGTGTCGACGTCGTAGGGCCCGTCCCATCCGGGATAGGAGGCCGGATCGGCGCCCAGGACGTGATCGTAGGCGAGGATGTGAAGGAACCCGAGCTCCTCGACGCCGCGCACGTAGGCCCGGATGGTCGCCGGATCGGGGGCCAGCTCGGTCTGGGGGTAGACAACGCCAATCTGCATATCTCTGTCTACCCTGTCAGGCGCTCGAAGAGGTCCGCCTTAGGCGGGAGCCGGTCCATCGACGTTGATCGTCGGGACGCCACTACCAGCGCGGACGACTACCAGTTGGCTCTCTTCGTTGCTGTCGTTGCTTTCTCGGTGGATTGCTCCCTTGGGCACGTAGACGAAGTCCCCGGAGAGAGCGGTGACCAAATGTTAACCGCCTGGGCCCGACTCCATGCGGAGGCTCCCTCGAGCGACATAGATGGACGTCTCGTACTGGCCGTGGTGATGCCAACCGGACGTCATACCAGGCGCGGTGCGGACCAAGCCTGACCACAGTCCATCCACCTCGATCGCCTTCTCGCGTGTCATCCCCGGAGTCGGGTCGTCTTCTGTTCGATCTACCGGCCGAACCAAGCGTGCCGGTTCCGATGTGTTCATACGGCAAGTCTGCCGAATCCAAAGGGCACGCGTACGCGCTTCGTTTCGCGATCACCCGTCTCGGATTACGGAGCGATCCTTCGGGAGCGAGACTCCCGCCAGCGAACGGCTGGGGCGCCGAGTAGGTGGAGGCGATGAGTCAAGCCTGGGCCGACCGTCTACCTATTGGCGTGGGGTCCGCCGAGATCCGGCGCCAAACCAGAGGACTGCCCTTCCAGGTGATAAGGAGTTGCCCCATGTCCCTCGTCCGCGTCCACACCTTCTCAGTCTCGCTCGACGGTTTTGGCACTGGGGAGGGCCAGAGCCTCGATGACCCCTTCGGGCACGCCGGTAGCCGGCTCCTGGCATGGTTCCAGGCCACCCGCACGTTTCGCCAGATACACGGCGAGCCGGGCGGACGCTACGGCGTCGATGACGCCTTCGCCGACAACTGGGGGCTCGGTATCGGCGCGGAGATCATGGGCCGTAACAAGTTCGGGCCGCAGCGCGGCCCGTGGGCCGACGAGCAGTGGAAGGGCTGGTGGGGCGATGATCCGCCCTTTCACACTCCGGTGTTCGTGTTGACCCATCACCCCAGGCCCTCGATCGAAATGAACGGCGGGACCACTTTCCACTTCATCGATGCAGGTCCCGGCGAAGCCCTGGAGCTCGCCCGGGAGGCGGCCGGTGGATTGGACGTTCGCATCGGCGGTGGGCCGTCGATGATGCGCCAGTTCCTCGCTGCAGACCTGATCGACCTCATGCACATCGCGATCGTGCCCATAGTCCTAGGGCGGGGAGAACCGCTCTGGTACGGACTGGAGGAGCTCGAGGGAAAGTTCGACGTGGAGGCGGTCAGTTCCCCCAGCGGCGTCACCCATCTCACCTTCACCCGCCGATAGTCGCTAGGCCAGGAGGCCGCGGCCCGATAGCGGCTAAAGAACAGAACGAGCGAGCGATGACACGCTTTGGCAGTGGCGGAGGAACGCACCAACGCACATCGGGCTGTGTCCTCGATCTGTTCTTGGGATGGTCCTTGTCATCGACCCGTGAGGCCTCATGGCGCCCGGCGGCGGCTACCTTGATGAACGCACCACGAGGAGTGACTGACAAGGGAGAAGCAGGGTGGGGAACGACGAATGCAAGCCCGTGTCGGTATCCCGACGAATCAACGCTCCGGCCAGTGACATCTTCAAACTTCTGGCCGACCCAGACCGCCACCCCGAGTTCGATGGCTCGGGGATGCTGCGGTCAGGTGCCAGCAATCGGCTCATCGATGGAGTGGGGGACGTGTTCGTCACGAAGATGTATTTCACGGCAATGGGCGATTACGAAATGCATAACCGCATAGTGGCGTACGAGGCGGACCGGTGCATCAGCTGGGAGCCCGCCTTGCGCAACGACGATCCGGCAATCGCCGAACAGACCAGGAACGGGTCGCGCTGGAGGTTCGATCTCACTCCAGATGGCCCTGATGTCACCGTGGTGACAGAAACGTACGACTGCACGGATTCCCCCGAGCGGGTGCGTCAGGCCGTGGACAATGGTAACGCATGGGTCGAGGGCATGATCAAGACACTTGAGCGACTCGACCAGCTCTGCACCAAGGGATAACTACAACCGAGGGTGGAGCACCTAATACAACCCCAGGTGGATGCTTCAGCTATCCCCGCCGCCCTATGCTTGCCTTCCAGGGAGAGACGACAAGTAGGAGGTCGGGGCGTGGGCGAGGATTCAGATACCAAGGCCCAACAGGCCGGGGGCACGGCCGGCACGATCGCAGGAGCCCTGTCCGGAGCGCGCTTGCTTGGAGGCCTGGTGCCTGTCCCGTTCGTCGGACCCGTCGTCGGCGCTGTCGTCGGAGGCGTCATCGGCAGCGAGGTTGGCCGCCGGCTTGGCAAGGCACTGGTCGACGGTGGCAACACCTTCGTGCAGACCTTAACTTCATCCTCGTCTTGACCCGGGCTTAGGACCCTCAGCCGTGGTGCCCCATGGCAAGCGAGTGAAGAGGTTCCTCGCCCGCGCATCGGGTGCCCTCCGAGAGTCCGCTATCCCCTGGTTGGGGACAGGGCTGTCAGGAGCGACGGGGGCACGGGCGCGACGGTGCACGTCAGGCTGTAGCCGTCCTGTGTTCCTTGTAGAGCGAAGGCACAGTCGGGTACTAATGGGTTGCTCGTCAGGTCGATGGAGAGAACCTGATGACCGGATACCGTCACCACCAATCGGTGGCCGGATACGACGCTGACCCCGGCGTTCAAGGCCTTGGCCAGTGATACCAGCTCGGTGGCTTGGATGAGAATGGTCACCGTCGCCTTGCTGATCGAGGCCACCCGAAGCTTGCCGGAAAGCAGAGAGTGATGGTCGATCTGTACCTGTCGGGCGTCGACGGTGACCTGGCTGAGTTGCAACACGCCGACGGGAACGCCGTCGGCGACCACTTTCACTTCGGGGACCCTGGAGACGGCCAGGTCGTAGAGGAACGGGAACGAGGAGATGTGCACCGACACCCTCTGAGAGTGGGTAGAGGTCCGTACACGGTCGGCCAAGAGCTTCTGGGCCTCCGAGCGAGCCCAGAAATCCCCCGCGATCGCGGCGACGACGAGCAGGACCAGCGCGACCAGAGCGAGCCGAACGATCCAACGGGCCAAGAACACGCGTCGAGACTGCCAGACGGAGCCCACCTACGCTCGGCATCCCGGCCTGGCCAGCCGCCTGGGCGCTGAGCTTTGGGGTTAACCCCACCTCCAAGACGCCGACTAGCGGTATTCCCTTGTCGACCATCGGTCTCTACCCTTGAAATGCGATGATCGAACTCCTGCCGCCCTGCTCGATCAGGTGCGTGCCTTTCGAGTTGCCATCGAACGTCAGGTCAGCGGCGCCGAAGCAGAGCTTGGCCAAAGTAGCGTTGCGCCCGATGGACGGCTACAGCCGCGTCGTCCCCGCCCTTCCCGCCGTTCTGTTGGACAGGTGGGACTCGTGACCCAGCCGGAGACCAAGGACGCCGGGATTCGCTTCCACCTCCGCTTCCGCAGCACGGAGCGGACGGTGACCGTCTCGGAGGAACGGCTGGACCAGGCCCGCCACGTGGCCCGAAGGGTCCTGTCGGAACCGTTTCAGAGACGGACCTGGTCCGAGCTGGCTTTCCTCCTGATCAGCGGCTCGCTTTCCGTCGTCGGAATCGCGTTCCTCTTGGCCACCATGGCGTCGGGCGCCGTCCTTGCGGTCACCTTCATCGGGCTCGTGATCATCGCCGCATCCGTCCGAGGCACCCGGGGGATCGGAGGCTGGCACCGGGCGCTCGCCCGTCACTTCTTGGACGAGTGGATCCCCGACCCGGATCCCTTCCGAGCCCGACCCGGCTTCTTCGGCTGGCTGCAGACGGCGCTGCGAGACCGGGCCGGCTGGCGGGCGATGGCTTACACCGTGGTGAAGATCCCGCTCCTCGCCTTCAGTGTCTGGTTCGGGTTGAGCATATGGATCGAGGTGTTCCTCTCCCTGGGGTCTCCCGTCTGGGGTACCGGTGGGTCGGAGCCGGACGGATTCGGGGTAATTCGCAACGTCTTCCGGCCCGGGTACACCGGGCTCGGTGATGACCGGCCCCTCCACCGTCTGTTCGTGTTCGCGGGCGGGGTCGTCCTCTTCTTCGTTGCTCCCTGGGCCGTGAGGCTGGTGGTCTACCTCGATCGGCGCCTCATGCGTCTCCTACTCGGGCCGGACGCCATGACCGCTCGGGTGCGCACCCTGGAGCAGTCGCGGGCCCAGACCGTCGACGCCTCGGCCGCCACCCTGAGGCGGATCGAGCGGGACCTCCACGACGGAACCCAGGCCCAACTGGTCGCGCTGGCCATGCGGCTCGGGCAGGCCAAGGAGGAGCTGGCCGAGGGGGAGGAGGCGGACCTGGATCAGGTGCGCCGGCTCGTCGAGGACGCCCACCGCGGGGCGAAGGAGGCCATAGTCGAGCTGCGCGATCTGGCCCGCGGCATCCACCCGCCGGTACTCGATACCGGTCTCGAGGGCGCCCTGGCCACGCTGGCCGCGCGCAGCACCGTTCCCAGCGAGCTCACGGTCTCTCTCCTGTCACGGCCGACGCCGGCGATCGAGGCCATCGCCTACTTCTGCGTGGCCGAGCTTCTGGCCAACGTGGCCCAGCACGCTCAAGCGTCGCGAGCCGCCATCGGATGCAACCAGCACGGCCCGTGGCTACGGATCGTCGTGCGCGACGACGGGCGGGGAGGCGCCGTGCTCACCCGGGTCGGATCTTCTTCGAGCGGGCTCGCCGGGCTCACCGACCGGGTCAAAGCGGTGGACGGCCACCTGGGCATCGCCAGCCCGCCTGGAGGCCCGACCGTCGTCACCGTCGACTTGCCCTGCCAGGCCTGATGAGCGACTCGATCCGGGTCGCCATCGCCGAGGACTCGGCCATCTTGCGAGACGGTCTGGTGCAGCTTCTCGCCGATCGGGGCTTCGAGATCACGGGCGCGTTCAGCGACGCGGCCGGACTGATCGAGTCCATCGCCACCGACTGCCCCGACGTGGCCGTGATCGATATCCGCATGCCCCCCACCTTTACCGACGAGGGACTACGTTCCGCCATCGAGTTGCGCCGATCGAACCCGCAACTCGGGATACTCCTCTTCTCCCAGTACGTCGAGACCCGCTACGCAGCGGAGCTCCTGGCTGACGGCGCCGCTGGTATCGGCTACCTGCTCAAGGACCGGGTCGCGGACGTCAGCGACTTCGTCGAGACCCTGGTCAGGGTGGCGTCCGGAGGCACCGCTCTCGATCCCGAAGTGGTGACGCAATTGCTCGGCGCCTCCCGCCGGAGGGATTCGCTTTCTGGGTTGAGTGCAAGGGAACGTCAGGTGCTGGCCTTGATGGCCGAGGGCCGCACCAACGCCGCCATCGCTGCCACTCTGGTCGTATCTGAAGGTGCGGTCGAGAAGCACGTGGCCAATATCTTTTCCAAGCTCGGTCTTCCGGCCTCTCCGACAGACCACCGACGGGTCCTCGCCGTGCTCCGCTACCTGGAGGTCTGACCACCGGGGCCCATGACTGGGGTTAGCCCCAGGAAGAGAAGACCCGCTAGCCGGCTTTTCGCAGGCCACGCCTGAGGTAACAATGAAACGGTGCCCGGTAGGTGATGCCGGGTCCGGACACCCCCCCGTTAGATTGAGTTCGCCTAAACACGGACTGGAAAAGGGTGAGTAACAATGCAAAATGCGAAATCGCTCGCTGCAGTGACCGCCCGACGTTCGGTCTTGGCACCGCTGTGGGGCAAGGAGATCGGGTGACGATCGCAACGCTCCCCGACACCACCGATGCGCGAGCCGCCGACAGCCAATGGGCGGTTGAGACCCATGGGCTGACGAAGCGGTTCGGCGAGAACGTGGCGGTCAACGGCGTGGAGCTTTTGGTTCCTCGGGGCTGTGCGTTCGGTTATTTGGGTCCCAATGGCGCCGGCAAGACCACGCTCATCCGGGTCCTGCTTGGATTGACGCACGCCGACGCCGGCTCCATGTCCCTGCTTGGCTACTCCGTCCCCCGACATCGCGATCTGGCCTTGGCACGAGTCGGGGCCATCGTCGACGAGCCCAGGTTCCATGGGCATCTGAGCGGGCGACAGAACCTGCAACTTCTTGCCGCGGCACGAGAGCCGGCGGCTCGTGATCGGATCGAGGCGTCCCTCGATCGGGTGGGCATTCTTCATCGGGCCGATGACCGTGTGTCCAAGTACTCCATGGGGATGCGCCAACGGCTCGGAGTGGCGGCCTGTCTGATCGGCGATCCCCAGCTGTTGGTCCTGGACGAGCCGATGAACGGGCTCGACCCGGCCGGCATGCAAGACATGCGGGACATGATCCTGTCGTTGGTGGCCGAGGGCCGCACGGTGGTGCTGTCCTCGCATTTACTCGATGAGGTGGAGCGGACCTGCGATGCCGTGGCCATCGTTGACCGGGGCAACGTGATACGGCAGGGCCCGATCTCGGAATTGCTGGCGGGATCATCGCTGGTGTTGCAGGTTGACTGCTCGGACCCCGACCGGGCCCGCTCACTACTCCAAACCACCAACATTGGAGCCGACATCGACGCCAGTGAGGTCGGGCTGGGAATCACGTTGCCGGCCGGAACGGGGCGAGATGTCGTCGCCGAGATCAACCGAGTTCTGGTGGAGGGTCGGATATCGGTGTACCGGCTGCAGGAGGTCCAGGCTTCTCTGGAATCCTGGTTCCTGCAGGTCACGAGCCGGCTGGGGGCCCCGCAATGACGACCGTGTCCCAAGTGAGCGCACCGCTTCCGACCCCGGCGCCATCGGGGATGGGTGGGCCCCGCGACCACCGAGGGTCGTTCGTTCCCACCATGGGCATGATCGCCACCAGATTCATGGAGCTGCGCAAGAGACGCGGACTTATGGTGGCCCTGGTCCTCGTCAACATCGGAATCCCGGTCGTCTTTCTGGGCGTCCGCCTGGTGCTCCACGCCTCCGCGCCCAAGTCCTACGGACCGGCAGGTGGCTACAACATCTACACCGGTTTGACGGCCGGCGTGCTGTACATCTTCGGGTTCATCGTGGCGGCCACGCTGGGCTGCACGGCGGGCTCGATCGACCTGACGGAAGGGATGTTCCGCCACCTGGTGGTAACCGGCCGGTCCCGATTGGCGCTATATCTGGCGAGGATCCCAGCCGGTCTGGCCATCATCGTTCCATTGGTCGCGCTCGGATTCACCGTCGTGTGCGCGGTGTGCGTCTTCGCCGCTCCGACCAGGATCAACTACGACGGCGCGAGCGTCCCCGCCCACCTTTCGCTGAGTGGGTTCGAGACCTGGGCTGGCAACAACCCCGACCCGGTGATCTGCGACCTGCCCTACGACCAGCCGATCACCGTGAGCGTTCCGTGTCCCGGCGGTGGTCAGGTCGTCATCAACGGGCCCGGACCATCAGGTGCGACCGTGCAGAATGTGCCGTCGTCGCCGAGCGACATCAAGGCCCAAGCTATTCAGGTCGCCCAGGAGGACTACCCGGGTTACAAGATGCTGTTCCTGTATCCGTCCGACTCTCTGATGATCGAGACCGGACTGTGGATCGAGCTCGAAGCGACCGTCGGTTTCATCGTCGGCTTGGGGCTGGCTTCGTTGCTGGGGCAGAGAACGGTGCCTGTCATCTTGATGATCGTGCTAGAGATAGTCCTCACCCCGATCCTCTCCCGAGCGCACCTCCCGCATCTGGCCAACTTGCAGCGCGCCGTGGTGGGCCTCGCCACCGCCCATTTGGCGCCCGGCGGGCTGCCCGTGCTCGGCGGCGGCGGAGGAGGGCCAGGCGGCGGTCACGGGTCGCCGGCGCTATTGCCGGAGTCGACCACCGTCGCCGTGTGCGTGATTTTGGCCTGGTTGGTGGGCTGGACGATCCTCGGCGCCTGGCGCATGATGAACAGGGACGCCTGACGAACCTCGCCGCTGGTTCTCGAGCCTGCCGTTGCGGCCTGGCTCAGCGGCCGGTCCAGCGGGGTGGGAGATGCTCAGCTGCCGCCCGACGACCCTCGGCCGCATCCTGGGTCGCGGCAGCGACGTGACGCATGGTCTCGCCGAACCGGATGGCTTCCAGGCTCGCCATGGACCGGGTCCTCATCGCGATCTCCTTCATGACTCGCTGGGCCAGCGGCGCTCCGCCAAGAAGCCGTTGGGCCAGGGCGTTTGCTTCGTCGAGGAGCCTGTCGTGGGGTACCACCCTCCATACGAGACCCATGGTCAGGGCTCGCTCGGCATCGATTCGTTCCCCGGTCAGCAACAGTTCCATGGCATCGGCCCAGTTGATGCGTTGCGGCAAACGAATGGCTGCCACGATGGCCGGGACTCCGAGGCGGGCCTCTGGCACGCCGAACTCGGCGCGGTCACTGGCCACGACGAAATCACACCAACTGACAAGGGTGAGCCCGTAGCCCAAGCAGTAGCCGTTGACGGCAGCGATCACCGGCTTGAATATCTCCCATCCACTCTCGAAGGAATTGAGGGTCGGCTTCTCCCAGAAGGTGCCGGCGAACTCCCCCGTTGACCCGGCGCCGTCGTGGAGGTCGGCGCCGACGCAGAACGCACGCCCCGAGCCGGTGACGACGGCCACCCAGGCGTCCTCGTCGTCACGGAACCGCGAGAAGGCTTCATTGAGGTCGCGTCTCATCTCACCGTTGATGGCGTTGAGGACCTCGGGACGGTTGTAGGTGATGGTGGCCACGTGACCGTCGAGTTGGAACGTAGCCGCGTCACCCACAGGGCATAGTCTGCCGGTTTGGGTCGGGGCGGAAGCGGATCGGTCGAGAAATGGCGTGACGCGGGCCGCGAACGTAGGGCCGAACGCGACCGATCCGTCAGCGGACGTGGTTGTCCGCCGGGGCCTTGGCGTAGCCGGGGAGCTTGTCGAACTCGAGGTAGCGGTAGATCTCCGGGGCGGCCGTGTCGAGCGCGGCGGCATGGGCGCGGTACTCGTCGAGCGTGGGCATCCGGCCTTTGATCGCGGCCACCGCGGCGACTTCCGCGGAGACGAGGAAGACGTCGGCGCCCTGTCCCATGCGATTCGGGAAGTTGCGGGTGGATGTCGATACGACCGTTGATCCGGGAGCGACCCTGGCCTGGTTGCCCATGCACAGCGAGCAGCCAGGGATCTCCGTGCGGGCGCCTGCGGCCGCAAAGATGCTGTAGTAACCCTCTTCGCGCAGCTGCGCTTGGTCCATCCTGGTAGGTGGCGCGATCCATAGCCGCGAGGGGACCGGACCGCCGGCGTCGGCCAGGATCGTACCGGCGGCCCGGAAGTGTCCGATGTTGGTCATGCAGGATCCGATGAAGACTTCGTCGATGCGCCGGCCGGCCACGGCCGACAGGGGCCGGATGTCGTCGGGGTCGTTGGGGCAGGCGACGAGGGGCTCGGCAATGGCACTCATGTCGATGTCGACGACGGCCGCGTACTCGGCGCCGGGGTCGGCTCGCAGCAGCGTCGGCTGGTCGAGCCAGCGCTCCATGGCTCGGGCCCGCCGCTCCAGAGCCCGGGCGTCCTGGTAGCCGGCGTCGATGAGCCAACGCAGCATCACCACGTTGGATTCCAAGTACCGGCTTATTGAGGCTTCGGACAGGGAGATCGTGCACCCGCCGGCCGAGCGCTCTGCGGTGGAGTCGGACAGTTCAAACGCCTGCTCCACCGTTAGCGCTTCCAGGCCCTCGATCTCGATGATCCGGCCGCTGAACACATTGGTCCCTTCGCCCGGCCCTTCGGTGCCCACGGTCAGCAGCCCCTGCTTGCGGGCGGTGTAGGGGATGGCGTTGACGAGGTCGCGCAGCGTGACCCCCGGTTGCCGCTCGCCTCGAAAGCGCACCAGCACCGACTCGGGCATGTCGATCGGCATGACGCCGAGTGCGGCGGCGAAGGCGACAAGTCCAGATCCGGCTGGAAAGGAGATTCCGAGCGGGAACCGGGTGTGCGAGTCGCTCCCAGTGCCGACTTGGTCGGGTAGCAGCATGCGGTTGAGCCAGCTATGGATGATCCCGTCTCCTGGGCGCAGGACGACGGCGCCGCGCTGGCGCATGAAGTCGGGAAGGGTGCGTTGGGTGACGATGTCCACCGGCTTCGGATAGGCGGCGGTATGACAGAAGGTCTGCAGCACCAGATCGGCGCTGAAGCCGAGACACGCGAGGTCCTGGAGTTCGTTGCGGTTCATCGGGCCGGTCGTGTCCTGGCTGCCAACCGTCGACACCGTCGGCTCGCAGGAGGTGCCGGCCGAAACGCCTTCGACGCCGCATGCTCGGCCGACGATCTTCTGGGCCTGGGTGAACGCGGTGACGCGGGCAGGCTCCGGAGGCCGCAGGAACGTCGGGTTGGGTCCGAGTCCAAGCGCGCCGCGTGCCTTGTCCGACAGGGTCCGGCCGATGATCAATGGCACCCGGCCACCGGCGCGTACGGAATCGATCAGCCGGTCCGAGCGGAGCTCGAAGTTCGCCATCGGCTCGCCGTCGGGCTTGGCGATTTGCCCGGCGAGTGGTCGAACGACGATGTGGTCGCCGGTCTCGAGCCCGTCGACTGGGCATTCGATGGGCAGCGCACCGGCGTCTTCGAGGGTGGTGAAAAAGATCGGGGCGATCCGTCCGGCCAGCACCACTCCGCCTTGGCGCTTGTTGGGCACGAACGGAATGTCGTCGCCGATATGCCATAGCAGCGAGTTGACCGCGCTCTTGCGTGACGATCCGGTGCCGACGACATCGCCGACGAAGGCGACCGGCCGCCCCGCATCACGCAGATGTTTGATGGTGGTGACCGCGTCGCCGAGGTCCGATCGATTTTCGAGCAACGCCAGGGCGTGCAGCGGGATGTCGGAGCGCGACCAGGCATGAGGGGCTGGCGAAAGGTCGTCGGTGTTGACCTCGCCGTGCACCCGGAATACCGTCAAGTGCAACTCGCTGGGTAGATCGGGTCGGGCTGTGAACCAGGACGCTTCAGCCCACGACCGCAATACAGCCAAGGCGTTGGGATTGCCCAGTTCGGCCCGATGGGCGACGTCGTGGAAAGCGTCGAAGACGAGCAACGTGTGTGCGAGCTCTGCCGCAGCCGGCCCACCGAGGGTTTCGCTGTCGAGCAGCCCGACGAGGGGAGCCACGTTGAAGCCGCCCAGCATGGTGCCGAGGAGCCGCACCGCCGCAGAGTCGCTCACCGCTGGGGATCTACGCTCGCATCGCGCGATCGCCGCCAGCCACTCGGCCTTGACCTGAGCTGCCGCGTCGACTCCGGGCGGGACTCGGTGGGTTAACCGGTCGACGAACGAGTCGGTCTCGGGTCCGACGGGGGCTTCGAGAGATTCGGTCAGCTGCGCCGTCTGGACCGCGGTTAGCGGTAGAGGGGGAATGCCGAGGGCGACCCGTTCGGCTTCGAGGATCCGGTCATCAGCGAGCACAAGTCGATGGTACGAACAGGGAACGTGTGTGTAAAGCGCATAGATCTCATTATTATCATGCGATAATCGCATGATATGGACCTGATGTTGCTCCGATCGTTCCTCGCCGTCGCCGACGCCGGCACCATCACCGAGGCAGCAGACCGGGTGAACATCAGCCAGTCGGCCCTATCCCGACGCCTCCAGCAGCTCGAGGCCGACCTCGGCGTCGAGCTTTTGGTCCGCGGCCGCCACGGCGTAGAGCTGACGGACCTGGGCCGCCAAGCCGTCGACCAATCGCGGCGCATCGTGGCCGGCTACGACCGCCTCCGCCACGACATCACTGCGCAGCTCGGACTCGAACGTGGCACCGTACGCGTCGGTGGTGGCGCGACCGTCACGTCGTACCTCCTACCGCCGCGCATCGCCGACTTCCAGGCCGCCTACCCGGGCATCCGCTTCTACGTCAAGGAGGCCGGGAGTCGTGAGATCGCAGCCGACGTGTCAGCAGGCGACCTCGAGCTTGGCGTCGTCACCCTCCCGCTGGTGTCCCGTGACCTCGACATCAGCGAACTGGCCGTCGATGAGATCGTGCTCATCGCCCGCCGCGATCACCCATTCGCAACCAAGCGCGTCGGAGTAACCGACCTCGAAGGCCAGCCCTTTGTGGCGTTCGAGTCAGGCAGCGCCATACGTCAGATAATTGACACCGCGCTCGGCACCGCCGGCGTGAAGACGGAGATCGTTATGGAGCTGCGGTCGATCCCGTCGATCCTCCGGATGGTCGCGACCACCGGCCAGCTGGCGTTCGTCAGCCGTGTCAGCCTTCCCGCCGAGCCTTCTCTGCAGGCGATCCCGGTCCGGGGCTTGAGCATCTCCCGGACGCTCGGCCTAGCGACGCGCCACCGGATCCCGTTGTCGGCCCCAGCGGGAGCCTTTGTCGAGTTGTTGCGAGGAGGTTCGGGCCACAGATCGGCGTAGAGCCAGCGGCGCCTGGACCGGGTGACGGCCGAAACGGTGGGACAATGGCACCAGTCGGTTTTCTAAGGAGCGTCTTTGGCCACCATCTCTGCTGCCCCGGGCTTGCTGGCCCTCGGGTGGGACGACGGGTGGATGGCAGCGCTGTCCGAGCTGGGCGACCCGACCTTGTGGCCGGCGCGGGTATCGAGAGTCGATCGTGGCATGTGTACCGTCATGACCGGCACGGCCGATGTTCGCGTGGCGGCTGAGCGGGCCGTGGAGGTGGCAGTCGGGGACTGGGTCGGTGTGGGTCCACGGCCGACCGCAGATGGGAGGGCTCGAATTGCGGCCGTCCTTCCCCGTCGTCATGTGTTCCGCCGGGACTCACCTTCCAAGAGTGGTGGGTCGCAGATCGTGGCGTCCAATGTCGACACGGTGCTGATTTGCAACGCGCTCGACGGCGGCCTCAGCCCTCGCCACCTCGAGCGGTTCCTGGCGCTGGCGTGGCAGAGCGGCGCCACGCCTGTGGTGTTGATGACCAAGTCAGACGCGGTCCCTCCGGCGGTCGTGTCCGAAGCCCTCAAGGCGGTCGAGGGGATCGCCAACGGCGTCAGCGTCGCCGTCGTGAGTTCGACGACTGGCGAGGGGATGGTCGACATGGCGCCTTACTTAGTCCCCGGGCGGACCGTCGCTCTACTGGGGCTGTCAGGAGCGGGGAAGTCGACTCTGGTCAACATGTTGGCCGGCGCGGAGATCTTGGCGACCGGGGCGGTACGCAGAGATGGGACTGGACGGCACACGACGACCCACCGCGAGCTGGTCCTCTTGCCCGGGGGCGGGCTCTTGATCGACACACCGGGGATGCGAGCCTTGTCGGTGGAAGGAGCGAGCGACGGAGTGCGGCAGGCGTTCGGGGATATCGAGGAACTAGCTCGTGGGTGCGTTTATGCGGGTTGCTCGCACGCGGACGAGAAGGGATGCGCACTCGCCGCGGCGTTGGCTGACGGGCGCCTGGATGTCGGCCGCTTCGAGAGCTGGCTGCGACTGAGGGCGAGGCCGGCCTCCGAGGATCTTGACTTGGCGCGGACTGGCGTCGCGGCGCGCAAACGTCGCAAGGCGGAGAAGTTCGCCGCTCGCCGAGCCGCGAGGACGTAGCGTCCCAGTCCTTGTCGCCGGTGCCGCCCAACGCCACGGCGACGCAGACCGCAGCCGTCGAGCAGTTGCGCGCCACCGCCGACCAGGGCGCCAAGTTGATCGTGTTCCCGGTGGAGTGGGCGCCCTAGAGTGACGATCGTGTCGGGTCGGACTGGATCCCAGCCACCGGCACGCCGTACGGGAGCGAGGTGTCCTTGATGATCGAGTTGCCCAAGGTGATGCCGGCCGCCGTGTACAAGCGTCCGGGCGATGTAGTGGTCGAAGAGCGCCCGGTACCGAGTCCTGCCTCCGGCGAGGTCCTCCTGGAAGTCGATCATTGCGGCATATGCGGCTCCGACATCCACATGCTCCTCGACGGTTGGGCCGACAGGCCGGGCCGGGTGGCCGGCCACGAATTCACCGGCACCATCGTCGCTTTGGGTGCGGGCGTCGACGGCTGGTCGCTCGGCGAGATGGTCGTGGGCGGAACCTCACCGAAATGCGGGCGGTGCCGGCGGTGCCTTGAAGGCAAGCCTTCCCAGTGCGAGAACGGCGACGGCCCTGTGGCCGACAGCCACGACGGCGCTTTTGCGCGCTACGTGCTGGTGCCGGCCGCCGCCCTCCTACGCCTGCCGGCGGGTGTCACTGCCCGCCAGGCGGCCCTGGCCGAGCCGCTGGCGGTCGCCCTGCACGGAATCACCCGTTCGGGTGCGGCCCCCGGTGACACGGTCATGGTCATGGGTGCCGGCCCCATCGGGGCCCTTTCGATCGCGGCATTGGTGGCCGGCGACATCGGCCCGGTAATAGCAGTGGAGCCCGGGAAGCGACGCCAGGAGCTGGCCCGCCGACTCGGCGCGGCCGAGGTGCTCGACCCCACAGAGCTCCTGCAGTTTCCTCGGTGGGAGCCGGATCGCATATCCGACAGTGGGGTCCACGTGGTGCTCGAGTGCTCGGGTAAGAAGAACGCCATGGAGTTCGGGTTACACCAGCTGCGCCGCGGTGGCACCCTGGTCCTGGTCGGTGCCGGGATGGAGCAGCCGACCTTCGACCCCAACCGCATCATCTTGAATGAGCTGACGGTTTGCGGGTCGTATATCTACGACAAGGGCGGATTCGAGCGGGCTCTCGAACTGCTCGGATCGGCCGGGTTTCCGACCGATCTGCTGATCGAAGCCGATGACGTTCCGCTCGATGGAGTGTCTGACGCCCTGGTCGGCCTGGCCGAGGGACGCTTGGCCGGCAAGGTGATGGTGGTGCCACGACTCTCTGCGGGGGTCACCGCTCTACCCGCCAGCACCACCACCTACGACACGAAGGGGAAGGGAGGCCGAGGGTGACCCATCCTTACTACCCGAGCGGCAATCCGCGCTTTAATCACGTGGCCATGAGCCTGCCGCCCGATCTGCTGGACGAGGCGAACCGCGCCGTTATCTGCCGGTTCTGGCACGAGGTTTTCGGTTTCGACGAGATCGAGGTGATGACCGAGGACCGTCATCGGCTCATCTTGTCGTGCGTGCACTGGGACCAGTTTCTGTTCCTCATCGCCGACGATGATCCGATGCGCTGCCCGCGAATGGATCACTTCGGCTTCTCCGTGGGATCCCTCGAAGAATTGGAGGGCGTCCAGGCGAGGGCCGCCGCTTTCAGGGATCACGACGCCCGCGTCGATCTGATCGACTTGCACGTCGACGACCAGAAGGTCGTGAAGATCCACTCGCTGTACGTCAAGTACGTCCTGCCGATGATGTGCGAAGTGCAGTGGTGGGAGTTCGCAGCCTGACTACGCCGTCCTGGGTTGAGTCACCCGGTGGCGAGCGCGTATGAAGCGTCGGCGAGGGCGAGGATCTCGGCCCGATCGTCGGGCAGGACGAAGCCGGCGGCAATTGCCGCGTCGATCGAGGCAGTGAAGCGTTCGATGTACTCGCCTCGGCCTCCCGGGTAGCACGCGGCCAGAGTCGCCGGATCGAATGGATCGGTCTTGCCGAAGAGGATGGCGAAAGTCTCGCCGGTCTGACCGATGCCAGACAGGGTGGCGGTTGGCACGTCAACCCACGGGGTGCGGATGCCGCCGGTCGCGTTGCCGCGCCCATCGACGACGAGGCCGCTCCCTTCATCATCGAGGATGAGGCGAGGCGCCTTGGGGGGAGGGGGGCCACCGGCGGCCCAGCGGACCAGATGGTCGAGGGCGGCTTGCCCCACGTAGTGCTGTTGGGGCCCGGAGTTGATGGGGGTATCGGTGTTCCCGATGATCAACTGTGTTGTCGGTTGCATCAGCTCGGCCAGACGCGCCGGCGTGAGGGTTCCGTCGTCGTAGTTGCTGGCGACGAGGAGGTAGGTGTCTCCGTGGGCCGCGCCGGCGACCTCCCAGAGCCGAACGTGATCCCCGTCGGGCTGGGCCGGAAGTCGCCCGCCGAGCACGATCACGTCCGTCTCGCTCTGCAGGACGAGTACCGGAACTCGAGCGTCGTCGCGGATCCGCACGGGGCGGTTGGACAGCGATCGTGTGGCTTCACCGAGGTTCGTGCGCGAGGAGATGAACGCCCCTTCGAGCGAGGAGGCAGTACCAGGACGCCCGTGCACGAAGAAGGCGTCGAACACTCGCGCGTCGGGGTCGATGGCATTGATGTAGGTGACGAGGAACGCGGCCGATTGCGACTCCCCGGCCGCGATCAGGCTGCTCGGGACGAGACCCCCGAGCGGCGATTCTCCCTCGGGTGAGCGCAACAGCTCGCCCACCTGGGTGAAGATATCGAACGACCAACGGTCTCCAGGATGCACCAGTTCGTCGTATCGGTCCGGGGCCAACACCTTGAGGTGGAACCCTTCCACCAGCCCGCCGCCGTCTATCCCGGCTTTCTGGGCCGTCACCCCCACCCAGGCGTGGCCACGGGCCATCAGATGACGGTGCAGAAACATCCAGTCTGGACCAGCATCGACTCCGCCCGACACGTTGTTCCACTCCACCAGGACCGTGCCGCTGAAGCGGGTGGGGTCGGTAGGCCTGCGGACGACGATCCTGGACACGTAGGGCGCCTCGGCGCCGGCCTGGACGCGATCGCCGATCGTCGCCGTCTCATCGACGAGGGTGAATGATCGGGCGACGCCCTCGATCAGAAACTCATGCTCCTCGTACCCCAACGCGGCCAAGTTATAGAACCCGGCCGGCATCGGGCTGCTGCCCGGCATTGCCCGTAACGCGGGCTGGCGTGTAGCTATATCCATCCGACCTTCACGCTCCCGTCTAAGGGCGAGTATTTCGCTTTGCGCCGCCAGCAGCCTACCGACCCTCCGGTCACGGCGTCCACGCTCGAGCAGGCCCCGAGCGGTAGCCATTGCGCGGGCCAAATCCGCGGTGGAAGGGGCGTCGTAGAGATCGCCCGTCGGCTGCCAGACACGCCTGGGACTTGACAGGCCGAGCGAACAGGGTCGGGTCGTGTCAGGCTGTCCTACATGAGCAAAGGTTCGATTTTGGTTACTGGCGCTTCTACGGGGATCGGTGAGGCGTGCGCGCTCCACTTCGCCCGCCTCGGATGGCAGGTATTCGCTGGGGTTCGTCGTGACCAGGACGGTGATCGGCTCAAGGCCAGTGCAGACGGTTCGGTGCAGCCCGTCGAAATGGATGTCACCGATCTGGCTTCGGTTGAGCGTGGGGCAAAGGCGATCGGCACGGCTCTGGATGGCGCGGGCCTGACAGCCGTGGTCAACAACGCCGGCATTGCGGTTGGTGGGCCGGTCGAGTACCTCCCACTGGAGGACTGGCGGCGGCAGCTGGAAGTAAATGTCATCGGCCAGGTTGCGGTCACTCAGGCGGTGCTGCCGCTGCTCCGCCGGTCCGGCGCTCGCGGCCGCATCGTGTTCATGGGTTCGATCGGTGGCCGGATGGCGTCGCCCCTGATCGCCCCGTACAGCGCCTCGAAACACGCCATCGAAGCCATCGGCGAGGCCATGCGGCACGAGCTTGCTTCCACGGGGATCCGGGTCGTGGTGATCGAACCCGGCGCCGTTCGCACGCCCATCTGGGACAAGGGCCAGTCGGCGGCTGACGACATAGAGGCCAGCCTGCCTGCCGAAGCCGTTGAGCGCTACGGCTCCGCGGTCGCCGATCTCCGCAAGGCCATGGACTTTCAGGCTCGCACCGGAGTCGACCCGGAAGTCGTGGCCCGCGTCGTTGAGAAAGCGGTGACCAGCGCCCGACCTCGGCCCCGTTACCTGGTCGGTCGTGACGCCAAGATGATGGCGACCCTGGTCCGGCTGCTCCCCGACAGTGCACTCGACGCCACCATGAAGCGGGTGATGAGGTTGGCGGCTCGATAAGAGCATCGCCCTAGCCACAACTGGCTGGGTCGCACCGTGTAGGAGACCGCCGAAGTTGGGCCGACCGATCGTGGATTGCGCGGCGGCGCAGCGCCGGAGCCAGGATGTGAAGTGGTGCGAAACCTCCGCGTGCGGCTTCTGGGCGATCTCCAGGTCGAGGGGCTCGAGCCGGCACGTCTCGGCCGGCGCCAAGTCCGGACGCTGCTAAAGGTCCTGGCTCTGCATCACGACCAGCCGGTCGGGCTGGAAAGGCTGGTCGACTGTCTGTGGGGCGACGGGCCCCCCGACCGCCCCAGCGATCAGATTTCGGTGTTGGCGAGCCGGCTGCGCGGAATTGTCGGGACCGATCGCGTTCGGCGCACCGACGCCGGCTATTCGTTGGCGGTGGACTGGTTGGACCTCGACGCGCTCAAGGACTACACGGACGAGGCGGAACGGCGCCTCGACGGGGGCGCGGTGGGGGCCGCCCGGGCCGCGGCTTCGGCCGGCCTGTCGCTGGTTCGGGGTCCGTTGCTTGCCGACGAGTCCGATTCCTGGTGGGCCGACGCCGAACGTTCCGTTGCCGATCGGCTCGTATCGCGCCTGCACCACTTGGCCTCGGCCGCCGCTCTGGCGGCAGGAGACTGGACGGGCGCGGCCGAGCTGGCCAGCTGGGTGCTGAAGGCAGATCCATACGACGAGCGGGGGCTGCGAATCTGGATGGAGGCACTGGCCCGATCGGGTCGTCCCGCCTCGGCGCTGGCCGCTTACGCCGAAGCTCGCGAGCGGCTGGCCGAGGAGTTGGGCGTCAGCCCGTCCGCGGCTACCGAAGTTCTGCACACGTCCATCCTCCTGGACGAGGTCCCAGAGGCGGGCGGTCACGTCGAACGGGTCTCTGGCGACACCGATGAGCTACCGGGACGTGCGGAGCCCATCCGCGACCTCGATTCCCTGTTGGATCGCGCCGGGCGGGGCCACGGTCAGGTCGGGCTCGTGGAAGGCGAGGCCGGGATTGGCAAGTCACGGCTTTTGCAGGTGTGGTCTCGTCGGGCCGCCCGTCAGGGCGCGGGCGTGCTGTCGGTCGCTTGTGACGAACTCGGGCGGGCCTTGCCGCTGCAACCTCTGCTCGATGCAGTTGATGTCCTGATGCGCCGGGGCGCACCAGGAGCCGACGTTGTCCTAGGTCCCGACGTCGCTGTGTTGGGACCACTGCTTGGCGTGCACGCGCAAACGGCCGAGGCGGGTCAACTGGCCGCCCTGACCGACCCCGGCGCCGGACAGGCGCTGGTATTTGCGGCGCTATTCAGCGTGCTGCGCCGACAGTCAGAGCGCGGTGAGCTCGTAGTCCTCATCATCGACGACGTCCACCTGGCCGACAGTGCCACGTTCGCCTGGCTGGGCCAGGCCGCCAGGCGTCTCGCGAACGACCGGGTGGCGGTCGTCGTCGCCCGCCGGATAGAGGAAGCCGAAGTTCCTCTATCGGGCGTGACTTCCATCCCGTTGGGTCCTCTCGATCTCGAAGCAACCGAGACGATCGTCGGGGTCGATCGGGCCTCGGAGCTACACGCCCGCAGCGGTGGCCACCCCTTGTTCTTGGTCGAGCTGGCCGCTGCGGGTGCCGATCGAGAGATGCCGGCGAGTGTTCGAGAAGCCGTCGAGGAACGCTGCGCCCGAGCCGGCGAAGCGGCCGCTACGCTGCGAGCGGCGGCGGTCATCGGCCCGGAGGTGGACCTCGACCTCCTGGCGGCCGTTACCGGGAAGGCGCCGGGCGTGCTGCTGGACCACCTCGAGGAGGGCGTTCGGCGGCGGTTCTTGGTCGAAGACGGCCCGGTGTTCGTCTTCGCTCACACCCTGGTGCGCGAGGCGTTGGCGTCCGCCGTGGGGGCGTCCCGGACCGCCTTCATTCACCGGGAAGCGGCTCGAACCCTCGGGGCCCGACCGGCCCCCGACCCGCTCGCGGTCGCGCGTCACGCTCGCCTCGGTGGCGAGGTGGCGTACGCCTCGGCGATGCTGGTCACGGCCGCCCGTATGGCCGTCGCCCGCTTCGACCAGGACGAGGCCCTGCGCCTCCTCGATCAGGCGGTGGCCCTCGACGACACAGCCGACGCACGCGTGGAACGGGCGCGGGTTCACTCGATGCTGTCCAGCTACACAGAGGCGATCGAAGACGTCGAAGCCGCCCGGGCCCGAGGCGCGGGATCCGAGGCTTTGGAAGTAGCCGCCTGGTCAGCGCACTTCCAACGCCGATTCGACCAGGCCTTGACGCTGGCCGACGAGGGAGCGCGTGACGCCGTCAACGTCGATCTGCGGTCAAGTTGCCTGGCCCTGGGAGGATGGGTTTCCCTCGCAGCCGGCGACCTCCACGGTGCCGAGTCCCGCCTGGAGGGCGCGGTTGGTGAAGCGCCCGAGGCCATCGGCAGATTGGTGGAAGCGTGGCTGGCTTGGCTCCGGATGAATCAGGGCCTCCCGGAGGAGACCTTGCGTCTGGTCAGACCAGAAGTGGGCACAGGCCTGGCCGCTTACCGGTTCCCGAACGCGTACGCCCTGATGGCGGCCACGATGGCCTTGGCCATGCTGGGCCGAGCCGACGAGGCTTTGGAGGCGCTGGAAGCACTCGGCGCCGACGTGGCGCGGATGGGCGCCCGGCGCTGGTCGCCCCGCCCCCTCAACCTGCGCGGGTGGATCGTCCGCAACCTCGGCGAGACCGGCGAAGCCGACGAGCTCAATCAAGCGGCGATCGAGGAGGCTCGACCCCAAGGCCTGGCCGAGCCCATCGCCAACGGTTTGCTCGACCTAGCCTCCGGCCGGTTACTGGCCGGCGATCTCGACGTCGCCCGAGCCCTCCTCGACGAGGCGGACGGCCTCGGCGAGATCGAGCACGCTTTCCGGTGGCGTCACCGGATGCGAGGACGCCTGATCCGGGCCCGGCTCGACCTGGCGATCGAGCAAGAGGGGCCGGCGCGAGCCGGCGCCGAGTCTCTCGCCGCGGACGCGGCAAGGCTCGGAGCTTCTCGCTACGAGGTGCAGGCCCGGCTGGTGGCCGCCATGGCCGCGCGCAAGATGGGGAGCGACGTCGAACTGGATGGGGTCGGCTCGCTGCTGGTCCGACTCGACGAGGTGGCCGGCCTCGAAGCGTGGTGGATTACGGCCGAGGTAGCTCGGGTGTTCGAAGTCGTCGCGTGGGACCAGCTGGCCGGCCGCAGGGTCGCCGCGCTCAGCGAGCGGGCCGGACCCTATGCAGCCTCCTTGAGGCGATCCGCCGCTCACCGGCTCCGGCTCTAGACGGCGACCCGGCCGGCGAGGATGATCACCGCCGGGCGCCAGGCATCGACGAAGGGGGCCACCGCGGAGAGCGCCTGACGGGTGATCCTCGCTCTCGTTGACGCGTCCAGCGTGGAGACCCACGGGGCGATGTGGGGCATGCTCAGGCGGTAAGCCACCACCGCGCCCGCTTCTCGGACGCCGAGATCCTCGAATCGCACGGTCACGCTGACGTCTACCAGGCCGGCCTGCTCGGCGGCCACGGCAAGGGGCTCGGGAGCGCCAGAGATCGGTTCTACTTCTCTTTTCAGCGTCGCATACCAGGCTGGACGGACCCAGCCCCACGAGTCGAACACGGAGTCGACCGCGGTCTTCACCGGGTCGGGTTCCCCAGTTGCCCAGGTAGAGGCCAGCACGGTCCCGCCGGGTCGTACGGTCCGGGCCAACTCGGCCAGGGCGACTCCGGGGGCCAGGTGGTTGAGCAGGAACCCCGCCAACGCGGCGTCGAACGCGCCATCCGGGAACGGCAGGGCGAGCGCGTCGGCCGCCACGCCGGGCCAGCGTTGCGTGCCCTGGTACGCGACCATGCCCACGGTCTGGTCCGCAGCCACGACCCGGGCGCCGCGGGCCGCGGCGGCTTCCGCGATGGCGCCGGTGCCGCTGCCAACGTCGAGGACTAGCCGGCCGGTCAGCGACACAGGGGAAGCTGCCACGAGGACACGAGCGAGGGGTCGGTACACGTGGCTGGGCCCCGCCTCCCATCGAGTGGCCAGGCCGTCGTAAACCGTTTCTACAGCCATCGGGCGCCCTCGACTGCCCGTGCCTCCCACCACGTCAACTCTGGGCCGGGACCGCCCAGCGCCTTCTCCCATCCGAATTGGACCATGGCTCCGAGAAGTTCGATCGCGACCGAGGCGTCCCACCAATCCCCGGTGGGTATCCCGTGGCGCTCCAAAGCGGCGCGGTACGTAGCAATAGCGGCATCCTTGCTTTCGGGCAAAAGGTCGGCGTTGAGGGCCAGATACCAGGACAGGTCGGCGATCGGTGACGCCTCTCCAGGCGCCTCCCCGAAGTCGAGCAGGATGGTTCGCCCGTCGGCGTGGGTTCCTAGGTTGGCCGCTTTCCAATCACCGTGCACCAAAGTGTGGGGCACCCGCCCGAGCGCGGCGACCAGGGGCGCGGGGTCATCCAACAGCGGCAGCAGAAGATCGGCGAGACGGGGCGCCACTTCGGGTAGCTGCGCCCAGCCGTCGGCCATGACGGCGGGCACGACCGCCGTCGAGCCGCGGGCAGCCTCGGCGCGCGCCACCGCGGGTGAGAACATCAGATAGCGGGTGGTCAGCGGAGTGAGCCCCACGTCATCGCGCCAGCCCCAGAATGCGGCGTGCATCGCCGCCATGTGATCCAAGAAGCGGGCGTGCAACTGGACAGAAAGGGGTTGTCCGGGCGGGAGGAGCTGATCGCCGACGTCACGCAGCAGGACCATGCCGACGGTCCCGTCATAGCTGCACGACACCACGGCGTGGTCGATCACGTCCGGCATCCGGGCGAGCAAGCCGCGTTCCCAGAGCAGCACATAGCGCTGCCCGGGGTCGCCGGTCGCCCGCAGCAGCCAGTCGTCGCGCTGGTCCTGGTACTTGAGCACGTAACGGTCTCCGTCGATGACGACCCGCTCGAATCGCGCCCCGGACTTGGTGTCGTCCGGCACCCAGGGCCGGCGGCTGCTAGCGGCGTCCAGCAGGTCCTGCAGGGAGACCAGGCTGTCAGGCCTGGACACTGGCCGCCTCAGCCATCTCGGCTAGGAGCGTCGCCGGCCACCGCCCGCCGCACCACACCTGGTCGCGGCTGATCCGGCCGTCGGTCACTTCTACTATGTGGGCTTGGTGGGCGGCGTACGGCACCCCACCCTCCTCCCAACGCAGAGTGAACTCGACAAGTTCACCGTTTGGTAGGCGCGTGCGCTTGAGCTCCTCAAAGGCGCCCGCGCCGGCGTACCAGCGTCCCAACTCGGCTCGTACTGCCTCATTTCCTCGCACCGTGAAGCGCCAGTTGGGCACCGTCGCGTCCAGCGTCACGTCCGCGCTCAGCGCCTCGCAAGAGTCCATTGCAGCGCTCTCGATTGCTGTCAGGTACCGCTCGATCGCTCCTGCGGGAATGTTGTCGGCCATCGTGACCTCCTCGTCGTCCAAGCCGACAACACCTTGCCACGGGAGCCTTGCCAGCCGTTTGCCACGCGTGCGGCAAACGGTTGGCTAGATCGATAGCGCACCGTCGTTCTGTCGTCAGCATCGGCTGGTGACCAAAGGAACGAACGGAGCCGATCTATGTCTGCAGCCGAGTGCAAGACCTTTCACACCCCGGACGAGACCCGCTCATTCGAGCGGGGCCAGCTCGACCTGGTCAATATCGGAGGCAGCGAAATCGGCCGCCTCACCCTTCAGCCCGGCTGGCGGTGGTCCGAGCACGTCAAGCCCATCGCCGGTACCGATCTGTGCGAAGCGCCCCACTTCCAATACCACCTCCAAGGTTGCCTCCACATCGTGATGGGCGACGGCACCGAGCTCGAGGCTCGACCCGGCGATGTCACGGCCTTGCCGCACGGCCACGACGCCTGGGTCGTTGGTGACGAGCCGGTCGTTGTCGTCGACTGGTGGGGTGCCTCCAACTACGCCAAGAGCTGACCGCGGACGATTCGACCCTCCGACCTCAGGCGTCCCTGGCCCGACGTCGCCTAGTCGTTGCGGGCGACTTCGGGTCCGGTGATCCGCTCTATGAGCGGCAGGGTCGATGCGATGATCGCCAGCGAAGCGGCGAGCCCGCCGACGACGATGACGTAGAACTCGGGTCGCGGGGGCCGCAGGGACTCTCCGAGCTGCGAGTTGAGGAACATCGCGGCGGCCAAGAATCCCATCCCGACTGACAGGGCGGCGATGGCAAGGAGGGGGACCGCCGCTTCCAGGGCGACCACGCCGCGCAGTACGCCGAGGGGAGCGCCCGTTAGCCGCAGCAAGCTGAACGGGCGCTTGCGGTCGTTGACCCCGGCGGTCACGCTGACGGCCAGGCTGCAGCCGGCGATCACCAGGCTGACGAGGATCACCACGTTGGTCATCTGTTGGAGCTCGGCCGTTTCCCGCGTGCTCTGAGCACTTATCTCGCCGAGCGTTGCCGGCGAGCCCTGACTGGGTAGGGCGACCTCGAGGGCGGTGCGTGCCAGCTCGATGGCGGACCTCGCCCCGTCGGTGCCGACCACGATGCCCTCCACCGGAAGACTCTGAAGGCGCGTTGCCGAGATGGCGGCGGCAGGCCACACGGAAGCAGCGAGGGTCGACTTTCCGGTTACCACGTTGCCACCGTCGAGGTTGCCGGCGATCATCGTCACCTCGGCCCCGCGTGCACAGCGGCCAATGGCAGGGGTGAGGGCAAGCTGATCGCACGAGGCGAGAACGGTTGGTGGGCCGCCGTCGTCGCTTTGGTCGGTGGCCGGATCCGAGTGGAGCACCGTCACCCCGCCGACGTGTTGGATCGACCTCAGCTCGGTCAGAAGCCCTCCGGGGACCGCCGGAATAGAAGCAACGGGCTGGCCCGACGCCGTCAGGCCTCCAAAGAACTGTTCGAGCAGGGTGTCGTTGCCCAGAGTGCCCCCGCTCGACGTGCCGCTGTAGTCGAGGATCGTGGTGATAACCCCGACCGAGACGCTCGTGGCGAACAGGGCGATGATCAGCCCGCTGATGGCACGGAAGGCCGCCCGCGGGTTGTCCGACAGCCTCCGCCCGGCTAGCAGCGCGGCGGGGCGGACGGCGTGTTGGGCCATGACACGAGAACCAACCATCGTCAGCCACGGACCAGCGACGACCAACCCCGCCATTATTAGGAGACATCCCGAGAAGTACGCCCCGATCTGGCCACCGGTGCTTTTGGGACGCCCGACTTCGACGAAGTAGGCGAGCTCGATGACGCCCGCGGCGAGCGGAACCAGCCGGTACGCCTTAGGGGCGGGAGGAGTGACCTTCCGGTTCACGCCGAGCGGCGAGATCTGCACCCGTCTCAGGGCGACACGCGCCGCCGCCGCGGCTGCCAACGGGATGCCGATCGCCACCGACACGACGTCGACCAACCCGAGCGACAGGTCGCCCGGGGCGAACGGCTGCCCGGTGAAAGGGAAGTTCGTCAGTACCGGTCGGAGCAGGAAGAAGACGCCGAAGCCGACCGCCACCCCCCCGATGGCGGCGACCGACGCTTCGACCGCTGAGATCACTGAGACCTGGCGGGGAGTGGCACCGACGAGTCGCATGGCGGCGAAGCGCTGTTCCCGGCGCGCCGCGGACAGGCGCGTCGCCGTCCCGATGAAAATGAGGACGGGGAATAGCAAGGCCAGGGCTCCGACGGCGAGGATGGTCTGAATCTTGCTGGCATCCCAGCCATTGGGCCCATCGGTGTGAGCATCTGTGTTGATGCCCGCTACTTCCATGCCACCTGCTTCGGATAGCTGCGCAGCGGTGTGACCGATCACGACTATCAGCGAGTTCGGAGACGGTAGGGCCGCGGCTCCGATGATCCCGATTTGTGTTCCCGGGAATCGATCGGCGAGCTCGGCGGCCGGGGTGGAGCGAAGGAGCCGGGTGAGCGCCGGCGAGGCGTAGAACTGCCCGGGTCCCGGCAGATGCGAGATGCCCGGCGGCGTGGGCGAGTCGATCCCAGTAGCCGCAACATCGACTCGATCGATCGTCTTAGGGCCGAAGTGATCGACGCTGTACATCCACCAGATCGGGTTGGACGCGGTCGAGGTGCCGGCTGCGTTACCGAGGTCGGCCGGGGGGATCGACGATATGGGTCCGGGCCGGCCCACCCCCGTGTTGAGCCACGCGGTGCGAGCGTTCTGGGCGTTGAGGGCGTTCATTCCGGCTAGGGCGATCAACAGCAGGCCGACGCCCAACGCCACGGCCGCGGCGGTGACGATCAGACGGACAGCCGCTTCTCGTCCCCCGTTGAGAGTAAGGCGGACACCGAGGCGGATCACGACCCGACTCGATGGGTCGACATCGATCGGACCGTTCCGTCGCGGACGATGACTTCGCGATCGGCGTAGGCGGCCACCCGGGCTTCGTGGGTGACCAGCACGACGGTCGTCCCCTGTTGGCGGGCGGCCGCAACCAGCAGCTCCATGACCTGTTCGCCGGTGAGCGAGTCGAGGGATCCGGTCGGTTCGTCCGCGAAAAGCACTTGGGGACGCGCGACGAGGCCGCGGGCGAGCGCGACGCGCTGGGCCTGCCCTCCAGAAAGCTCCCCGGATCGACGCTGCTCGAGTCCGCCGAGGCCGAGCTGACCGAACCACCCTCTAGCTTCCCTGAGCGCGTCGCCTCGACGGGCACCGCCCAGAAGCAGCGGAAGGGCGACGTTCTCTTCGGCGGTCAGCTCGGGGACGAGCTGACCGAACTGGAACACGAACCCGAAGTGGTCCCTACGGAGGGCGCTGCGCTCCTGTTCGCGCAGGGTGTCGACTCGACGCCCGCTGTAGTGGATCTCTCCCGAGTCGGGCGTGAGGATGCCGGCGAGACAGTGGAGAAGGGTCGACTTGCCCGAACCGCTCGGTCCCATCACCGCGAGGATCTCCCCGGCGCCCACTCTTACGCTGGCACCTTGAAGGGCCGGCGTGGCGCCAAAAGACAGCAAGGCGTGCCGCGCTTCGATCAGGCAGTCTTCGGAATCAGGTACGACGGGGTGCGGGGCCGTCATGCCCGCACCATTTCCGACAGCGCGTCGAGGCGGGCGCAGGTCAGGTCTATCCACCGCAGATCGGCTTCGAGATGGAACAGGCCGTGGTCGGCAAGCAGAGCGTCTACCGCGCCCCCCGACCGCTTGAGCTCGGTCAGCTCTCTCATTCGCTGGAGGTGTGCGGCGCGCTGGGTATCGAGGTAGCGCTCGGCTGATCGGCCAAGCATGAGGGCCAACACGACTTTCACGAACAGCACGGTCTGGAGGTGCGGCTCGGGTTCGACCGGCTCGGCGAGCCAATCTGCGATCTCGAGCCGGCCAGATTCGGTGATGGCGTAGCGCTTTCGGTCAGGTCCGGCGCCCGGTTCGGCGTCTCCAGGCACCACCTTGCCGTCCCGGGCCAGCCGGGCCAGGGTGGCGTACACCTGCCCGAACGGGAGCGGCTTGCCGCGGCCGAAGTAGGCGTCGTAGTCGCGTTTCAAGTCGTAGCCGTGGCTCGGCTCTCGCTCGATCAGGCCAAGGAGGGCGATGGGAACGCTCATACCTAGGAGAATACACTGAGAGTATACTCGACGTCAATAGAGGTTTTGGAGTACGCCCGACGCGCCCGGCTCGCCCGCCGTCGGCCTCGCAGGTTGTCGCCAGCCACAGTCGGCCGAAGGTCAGCCGGGGAAGCCGTTTTTTGCGAGCCGGGTCAAGTTGTCGAGATCGGACCTGGTTTCGCGGCGAAGGTACCTTCGAACGAATGTCGTGCCCGGAAGGGGGACCGCCTCCACGTGACAGAAGTGGGTCCGGGCGCCGTCGCTGTGGGGCTCGGCGGCCATGATCACCAGATACAGGCGAGCCGCACCCCGCATCAGGCAGAAGCCGTCTTCCAGACGTACGTCGAACGGAAGGGGCAGCGCGAAGGCGGTCGCGGTCAGACTCACCAGGTCCACCCCGGGTTCGCCTGGCGCCGGTCGGCGGCTACGGACGCGGACCCGGGTGACGGTTGTGTCGAATTGGGGAATCGAGTGCTCGAGGTCACTGATCCATGACCACACGGCTCGATAGGGGGCGTCGAGCACCCCTTCGACCCAGGCCGCGCTGGGCCATGCCGACGCCAGAACTTTGGCTCGGGCCACGGGGCCGAGGCTCGCGGTGGGCCATTCCTCCGGGTTCACTCGTTCCACCTACCGGCGAAAGCCTTGCGGGCCCGGTGGAGACGGGACTTGGCGGTGCCTTCGGGCATGTTGAGCAGCGCCGCGACCTCGGCCTCGGCCAATCCGTCCATGTCCCGCAGGACGAGGATCGCTCGTTGGGCCGGCGGCAGCCGGGCGAGGGTCGCCCTCACGTCGATGGCGCCATCGAGATCTATCAAGCGCGCCGGGGTGAAGTCGAGGGTCGCCTGGTCAGAGAGGATCGGCTCCGCAGTTGCCTGCCTCATGGCCTCGCGAACGGCGATGCGGCGGACCCAACCCCGCACGGCTTCCGGCTGGCGCAAGGCGCCGAGGTTTCTAAGTACGGCGATCATGGTTTCCTGCACTGCGTCGTCTCCCTTGTCCATGGCGATGGCGCCGCAAATACGACCTACGTAGGGCAAAAGGGCGCGCACGAGCGCGTCCATGGCTTCGGGGTCGCCCCGCTGGGCGGCCCGGACTACCTGCTCCACGTCCATAAGAGGCGGGAACCTTTCGGCAGGTTCCAATCCTCTAGTGGGCATGACACCGAACAGTCGTACCACCGTCGTCGGAGGTGGCCTTACCGGACTGGTGGCGGCTATTGCCCTCGCCGAGGGCGGGGCCGGCGTGACGCTCCTCGAAGCCCAGAGCACGCTGGGAGGCAGGGCGCGGACGTCGTCGCCTCCGTTCCGGGCGAACTTGGGACCCCATGTGCTGTACTGCGACGGCCCCGCCTGGGTGTGGCTGTCGGAGCGAAAGCTGGTGGACGACCGAATCGCACCCCGGGCTCCCCTCGCCACCATGGCCGCGATTCGCTTCCGGGTGTCGGGGTCAAGGCGACGGGTTCCCCCCGGATCCATGGTCAAAGCCGTCATGACCAGAGGCGCGGTTGCGCCGGTGTCGGAGACTTTCTTCGAGTGGGCGACCCGGCAGTGGGGTCCCGAGGTGGCGCGGTTGCTCAGCAACCTGGCCGGAGTCTTTACCTTTGACTACGACCCCGGGCGGCTGTCCGCGGCCTTCGTATGGGAGAGGCTGCGCCGGGTCTTCGCGCCGCGCTTGCCCACGGCCAGGTACGTAACGGGAGGCTGGGGAGTTCTCGTGGACCGTCTAGCCGAGAGGGCGGTCGCTCTCGGCGTCGAGATACGAACCGGGTCTGGAGCCGAGCGGCTGCCGGAATCCCGTCCAGTGATCATCGCCACCGAGCTTCGCTCGGCCCGGGCCCTGCTGGGCGACGAGTCGGTGCGCTGGGAAGGTTCGCACGTAGCCTTGCTCGACGTCGGCATCTCCGCCCGCCGGGGTGATCCGTTCGTGGTCTCCGACCTCGACGCGCCGGGGTGGGTGGAGAAGTTCTCCGCGGCCGATCGGTCTCTGGCTCCCAAAGGACGAGATCTCGTGCAAGTCCAGATAGGGCTTCGACCGGCGGAGACCCTGGAGGACGGCGTGGGGCGAGCCGAGGACTTGCTCGACTGCGGATACCCCGAATGGCGCACCCGCGAGCACTGGCGCCGCCGTTCGGGCTTGCAGTCCCGCAGCGGAGCCCTGGACCTGCCCGGCTCCACATGGGAGGATCGGCCCGCCATCGATCGCGGCGACGGAGTATTCCTCGCCGGCGACATGGTCGCGGCGCCGGGGCTTCTATCCGAAGTGGGCTTCAACTCAGCTTTGAGGGCTGCGGAACTGGCCCGGTCGGTCCTGACCCGAGCCGTCGCCGTATAAGGACCAACGGCCGGAAGTGCGGTGTTCTGATCCCAAGGGCGACGTGAGCCAGGAGGACCCAGGAGCCACCGGCCGGCTAGACGTCGAACGAGCCGCCGGCTCTCCAATAGAACCCTTGGCGACGCTCCATGAAGCCTTCGTCGACGAGATACCGGCGCAGGGCGGCGAAGTCCGGGTGGAAGCGCCCCAACATCCGGTTCACGGTCGCTTCGGGGTAGACCCGGCCCGGCTCGAACTGTTGAGCCAGCCAGTCGAGCACCAGCCGCCGCTTCGCAAGGCGAGCCGGAATGGCGACCAGCCGCCCCCGACTCACGAATCGCCGAACGATCGGGTCACGGGGGAGGAGACTGATGTCGGCGCCGGAACCGGCCACGACTCCCACCGTACCGCCGCATGGGGCGGTGCCGGTGTCGGTCCTATCCGAGATGGGGTGTGGTGACCACGAGCTGGGCGTTCAGATCGCAGCAGCTGAGCCGTCGATCGGGGACGGAATGTCCGTTTACCACGCTGACCACTTCGACCCAACCTGTGGTGCTGTGGCGGACGGCGTCGGCGGCGGTCGTCAGGCCGGCGGCCACGAGATCCACGGCTTTGCTACTAGCCGGCGCACACAGCCACGAGAGCTCCTTGTCCTTGCGCTCGCCTTCGACGATCAGCCAGCGCTGCCCGGTGAAGTCGGTCGCCGAGCAAACCACGGGGTCGTCATGGTGGCGTTCCAGTACCTCATCGATGAAGAGCTCCAATCCAAACCCACAGAATCTCAGCATTGCACTCACCCTCGCTCGGACCTTTAGCTCCGGCTTCCACAGTGCGCCGGCCACGTCAAGGGACACGCAACGCAACACCAAGATACACACAACGTCAGTCCCAGCCGTAGCCTCGGGCCCGTGGCCGACGGTGGCGCACCCTTACCCACTTCGCTCCGTGACGAAATCACCGCGTGGTTGGAACAGAACTGGGACCCGTCATTGTCGTTGCCGGAGTGGCGGCGCCGATTGGTCGCATCCCGGTGGGCTGCGCCGGCGTGGCCCATACGGTGGGGCGGTCGCGGCTGGCCTGACTGGACTGAATCCCTGGTGGTCACGGCCATCGGGGATCACGGTGCGGTCGGGCTGTCGGGCGGCGTCGCCACGGGTCTGGCCGGACCCACGATCCTCACCCACGGGCCGGACTCGGTTCGCCAGCGGTTCCTCGGCCCGATTCTGACCGGGGAGGAGACGTGGTGCCAGCTTTTCAGTGAGCCCGGCGCCGGCTCGGACTTGGCCGGGCTCACGACCCGAGCGGAGCGCGACGGCGAGGAGTGGGTGGTCAATGGCCAGAAGGTATGGAACACCAGCGCTCATCACGCCGACTACGGCCTGCTGGTGGCTCGGACCGATTGGGACGCTCCGAAGCACCGCGGCTTGACCTACTTCGTCCTGCCGATGCGCCAACCCGGGGTGACGGTACTCCCGCTTCGTCAGATGAACGGTCACGCCTCGTTCAACCAGGTCTTCTTCACCGATGCCCGGGTTCCAAGCGACCATGTCGTAGGGACGGTCGGCGACGGTTGGGCCGTGGCCCGGACGACGCTGTCCCACGAGCGACGCTTCGGGGCCCTTCGGGGTACTCGCGTTCCGTCCGGCCGCGGTCGGGCGATAGACGAAGCGCGACTCGAAGCCGAGGAGAACTTCGCACCGTACGTCTGGTACCCCCAGCGAGCCGGTCGGGCCGACCTCCTGATCGGTCGGGCTCGGGCCAACGGCGTGTGGACGCATCCGGCCGTCCGTCAGGAGATCGTTCGAGCCATATCGATCGAGCGGGTGAGCGCATGGACGGCCGAACGGGCTCGCGTGGCCCGCGCCGCTGGCCGCCCGCCGGGCCCGGAAGGATCGATCGGCAAGCTCGCCATGAGCAACTTGGCCCGGTCCTCGGCGGCCGCCCACTCCTTGATAGCCGGTGCGTCGGGGCTTCTGGCCGGGCCCGACGCGCCCATGGGCGGCGTGGTCACCGAAGTGCTGGTGTCGGTCCCTGCCCAGTCGATCGCGGGCGGTACCGACGAGATCCAGCACAACATCCTGGGCGAGAACGTGCTCGGCCTGCCCCGGGAGCCGTCCTCTGATCGTGACGTACCGTTCCGGCGACTGCGCCGCAACACTTGAGCCCGGGCCCAGCCGGCCTGGGTCCACGCCGGCCCGGCGCCCGGCGCGTTACGGCCGGTCGGGCAGGTTGGTCCAACCCTTGGCCTGGTAGCGGCGGTACCAGCCGCTGGCCGCCAGGGTGCCGCCATCGACGGCGAGGGTCTGGCCCGTGATGAATCGGGCCTGGTCGCTGGCGAGGAAGAGAACAACCTGGGCGTAGTCGTCGGGTTGGCCGAAGCGACCGAGCGGGACCCACGACTCGATCAATTCCGGGTCGCGGCCCCCGAGCATCGCCGCGGCAGGAGTCTGCGGGGTGTCAGCCAGGTCGGGTGCGATGGCGTTGACGCGGATCCCGTGGCCGCCGACCTCGACCGCCAAGCTGCGGGTGAAAGCGACGACGGCGGCTTTGAAAGCGCTGTAGACGGCATTGCCTGGGATACCGCGGAACGCCTCGACAGTCGACACGTTGACGATCGAACCGGCACTCCCTGAAAGCATCGATGGCAGTACCGCGTGGGTCATGCGGAAAACGTGCTTCAAGTTGATCTCGTAGTGGGTGTCCCAAGCTTCTTCGGTCGAATTGGCAAAGCGGCCAGGCGGGCGGAAGTCGCCGACGTTGTTGACCAGGATGTCGACGTGCCCCGCCGCGTCCACGGCGCGCCCAGCCGTCGATGGATCCCTCACATCGCCCGACAGCACCTCGACCTGGCCGGCATCGGATTGATCACATTCGGATGCGAGCCGGCGGGCGGCCGCCTCGTCATTGTCCACGCAAACCACCTTCGCCCCGGCGCGGCAAAAGGCGCGGGTGATGCCTCCACCGATCCCAAGAGCTCCCCCCGTGACGATCGCGGTCCGACCATAAAAGGGCGGCCGTCCGTCGCTGATCACGGCGCCCAGGAGGGAGGGCGCTTCTCCCGAAAAGCAGTAATGCCCTCGGCCGCCTCGTCAGATGCAAAAAGCGCTTGCGACACCTGCGTGGTCTTCGCGAAAGCGTCGGTCCTCTCCAGGGCGGGAACGTCGAACACGAGGCGCTTGGCTGCCGCTAGAGCGCCGGGACCGCCTGCCGTCAGCTTCGCTACCAGTTCCGATACCACGTCGTCGAACGTGTCCATCGGCGCCGTCGACGTGATGAGCCCGACCTCTGCCGCTCTGGCTGAGCTGATCCGCTCGCCGGTCAAGAAGAGCTCCAACGCGTCGCCGCGTCGCAGCTTCGGCAGGCACACCACCGAAATGATGGCCGGGGCCACCCCGATGCGGACCTCGGTGAACCCGAAGCGCACCGTGTCCTCAGCGACTGACAGGTCGCACGCCGCGGCCAGGCCGACGCCGCCGCCCATGCAGTGCCCGGCGATGCGGGCCACCACCGGCTTTGGAGAGTCCAGGATGGTGGTCAAGACCACGGCCAGACTGAATCGCGCTTCGACCGGCGGGCCCGAACGTCCGGAAAGATCGGCCCCGGCGCAAAAAGCCGGGCCGGTGTTGGTCAACACCACGACCCGCACCGATGGGTCTGCGAGGGCGGCAGCCAGTCCGTCGCCGAGGCCGTTGAGCAGAGCCGGAGTCAGGGCGTTGCGACGGTCCGGCTGGTCCATCGTCAACGTGGCCACGCCCGCGGACGCCTCGAAGCGAACGGCTTCGCTCACCGAGAGCCCTGAAGCAGGTCCGCAGGCAGGTCGACGATTCTGGCCCGGAGCCACTCTCCCAAGCTCTTGGCTTGGGCATCCTGGCGGCTACTGGCGGCGACGCCCTCGCCGAGCAGCCCCACGATCACGAAGTTGAGCGCCAGGATGTTCGGCAACTCGTAGCGCCGTACCGGGAGGGGAGCCGTCTCGGGCAGCAGCTCCTGCAGCCGTTCGACGGTCAGGAAGTCGGAGAGCCAGCCGTATCCCGAAGCAGACCGGGCCCACACTCCGATGTTGGCGTTGCCGCCCTTGTCTCCCGACCGGGCGCCGAACGCCCGCCCGAGGGGAACGCGGATCGAAGCACCGGACCAGGCCGAGGTAGGCCTCTCCGTCGGAACGTCCGCCACCACGCGCGGATCCGGTGCCAGCACGGGCTCGACCACCGACTTCTCTCCCCCGACCATCACCTCCTGCCACACCAGTTCGGCGGGGACCACCGCCGGCCAGTACACGCCATATGCCTGCGCCCCGCCTGTAAGCCCGGACCCATACAGGCCGGGGTACGAAGCCAAGGCCAGCTCGGTGACACGACCCGAGAAAGCTCGGCCCACCTTGCGTTCGTCGCCGTCCTTGACCGAGATGCGCAGCTGCGCGGCCGCCTCCTCGTTGGTGGTGGGATCGGGCTTGTCGGTGCGGATGAGCGACACGTCGACGGAGTCGAATCCGCCTTTGCCACCGGGCAAGGAATCCCAGAGGGCCCGCTCGAACAGGGCCGCTTTCTCCTCGACGTCCAGACCGGTCAGGTACACGGTGGTGGTCGAGCGCCATCCCCCTTGGTAGTTGAGAGCGACCTTGGTCGTGGCCGGCGGCGAGTCGCCTTTCACCTCTGTAATCCGCACGCGGTCGGGGCCGTCCTCGGACAGGTGGATGCTGTCGAAGCGGGCCGTCACGTCAGGGTTGAGGTAGGCCGGCGGCCCGATTTCGTAGAGCAGTTGCGCGGTGACCGTGCCGATCGATACTTGCCCACCGTGAGACGGGTGCTTGGTGATCACCGACGACCCGTCACTGGCCACCTCGGCGATCGGAAATCCCGGATGAACGAGACCGGGTACTTCGGTAAAGAACGAGTAGTTGCCGCCCGTCGCTTGCGTCCCGCACTCGATCACGTGCCCGGCCACGACCGCCCCGGCGAGGGCGTCCCAGTCGTCACGCCCCCACCCGTGACGCCAGGCGGCCGGCCCTACCACCAAAGCGGCGTCCGTGACCCGGCCGGTTATGACGATGTCGGCGCCCTTGTTCAGTGCCTCCGCGATGCCCCAGCCGCCGAGGTAGGCGTTGGCGGTCATGACCGGACGTTCGCCGAGGGGCTCGCCGGTTTCCAGATGTGAAAGTTCCACGCCCGCGGCCTTGAGTTCCTCGAGGCGGGGTACCAGGTCGTCGCCTTCCACGTAGGCGATCACCGGGTCGAAGCCGAGCTTGTCAGCCACTTCGGCCACTGCCGCGGCGCAGCCGCGAGGAGACAATCCGCCGGCGTTGGACACCACCTTGATGCTGCGATCTAAGCAGTCGCCCATCACCTGTTCCATCTGGGTCACGAACGTGCGGGCGTATCCGGTGGCGGGGTCGCGCAGCATGTTCTTGGCCAGGATGAGCATGGTCAGCTCGGCCAGCCAATCGCCAGTAAGGAAGTCGATCGGCCCGCCATCCACCATCTCGCGGGCGGCCGCCAACCGGTCCCCGTAAAAGCCGCTGCAGTTGGCGATGCGTACCGGTTCTGTCATGAGTCGAGTACCACCAGTAGATCACCGCCGCTGACCTGGTCGCCGGAGCGGGCTCGCACGTCGACGACGACGCCTGCGTGGGGCGCCGTGACCCGATGCTCCATCTTCATGGCCTCCACGATCATGAGCAACTGCCCATTTTCCACGTCATCTCCGGTCTCAACGTGCACGCTCACCACTTTGCCCGGCATGGGTGCGACCAGGCCGCCGACGATGACCTCCGTCTCGGCCTCGGGAAAACGAGGCCGAGCCGTGAGGGTCACGTCGCCGTCCGGGCCTTGGACCCATACGCGAGGACCGTCCCGGAGCACGTCCACGCGATGACGGGACCGCTGAGGAGGTCTGGGGCGGCGAGAAGCCCGGTCCGTTTCGCTTGCGACGGATCCGGGAGGCTCGCCGGCCCAGGCCGACTCTTCGAAGTCGATCCATCCGTCGCGCCAATGATGCAAAAGCACGGAGCCGTGCCAATCGCCGACTGTGACCTCGAACGCGCCGTCGCGTCGCGATTGGTACAGGACTTCGATCTCGTCTCCCTTGTAGTCGAAGGCGATTCGTTCGGGGGGCATGACGCTGTTGCGCCAGCCGGTCGGCAGGCTTTTCAGCACTGGCGCCTTCGCTCGTGCGTCGGCTTGAGCTGATAGCGCCGCCGCCACGGCCGCGATCCGGACCTCCTCACCGGAGACCAATCGTTCGAGGGGGACTTGGGTGCGTTCGATGAAGTCGGTCGTGGTGTTGCCGGCTACGAACTCAGGGTGACGGAGAGTGGCGACGAGGAAGTCGCGATTGGTCGTGACACCTCTGATCCGGCTGCGCTCCAAGGCCAGAGCCAATCGGGCTGCGGCCTCGAGACGAGTCGGCCCGTGGGCGATGACCTTGGCCAGCATGGGGTCGAACTCGACGCCGACGGGGCTGCCCGCCTCGACCCCGGAGTCCCACCGGACGGCCGGATCGGTTGCCGGGCACCAGTCGACGAGGGTTCCGGTGGCGGGAAGGAAGCCGGCCGCCGGGTCTTCGGCGTAAAGGCGGGCTTCGATGGCATGACCGTTGATGGCCAGGTCGGCTTGGGTGACACTCAGCGGCTGTCCTTGAGCAACCAGGATTTGCTCCCGGACCAGGTCCAGACCGGTGACGGCCTCGGTGACGGGGTGCTCCACTTGGAGGCGGGCGTTGACTTCGAGGAACCAGAAGTCGCCGGATGGATCCACCACGAACTCCACGGTCCCGGCGCTGCGATAGCCGACCGCTTTGGCCGCGGCCAGGGCGGCCGTCCCGATGTGCTCACGCCGGGCGGCATCGAGAGCAGGCGACGGCGACTCCTCGATGATTTTCTGGTGCCGGCGCTGGATCGAGCACTCGCGCTCGAAGCAGTGAACGAACCCCCCATGATCGTCAGCGAGGATCTGGATCTCGATGTGGCGCGCCGACGTGAGGTATCGCTCCAGGAATACCGTCTCGTCACCGAACGCCGCTCCCGCTTCTCGGCGCGCCGCGGCGACGGCCTCTGGCAGATCGGCGACCGCTTCGACGATGCGCATCCCCTTGCCGCCACCTCCAGCCGCGGCTTTTACCAGGATCGGCAGCGGCAGGCCGCCGACGTCGGGTATGGCGTCGCCCGGGATCTCCCACGACGGGAGGACGGGAACACCCGCCGCGGCCATGATCTTCTTGGCTGCCAGCTTGTCGCCCATGGCATCGATGACGTCAGGTGGAGGTCCCACCCAGGTGAGTCCGGCGTCGATCACCGCTCGGGCGAAGTCGGCGCGTTCGGAGAGGAAGCCGTAGCCGGGGTGCACGGCATCCGCGCCGGAGGAGGTGGCGGCGGCCAAGAGCGCGTCGACGTTGAGGTAAGTGTCGGCCGCCGTCCGACCCGGAAGCGGAACGGCCCGGCCCGCCTCTCGGACGAAGGGCGAGTCGCGGTCGCCCTCGGCGTACACCGCGACCGACTTGATCCCCATGGCCGCTGAGGTGGAGGCGATCCGCCGGGCGATTTCACCTCTATTGGCTATGAGCAGGACACCGATCACAGCCGGAACACCCCATAGCCAGTCGCGCCCTCGACCGTTGTCGTGTGGCAGGCCGACAGCGCCATGGCGACGACCGTCCGGGTGTCGCGTGGGTCGATGATCCCGTCGTCGGCGACGCGGCCCGTGGCGTACAACCCGAGCGACTGGGCTTCGGCGAAGTCCTCGACCGCCTTGGTAATGGCGCCCTCGAGCTCCTCGTCGACGGGCTGGCCGCGCCGGCCGGCCTGCTCGCGGCGGACGATCGACATGACTCCGGCCATCTGCTTGGGGCCCATGATGGCGATCTTGGCGGTCGGCCACAGGAACACAAAGCGGGTGTCGAAGGCCTTGCCACCCATGCCGTAGTTGCCCGCCCCGTAGCTGGCCCCGAGGATCACGGTCACGTGAGGGACTTTCGAGTTCGAAAGGGCGTTGATCATCTGGCTGCCGTGCTTGACGATCCCGCCGCGCTCGTAGTCGCGCCCGACCATGTAGCCGGTGATGTGCTGCAAAAACAACAGCGGGGTTCCGACCTGGTTGCACAGCTGTATGAACTGCCCCGCCTTCTGGGCTGAGTCCGAAAACAGCACCCCGTTGTTGGCCAGGATCCCAACCGGGAAGCCGTGGACGTGGGCCCACCCGGTTACCAGCGTCGGTCCATAGCGGGGCTTGAACTCCTCGAAGCGGCTGCCATCAACGACGCGGGCGATGATCTCGCGGGCGTCAACTGGACTGCGCAGGTCCAGGGGCATGAGCCCGAGAAGCTCTTCCGAGTCGTACTTGGTGGGCTCGGGGTCGTGCGTCGCCGGGCCGGGGCCACGCTTGCGCCAGTGGAGGTGGGCGACCACGTCGCGGGCCATGCGGATGGCTTCGTACTCGTCGTTGGCCAGGTAGTCAGCGAGACCACTCACCGAGGCGTGCATATCGGCTCCACCGAGCTCCTCGTCGACCGAGTCCTCCCCCGTGGCCACCTTCACCAGGGGAGGCCCGCCGAGGAAGACTTTGGCGCCGGCCCGGACGAAAATGTTGTAGTCGGACAGGCCCGGTTGATAGGCGCCGCCCGCCGTCGAGCTTCCGAACACCACGGAGATGGTGGGTACGCCGGCTGCGGACAGCTCTGTGATGTCGTGGAACATGCGGCCGCTCTCGGCGAAGTGGGTCAAGCTGCGGCGCATCAGCGCTTCTGGATCCTCGCCCGCTACCAGTCCGCGTAAGTCGCCACCAGCGGACTCGACGAACTGGATGTACGGCATGCGGTTGTCGCGGGCGACCTCGAGGGCTCTCATCAGCTTGCGAATGCTCACGGCGGTCATGGCTCCGCCGAGATCGGTCGGGTCGTTGCCGAGGATGACGCACTCGGTTCCTTCGACCACTCCAATGCCCAGCAACATGCCGCCGCCGACGGCATAGTCGGTGTAATACCCGGACAGCGGGCTCAGCTCCAGGAACGGGGAGTCCGGGTCGAGCAGCAGCGCCACCCGCTCGCGGATGGGAAGCTTGCCGCGGCTGCGATGGCGGTCGGTGGCCTTCGGCCCGCCGCCTTCGGAGGCTTTGTGGAGCAGGCCGTTGATGTTGTCGAGCAGACCGACCATGCCATCGCGCCGCTCTTGAAAGGCGGCGTCGCGGGGGTCGATCGTGGTGGGGAGGACGGGGGCCGGCACGGCCGCCTACCGGTCCTGACCGGTGATGGTCGGCGCTCCGGCGAAGGCCTGGGCGATGGCGAGCCACTGTTGGGCAACCGGGCCGGTGGCCACGACCCCGGTTCGGCTCACGTGGCGCCGCTGGGTCAGCACCAACGCCAGGTCGACGGCGCTGCCAGTGATTCGGTTGCTCACATCGGCTTCGGCGGGTCCCCACTTCCACGTCTCGCCATCGGGTGCGTTGGCTGTCACAGCCACCGGGTCGCCGGGATCCGTCACGCCGTGGGAGGCGAAGGAGTAGGCCCTGGCGCCGACGCCGATATGGATGATGTGGCGGAGCCGAGGCCCGATCTCCGGTGCCCGTCCGAGCGCGTCCCGGACGTCCTGGCCGTGGGCCCAGGTCTCCATGATCCGGGCCGTGGTGAAACTGGCCAGGCTCATCGATGGTCCGTACCACGGGACCCTGGGTGGGTTCGACTGACCCGACGCAGCGCGCCGCGCCGCGTCGAGGTACCCACGTCGAGCCGTTCGCCACCGCCCGAGGATGGCGCCGGGCGGGCTCATCTGGCGGCCGATGGCCACGTCGGGCGCCTCGCCGGTGACCATGGCGGCAATGAGGGCGGACTTGTGGACCGCGAACGCATCGGGATCCGTGAGGGCCAGGGTGGCCGTCTCGTCGAAGTAGCACAAGTGGCTGACGCTGTCGCGCACGTCCCAGCCGATCGCCGGCGTCGGCGTGACCCACCCGTCGTCGGTGAGGTCGGCGACTATCGCGTCCACGGCGTCGTGTTCCGAGGCCAGGTCCGAGCAGAGTTCCTCGATCGTCGGCACGGCGCGCCCCTCAAGCGGTGAAGCCGTCGAGGCGGGCAAGGATTTGGAGCATCACTTCGTCGGCGCCCCCGCCGATGGACAAGAGGCGACTGTCTCTGAAATACCGGGACACCCAAGTCTCCTCCATGTAACCCACCCCTCCATGGAACTGGAGACACCAGTCTGCGATCTCCCTTTGCAAGCGACCGGCCTTGAGCTTGGCGATGGTCGCGAACCGGGTGGTGTCGTCGCCGCGGAGGTAGGCGTCGGCGCACGCGTAGTTGTAATGGCGCAACAGGTCGACTTCGGCCGACAGCTCGGCCAATCGGAACTGGATGTACTGGTTGGCGAGCAGCGGCTGGCCGAAGGCCTGGCGTTCGCGCAAGTAATCGGCCGTCCGCCGAAGGGCGCCGTCCATCGAACCGGCGGCGCTGTAAGCCGCGATCATGCGCTCGTTTTGGAATTGAGTCATCTGTTGTTGGAAGCCGCGGCCTGCGTCGCCGATGGTGTTGGAAAGCGGGACCCGGGCGTCGACGAACGAGAGCTCCGCGGTGTCGGAGCAACGATTGCCGAGCTTGTCGAGCTTGCGGCTCACCGAGAACCCCTCAGTGTCGGTGGGGAAGAGGATCTGCGACATTCCTCGGTGGCCGCCCTCGTCCGAAGTCCGGACGAGTAGGCAGAGCCAGTCCGCTTGCGTGCCGTTGGTGATGTAGAGCTTCGATCCGTTGATCACCCACTCGTCGCCGTCCCGCACGGCCCGGGACCGCAGGCCGGCCACGTCCGATCCGGCGTCGGGCTCTGTCACTGCGATGGAAGCGACCATCTCGCCCCGCAGCGCGGGGGCCAAGTACCGCTGCTTGAGCTCGTGGCTGCCGAATCGATGGAGCGACGGGGTGGCCATGTCGGTCTGCACGGTGATGGCCATGGCCACGCCGGCGCAGCCCATGCGCCCGAGTTCTTCTCCGAGAATGACGGTGTAGGAGTGGTCGGCTCCCTGGCCCCCGTAGGCCGGGTCGTACTCGAGCCCGAAGAAACCGGCCGAGCCCAGAGCCTTGAAGACCGTGTGGGCCGGGAAGGTCGCCGCTTCCTCCCACTCGTCGACGTGGGGGACCACCTCTCGGGCCAGCACCCCGCGTACCGACTGCCGAAAGGCCTCGTGGTCCTCGGTGAAGAGCATTTTCCCCCTTGCAGAAGTCGAACGTGACGTCAGATTCAGGTAGGGTCAAGCTACCGGTGCAGGAGTGACGGCGCAAGAGCGGCCAGGGAGGGATGAAGGTCGTGGATTTCGAGATGCCGAACGATGACGACCCCCGCCGTCAGGCTGTGCGCGCCTGGCTGGCCGCCCACCCGAGTCCGTCGGGACGAAGGCTCGCCGAAGCGGGTTGGGTCGTTCCCCACTGGCCGAAGCCGTACGGTCTCGACGCCGACCCCGTCCATCAGATCATCATCGACGAGGAGTTTGCCAAGGCGGGAGTCGCTCGCCCGTCGAACCCGATCGGGATCGGCTGGGCCGCCCCGACGATCCTCATGGCGGGGACCGAGGCTCACAAGGACCGCTACTTGTGGCCGGCGTTATCGGGCGAGGAGTTCTGGTGCCAGCTCTTCAGCGAGCCCGACGCCGGTTCGGACCTGGCCTCGCTGTCGACACGCGCCGTGCGCGATGGGGAGGAGTGGGTGCTCAACGGGTCCAAGATCTGGACCAGCGGCGCCCACCTGGCTCAGTTCGGAATCCTGCTGGCCCGCACCAATCCCGACGCTCCAAAACGAAAAGGGATCTCGTACTTCATATGCCCGATGCACGCCCCCGGCATCACCATGGCGCCGATCGTCGACATGACCGGAGCTCACTCCTTTAACCAGGTATTTTTCGACGACGCCCGGATCCCAGCGGATTGCCTGGTCGGCGACGTCAACGACGGCTGGAGATTGGCCAAAGCGACCCTTGCCAACGAGCGGGTGTCGCTGTCGAGCGGCGGCGTGCTCTGGGGGAGCGGACCGTCGGCCGCGGACCTGATCGAGGTGGTGCGAAACGGCGGCGCCGGGGCGGCCGTACGAGCCGACCCGGTGATCCGCCAGGAGCTGGCCCGGACGTGGATCGAGGGAGAGGTGCTGCGGCTAATCCAGTTGCGTGCCCTGTCGGCTCGACTGTCGGGGCGCACGCCGGGACCCGAAGCTTCGGTTCAGAAGCTCATGGCCGACGAGCACGGCCAGCGGGTGATGGCCCTGGCCAAGCAGCTGGCCGGGCCGGGGGGCATGCTGGACGGCTCGGGCCCAGTCGGAAAGTTGCCCCCTCGACGCCGCGGCGGGGCGACCGAGATCAAGTTCGCCGAAGGCCTGGTGCCCGGAGTCGAACGGGTGTGGCACTACGGCTACCTCTTTGCCCCGGCCCTCACCATCGGGGGCGGGACCTGGGCGGTGCAGCGCAACATCATCGCCGAGTGGGTCCTGGGCCTGCCCCGTGACCCCTGACGCCTCCGCCCCGCCGGCGCCGCCCGCCACCGCCCGTGGCCAGCGGACCCGGGCCGCGCTGGTCCAAGCCGCGGCGGTGGTGTTCGAGCGGGACGGCTTTCTGGACGCCCGGATAGTCGACATTGCGGTTGAGGCCGACGTTTCGACGGGGACGTTCTACACGTACTTCGACTCCAAAGAGGCGATCTTCGTCGAAGTCGTCGACGAGCTGATCGACGAGCTGTACCAACAGTCGCACGTCGGCGACATGGCCGGTCCCGATCCCGTAGCTCGCATCGCGGCCGCCAACCGGCTCTACATTGAGTCCTTCGCCCGCCACGCCGCGCTGTACGCCGTGGTCGTGCAAGTCGCGTCGTTCAACTCCGATTTCCGGAAGCGGCGCCAGGCGTCGCGCTTGGCTTTCGTCGATCGGGCCACGCGAGGCTTGCGTCACCTCCAAGAGACGGGTCAGGCCGACCGAACGCTGGACGCCGATCTGACCGCAGCGATGCTGTGCGGGATGGTCGAGAACTTCGCCGAGGTTCGCCACCTGCTGGGACAGCAATTCGACGACGACAACGCCGTGGCCGCCATGACCGATATCTGGGCCCGGGCCATCGGGCTCCGCTAGCAGGCCTCGACCCGCCATTCGAGTAACCGGCGCCCCAGCGGTGGGCGTTGCCGCTAGGTTCCTCTCATGTGCCGCAACATCACCACGCTTAGGGGGTTGCAACCGGAGGCCACCCCGGAGGAGGTCGAAGCCGCGGCCCGCCAGTACGTGCGCAAAGTGAGCGGGGTTCAGGCCGTGACGCCGGCGACCGGCCCGGCCTTCGAGCGTGCCGTTCAGCTGGTAACCGCCGCCACGACCGAGCTGCTGGCCGGGTTGCCCGCCCGGCGCCAGCCGCCGCCGACCCTTCCCCCACTCCGGCGGATCGCGGCCCGGCGCTAAAGGCTCCTAAGAGCCCTCGGGGACAACCAGGATCTTGCAGTGCTGCTCGGGATTGGCGAGGGCATCGAACGCTCCGGGTATGTCGGCTATGCCTACGTCACCTGTCACCAACGGGGTAACGTCGATCTGACCCTCCGCGATGGAGCGCAAGCTGGTGGCGAATTCGCCGGGATCGTACGCGAGGACGAACTGGATGCTCAGCTCCTTGGCGATGCCGAAGAATGGCGTCACCGCGTCCGTCTGCATGCACACCCCCACCACCACGACGCGGGTATGCATGGGAGCGAGGCGCAGGATGTCGTCGAGTATGCCCGGGACGCCGATGGCTTCGAACACGACCAACGGTCGACCTCGACCCGCTCCCGCCCACGCTTCGAACGCGGGCGTGGTCGCCGGATCGACTGCGACGTGAGCGCCCATGGTCTCAGCCAGCCGACGCCGGGTAGCCGAGAAGTCGGTAGCCACTATCGGCTCGATTCCCTTGAGGGAGAGCGCCGCGATCACGGCCAGTCCGATCGGCCCGCACCCAAGCACCAGGGCGCCGTGTTGTAAGTCGATGCCCGATCGGTTAACGGCGTGCAGACCGACCGCCATCGGCTCGGTGAGGGCGGCGCGCCTGGCATCGAGACCGTTCGGTACTTCGAGGAGCATCGGGGCGGACAGGAGCATGCGATCGCTGTAGCCGCCGGGCAGGTCATTGCTGTAGGAAAGGTCACGAACCCCGTCGGCGCCCAGCATCACGGGTACCGACGTGACGAGCGTTCCTGGTGCGGGGCCGATCGTGTCCGGGCCGATCTCGAGCACGACCGCTGAGAATTCGTGGCCCATGAACACGTCGCGGCTCAGGTCCGGCGGGCCTGCCCCGATCTGAGGCAGGCCTTCCAAGTCGGCGACCAGTCCCAGCATGGTCGCCCCGTGCTTGACGAAATGCAGGTCCGATCCGCAAATCCCGCAAGCCTTGACTTGGACCAGGGCTTGGCCGAACCCGGGAACGGGCTCGTCGACGTCGTCCCGGATGACCACCGCACCGTCGCGCATCACTGCAGATCGCATCAGCCGACCCCCTTGCCTAATTGATCCTGTCTGGGTTAGAGCGAGCGCCCTAAGCGAGGTTAGGGCTCGCCCTTGGGGCCCTGGGGCGCGGCGCCCGGAGCCCGGCCGTGCGATGATTCTCCGGACTCGACACGCGATCCGGGGAGGGTCATGACATGCAGGGCCTGATGCAAGACGTTCCGCTGACCCTCGACCGAATCTTCGGTCGGGCTGAGAGCCTGTGGTCGACGAAGCGTCTGTCGACCGCGACGCCGTCGGGGGTGGCTCGGACCACCTACGGGGAATGGGCGGCTCGGACCCGACGGCTCGGGGGCGTGCTCGACGACCTGGGCATCTCGGCCGACGGTCGGGTCGCCACCTTCGCGTGGAACTCGTCGCGCCATCTAGAGCTGTACTTCGCGGCTCCGTGCACCGGAAGGGTTCTGCACACCCTCAACATCAGGCTGTTCGCAGAACAAGTCACGTACATCGTCAATCACGCCGAGGACGAGGTGATCTTCGTCGATCGAAGCTTGCTGCCGATCCTCTGGCCGCTGATCGACGACTGCAAGACCGTGCGGCACGTGGTGGTCATGGACGACACACAAGGCAAGCCGGACGTACCCCCCCTTCCAACCGACTCGCGCATCGCGGACTATGAGGAACTGCTGGCTGCGGCCGCCCCGCATCCGTTCGGCGTCGTCACTGACGAATATCGGGCCGCGTCCATGTGCTACACCAGCGGCACCACCGGGGACCCCAAAGGAGTCGTCTACTCGCACCGATCAGTGGTCCTGCACTCGATGGCCGCCGCGCTCAGCGACGTGTTGGGAATCAGAGAAGCGGACGTGATCCTGCCCGTCGTTCCCATGTTCCACGCCAACGCGTGGGGCCTGTGCCAGGCGGCCGTGATGGCTGGCGCGGAGATGGTTCTCCCCGGCGCCGATCTCACGCCGCCAGGGATCTGCAAGCTCATCCTGGGCGAAGGGATCACGGTGGCCGCCGGAGTGCCCACCATCTGGATGGGAGTGCGACCGCTCCTCGCCGGGCAGCCTCATCGCCTACGCACCCTCATTTGCGGCGGGTCGGCCGTGCCCAAGGCCTTGTCGGAGGCGTTCCGGCACGAAGTCGGACTCCCCATCCTGCAGGCCTGGGGGATGACCGAGACCAGCCCCATCGCCACCGTCTGTGCGGTTAGGAGCGAACGGGCGTCCGCCAGCGAGGACGAGCTGGCGGACCTGCGGGCTACTCAGGGCCTTCCCGCCCCCTTGGTCGATCTACGAATCACCGAGCCGGACACCGGCGAAGCGCTGCCCTGGGATGGCGAGACCAGCGGCGAAGTGCAAGTGCGGGGCCCCTGGATCGCGCGGCAGTATTACAACGACGAGCGCGGGGCAGCGTCGTTTACCAGCGACGGCTGGTTGGCCACCGGAGACGTGGCCGTGGTCAGCCCGGATGGCTACGTCCGCTTGGTGGACCGGACCAAGGACTTGATCAAATCCGGAGGTGAGTGGATCTCGTCTGTGGAGCTCGAGAACCATCTCATGGCCCATCCCGACATCGTCGAAGCGGCGGTGATCGCCGTCCCCTCCGACCGCTGGATGGAGCGTCCCCTGGCGTGCGTAGTGGTCAAGCCGGGCGCGTCCATGACTTCGGAGGAGGTCATCGGATGGCTCGAACCCCTCGTGGCCAAGTGGTGGTTGCCTGAAGCGGTGGAGTTCATCGACGAGGTACCGAAGACGTCAGTCGGCAAGTTTTCCAAGAAGGACTTGCGCGACCGGTTCTCGGACCGCCGGGTGCCGTAACTTCGCCTCAGGACTGGCCCGCCACCCAAGCCTCGGGCACGCCGGGAGCCGGCACCTCTACCAACGGGCCTCGCGTGGAGGAGCCCAACACCCACAGGGTGCTTTGGTTGGTTGTGCCAAAGAAGGCAGGGCAGAGGATGTCGCGCTCATCGGGAGACCAGACGCAAGTGAGGAAGCTGTCGCCCCGATCGGGTGCCGTCCGCACGAAGACTCGGCCGCCGACCTTCCAGACGGCGATCTCCCCGCCTTTCTCACCAAACATGTAGTACGCGAGTGACTTGCCGTCCGGCGACCAAGCTGGCTGCGTTTCCTGCACCGGTCCGAGGGCCGGCTGATCGACCCCTAGGACGCGTCCGCCTCGATCGAGGACCACAATTCCGGCGTCGCTGTTGCCGGCGTCCAGTGGGTTGACGACCACTGCGATCTTGTTGCCGGTCGGATCAGGAAAGACGGCCAGGCTGGTCGGCTGGTCTGCGGCCTGGTGAAGGTCGGCGTCGAGTTGGGCGGCCGTGGCCAGCAAGAGTGGAGGCTCGTCAGCACGGACCAGCTCGATCCGGACGTCGGCGCCGGCTCCCGTCCCGGCTCCTGGGGGTTGCGGTAGCTCCGCAACCGACACGAATGCGCCTAGAGATTGAGGGTCACCTGCCGCGTCGGCGGCGGCGCCGAGAGCGATCACTCGATGGGTGGCGAGGGAGACGACCGAAACCTGCCCGCTGACCGGCGAATCCGGACCTGGGGTCAGGATCACGAGGGCCTGGTCGTCATCTGCGAACGCATCGGCTTGGGCCGTGGCGCCGGCCGGGAAAAGGGCGGGCGCGGCCGTCCGATCCAGCTTCCAGCCGAGGACCGAGATCACGTCGCCCTGGCTGGTGGCCAGGTAGCGGCCGTCGAGCGACGGCGTGAGGGTGGTGGGTTCAGCCGGTCCATTAGTCCCCAGACTGGGTAGAGCCACCGGATGGGACCCATCGGGGCGAGTGAGCACGACGGTTCCGTTGGGCGCGTTAGAGACGACCTGTCCCTTCAGTTTCAGTCCGGCCAACACCGCGGCGGTGCTGGTACTCCCATGCTTCGCGGCGGCCGTGGCTCCCAGGCCCACGGCGGCTCCCACCACCGCGAGGGTTGCGACCGTCACCGCGGTCCGACGCCGGCGGCCTAGGGGAAGGAATCGGGCCACGGGACCGTCGACCCCGGGGCCCTCGACCCCGGGGAGTCCTGGCCGGTGGTCGGGCTCACCGTAGGCCGGCACATCTTCGACGGTGTCTTGCTCTGGCTTTGGTGGTGGCTCCATCGGCTGCGGCGCGTCCGGCGCGTTCGGCGCGTTCGGCGCGCCATCCTCACGGTCGTCGGAGGCCTGGGGAGGAATGGCCTGGGCGTCGTTTGTGCTCTTGCGGCACGACGGGCACCGAGCGGCGAAGTCCGAGACGACGGCGCCGCAGCCACCACAACGCAACACGTGGCAAAGGTACGCCCGTCGTGCCGACAGATGGCCCCGAGGCCAAAGATTCCGCGCTCTAACGATATATCGTGTTATAGTTGCGACATGACACGATACGAAGATCCAATGGGCAAGGGTGGCCGCGGTCACCGAGGGCGTGGGCGCTGGACGGAAGGAGCCGAGTTCGGACCCCCGTGGGCCGGTTCGCCGTGGGCCGGGCCGCCCAGAGGTGGCGGTCGACGGATGCGACGCGGGGACATCCGGGTGGCGCTCCTGCGCGCTCTACAGGCCGGCCCCGCCCACGGCTACGAAGTAATCGGACGCCTCGAGGAGGGCAGCGGCGGACTGTGGCGACCGAGCGCCGGGTCGGTCTATCCGACATTGCAGCTGCTCGAGGAGCAAGGTCTGCTCAGCTCCCACGAGGACGCCGGCAAGCGGATCTACGAGCTCACCGACACCGGACGAGCCGAGGCCGCATCGGGTGCCGGGTCCGAGCGCGACTTTCCTTGGGACAGCGAAGAGGGTCTCAACGGCCACAAGTCGCTGCGTGGCGCACTGGCGCAACTGGTCCTGGCTACCAAGCAGGTCCAGGTCGCGGGTGAACCCGAGTTGGTCGAACGCGCCGCGGCCATCGTCAAGGAAGCTCGACAGAAGCTGTACCAGCTCCTGGCCGAGTCCTGATCGCAGGGCGCCGCGGCGTCTGCGTTGGGGTGGAGGCGGGGTGCTCGAATTTGGCTAACGCGCCACCCGGCTTGGCGTCGGCCGACCCGTTGTCGCGTTACCTGCGATAGCCGAAGGTAACGCGACAGCGACTCGAGTTCGCGTGTTTGCACTGTCGCGTTAGCGTGATTCGAGCACCTCCAGCAGGCCTGACTTGCGTCACGCCCGGGTGGTCCCCGAGGCTGAAGGAGTCGAGCCGGCTATAACACGACCGCAACAACTGAGGGGGACCGATGGACGACTTGCTCGCCATGTACGCCGGGATTCAACCGGACAAGACCGCCGTCATAGACGACCGTCCCGGGGAGCCGGTCGTGGCGTGGACCTTCGCCGAGCTCGACCGGAGGGCCAACCAGATCGGTCACTTCCTGCTCGGTCTCGGTGTCGACCCGTCCACCAAGGTGGTGTGGTGCGGCCAGAACTCCGCCGCCCTCCTTGGTGTGGTCCACGGACTTCGAAAGTTGGGCGCCGTCGGAGTACCGCTCAACTACCGCCTCACCCCCGAAGAAGCGGCGTACGTAATCGACAACTGCGACGCCAAGGTCGTGTACGTGGACGCCGAGTACGAGGCTCTCATCACCCAAATTCGCGACCAGCTACCAAAGGTGACCGAAGTCTGCGTCTTCGACGGTGATGGAGAGCTCGAGCGCCGGATCGCGACCTTCCCAACCGAGCCACCCGTCGTCGGAGAAACATCTGCCCCAGACCTCGGGGCCACCATGATCTACACGTCGGGTACCACCGGCAAACCCAAAGGGGCCGTTCGCAGCTCGGCCATCGATCCCGCAGTCGCGGGGGGCCTGCTGCGGCTGATCGGATATGTGCCCGATGACGTGTACTTGACGACCGGTCCTTTGTACCACTCCGGACCGGGCGGATTCGCGGGCTTGGCCCACGCGCTCGGGAACACCGTCGTCGTTCAGCACAAGTTCGACGCCGAGGACTGGCTCCGGTTGGTCGAGACCTACAAGGTGACGACGACGTTTACCGCACCCACGCCGATCCGGATGGTCTGCAGCCTCCCAGACGAGGTCAAGGCCCGCTACGACCGGTCGAGCATGCGGCGCCTGATCGCCAACGCGGCGCCGTGGACGCTCAACCTGAAGAAGATGTACTTGGCGGACTTCCCGACCGACTCGCTGTGGGAGGTGTACGGCTCCACCGAACTGGGCGTGGATACCGTGCTCAAGCCGGATGACCATCTCCGCAAGCCCGGATCCTGTGGCCAGGTCGCCCCAGGGATCGAGATCAAGTTGTTTGACGCCGATGGCGTCGAGGTCACGGAGCCCAACAAGGCGGGGGAACTGTTCGTGCGCTCGGCTTCCACGTTTAGCGCCTACTACAAGGCCGAGGAGAAATATGAAGCCGCCACCCGGGGCGACTTTCACACCGTCGGCGACATCGCCTACTTCGACGAGGAAGGCTTCTTTTACATCGCCGACCGCAAGAACGACATGATCATCAGCGGCGGCATGAACATCTACCCGGCCGAGATCGAAGCGGCCCTCGACGCCTGCCCCGACATATACGAGGTGGCGATCTTCGGGATCCCCGATGACCAGTGGGGGGAGAGCGTACACGCCGCAGTGGTCCCGTCGCGGGAAGGGGTCACGGTCGACGAGATCATGTCCTTTGCCCGGCAGCACCTCGCCGGGTACAAAGTGCCTCGATCAGTGAACTTCCTCGACGAGTTACCCAAGACCGGTTCGGGCAAGGTACTCAAACGACAGCTGCGGGAGCCGTTCTGGGCGAGCGCGCCGTAGCGCGCCTACCGAGTCGGCTGGGCTGAGGCCGCTTCCATCAGCCCGGCCCGGATGATGGCGGAGATGGTCCGAACGAGCTGGTCGCGGTCCGGCTTCTTGGTAGGCAGCCAAGACTCGACGACGCCGAACACGAAGCCGAACACGCCGTCGGTGAGGATCGACAGTTCGTCCTTCGGCAGCTCCGGAGCGAGGTAGCTGACGACGAGGGCGACGCGTTCGTGGACGACTCTGACCAGCGCGTTGTCGAGGAAGCCGCGGTCGCTGGTGCGGATGCTGCGGACGAAGAACCCGTACAGCTGAGGCTCGTCCTCGATGAGCGAGATCAGAGCTGCGACTATGGCTCCGATGACGCTGTCGGCGTCAAAAGCGCCGGTAGAGGCGAGGCTGGAGATCACAGTTCGCTCGACGTCGTCCGCCAGTACCAAAGCGATGGCGTCTACGACCCCGAGCTTGCCTCCGAATTCCGAGTAGAGGACGGGCTTGCTCACCCCGGCCGCGTCGGCCATGTCTTCGATGGACACGTCGGGTCCGTACGCCCTGACCGCTTCTATCGCCGCTTCGATCAGTCGGGCGCGGTGGGCGGCGCGCTGCCCGTCTGTCCGCGGGGGCCGGCCCCTGGCGCGTCGGGGTCCACCTTCGACCTCGAAGCTCCTAGATGGGCGGACCACGGACACGCTCAACGTTGGCACATCGACGGGGTCGGCACCGGACCTTCGACGGGTTGGACCGTTCAGGAGGCTCGGCGGGGATTGGTAGTCACGTAGGGGCCGAGCCGCTCGCGCCATTCGACTACGAGGGCGTCGGTGTCCATGTGGCGGGGGTGGTAGCCGGGGCGGACGTAGCCGAGTATGGCGAGCGCGCTTCGCCCGCTGACCATCTGTTGCTTGCGCCGATTGCGCACGTGGCGTCGCAACGCGGAAAAACCGAGGTGGCGGCGGTCGGCAACGACCCCTCTGACGTACCCGCGTGCGAGCGCGGTTCCAAAGCCGCCCGCCGCCAGAAGCAATCCGAGCACCCGGAGGGCGTAGCTTCCGTCGACCTCCTTGAGTAGGTCGAAGGCTACGTCTTTGTGCTCCAGCTCCTCGAGCGCGTGCCACGTTATGAGGAGCCGCGCGTCGGGCGCGGGGAACAAGGTTTCCCGGGTCTGCTCGTCGCCGAGGACCGTCCGCGCCAGCACGGTGGTGAAGTGTTCTGAAGCGGCGGTGATCGCCAGCTGGACCGGCTTCGGAAGCTTCTGCAACCGGGTCGCCGCCACCAAAATATCCCGGTCCAGGTCTTCGGTCGGGTAACCGAGAGCGGAGAGCCTGGCGTTGAGAGCCCGGTGTTCCCTGCCGTGCATGGCTTCCTGCCCGATGAAGCCCTTCACCCTCGCTTTCAAGACGGGGTCGCTTTCCACCCGGGATCGATAGTTGCGGACCGACTCGACGAAGAAGTCTTCGCCGTTGGGGAAAGCGGCGGACAGGGCCGCGAGCAAATGGCTGAACAGCGGGTCTCCCGGCACCATCCACCGGTCCAGGTCGGCGTTGGCGAGATCGACCTTCGGTCGGCGTATCGGTATCCCGGTGGGGCGATCCGTCGCGGCGATGGCGGTGGCGGTCATGAGTTAGCTGCACCTCCGGTCTTGGGCGCCTCTCCGATGGCCTCTGGCGCCTGGTCCCAGTCGCCGACTCTACCAGGATGGGATCATATTTACTACATAGAGTAGGAAAAGAGTAACCTCGGCGTCGACCCCAATGGAGCGTGGCCTAGTGGTAGTGAGGACTATGGACTGGGCGGTCGGAGCGAGATCAGGTACCTACGGTAGCCTTACTACCCGGTGCTCAATTCCCCGATGCCGGTCGAGCACAGGGTCGGATAACTCCCATCTCCAGAGCAGATACTAAAAGTATGATGAAACTGGTTGCGAGATGGACGGAAATAGGGTAATACTGGTTACAGCGCTTCGGCCGGTATCCCCCACTGGACCGGAAGCCTTATGCGAAGGGCCTGGCAATCCCCCCCTGCCGGGCCCTTCGTCGCGTCTGCCCGGCGCTCGTCTGCGCCTGGCTGGTTCGAAGCGCGAGGATCGTGCTCGTGACCACTCCATCGGGTCGGCAGATACGCCTGACCCGCCCGGATCAAGAGCTGATGATCGTGGAGGTCGGCGGCGGAATCCGAACCTATGCCGTCCACGGCATTTCGGTTATCGACGGATACGACGACGTCGAGATGTGCTCGGCCGGGCGCGGCCAGCTTCTGGCGCCGTGGCCCAACCGGCTCGGTGACGGGTGCTTCGAGTGGGAAGGGCTTCGCCACCAGACGCCCCTGTCGGAGCCCGAGAGTCACAACGCCATCCACGGTTTGGTGCGCTGGGTGGCGTGGTCGGTGAGCTCGATTGGCGAGGCCGAAGCCCAACTCACCTACCGGCTACACCCGCAGCCGGGCTGGCCGTGGACGCTGGACCTGGCGGTGAGCTACGCCCTGGTCGACCGAGGGCTCGAAGTCCGAACGGCCGTCGCTAACGCGAGCGAGCCCGAGCTGGCGAGTTGCCCATTCGGGATCGGCTGGCACCCATACCTCGCCGCGTTCGGCGGTCTCGTTGACGACGTCGTTTTGACGATTCCCGCAGGCGAGGCCTACCGATCTGACGAACGTGGCCTTCCCATCGGAAAGTACGCGGTCGAGGGAACCGACGTCGATTTCCGAACCGGCCGCCCGGTTGGAGGCGCCCATCTCGACACTGCCTTCACCGCGTTGCGGCCCGGCCCCGACGGCCGCACAGTCATCGAGTTGTCATCGGTCGACGGTAATCAGGGCGCGATCGACGGGCGGGGCGTAAGGCTCTGGATGGACAGCGGCTACACCCATCTGATGGTCTACTCGGGCGACACCTTGGGAGACCCGAGGCGACGTCGCCGGGGTCTGGCGATCGAGCCCATGACGTGCGCGCCCGACATGTTGCGCAGCGGCGATGGCCGCCGCGTCCTCGAATCCGGAGAGAGCTTCGAAGCCGCGTGGGGGTTAGAGCCCTTCAGTTTGATGTAGCGCTTGCCGACTCCAGTGATATGGGATCGGTACCACCACAGCTGCTTCTCAAAGAGGCTTTCCCGATCCCTGATCTGGGCGAAGTCGCAGTGGGTATGGGCGTCGGCGGTCAGTATCTGGTCATGGAAATGGCCGGAAGCGCCGGGCCCTGTTGGGTCTGCGCCCCGGTCTCGAATCGAGCCCTGGACTGCGTTCGTACCGGCCAGGCCTCGCCCTGGGCGGTGCTGCATCACAGCTCCACCGGCACGGTCGACATCTACCGGACCCTCCGGGATGGCTCGGTACGCGAGTCGGTCGTGTTGTGCGCCGCCCTTCCAGTCGGGCGATCGGTGCTCGCGGCCGCCTAGCCTTGAGGACGAGCGCTCAGGCCGCGATGGCGCCCAGGCGGGTGCCGAGGAACTCGAGCACCTGATCCAAGGCGGCCCGCGTCGGAGTCCCTTCGCTGTCCTCCAAGTGCTCGGTCAGGACCGAGTGGGCCACCCGCGGGTGACCGTGCGGGTTGCCGGGCTTCGAATCCAGTTCGACGGCGATGAACCTGTCGCCCAGCTTCTGGCGCAGCAACTCGAACCGCTCGGCCGGGACGAAACGGTCGCCGGTAAAGCGCAGGCCGAGGACGCACAGGCCCTCGTCCGCCCGGGCTTGGATCTTGGTCCAGTCCTCAGGGGATATCTGGATGTCTGATTTCCGGGACTTCGTCACCCCGAACGGGAGGGAAGGCTGGCTGAGAACCGGGGCCACTACCGTCTCGTCGACGGTCATGGCCAATCCGAAGCCGCCGGTGTAACACATCCCGACCACCCCGACGCCGGGGCCGCCGCAACGCTTGTGCTCGGCCGATGCCAGCGCCCGCAGCCACGCAATTACCGGTGTCGACCGGCCCAGCGCCATCCCCGAGAACTCCCGCGAGATGCACACGCTGGCCAAAGACTGCATGGCGTAGACGGCTGTCGGCGGCCGGCCCGGCGTGCCGAAGAGGTGGGGCATGACTACCGTGCACCCGAGGTCGGACACCCGCCGGGCGAATGCCGCGACCTTCGGGGTGATGCCGGGTATCTCGGACATGACGATCACGGCCGGCCCGGTTCCCAGCCGGTAGATGTCGTGGGTCGTTCCCCCCGCGCTGAACCCCTCGCGGGCGAAACCTTCAAGAGCATCGGTCATGGGCGCCGACCTTAGGCGCTACCTACGGACTTACCCGTCCCTCGGACGGCCGGTGCCCAGACGGCCGGTCCCAGACGGCTCTGCCTCAACGGGGTGCTCTGCCTCAGTGGGCCGCTTCGAACTGCTCCTCTTCGGTCGAGCCGGTCAGGGCCAGCGTGGAGGACTTGCCTCCTGAGACGGTGGTCATGATGTCGTCGAAGTAGCCGGCGCCGACCTCCCGCTGGTGGCGGGTGGCGGTGTAGCCCTCGTCCTCGAGGGCGAACTCCCGCTGCTGCAATTCGACGTAGGCGCTCATGCCCCGCTCCGCATAGCCGCGGGCGAGCGAGAAGGTCGACTCGTTGAGGGCGTGCCAGCCGGCCAGGGTGACGAACTGGAAGGTGTAGCCCATTGACCCCAGCTCCTTCTGGAAGCGGGCGATGGTGGCGTCGTCGAGATGCTTCTTCCAGTTGAACGACGGAGAGCAGTTGTAGGCCAGCATCTTGTCGGGGTATTCGGCCTTGATGCGCTCGGCGTAGATGCGGGCTTCGTCCAAGTCGGGTGTAGAGGTCTCGCACCAGATCAGGTCGGCGTAGGGGGCGTAGGCGAGGCCCCGGGCGACCGCGATGTCCATACCCGATCGCACATAGTAGAAGCCCTCGGGGGACCTCTCGCCGGTGCAGAACTCGACGTCCCTCTCGTCCACGTCGCTCGTGATCAAGGTGGCGCCAAGCGAATCGGTGCGGGCCACGATCAGAGTGGGAACTCCGCAGACGTCCGCCGCCAGGCGGGCCGCGGTGAGCGTGCGGATGTGCTGGGCGGTCGGGATGAGCACCTTGCCCCCCATGTGGCCGCACTTCTTCTCCGAAGACAGCTGATCTTCCCAGTGCACCCCGGCGGCGCCCGCTTCGATCATGCCCTTCATGAGCTCGAACGCGTTGAGGGCGCCGCCGAAGCCGGCTTCAGCGTCGGCGACGATCGGAACCATCCAGTGACGGTGTCCCTCGTCGCTCCCGCCGGATTCAGACCATTCGATCTGATCGGCGCGGCGCAGGGCGTTGTTGATCCGGCGAACGACAGCGGGGACGCTGTTGGCGGCGTACAGGCTCTGATCCGGGTAGACCTGCTCGGAAAGGTTGGCGTCGGCCGCGACCTGCCAACCGGAGAGGTATATGGCCTTCAGCCCGGCCTTGACCATCTCGACGGCCTGGCCGCCGGTCATGGCGCCGAGGGCGTTTATGTAGTCCTCCTGGTGCAGCAGCTCCCACAAGCGCTCGGCCCCCTGGCGGGCCAGGCTGTGCTCCACGTGAATCGACCCGCGGAGCCTGACCACGTCGGCGGCGGAGTAGGGGCGCTCGCTACCGGCCCAGCGGCCGTCATTCGCCCATTGCTGTTCCAGCTCGGCGACGGCGGTATCGAAGGGGGTGGTCATTGTAGGGAAGGTCCTTTCGGGGTTTGATCGGGTTCTAATGGGAACGGACGTCACGAGAGAAGCTCGTAGGCGGGAAGCGTCAGGAATGGGGGAAAGTCGTCGGCCAGGGCGACCTGTTCGAATACCGAGCGGGCATGGGCCAGGACCTCGGCGTCGTATTCACCGCTGTCCGACAAGGACGCGACCGTCTCGTCGAGCAGCTGGCGGACGAGGTCGGCGGTCACCTCGGTCTTGTCCGGTCCAGCGAGGATCACACGATGATGGACCCACTGCCACAGCTGACCTCGGCTGATCTCAGCAGTGGCGGCGTCCTCCATGAGGTCGTCGATGGCGGCCGCCCCGGTTCCCGACAGCCAGGAAGCCAGGTAGCGAAGCCCGACGGAGATGTTGGTATCCAGCCCCGCTCTGGTGACGCTGTCATCGGGTCGGTCGATGGTCAGCAAGCGAGCCGGTCCCACGAAGACCTCGGGTCGTTGTCGATCCAGCTGGTTCGGGCGGTCGCCGAGGATGGCGTCGAACTCGGCCTGGGCGGTCGGCACCAAGTCGGGGTGTGCGACCCACGTGCCGTCAAATCCGTCACCAGCTTCGCGTCGCTTGTCGTCGGTCACTTTGGCCAGAGCGGCCGCGGTCACCTCCGGCTTGCGTCGATTCGGAATGAAGGCGGCCATGCCACCGATGGCGTGGGCGCCTCGCCGGTGGCACGTCTTGACGAGCAGCTCGGTGTAAGCCCGCATGAAAGGGGACGTCATGGTCACGAGCGAACGGTCCGGCAGCACGAAGGCGGCGTCGGTATGAAATCGCTTGGCGATGCTGAAGATGTAGTCCCAGCGCCCCGCGTTTAGCCCGCAAATGTGGTCGCGGAGCTCATAGAGGATCTCGTCCATCTCGAAGGCGGCCGTGATGGTCTCTATAAGGACCGTCGCCCGGATGGACCCCCGGTCGAGGTTGAGGGCGCCCTCGGCGGCGAACATGACGTCATTCCAGAGCCGGGCTTCGAGGTGCCCTTCGAGCTTCGGTAGGTAGAAGTAAGGACCGAAACCCCGCGACAGACTCTCCCGCCCGTTGTGAAACGCGCACAACCCGAAGTCGAACAGGCTGGCCGAGATGCGCTCGCCGTCAACCGTGAAGTGCTTCTCCGAGAGATGCCAGCCCCGGGGGCGGACCACAAGCGTCGCGGTCTCGTCGTTGAGGCGGTAGCTCTTGTCCGGGGTGGTCAGTTCGATGGTGCCTCGGACCGCGTCCTGCAAGTTGACCTGGCCGGTAAGGATGTTGTCCCAAGTGGGAGAGTTGGCGTCCTCGAAATCCGCCATGAAGACCTTGGCCCCTGAGTTGAGGGCGTTGATCATCATTTTGCGGTCGACCGGGCCGGTGATCTCCACCCGCCGGTCGGACAGCGCCTTGGGCGCTTCGGGCACGAGCCACTCGCCGTTGCGGACGTCGATGGTCTCGGAGAGGAAGTCGGGGCGTTCCCCGGAATCGAATCGGGCCTGGCGTTCGGCCCGGGCCGCCAGCAACTCCAGCCGACGGGTCTGGAAGGTGCGGTGCAGCCCGACGATGAACTCCACGGCGCCCGGCGTCAAAACTCGCTCAGCGTCGGGGTGGGCCGTAAAGCTGACGTCGTCGGGCACCCAGCGAGTATGTTAAAAAACGTTCGTCTTGTCGACCTCAATATCTCAAATGGTTGCGGCCAGTGTCAAGAAGTGAGAAACTTCTGAAGCAGATGACCTCAGAAACACTCGATCCCCTGGTGTTCGGACACCGGCTAAGGCACATGAGGCGCCAAGCCGGCCTCACCCTCGAAGCGCTCGGCGGGCTGGTCGGGCGACCTACCTCGTACCTGTCGCTGTTGGAGAACGGCCACAGGGAGCCCCGACTGTCCACGGTCAGCCAGCTCGCCGCCGCGCTGGGCTGTCGCCCGGCCGACCTTCTGGCGTCGAGCCCGCCCAACCGGCGCGCCGAGCTGGAAGTCGCTCTGGCCCACATGCAGGAAGACCCTCGTTACCAGTCCCTCCAACTGCCTTACTTGCGCCCCAGCGCCCGCCTCGACGACGCTGCGCTCGAGCACGTCGTCGCCTTGTTCGACCGGATCCGCGAGGTGTCGGACGAGGCTCCGTCGGGGCGAACAGACGCAGGAGGAGCGGTATTGGGCGCCCGTCCTTCCAACGCGGCCATGCGCGACGAAATGCGCAAGCGCGACAACTATTTCGAGGAGATCGAGCGGGTGGCGTCGCAGGCCCTCGGCGCCGTGGGCTACGGAGGGCCGGGAGCCGTCTCGGAGCGCAACCTGACCGATGTGGCCGCCTACTTCGGGTTCACGGTCGCTCGGGTCCAGGACCTCCCGCCGTCGACTCGATCGATCAGCGACGTCCGGCACCGGGTGGTGTACGTACCGCAGCGCAACCTGACCGGTGGCACACGGTCGGCTCGGTCGGTGATCGCCCAGACCCTGGGGCATTTCGCTCTAGGTCATAAGGACCCCACCGATTTCGAGGGATACGTACGCCAGAGGGTGGAGGCCAACTATTTCGCAGCAGCCATGTTGGCCCCCGAGCGAGCCGTGGTCCGCGTCCTGGCCGAAGCCAAGGCAAGGGAGGACATCTCCGTGGAGGACCTGGGCGAGATGTTCTACATCTCGTACGAGATGGCGGCCCACCGCCTCACCAATCTCATAACCCATCACTTCGGCCTGCCGGTCCATTTCCAGCGGTCCGACGCTGAAGGGCTTCTGTGGAAGGCCTACGAAAACGACGGGGTACTCCTTCCCTCGGACGTCGACGGCACCATCGAGGGTCAGCGGCTGTGCCGGTGGTGGAGTTCCCGTCAAGCTTTCGAGTCGGAGGACTCCTACTCCCTGCACTACCAGTACACCGAGACCGTATCTGGGACTTTCTGGTGCGCCACCCATATAGGAGTCGAACGCGAACGCGGTGACGCGGTCACGGTGGGGACGGTAGAAGAATCGGCCCATTGGTTCCGCGGTAGTGACACCACCCGCCGCCAGTCATCGAGCTGCCCGGATCCCGCGTGCTGCAGGCGCCCGCCGAGCGAACCGGAGCGACGCTGGAAGGGGGTGGCCTGGCCGTCGGCACGCGACCACAGCCACTTCGTTTCGGGCCTTCCCACCGACACGGTCGTCTTCAGCCCCCACCCCGGAGTCGACCTGACCGACGTGTACGAGTTTCTGGACCGCCACTCCGGGGGCCTCGGAACTCCCTGATTTGGTCGGCTCGTAGCCGAGTGTGTGTTGTGCTCGTTTCGAGCCGAGTGTGTTCGATTCGTGTTGTTGCGCGCGATTTCTGTCGGCACACGACACTTTTCGAACACAGAAACCGTAAACGAACACGGCAAAAGCGCGAACCGACGAGGCCGGGGGGCTCGGGCGCCGGGGGGCCGTGCCGACGAGGCCGGGGGGCTCGAGGGCGCCGGGGGGCCGTGCCGCTGGAGGGCGCCGTGCCGCTCTAGGGCGCCGCGCCGGGGCCGCTCGAAGCGCCGGCGCCTACGGCGCTGGCGCTTCGAGGGCAGACAGCGACTGCTCGAGGACTTGGGCCACGTCGAGGACCTTCACCGACTCGCTAGCGGTCCCTTCAGCCTGTCGTCCCTTGGTGGCGTCGTCGAGCATTATCAGGCAGTACGGGCAGGCGGTGGAAATGACATCCGCTCCGGTTCCTAATGCCTCGTCGGTGCGCTCGACGTTGATGCGCTTGCCGATCCGCTCCTCCATCCACATTCGAGCGCCGCCTGCGCCGCAGCAGAAGCCCTTTTGCCGACACCGATGCATTTCGGTCAGTTTCACGCCGGGCACGTGATTGAGCACTCCGCGCGGTTCGTCGTAGACCTCGTTGTGGCGGCCCAGGTAGCACGGATCGTGGTAGGTGACGGTCGAGCTGACCGGGTTCTCCGGACGCAACGCACCGCTCGACAACAGCTTTTCGAGCAGCTGGGTATGGTGCACGACTTCGAAGTCGCCCCCCAGCGCCGGGTACTCCCTGGAGATCGAGTTGAAGCAGTGGGGGCAGGACGCCACCACCTTCTTGACCCCGGCGCCTTTCAGCGTCTCGATGTTGGTCTGGGCCTGGGTTTGGAACAGGTACTCGTTGCCGAGCCGGCGGGCGGGGTCTCCGGTGCAGGACTCCTTCTTGCCCAGCACCGCGAATGACACGCCTGCTCGGTGCAACAACCGGGCGATGGTCTGGGTCGTGCGCCGAGCCCGTTCGTCGAGAGCGCCGGCGCAACCCACCCAGAAGAGGTACTCGATCTCGTCGGGGATGGTCGTGGTGACGACCGGAACGTCGAAGCCGAGCCCTTCGGTCCAGTCGAGTCGGTGGCTCTGGCCCAGACCCCAGGGGTCGCCTTGATTCTCGATGTTGCGCAACATGGTCCCGGCCTCAGTCGGGAATCTGGCTTCCATCAGGACTTCGTAGCGGCGCATGTCGATGATGGTGTCCACGTGCTCGATGTCCACCGGGCACTGCTCGACGCACGCTCCACAGGTCGTGCACGACCACAGGACGTCGTGGTCGATCACATCGGGAACGAGCGGCTTCGCTGCGACCCCGTCGGTAGGGATCTCCTTGCCGCTGAGCAGCTCCGAGGACGACGCGAACAAGTGCTCGCGTAAGTCCATGATGAGCAGCTTCGGGGAAAGGGGCTTGTCGGTGTTCCACGCGGGGCACTGGTCCTGACAGCGCCCACATTCGGTGCAGCTGATCAGATCCAAGCGCTGCTTCCAGGTCAGATGGCTGACCAGGCCGGTGCCGAACACCGTGTCCTCGGTCATCTTCTCCGGGTCGAGGTCTGGAGTGGTGCCGAGCGATCCGAGGGCTTTGGGACGGCGCGAGAACAGCACGTTCGGCTCCGACACGAAGATGTGCAAGTGCTTCGAATGAAGGACGAACACGAAGAAGCCCCAGATGACCGTCAGCTGGCCGATGATGAACACCGTTTCTATATGCCCGTTGGTCGAATGACCGAGCCCGGCGAACGCGGCTCCTATGAGGCGTGAGGCGAACGGTAGCCAGCTCTTGCCGTACGGGAAGTCTCCGGTGTTGACCTGGGCGCCTCTATATAAGAGCAGGGTGGCGATGACCCCGAAGATGAGGCCCAGGGTGACCCAGGCGGCCCCAGTGTGGGAACCGTAGAATCGGCTCTTGCGCTCTCGGCGGGCGGGGCTCTGCTTGATGCGGATGATGGCGAACGTAGACAGAGCCAACAAGATGGCGACCGCGAAGAAGTCCTCGAGGAATCCGAGTGCTCGTCCGTGTCCAATCAGCGGGATGGAGAAGGTCTTGGAGAAGAGGTCGCCGTAAGCCTCGATGATCGTGAGCAAGAGGACGATGAAGCCCCAGAACGTGAAGAAATGGGCCAGGCCGGGAACGCTGCGGCGCAACAGCTTGCGCTGGGCGAACACGTCCAGCACTTCCGCTTTGAGTTGAGCCCCGACATCGGTCATGCGGCCCGGAGCCGGCTTCCCGTTCGCCACCAGCCTGTACAGGAACAGAGCCCGCCAGGCCACGAAGCCCAAGCCGAGGAAAGTCACCGCCAGTCCGAGTGCGATTCTGATGGCCACCAGGCTCCTCCTTCACTCCCCAGGCTTCGGGAGCTCCCGGGGTGGATGCGACGGGTCACCCTAGCCTCTGCGGTCGCGGACCAGCGAGGTAGGGGTCGGGCGCCGCCAGCCGGCCCGAATGAACGTGGCCGTCCCCCTCGACGCCCGGCCCCTGATCTGCAACAACCGCGAGTCGCGACCCAGGGTGAGCTAGGAAGAGGAGCCGGACGTGCGGACGGCGAAACCGTTCATGCCGAAGGCATGCGTGTAGCCGTCGTCACGTGCGGGTCCTTAGTGCGAAACGGCCTTGCTGTCGGCTTCGCGCAGGCGGGCGGCCATGCTGACCAGGAGCTTGCGCGCCACCTCTGGGACTTCGTCCAGGACGCCCAGGAACTCGCGCTGGCCGATCACGACGAGCGTGGCGTCGCCGTCGGCGACCACCGTCGCCGAGCGGGGACCCCGGTCGAGGAGGGCCATCTCCCCGAAGTAGTCGCCTGGGCCCACCTCGGCGACCTTGCGGCCTTGGCGCCGAACGGTAGCTTTGCCGGCCAGCATCATGTAAAACTCGTGCCCGGTCGACCCTTGGGTGACGATCTCGGTGCCGTCCTTGACCGTGACCTCGTCGGCCGCTTTGCCGACGCGGGCCAGCTCTCTTCTATTGAGCGTCGAGAACATCTTGACTTTGGCGAGGTGCTCCAGCTTGCGGTCGGAAGCCATGAGGCGCACTGTACATACTGGCACCGGGCGGCGGCGGAAATTCGGACCTTTGCTCGGCGTCGGCCAAGGGCGACCCGAGGCCGGGACCGCCCACTCGGTTAACAGTGTGTTAAGGCTGCTCTGTGACCCGAACCGGCTGGGGACTTCCGGCACGTGGCGCGATAGCCTGGCTCGATGCACGCACTCTCGAGGTTGCCGCGTTTCAACAACGGGCAACCGAAACCTCGTCTCGTTGACCGGCTGCGCAACCTCGCCCTGAAGCCGGAGGATCCGGAGGCGTCTGCTCGATCCCGGAGCGCTTATGAGCTCTCGGGGGAGGAGCTTGAGATCGAGGAGAAGCGGGCAAACGATAAGGAACGGGCGATCGGGTTGCTGGCGGGACCTCTGGCCACCGTGATCACTTTCCTCGTTGTTCACAACCTCGTGGTCAATGACCCGTCGGCGCGCCTGTCCGATGGAGCGGTCAACAAGCTGCACACGAGCGTGTCGACCTACTCAGATCTGTTTATCGTGCTCATTATCCTGTCGTTCGGGATCTCCGCCATGGCCCTGTGGCGAAAGCGCCTCTTCATGGGCATATTGGCTTCCATGTACGGGTTGGCGATCTTCAACCTTCACTACTGGGGCTTCGGTGTGCCGTTCGTCATGGTGGGTGCTTGGTACCTGGTCCGGACCTACCGGCTGCACCGCAACCTGAAGGAATCCACCGAACGCGAGCTGTCAGTGGCGTCCGGTCCGGTTTCGAGCAAGCGCTATACGCCCCCTTCGCGATCCCGGTAGTAGCGGCGGTCGTCGGAGAATCCGCTTAGAGCGGAGTGCTGAGTGAGCTGACGGTCGCCGGCTGCCTCCGGCTCCGGACAGCGATGGCGGCCACGAGGGCCGCCAGTATGACCAGAAGCACGGACGGGAGGATGAACACACCCCGCGATGTGTGCTCGCTCTCCGCTTGGTGGACCGTTGCGATGAGCGCGGGGTCGTTCTTGACAGTGACCAAACGGAGCGTCGTGCCCGGCCCGAGAAGGGCGTTGCCAGGGATCGTCTCGCTGTGGCGCCGCCCGTCGAGGACGAAGGTCCCGCGGCAGCTGTATCCGGCGGCATTGCTTCCGCTGCCGCTCAGGACGCCCAAGCACCTCGACACCGTGACCTCGATGGGAACCCCGTGCTGGCGCAGGTTGGTGATCTGATCGTTCTTGTGGACTGCGGCCGCGAATAGAACGACAGTCGCAGCGGCGAGCGCCACAACACAGGCGCCTATGAGGCCGCGAGCCACACGGCGGCTGTCCACCTCCACATAGGCTCCTCGAAGGGTCGTAACGGGTTCGAGGGACCTGGCGATCGGCGGATCGTAGCGGAAGGTGCCGCGGCCAGACGAGGTCGCTCTTGGCTCGTGTCAGTTCACACTCCAGTAACACTTGCGTGACGGCGTTGAAACTCTGAGCCAGCATCCTTTGGCGCCAAGCGAACCGCCTGCTGGCGGCCTCGACGCACCCAGTGCTGGGTGTCGCCGTGTCCGAGACGCGGGGAGCGGATGTGTTGCCCTACGAGAGGAGTAACCGAGCCGTGCACTTCTTAGCCCAGTCAGTTCCTGTCCCGTACCCGAGCTGGCTGAACACGGGCGACAACACGTGGCAGATCGCCGCCGCCACCTTCGTCGCTCTGCAGAGCATCCCCGGCCTGATGGTCCTCTACGCGGCGGTTGTCCCGAAGAAGTGGGCGGTCAACGTGATGGCCATGATGTTCGCCGGCTTCTCGCTGGTCCTCATTGCCTGGGTGTTGTGGAGCTACAAGATGGGCTTCGGCGCCACCTCGGTGGGAAATGGTGTCAAGGACGGGTGCCAGAGGTGGCTCGGGAGCGGGGTCGATTGCGCCTCGAATCTGAAGGCGACCACCGGGGGATTCTTCGAGCACTTCTTCGACAACTTTGTCGGGCAACCCGGCACGGTTACCAACTCCGTCCAGGAACAGACCCAGGCGGTGTCAGCGGCCAACGACATCATCCCCTTCCACTTCCCCGCCGACTCGCTCCTCTACTTCCAGTTCGTCTTCGCGGCCATCACGCCCCTGCTGTTCATCGGTAGCGTGCTCGGTCGCATCAAGTTCAGTGCCTGGTGCATCCTGTGCCCGCTGTGGTCGACCTTCGTCTACGGCGTCGACGCTTTCATGTTGTGGGGCGGCGGCTACCTCGCCCAGGAAGGGGCTCTCGACTTCTCCGGCGGCTTCGTCATCCACATGTCGGCCGGGGTCTCGGGCTTCGTAGCAGCCTGGGTCCTAGGTCCCAGGTTGGCGCGAGACCGAGAACACTTCGTACCCAACAACCTTCTGATCGCCGGGGTGGGTGCGGGCATCCTGTGGCTGGGCTGGAACGGCTTCAACGGTGGCGACCCGTACTACGCGGGCGTCGACATGTCCAACGCCGTGGTCAACACAAATATCGCCACTGCCGCCGGTGTGCTCGTCTGGATGGCGATGGACGCCTGGCTCTCCAAGCAGAAGAAACCAACCTTCCTGGGCGGTGTGAACGGCATGATCTGCGGCCTGGTCGGCATCACGCCCTGCGCCGGTTGGGTCAACGGCTGGGGCGCCATCGCGGTCGGGGCGATCGACACCATAATCGTCTGGTTTGCGTGGAACTACCTATCCAAGGTGAAGCCGTTCAGCAAGGTGGACGACGCCCTCGGGGTCATCTACACCCACGGCATCGCTGGCCTCTTCGGTGGCCTGATGCTCGGCGTATTCGGCGACCCGAACATGCTCGAGTACGGATGCGGGAACCTGGACGCATCCGGGCAGGTGGTGAACACCTCGGCGACCGCTTTTGCCACCAGCAGCTCCAGCTGTGCGCCTTTCTCAGTGAGCGGCTTCATGTATGCACCTCACCACTTGCACCAGTTGTGGGAACAGTTCCGAGCCGCCGTGTTCGTGATCATCTGGTCGGCGCTCATCACGTTCATATTGATGAAGCTCATCGGGCTCGTCCTGGGTGGTGCTCGCTACAAGGATGAGGTCCTGGAGATTGGCGACGTGGCTATCCACGACGAGGAGGCCTACCCGGCTGATCAACTCGCAACGCTGACCAGCGCTGGCGGCGGGGGAGGCGGCGCCGGAGGAGGTGGCGGAGGCGGAGCCTTCCAGCTTGCGGGCTTCGAAGTAGGGTCGCTCTCACCACCCAGACCGCCGGACATCTCGCCACCACCCGGTGCTCTGTCTTAGGACGCTCAGGACGAAAGGAGCTGAATCGTGATGCTGAACGTGTCAGCGGACCCGGCGCTGCCCGAACTCTTAGGAGGAGATAGCTGATGAAGCTGGTAACCGCGGTCATAAAGCCGTTCAAGCTGGACAGTGTCAAGGAGGCCGTGGAGGCCGCGGGTGCCAAAGGACTGACTGTCAGCGAGGTACAGGGTTACGGCCGCCAGAAAGGCCACACCGAGACCTACAGAGGTGCCGAGTACCAGGTGGCATTCACCCCCAAGGTCAAGGTCGAAGTCCTGGTAGGAGAAGACGATGTCAGCGGGTTGGTAGACGTCATAGCCAAAGCGGCCCGTACGGACAAGATCGGTGACGGCAAGATCTGGGTCACCGCTGTAGACAGCGTGGTGCGGATACGCACCGGGGAGACGGGACCGGATGCCATCTAGTAGCCGGCCTGAACCCTAAAGGGCGGCCAAGACCGCCTCTTGCAATGTCGCTTGGTGGGCCGGGTCGGTGACCCGGCCCCCGGCGACTCTGTGGACATAGAACACGTCCACGGCCTCGGCTCCGAGGGTGCTCACCAAAGCACACGTTATGGTCAGGTCGCAGCTGGCCAAGGCGTGCGCCACCCGGTACAGGACGGGGCCGTGATCCGGGGCGCGTACCTCGACCACCGTCGACGCAGCTGAAGCATCGTTGTCGATGGTGACGCGGACCTCGGGCGAATAGGCCGAGGTGGGCCGTCGGAAGCGGGAATAGTTGTCTTCGCGCTCGGACAGCAACTGGTCGACGGGGAGACGACCTTCCACCGCGGCCGAGAGCTGCTCCTTGACCCGGGCCCAGTTCGGAAGGGCGTCGAATGCGGGAGCCACTTCGAAGCGCAGCAACGCCATCGAGGTCGGCTCGTCGGAGATGGTTGTAGCCGAAAGCACAGTGACGCCCGACAGCGTCAGCACTCCCGCGACCGTGCCCAGGAGTCCGGCCCGGTCCGGGGCGATGACGGTCAAGCGCCCGCCGTCGGCTACCAGCTCGACCCGATCCGCGACCAGGAGCGCCCTCTGTTCGGGTCCAAGCTCTGCGGAAGCGGCTGTCGGAAGCGGGCGCCCCTCGAGTATGGCCGCGACCTGGGTCACCAAACGGGCGACGAGGCCGGCCTTCCATGGCCCCCAAGCGGCAGGGCCGGTCGCCAGGCTGTCGGCTTCGGTCAGGGCGGCTAGGAGCTCGAGCGTGTCCCTGTCTCCGATGGCCGAGGCGACGCCGGCCGTTGTTGTCGGATCGTCGAGGTCCCGCCGGGTGGCGGCGTCGGGTAGCAGGAGATGGTGGCGGACCATGGCCTGCACGATCGACACGTCGGCGGGCGAAAGGCCCAGCCGTGGGCCCAGGTCGGCGACGATTCGGATGCCGATCTCGGTGTGGTCGCCGCCGCGACCCTTGCCGATGTCATGGAACAAGGCTCCGAGCAGGAGCAGGTCCGGTCGGGACACCGAGCTCTGCCTGATGGCCGCCCCGGCCGCTGTCTCCAGCAGGTGGCGGTCCACGGTGAAGCGGTGGTACGCGTTGCGCTGGGGACGGTTGCGCACCGGTTCCCACTCCGGCAGGTAGCGGAGCCATACGCCTCGCTGGTCGAGCGACTCGACCGCGGCGATGGCCGGTACGCCGGCGCCTAGGAGGCGCAGCAGCGCCTGCAGGGTTTCGGGAGGCCACACGCCGCTCGGGGCCACCGCCGTCTCTGCCAGCCGGTCGAGGGTCGAGCGCGACATAGGCCGGTCCAGCTGGGCCGAGGCCGCCGCCACCCGCAAGGCCAGGGACGAGTCGGACGACGGGTCTGCCTCAGCGAGCAGGGCCACTTCCCCGTCGCGAAGTACCACACCCGGCTCGAGAGATTGGTCTCGGCTGCCGCCCCGGCCGCGAGGTCCCTCCAGCCAGGATCCGAGACGGCGCCAGCCGTCGTCGCTGGCCCAAGCGATGGCCCGGCCGGCACTGGCCACCTCGCCCATGAGCACGTCGGCGTCGGTGTAACTCAAGGCCGCGGCGACGGCGTCCTGATCCTGCAACAGGAGGACGCTCGTGGCCTGCCCGGTGGCGCGCTGCAGCTCCACGCGGGCCGCGGTGAGAGTCTCGCCGGCCCGATCGAGCTCGGGGTCTGCGAACAGCCCGCCGAAGATCGGCACCACCCGGCTCAAGGAACGCAGCAAATGGAGGTCGCGCAGACCGCCGCGTGCCTCTTTGAGGTCCGGCTCGAGGAGAAAGGCGAGGTCGTCGTAGCGGGCGTGGCGCTCGCGGACGACCGCATCCAAGCCCGGCAACCAGCTTGCGACCCTGGTCTTCCATTGTTCGACGGCCCGGGACAGGACCTTGTCGGCGAGCGTCGCGTCGCCGGCGAGGCAACGGCCGTCGAGCAGCCCGACGGCCACCTTCAGGTCGCCGTCCATGGCCGAACGGACCTCCTTGACCGTGCGCACGCTGTGGTCGAGGGGCAGCCCGGTGTCCCAAATCGGATACCACACCGCGTCGGCCACGGCTTTGACCCGGCGCTTTCCGTCGTGGACGATGAGCAGGTCCAAGTCGCTACCGGGGGCCAGGAGGCCGCGCCCGTAGCCGCCGACGGCGAGCAGGGCGAAGCCTTTGGCTTCACCTTGGGTGGCTTCGTCGAACACTGGCCGCAGCCACGCGTCGACGACCTTGGAGTACCGATGGCACCACTCGGTGCCCGACAGTGAGCGGTCCTCTACCAGGGCCAGGCGCGCCGCCCTCAGCGAGGACGGATCGGCCCCGGCCACGGGATGCGGCTACCTGTCGCCTTGACGGCGGACGGATTCGGCCGCGGCTGCGATGGTCCCAGGATCGCCGAGCGGGCGTTTGGATTCCACCCGCAGGGTCGAATCCAGTTGGTACACGATCGGCACGCCCGTGGGGATCTCCAGCTCGGTGATGTCCGAATCCGAGATGCGGTCCAGGTGCTTGATCAGGGCCCGGAGGCTGTTGCCGTGCGCCACCACGAGCACCGTCCGGCCGGCGATCACGTCGGGGGCGATGGCGTCGTACCAGTAGGGGAGCATGCGGACCACCACGTCGGACAGGCATTCCGTGTCTGGTACCACCTCTGGGGCGAGCTCCTTGTAGCGGTCGTCCCCGCGGACGTCGAACGCGTGACCGGCGGGCATCGGAGGCGGGGGGGTGGAGAAGCTGCGCCGCCACAGCATGAACTGTTCCTCCCCGTAGCGCTGCTTGGTCTCGGCCTTGTCCAAGCCCGTGAGGGCGCCGTAGTGGCGCTCGTTGAGCCGCCAGTGGCCCGTGACGGGCACCCACGCCCGGCCCATTTCTTCCAGCGCCAGCTGCAGCGTTCTGACGGCCCGAGTCAGGACCGAGGTGTAGGCCCGGTCGACCGAGATACCGGCTTGGGAAAGGTGGGCGCCGGCGGCGCGAGCCTCCTTTTCACCCTGGTCGGACAGCTCCACGTCCCACCAACCGGTGAAGCGGTTCTCGAGGTTCCACTGGCTCTGGCCGTGGCGAAGCAGGACGAGGTTACCCACCCCCCGAAGGGTACATCGCGGCGTTCTCAAGCGGCACGTTAGATTTCTTTAGTAAAAGACACTCAACTTTGCTACTCTGGTCTCAACTCGTTCTCACACTAAACGGAGGCACACCATGCCCAAGGCCGTCGGTATCGACCTCGGCACCACCAACTCGGTCGTCAGCGTGCTCGAAGCCGGCGAACCCGTCGTCATCCCGAACGCGGAAGGGGGCCGAACCACCCCTTCGGTCGTGGGCTTCTCCAAGTCCGACGAAGTGCTCGTGGGTGAGGTCGCCAAGCGCCAGGCCATCACCAACCCGGACCGGACCATCCGCTCGGTCAAGCGTCACATGGGCGAGAACTCGTGGAACGTCGACATCGACGGCAAGCGCTACAACCCGCAGGAGATCTCGGCCCGGATCCTGCAGAAGCTCAAGAGGGACGCCGAGAGCTACCTCGGTGACACCGTGAGCCAGGCGGTCATCACCGTCCCGGCCTACTTCGACGATGCCCAGCGAACCGCCACGAAGGAAGCCGGGCAGATCGCCGGCCTCGAGGTCCTTCGGATCATCAACGAGCCGACCGCGGCGGCACTCGCTTACGGCCTCGACAAGGAGGAGGAGCAGACCGTCCTCGTTTTCGACCTCGGCGGCGGCACGTTTGACGTGTCGGTCCTCGAGATCTCGGAAGGGATCTTCCAAGTCAAGTCCACCAGCGGCAACACGCATTTGGGCGGCGACGACTGGGACCAGAGGGTCATCGACTGGTTGGTAAAGACGTTTAAGGACACCGAGGGTGTAGATCTCGGCAACGACAAGATGGCCCTCCAACGCCTGAAGGAGGCGGCGGAGAAGGCCAAGATCGAGCTGTCCTCGGTGCAAGAGACCACCATCAACCTGCCCTTCATCACCGCGACCGACACCGGGCCCAAGCATCTCGACCTGAAGCTGGCCCGGTCGAAGTTCCAGGAGCTGACCGCGGACCTCGTCGACGCTTGTCGAGGACCGTTCGAGCAGGCCATCACCGATGCCGGCCTGGTCAAGTCGAAGATCGACCACGTCATCCTGGTCGGTGGCAGCACCCGGATGCCCGCCATCCAGGAGCTGGTTCAGACCATGACCGGCAGCGAGCCGCACAAGGGCGTCAACCCCGACGAAGTGGTGGCGGTGGGCGCCGCGATCCAAGCCGGCGTCCTCAAGGGCGAGGTCAAGGACGTCCTCCTGTTGGACGTCACCCCCCTGGCGCTCGGGATCGAGACCAAGGGTGGCGTCATGACCAAGCTGATCGAGCGGAACACCACCATCCCGACCAAGAGGTCCGAAGTGTTCACGACCGCCGAAGACGGGCAGCCGTCGGTTGAGATCCACGTCCTGCAAGGCGAGCGCGAGATGGCGATGTACAACAAGACGCTGGGCAAGTTTCAGCTCGTCGACCTGCCGCCGGCGCCGCGCGGTGTCCCTCAGATTGAGGTCACTTTCGACATCGACGCCAACGGCATAGTGCACGTCGCGGCCAAGGACAGGGCCACGGGCAAGGAGCAGTCGATGACGATCACCGGCCAGTCGTCGCTCAACAAGGACGACATCGACCGGATGGTCCGCGACGCCGAAGCCCACGCGGCCGACGACCGGAGCCGTCGAGAAGAGGCCGAGGTTCGCAACCAGGCCGACAGCCTGGTGTACCAGACCGAGAAGATGCTCAAGGACCAAGCGTCGTCCTTTGACGGCGATCAGAAGGGCGCGGTCGAATCCGATCTCACCACCCTCAAGGAAGCCCTCACCGGTGGCGACATCGAGGCCATCAAGTCGGCCACCGAGAAGCTCGCCGTCGGCGTGCAGGAGCTCGGCAAGCAGCTCTACGAGCAGGCTGCCGCAGCCAGCGCAGGCGCATCGGATTCCGGTAGCTCCGCCGGTGGTGGCTCCTCCGACGGAGGCGTCAATGACGACGAGGTCGTGGACGCCGAGATCGTCGACGAAGGTCAGGGCGCGTGACGGACTCGACGCCGGAGCCCGGCGGAGCATCGGGTCCCTCCGGCGCCTCGGACGGCGGCCCCGCCTTCGCCGGGGAACGACCGCCCGACGCGACCGTCCGGCCCGCTGCTCACCCTGAGTGGGTCGCGGCGGATCACGAGCGCGCCGCGTACGAGCGCGCCGCCGGTGGGCCGGATGCCGGCTCGGGGGAACCAGGCTCGACGGAGCCGGCAGCCGAATCGGCCGTAAGTTCTCCGCCGCAGGCGGGGCCGTCGGCCGATCGGGTGCCAGGTTCCGGCGGGATCGAGCCGGACCCGCTTGCGATCGTGACGAGGGAGCGGGACGAGTATCGCGACGCGCTGGTGCGCTTGCAGGCCGACTTCGAAAACTACAAGAAGCGCGTCCTCAAACAGCAGACCGAGCACTTGGAGCGGGCGGCCGAGTCCCTCGTGGACAAGCTGCTTCCAGTTCTCGACACCGCCGACCTGGCCCTGGCCCACGGCGGCGGAGAGGACGTCAAGCAGATCAACGCCGCCCTGGCGTCCACCCTCGAGCGCGAGGGACTGGAGAGAATCGACCCGACCGGCTGTCCCTTCGACCCCACGCTGCACGACGCGGTCGCTCACGAGCCCTCCGACGGCGGTGAGCAGGAAGTCGTCGCAGTGCTCCGGGCTGGGTACCGCTGGAAGGGGCGGGTGCTGAGACCGGCGATGGTCAAAGTGAAGGGGTGAGGCGACATGGCACCCCAGCGTGAGTGGTTCGAGAAGGACTACTACAAGGTGTTGGGGGTGGCCGACAACGCGTCCGACAAGGACATCGCCAAGACCTACCGGAAGCTGGCCAAGCAGTTCCACCCCGATGCCAACCCTGGCTCCGAGGAGCGATTCAAGGAGATCTCCGCCGCCTTCGACGTGCTGGGCGACGAAGCCAAGCGCAAGGAGTACGACGAGGTCCGCCGTCTCGGCGCGGCCGGCAACCCGTTCGCGGGCATGTCCGGCGGCCGCGGCAGCGGTTCCACCGGAAGCTTCCGTGTCGACGACCTGGGTGACCTGCTGGGCAACATCTTCGGCAGGGGAGCGAGAGCCGGTCGGGGTGGAGCCGGTCGCGGCGCGCCACCGATGGCACCCCAGCGCGGCCAGGACCTCGAAACGGCGCTACACCTGTCGTTCATGGAAGCGGTCAACGGGCTGACCACCACCGTCAACGTCACTTCCGAAGTCGCTTGCCACACGTGCGGAGGCAGCGGAGCTGCGCCTGGCACGGCCCCGGTGGTGTGCGAGGTCTGCGGTGGCAGGGGAGTGATCAATGACAATCAAGGGCTGTTTTCGTTTAGTCAGCCGTGCCAGACGTGCAGCGGCACCGGCCTGAGGGTCGAGAACCCCTGCCCTACCTGCCATGGCATCGGGGTGGAGTACGCGGCCCGCCAAGTGAAAGTGCGAATCCCCGCCGGCGTTGACGACGGCCAGCGCATCCGGGTCAAAGGTCGGGGCGGCGCCGGCCGCGGCGGCGGCCAACCGGGCCACCTGTTCGTCGTCGTGAAGGTGGACGCCCACCGCATCTTCGGCCGCCGCGGCAAGGACCTGACACTGACGGTACCCGTCAGCTTTCCGGAAGCCGCCCTCGGCACCACGATCACGGTCCCGACCCTCGACCGCCCGGTGACGCTCAAAGTGCCGCCGGGCACCAAGTCGGGGCGGACTCTGCGGGTTCGGGGACGCGGTGTACCGGCTTCGTCAGGTGCGGGCGACCTACTGGTCACCGTCGAGGTGGCCGTCCCCGCTGAGTTGACCGAGACCGAGCGCCAGGCGGTCGGGGCGCTCGGCGACCTGATCAAGGGCGACGCCCTCCGAGAGAACTTGTGGAGTGACTCGTGATCAACCCCGAGAGTCGTGCGACCAGGGCCGTGTACGTCATTTCTGTGGCGGCCGAGCTGGCAGGAGTGCACCCGCAGACGCTGCGGATATACGAGCGCAAGGGCCTGCTGGACCCGGCCCGCACCGTCGGCGGCAGCCGGCGTTACAGCGAGTTCGACATCGCCCAGCTGCGCCGCATCCAGGACCTGACCACGTCCGGGCTGAACCTCGAAGGGGTGAGGCGGGTGCTGGAGCTCGAGGCAGAAGTCTTCCGGCTGCGCGCCGAGCTGGAGGCCGCCCGCCGCCAAGGGTTCGAAGAGGTCGAACGCACGCATCGCCAGTACCGCCGGGACCTCGTCCCCGTCAAGAACTCGCCCGACCGATGGCTGCCGGGACTCGATAGGAGGGACCGTGGCGCTTGACCCCAACCGCTGGACGGCCAAAACCCAAGAAGCGTTGAGGATGGCGGCGGAGCTGTCCGCCACCCGCAACAACCCTGAGGTGACCCCCGAGCACGTGCTCGCGGCCATGCTGAGCCAGGAGGGCACCATCACCCTCCCTGTCCTCGAACGGGTAGGCGTGTCCCCCCTGACGTTGCGCAACCGCAACGAGGACGCCTTGTCGAAGTTGCCGCGCAGCTACGGCGGCGGAGAGCCGCAGCTGGGCCGGGCCGCGACCGGCGTGTTCAACCGGGCCGATCAGGAGCGCCAGACCCTCGGCGACGAATACCTGTCGGTCGAACACCTTCTTCTGGCCATGTCCGACACCATCGCGGTCTCGCACGACGACCTCCTCTCGGCGCTCCGCGAGGTTCGCGGCAGCCACCGCGTCGCCAGCCAGAACCCCGAAGATCAGTATCAGGCCCTCGAGAAGTACGGACGCGATCTGACCGCCGACGCCCGCAGCGGCAAGCTCGACCCGGTCATCGGCCGTGACGAGGAGATCAGGCGGGTCATCCAGGTGCTATCCCGCCGCACCAAAAACAATCCGGTCCTCATAGGTGAACCGGGCGTCGGCAAGACGGCGATCGTTGAGGGGCTGGCCAACCGGATCGTGGCCGGTGACGTGCCCGACAGCCTCAAAGGAAAGCGCCTGCTCGCGCTCGACCTCGGCTCCATGGTTGCCGGTTCGAAATACCGCGGCGAGTTCGAGGAGAGGCTCAAGGCCGTCCTCAAGGAGATCACCGACGCCGAAGGTGAAGTCATCACTTTCATCGATGAGCTCCACACCATCGTCGGGGCTGGTGCGGCCGAAGGGGCCATGGACGCCGGCAACATGATCAAGCCCATGCTGGCCCGGGGCGAGCTGCGGCTCATCGGCGCCACCACGCTGGACGAGTACCGCAAGCACGTGGAGAAGGACCCGGCTCTGGAGCGGCGCTTCCAGCCGGTGTACGTGGGCGAGCCCAGCGTGGAAGATTCGATCGCCATCCTGCGCGGTCTCAAGGAGCGCTACGAGGTGCACCACGGCGTCCGGATCCAAGACGCGGCACTGGTGGCCGCCGCGGTCCTGTCCAACCGGTACATCACCGGGCGCTTCCTGCCCGACAAGGCCATCGACCTCATCGACGAGGCCGCCAGCCGTCTGCGCATCGAGAAGGAATCCAAGCCGACCGAAGTCGACGTGGTCGACAGGCGGATCGCTCAGCTCGAGATCGAGCGTCTGGCGCTGGCCAAGGAGACCGACAGCGCGTCTATGGAGAGGCTGGCCAAGCTGGACGAGGAGCTCGCCAACCTCAAGGAGGAGTCCAACGCCCTCAACGCCCAGTGGCGCAACGAGAAGGACGCCCTCGACGCCATCGGGTCCTTGCAGCAGGATGTTGAAACGTGTCGCGGCGAAGCCGAGAGGTTCACCCGCGACGGGGACCTGGCCAAAGCGGCTGAGATCCAGTACGGCAAGCTGCCCGAGCTTCAGCACCAGCTGGACGACGCCATCGGCCGGCTGTCGGAGCTCCAAGGAAGCCAGAAGATGCTCAAGCAGGAGGTCGACGAGGAGGACGTGGCCGAAGTCGTGTCCAAGTGGACCGGTGTCCCGGTCAGCCGGCTCCTGGAGGGCGAAGTCGCCAAGCTGGTGCGCATGGAGGATGTCCTCCACGGACGGGTAGTCGGTCAGGACCAGGCGGTGTCGGCGGTGGCGAACGCGATCCGCCGCTCTCGAAGCGGCCTATCTGATCCGAACCGCCCCATCGGCAGCTTCCTGTTCCTCGGCCCGACCGGCGTCGGCAAGACGGAGCTGGCCCGGGCCCTGGCGAAGTTCCTGTTCGACGACGAGCGCTCGATGGTCCGCATCGACATGTCCGAGTACATGGAAAAGCACTCCGTGGCCCGCCTGGTAGGTGCGCCTCCGGGCTACGTCGGCTACGACGAAGGCGGCCAGCTGACCGAGGTGGTACGGCGCCGCCCCTACAGCGTCGTGCTGCTCGACGAGATCGAAAAGGCCCACCCAGACGTGTTCAACGTGCTGCTGCAAGTCCTGGACGACGGGCGGCTCACAGACGGACAGGGCCGGACCGTGGACTTCACCAACACGGTTGTCATCATGACCAGCAACTACCACGGCGACCTGGCCCTGGCCTTCAAACCCGAGTTCCTCAATCGCATCGACGAGATCGTCCGGTTCAGGTCCCTCACCGAAGCGGACTTGGCAGCCGTGGTGGACATCCAGCTCGAAGGTCTGTCAAAGCGCATGGCCGAGCGGCGCCTGACGCTCGTGGTCACCGACGCGGCCAAAGCCTGGCTGGCCCACCGAGGCTACGACCCGGTGTTCGGGGCCAGGCCGCTCAAGCGCTTGATCCAAAGGGAGATAAACAACCCTCTGGCCCTATCCCTGCTCGAAGGCCGATACAGCGACGGAGATACCGTCACGGTCGACGCCCCCCTCGGCTCGTCGGGGCCCGTGCTCACCAGCGAAGGTCTGACCGAAGACGGCGACCAAGGATTGGACGATGGCTCAACCCGCGACGCCCTGGTCCTCCGGTGACGGCTCGTCCTTGGATGCGGCGGCCCGGTTAGCTGGCGGGCCGTCAGCTGGCCGCCGCTGAGGCCCGCCCGGCCCGTAGCTGGCGTCGTTGGCGAACCGGTCCGAGAAGTTGCGGGCGTCGAGGCGACGAAGGACGGGCATGTGCGGCAACTCGAGGGTCACCAGCAGCCCGGCCGCGGTAACGGCGCCCAGCAATAGGTGGCCGTAGCCGACCACGATGCCGATGGCCGCCACCGCGAAGATGGCGGCGGCCGTGGTGATCCCGCTCACCATGCCGCCTTCTCGGTGGAACACCACGCCGCCGCCGATGAAGCCGATCCCGGTCACCACACCGGCTATGGCCTGAGGAGACGACTTGGATGCGACAGCGGTGATGGCAGCGGCCGCGGCCCCGACCATGGCGAACGTGCGGTCACCGGCGGGCGACCCCCGAAGCTGGCGCTCGAAGCCGAAGATGTAGGCGAGCCCGAAGCCGACTCCGATGCGGGCGAGCAGGGCTAGATCGGCTTTGGACATCAAACGGGAAGCTAGTGCTCCGGCCGTCCGGCCAGAGGGATACGCCCCGACTTCGGAAAGCCGATCCGCTGCGCCAGAATGGGTGCCGTGAGCAATACTGCGGTCAGGTCCGCCTTCAACCGAATCGATACCGAGTACCGTCCGGCCGGGGGGCCGCCGGGCCATCCCGGGGCTCCGGCGCCGTCCTCGCCCGGGCGGCCCTTCAGCGCCAGCCGGGCTTTCGACAAGCTCGCAGGTCTGTGCATAGCGGCGCTGGTGGCGGGGATCGTCGGCTTCTTCGCAGTACCGGCCGACGCCGCCTACGGGTTCATGGTGGTGGCGTTCGCCCTGGTCATGGTCGGGTGGCTCCGCATCAGGTGGGCCCGCTACATCGCCCCGTCCTACTCGGTCGTCGAAGGCCTAGCTCTCGGGTCCGTGTCTCGTGAGTTCTCCAGCTTCGGCCACGGGATCGTGCCGACCGCGATCGTGTTCACCGCCGCCGTGTTCGTCGGCGCACTGGTCCTCTATAGAACCGGCCTGGTCCGGGTGACCCCGCGCATGATGAGCCTGGCGTTCATGGGCGCCTTCGGCATCATGGCGGTGGGGTTCCTGTCGTTGGTCGGGCTGTCGGTGCCGGGCCTTGACTCGCTGACCGGCGCCGGACTCATCTTCACCGTGTTGATGCTCGGCATCGCGGTGCTCAACCTTTTTACCGACTTCCAATTCGTCGTGCAGTCCGAAGCGAGGGGCGTTTCGGCTGAAGGCGAATGGGCCGCCGCCTTCGCCATGATGACCGCCTTGGTGCTGGTCTACATCTCCATGTTGCGCATCCTCGGCGCCGCCTACGGCGGGGGTGGCCGCCGCGGCTGAGGACCGACGCCCGCCACTATGCTGGTCCGGTGGGCGCCACCGTTGTCGTCGGAACCCAATGGGGTGACGAGGGCAAAGGCAAGCTGACCGATCTCCTGGCCAAGGAGATGGACGTGGTCGTGCGCTACCAGGGCGGTCACAACGCTGGGCACACGATCGTGGTCGACGATCAGACGTTCGCGTTGCAACTGCTGCCGAGCGGCATCCTCTACGACCACATAACGCCGGTGATCGGCAACGGGGTAGTCGTGCATCCCGGCGTCCTCCTGGCCGAGATGGACGAGCTGACCCGGGCTGGGGTCGACTGCTCGAGGCTGGTCGTGTCCGGCAACGCCCACCTGATCATGCCCTACCACCAGGAGATCGATGCTCTCACGGAGCGGTACCTGGGCCGCAACAAGTTGGGTACGACCAAGCGCGGCATCGGGCCCGCCTACGGGGACAAGGCCGCCAGGGTCGGGATCCGGGTGCAGGACCTGCTGGACCCTAAGATCTTTCGCCAGAAGCTCGACGTGGTCCTGAAGGAAAAGAACCTGATCCTGGCCAAGGTGTACAACCGGCTGCCTCTGTCGGCAGCCGACATTGCCACGCGCTACCTCGACGAGTACGCACCCAAGGTCGCACCGCTCATCGGCGATACCGTCGGGCTGGTTCACGAGGCCTTGGACCAGGGTCGCCACGTCCTGCTGGAAGGAGCGCAAGCGACGTTTTTGGACCTGGACCACGGCACTTATCCATTCGTGACGTCGTCGAACCCGGTTGCCGCCGGCGCCGGTGTGGGGGCCGGCATCGGTCCCCGGGACATCACGGCCGTGATCGGAATCGCCAAGGCCTATGTGACCCGGGTCGGATCGGGTCCGTTTGTGACCGAGCTCGACGGCGAGTTGGGGGACCTGCTCGTCGAGCGGGGCCACGAGTTCGGGACCAACACCGGACGACGGCGGCGGACGGGATGGTTCGATGCCGTCATGATCCGCCAGGCCGCCCGCCTCAACTCGCTCACCGAGATGGCGCTGACCAAGCTAGACGTGCTCGACACCTTCGAGACCCTCAAAGTCTGCGTGGCCTACGAATGCGAAGGTCAGCGGTACCGCCACATGCCTTACCACCAGACGGTCCTTCACAAGGCCACGCCGGTGTACGAGGAGCTCCCTGGCTGGGGCGCCGATACATCCAAGGCGACCGAGCTACACGAACTCCCGGCCGCGGCCAAGGACTACGTCCAATTCTTATCCGACCAGACCGGCGTTCGGATCTCTTTGGTGGGCGTCGGGCCGGGCCGGGAGCAGTTCGTCAGGTTCGCGGCGGGCGACTGAGTGTCGGGGGAGCGCTTGCGGGTTTGCGTCATAGGAAGCGGGGGGCGCGAGCACGCCTTGGCGGTGGCTCTGGCTCGCACGGCCGACGTCGTTGTCAACCCGGGTAACGCCGGCATGGCCGCCCTCGGCGTGTCTTGCTCGGTGGGAGAGCCCGAGGCGGTCGAAGCCGACCTGTACCTGATCGGCCCCGAAGGCCCTTTGGTGGACGGGCTGGCCGACCGGCTGCGGGCGGCGGGACGATCTGTGTTCGGCCCCGGGGCTGACGGCGCCCGCTTGGAAGGATCGAAAGCGTGGATGAAGCAGGTTCTGGCCTCGGCTGGCGTGCCGACCGCCGCCTACGGGTCCTTCGACCAGCCTGGCCCGGCGCTCGACTTCCTCCGCAGTCTGCCCAGCCCCTGGGTGGTCAAGACCGACGGACTGGCAGCCGGGAAGGGCGTGCTCGTCACCGGAGACCTCGACGAAGCCGCCTCCGACGTCGTCGCCAAGCTATCCGGGGCTTCTTTCGGCGCTGCCGGTCGCCGGGTGGTCATAGAGGAGGGGCTGAGCGGACGGGAATTGTCTTTGATGGCCGTGTGCGACGGCCACCGGGCCGTGGCTCTGGCACCGGCCCAGGACTTCAAGCGGGCGGGAGACGGAGACACCGGTAATAACACAGGCGGGATGGGGGCCTACTCTCCCGTGCCGGGCGTCGGCGACGACCTGGTGAACGAAGTCATGGATGGAGCCGTACTCCCCACCCTCGCCGCCCTTCGCGAGCGCGGCATCGACTACCGCGGGGTTCTCTACGCCGGCATAATGCTCACCGCCGATGGTCCCAAAGTGCTCGAATTCAACGTGCGCTTCGCCGACCCCGAGACGCAAGTGGTGCTTCCTCGCTGGGACGGCGACGTGGCTTCGGTTCTGGCCGCGGCGGCCGCCGGGCGCCTCGACTCGGTCGACGCACCCCGGTTCACGCCCAACGCCTCCGTCTGTGTCGTCCTCGCGGCACCGGGCTATCCCGAAGCTCCCCGAACCGGGGAGGTCATCGATGGTTTCGCTGCCGCCAGCGAGATCGAGGGCATCCAGTTGTTCGCGGCCGGCGTCGGAAAGGCGCCGGGCGGTGGTGGACTCGTCACCTCTGGCGGTCGGGTGCTGGCGGTGGGAGCTACCGGCCCCTCGCTGACGGCTGCGAGGAAGCAGGTGTACGACGCGGTTCCGGTCCTGTCGTGGCCGGACGTCAAATATCGGACCGACATCGCGGCCGAGGCGGCCCGCAGAGAGGTGAACGCGTGAAGAAGGTTGCTGTCCTAATGGGCTCCGCCAACGATCAACCGAAAATGGCTCCGGCCCTCGAAACCCTGGCGTCGTTTGGCGTTGAGGCGACCGAACACGTCCTGTCGGCTCACCGGACCCCGGCGGCGGTGGCTGAGTTCGCTACGTCCGCAAGGGACGAGGGCTACGGAGTCATCATTTGCGGCGCGGGTATGGCCGCCCACCTGGCTGGTGCGGTGGCCGGTCAGACGACGCTCCCGGTCGTCGGGGTGCCTTTATCGGGCGGGGCCATCGGGGGCGTCGACGCCCTGTACGCGACCGTGCAGATGCCTCGCGGGATCCCCGTTGCGACCGTCGCCATCGATGGGTCCGCCAACGCCGCCATACTTGCAGTCGAAATTCTCGCGGTGACAGATGCGGGTCTGGCGGAGCGGCTGGCCGGCTACAGAGCCGCTTGGGCCAAGTAGTGCGTTCCAAGACCTCGGCGCTTAGGACACAGGAGGAGAAGTCATGAGTGGGCTTTCAATACCGCATGTCGCTTCCGGCAAGGTGCGCGACATCTACGAACTGGACGACAAGCACCTCCTGTTCGTGACGTCCGATCGCATGTCGGCTTTCGACGTCGTGATGGACGAGCCCATCCCCGACAAGGGGCGGGTCCTGACCGCCATCACTTCGTTCTGGGTCGAGCGCTTGACAGGCGTGGCCCCGAACCATCTCGTCAGCTTGGACGTGCCCGCCGGAGTGACGGCGAGCGGCGGCGACGCGGACCTCGAAGGCCGCGTCATGGTCGTCCGTCGAGCTGAGATGCTGCCCATCGAGTGCATAGTTCGGGGATACCTATCCGGCTCGGCCTGGGCTGAGTACCAGCGCACCCAGACCATGCACGGCGCCCCGCTCCCCGCCGGCCTGCGTCAATCGGAACGTCTTCGCGAACCCGTGTTCACCCCGTCCACGAAGGCCGACTCGGGTCACGACGAGAACATCACTTTCGACGCAGCCGTCGCCCTGGTCGGTGCCGGACTCGCCAACGAGGCCAGGCGGATCAGCCTCGCCGCCTACCAGCTGGGCGCCGAGCTAGCCGCCCAGCGCGGCATCATCGTGGCGGACACCAAGTTCGAGCTCGGGGTGATCGACGGCGAGCTGTCCATCTGTGATGAGGTGCTGACGCCCGACTCATCGCGGTTCTGGCCGGTCGACTCCTGGGAGCCCGGCACGGTCCCTCCGTCATTTGACAAGCAACCGCTTCGCGATTGGCTCGAGGACATCGGATGGGGCAAGACGCCCCCACCGCCGGCCCTGCCACCTGAAGTCGTGGAAGCGACACGCTCGAGGTACGTGGACGCCTACGAGAGTCTCACCGGATTGCGGTTTGCCGACTGGCCGGGCGTGGGCTCGGCGTCGAGCGGTTCGGGGTCTGCCGGTACAGTGGACCAGTGACTCGCTTCAGGGCGTTGGTCGAGGTGTCTCTGCGGCCAGGAATCGCTGATCCGCAAGGAGCCACCATCGAACGGGCCTTGCCCGCTCTCGGCTTCGAAGCCATTTCCGGGGTCCGGGCCGGGAAGGCCTTCAGGTTTGTGGTGGATGCCACAGACGAACACGCGGCCCGAAAGCAGGTCGACGACCTGTGTCGCCGGCTACTGACGAACCCCGTAATCGAAGACTCGGCCGTCACATTGGAGCAGGCGTGACCGGCGCGGGGGGCGGCCGGTGACCGCCCGGATCGGGGTCGTCCTGTTCCCAGGGTCCAACTGCGAACACGACGTGGTGGAGGCGGTCAACGCTCTCGGTGGAGACGCCCACATCGTGTGGCACGACGACCGGTCGCTCGGAACGGTCGACGCCGTAGTCCTACCTGGCGGCTTCGCTCATGGGGACTACCTGCGGCCCGGGGCACTCGCCCGATTCTCGCCGATCATGGGGGCGGTCGAGGCGTTCGCGGCGGGGGGCGGCCCCGTCGTGGGGATTTGCAACGGCTTTCAAGTACTGACCGAAGCCCACCTGCTGCCGGGTGCCTTACAAAAGAACCGGGGACTGACCTTCCTTTGCACGACGGTCGAGGTGGAGGTATTCAGCGACCGGTCGGTACTGACCTCAGGCGTCGAAGTGGGCTCCCGCCTGCGCATCCCGATCAACCATTTCGAGGGCAGCTACATATGCGATCAGAGCACCCTCGACGAGCTGAGGGCCGAAGGGCGGATCATCCTGCGCTACGTCGACAACCCGAACGGGTCCCTGGCCGACATCGCCGGTATCGCCAACGCGGCCGGCAACGTCGTCGGCTTGATGCCCCATCCGGAGCGGGCTGCCGACGCGCTCTTCGGCTCGACCGACGGCCGCATCCTCCTCGGAGCTCTACTCCGCTCCGCGTTGGCGTGGTCGGCTGTTGCGGCCGGAAGCTGAGGTACTAGCTCCGCGTGCGCGCGATGCCCGCCTTGCGAAGGACGGTCGGATCGACTCCGGCGGCGCGCCACGCCGCGTAGCTGAGCCCTTTGCGCTCTCCATAGGCCTTGGCGGCGCCGACAAAATCGTCTTCAAAGGACTTGAAGTCGACGGCTTCTTCTTTGGATGCCAGTTCGGTCTCCAAGTTGATGCGCTCCTGCACCAAATGGACGCGCGTTAGCGGATCCGCGCTCAGCAAGCGACCCTCTATCTGGCGAAGACGGGCTTCGATGCCTTCGGCCGTACGCTTCCTACCGCGCTTGGGTTTGTGGGCTTCGAGCGCCTCCAAGTAGCGCCGCACGGCGCGACTCTCTTCCCTACCAATAGCCAAAGCCTGCTTGTGTTCCGCCGACATGGCCGCCTTGGTAGATCGCGACTTCTTGGGCGTTGATTTGGATACCATGCGACAGAGTATTTCACACATCTTTGCTTTCGATGCAACCCGCGAGGGCTCTAAGTCCTAAGCAAGAGGCGATCGGCTACTAGACTTATATGCATGGAAGGTGAGATCCACCGAGCCTTGGGGCTCACCGACGACGAGGCCGTTCAGATCGAGCGCCTGCTAGGTCGCCAGCCCAACCACTTGGAACTCGCCATGTACTCGGTCATGTGGAGCGAGCATTGCTCGTATAAATCCAGCCGAGTGCACCTAAAGCGGTTGCCGACTGAAGGTCAGCGAGTTTTGGTGGGACCGGGCGAGAACGCCGGTGTCGTTGACGCAGGCGGCGGGCTCGCCATTGCCTTGCGTATAGAGAGTCACAATCATCCTTCTGCGATCGAGCCTTATCAGGGAGCCGCCACGGGTGTCGGCGGGATCTTGAGGGATATCTTCACCATGGGAGCGCGCCCAATCGCCTTAATGGATCCGCTTCGGTTTGGGTCGCCTAAGGACCCTCGCTCTCGCTGGATCGCTACCGGCGTGATCTCGGGAATATCTGGTTACGGTAACTCTGTCGGAGTTCCAACTGTCGGCGGTGAGATCGTCTTCGATGAGTGCTACGCCGATAACCCATTGGTCAACGTGTTGTGCTGTGGGGTGCTGCCCGTCGACCGGCTGGTCCTGGGCCGGGCGTCCGGAGTGGGGAACCTCGCCGTCCTGCTGGGAAGTACCACCGGACGAGACGGGATCGGCGGGGTCAGCGTCTTGGCATCGGCTGGATTCAGCGACGACGCGGGCGCCGAGGAAGCGAAGCGACCAAACGTGCAAGTCGGAGACCCTTTCGAAGAGAAGCGCCTGATCGAGGCGTGCTTGCAGCTTCTAGACGAGTCGCTGGTGATTGGCATTCAAGACCTCGGCGGGGCCGGTCTTACCTGCGCGACTAGCGAGACCGCGTCCCGAGGCGGGGTAGGCATGGATGTCGACGTGACGGCTGTGCCGCGGCGTGAGCCAGGGATGGAACCGTGGGAGGTGATGACGAGCGAGAGTCAGGAGCGGATGCTCGCCATCGTCACGCCCGAGGCGTGCGACCGCGTCCTCGACGTGTGCCGGTCGTGGGAGGTACGGGCGACGGTCGTCGGCCGGGTGACGGAGTCCGGGCGACTCAGGATCGTCGACGGTTGGGACGGAAAGGTCTTGGCCGACGTACCGGCGGCGACCTTGCACGAGGACGCTCCCGTGTACAACCGGGCCATGGCTCGGCCCGCCGGCCTGGACGCGCGCCAGGCGGACGACCCAAGCCGGTTGCCTTCGCCGCCAGACGTCGGCAGTGATCTCTTGGCCCTCCTCGTCGACCCTTCCTGGGTCTACCGCCAGTACGACCACCAGCTGTTCCTCAACACGGTTGTGGCGCCGGGGGGCGACGCCGCCCTGCTGCGACTGGCCGGACCCGGGGTACCGACCCCAACCCCTGATGATCGTCGCGGGCTGGCCCTTTCGACGGACGGCAACGCCAGGTGGTGCTCGCTCGATCCCCGGGCCGGGACGGCACTCGTGGTGGCGGAGTCCGCCCTCAACGTGGCTTGCGTCGGTGCCGATCCAGTCGCTCTCGTCAACTGCCTCAACTTCGGCAATCCCGAACATCCGGAAGTGATGTGGCAACTGTCGGAGGCCATCGACGGAATGGCCGACGCCTGCCGAGCCCTTGGAATCCCGGTCATCGGAGGAAACGTCAGCCTCTACAACGAAAGCCGTGGGGTTGACATCGACCCGACTCCCGTCGTCGGCACCCTCGGTCTGGTCGAGCATCTCCGTCGCCGCCCACCGGGTTTGAATCTGGTTGACGGCAGCTCGATCATCATGGTCGGGGCGGTGGGATCGCTGGCGGCGGCGCCCTCGCTCGCAGGCTCCCGGTGGGCGGTCGAGCTCAACGATCATCGCGGCGGCCGTCTCCCCGACCTCGATTTCGTGCTCCACGCCCGGCTGCTCTCCCTCGTCGCTGACCTGGTCGGCGACTCGTCGGGTCTGGTCGACGGGGTCCACGACGTCTCCGAAGGCGGGCTCGGCCTGGCCCTGGCCGAGATGGCAGTCAACAGCGGGGTGGGCTTCATGGTCAGGGGTGTAGTCGACCATGCCGCCCTATTCGGGGAGGAGCCATCGCGGGTCGTATTCAGCGTGCCGGACCGTTCGCTCGCTGAAGTTCGGCGGCGAGTGGAGTCGGCCGCGCTCGGGTTCGTCGAGTTGGGTCGGGGTTTTGGCGACCGCCTGTTCATCGAGGGACTCGTCGATGTCAACCTGGCCGAGGCGGTGGACGCCTGGCGCAGCTGGTTGCCGGCTGCGCTCGGCGTGGAACTCTCGACTGCCGACTAAGAGCCCTCGCCGAAACTACTTGGGCGGCGGCCGAAGGACGAATCTTCAGTATCGCTGGGGGTAAACCAATCGGAGCCGCGCAAGTAGTTTTCGGCTCGGGCTCTGGTCGGCGGCAGCAATCGCCGCGACACCCGCTGGGCGTGAGAGAATGAGGCACGTGGGTCCCGACGACCGAAGCGCCCTCGACCACGAGTCCCCGAGAGAGGCCTGCGGGGTGTTCGGGGTGTTCGCTCCGAGCAGCCAGGTAGCCCACTTGACCTATGACGGCCTGTACGCCCTGCAGCACCGCGGGCAGGAGTCGGCCGGGATGGCCACGACCGATGGCGCCGGCGTGATGGTCGTAAAGGACATGGGGCTGGTCACCAACGTCTTCAATGAGTACAAGCTGGCCGGACTCCAGGGTCACTTGGCCATAGGCCACACCAGGTACTCGACCACGGGGACGTCCACCTGGCACAACGCCCAGCCGGTCTACCGGGTCACGTCCAAGAACCCCGAGCGGTTCCAGCCGCTGGAGTTCGCCCTCGGCCACAACGGGAACCTGACCAACACCGAGTCCTTGCTCGCGGACGCGGGCATGCTCCCGGGGACGGCGACGAGCGACAGCGACGTCATCGCGGAGCTGCTGGTCCGCTACTTGGACGCCCATCCCGAAGCGGACCTGGTGGAAGCGCTCGTCGAAGTGCTCCCCACCCTCCAGGGAGCTTTCTCGCTGGTGCTGCTCGACAACGAGCGCCTGATCGGTGTTCGGGACCCGCACGGCTTCCGGCCGCTGTGCCTCGGAAAGCTGGACCAAGGTTGGGTGCTGGCGTCCGAGACGCCCGCCCTCGACATCACCGGCGCCCATTTTGTGAGAGAGATGGACCCGGGAGAGCTCCTGGTCATCGATCACGACGGTCCGAAGACGGTGCGTCCTTGGCCGGAGAAGCTGGTCGACCCGAAGCTGTGCCTGTTCGAGTTCGTGTACCTGGCCCGCCCCGACAGCCGCCTTTACGGCCAGGAGCTGCACGGCGCCAGGATCCGCATGGGCGAGCTGCTGGCCGAGCAGGCACCAGTCGACGCCGACATGGTCATGGGCGTGCCGGACTCGGGGCTGCCGGCGGCCGAGGGGTATGCGCGCCAGAGCGGCATCCGCTACGGCCACGGGCTGGTCAAGAACCGGTACATCGGGCGAACGTTCATCGTGCCCGACCAGGCGCAGAGGACCCAGGGTGTGCGGCGCAAGCTCAACCCGTTGCACGGGGCCATTACCGGCCAACGCCTGATCGTCGTCGACGACTCGATCGTGAGGGGGACGACCACTCGGGCCATGGTCAAGATGCTGCGGGAGGCGGGCGCCACCGAAGTGCACCTCCGGATCTCCTCTCCGCCGTATCGCTGGCCGTGCTACTACGGGCTGGATACGGGGACCCGCGCCGAGCTGATCGCCGCCAACCTCGAAGTCCTCGAGATCCAGGAGTACCTCGGTGCCGACAGCCTGGCCTATCTCCACCTCGACTCGCTCAAGAAGGCGACCGGTGCCCCGGGCGCCGGATTCTGCGACGCCTGCCTGACCGGGGACTACCCGGCGGACATCCCGGTCGTGCTTCGGCGCGAGGCGGAGGCCGGTTCGCCTGTTGCCTGAGGGCTCCGAGGACAAAGACGTCCCCCCCCGACGCCTCACCTACGCCGCGGCCGGGGTAGACATCGACGCGGCCGACCGGGCCGTGGACGCCATGCGCGACCTGGTGGCCTCGACTGCCGACCGGCCCGGCGTGCTCGGGAGCATCGGCGGCTTCGGCGGGATGTTCGAAGTCCCCGAGGGCTATAAGCGGCCGGTTCTCGTTTCGAGTACCGACGGTGTCGGGACGAAGATGGCTGTGGCGATGGCGACCGGCCGGTTCGACACCGTCGGGATCGACTTGGTCGCCATGTGTGTGGACGACTTGGTGTGCTGCGGAGCCCGTCCCCTGTTCTTCCTCGACTACCAGCTCCTAGGACGCGTGGATCCCGCCCAGGTCCGCTCTTTGATGACGGGGATCGCCGAGGGCTGTCGCCTGGCCGGGTGCGCGATCGTGGGAGGGGAGCTGGCCGAGCACCCCGGCCTACTGGCCCCGGGTGAGGTCGACATCGCCGGCTTCGCGGTAGGGATAGTCGAACGACAAGAGATCGTCGACGGCCCGGCCCGCACCCGAGCTGGAGACGTCCTGGTCGGCTTGCCGTCTCCCGGCTTGAGGTCCAACGGCTACTCCCTGGCCCGTCGGGCCCTGCTGGAGCGCGACGGGCGCCCCCTCGACGGTCCGGCTTGGGAGGGCGCCGGGACGTGGTCGCTTGCCGATGAGCTGTTGCGCCCCTCGGTCATATACGCCCCGGCCATCCTGGCCCTCCTCGACGCCGCCGAGGTCCACGCCGTCGCCCACATCACCGGCGGCGGGCTGCCGGGCAACTTGCCCAGGGTTCTGGCCTCCGACGTCGACGCCAGACTGGAGCGTGATCGGTGGGTCACGCCGCGGATCTTCGCCGAGGTTCAAAAGGCGGGAGGGGTCGACGACGCCGAGATGGAAAGGGTGTTCAACCTCGGGTTGGGCATGATCGCGGCCGTCCCGGAGGCGGGGGTCGAGGCGGCCCTGAGTACGCTGCGCCAGTCAGGTCACGACGCGGTCGTGGTCGGGCGCCTCGTGCCGGGCGCCTGCCGTGTCCAACTCGTCTGACTAGTCACTTTTGGTACGGATAAAATGACCCGGACGGGTCATTGTCAGGCAAGCCGTACTTCTCATACCTTGAGGTACGAAAACGGACAGATGGAAGGAATCTGTAGACCATGGCCGAAGAAACCCATCCCGACGCACTCCTCACTCCTGCCGAGGTTGCCGCACTCTTTCGCGTAAACCCGAAGACGGTGACACGGTGGGCCAGGGCGGGCAAGATCACCGCGATTCGGACCCTGGGTGGTCACCGGCGGTTCCGCGCTTCGGAGATCCGGCGCTGCCTGGAGCAGCTGGAGACGACCGAGGGCTGACCTGAGTCCTTCCCGACTTGGCGGTCGCTCCCTGGGGGATCCCCGGGTCGCCCAGGCCCGTCAGCCCATGCCCGCGGCCGCATCCGGCAGGGGGTTCGCCGAAAGCTGAGATGATTTCCCGGTGGACTCCTTTGCCCTGCCCGCCGGATTCATCGGGTTTACCGGCCGGGCCGGTCTGCGCGACGAGGGAGACGACGTTTCGATAGTCGCGTCCACGACCCCGTGCGCTTGCGCCGGCATGTTTACCCGGAGTCGCTTCGAGGGCCCGAGCGTCACGCTCAGCCGGCGGCGGGTGGCGTCCGGGCACTCCCGTGCGGTGGTGGTGGTGGCAAAAAATGCCAACGTGGCCAACGGCCGGCAAGGCTGGCTGGACGCCGTAGAACTGACCGGTCTGGTGGCGACCGGGTTGCAGGTGCCGGTCGAGGAGGTACTGGTCGCCAGCACCGGGGTGATCGGCAGGCCCTACCCGATGGATCTGCTCAGGCCGCTGCTCGGGGGCTTGAGGGGCGCCACGTTCGACGCCGACGCCCACCGGATCGCCCAGGCGATGATGACGACGGACACGGTGGCCAAGACTGCGGTGCAGGGGGCCGGCCCGGCGAGAGTCGTCGGCGTGGCCAAGGGCGTGGGGATGATCGAGCCGGACATGGCGACCATGCTGGCCTTCGTCTTCACCGACGCGGCCGTCGAGGCGACGACCCTCGACCGGCTATGGCGGCGCGCCGTCGACGATAGCTTCAACTGTCTGAGCGTCGATACGGATACGTCGACGTCGGATACCGCAGTGGTGCTGGCCAACGGGGCGGCGGGTCCCGTGAGCGAAGCGGCTTTGAGCGTCGCCCTCCGGGAAGTGTGCCTGGACCTGACCCTGCAGCTGGCACGCGACGGAGAGGGGGCGACCAAGCTGCTGGCCGTGTCGGTGCGGTCGGCCCGCGATCGGGACCAAGCCCGCCGGGTGGCCAAAGCGGTCGTCAACTCTCCGCTGGTCAAGGCAGCGGTACATGGGGCGGATCCGAACTGGGGTCGGGTGGCCATGGCCGTCGGCAAGTGTCACGAGGACACCGACATCGATCCGGATCGGGTGAAGATTCGCTTCGGCGACCTGGAGACCTACCCGGCCCAGCAGGGTGAAGCGGGCCTGGCCCGGCTGAGCGAAGTCATGTCGGCCGACCACGTCGAGATCGAGGTCGACCTCGGCATCGGCCCGGCGGAAGCGACGGTCTACGGATGTGATCTCTCGGCCGAGTACGTGCGGATCAACGCCGACTACACGACGTAGGGCACGGACGGTACGAGTTGAACACCACCCGGGCGACGAGCAGGTCGGTGATACCCGAGTCGGCCCTTCGCGGCGGCGCCGTCAGCCGGTGGCGGTCGAGGAGCCGCTGCCGCTGAAGCTGGAGAAGCCGCCGCTGGAGAGGCCGCCGAGCATTCCGCTTATGAGCGTGCCGATCTTCGAGAGGTCGAGTTGCGTCGCTCCTGAAGGCGCCGAGATCGTCCCGGGCTGGCCGATGACCAGTCGAATGGGAATCTGGAACGGGGCCTTGTCCTTGGCCGGGAGGAATTGATTGACGTCGATGTCGATCTCTTCTGCTCGGTTGTTCTTGACGTACAGCTGCAACTGGGCTTGTGCGGGCACGTCGGACGCAGCCTTGCTGATGTCGGCACTGCTGATCTTGTTTCCGACACCGGGGATGGTGGCCAGGTAGGTCTCCAAAGCGGTGCCGGCCTGCTGCACCAGGGCTTGAAGGGCGACCGACACGTTGTATCTCGTACGCCCACCGCTGGTGCCGGCGTTGGTGTAGGTGGCGTTGTTCTTGAAGGCGCTCTTCAAGTCGCCTTCGAGTTTGAGGGCGGAAGCCTTGTACTGCGAGAGGGAGGACTTACCCAGCGCAGACGTCTCGAGCTGCTTGAAAATCGCGAGCAATGGCGCCAGGGACGCTTTGGTAATGGATACCCACTTGCCTTGGCCCAGGGCATCGAGGCCAGGCACGTACTGGTTGCCCTTTTGCAGGGCGGACTGGATCCCGGCGGCCGCGGAGGCACCCTGTCCGAAGTCGCTCAGGAGCTGGGTGAGCTGCACTCTGGCGTAGAGGGCCTGGCCCACATAACGGATTTCGACCGGCATGGTCGAGCCGATCTTGAGCCCGAAGTCGAACCTGTCGGAACGGTCCTTTTCGGTCTGCTTGCTCTTGAGCTCCTCACCGTTGCCGGTTGCGAAGCTCAAGACGATCGAGGACTGCGAGATGGTTTGCGCCACTTGAGCGGGGATGCCGCTGCCCCCGTGCTCGTCGGCCAGCTGAGTGATCTGGCTGGGCGTCAGGCCAACGGAAAACGCCAGGCTGATGCCCGACTGGTCCTGCAGCGTCGACAGCGAGTTGCCGACCGCTTGCTTGGTCGTGAGCTTCGCGAGGGTGCTGCACGCGGCGAGAGAGGAGGCCGACAACACGCCGACTGCAACTACGGCGCAGACCCGCTTGCCTGGATGTCTCACTGGGTTCCGCCCCGTCAGTTTCATTTGGTCCTCCGAGCGCCAATTCGCAGGTGCGCGCCCGGACAGTACCACCTTGTCCGCTTCGCCTTCCGGTAATCCGACTTGGAGGGTCGGCTTCAGAAGAAGATCCGGAAAGACCTGTTTGCAGTCGACCCAAGCCAGGAACGCGCCCCCCGATCTGACACTGACGAGGCCGCGCCGCTGTCTTGGGAGACGGCCATCGCCGTTAGAATCGACCGATCATGCCCGCCGAGCGTCCCCCCCGTCGTCGAGCCCTGCTCCTCGAGAACATCCATGCGGGCGCGGCCGAGTACTTGGCCGAAGCCGGCTTCGACGTGGAGACGGCACGAAGCGCCCTGGATGAAAACGAGCTCGCTGACCAGATCGGCGATTTCGACCTGATCGGAATCCGCTCCCGAACTCAGATCACTGAAGCCGTGTTGGACAAGTGCAAGCGACTCGACGCCATCGGCGCCTTTTGCATCGGCACCAACCAGATCGACCTCTCTGCCGCCACCAAGCGAGGGGTGGCGGTCTTCAACGCCCCGTTTTCCAATACGCGCAGCGTCGTGGAGTTGGTCATCGCCGAGATCGTGGCCCTGACCCGCCGACTGACCGACAAGAACCGTGAAATGCACGCCGGCACGTGGTCGAAGTCGGCGACCGGAGCCCACGAAGTGAGGGGCCGGCGGCTCGGCATCGTGGGCTACGGAAACATCGGTTCACAGCTGTCGGTACTGGCCGAGAACTTGGGCATGTCCGTCGCCTTCTACGACACAGCGGACCGGCTCGCCCTGGGCAACGCTCGACGAATTTCGTCCCTAGAGGAGCTGCTCGCGTGGGGGGACGTCGTAACCCTCCACGTGGATGGCAGGCCGGACAACAGAGGCCTGTTTGGCGAGTCGGAGTTCTCGGCCATGCGTCCCGGGGCGCTCTTTCTCAACCTCAGCCGGGGCTTCGTGGTCGACCACGGTTCGCTTCGCGCCCACATCGAGTCGCGGCACCTGGCCGGCGCCGCGGTCGACGTTTTCTTCGAGGAGCCGTCCGGAGATGACCAGGCGTTTGTGTCGCGCTTGCAAGGGCTGTCGAACGTGATCCTCACGCCTCATATCGGCGGCAGCACCGAAGAGGCCCAAGTCGACATTGGGCAGTTCGTGGCCAAGAAGCTTGCCGAGTACGCCGTCCACGGCAGCACCGCGTTGTCGGTCAACTTGCCCAACGTCGATCTGCCCCGACGCGCCGGAGCCCACGGACTGGTTCACATACACCGCAACACGCCCGGCGTGCTGGCGGCCATCAACGCCATATTCGCCGAGCACCGCATCAACATCGAAGGCCAGGCCCTGGGCACCCGCGGTGACATCGGCTACGTCATCACCGACATCGCCCACGACTACACCGACGACATGCTCACGCGACTCGCGCACATGGACGAGACCATCCGCCTGCGGGTCCTGTGACGAGAGGCTGATGCACTCGATGGGCTGGAACCTAGGCCTTCCTGCGCCGCGGTTAGGAGAGGTAGGTGGCGGAATCCAGGGCTCGGGCGAGATCGGCCAGCAAGTCGTCGACGGATTCGATCCCGACCGACAGCCGTATCAGTCCTGGATCCACTTCGAGGGCCGATCCCACCACCGACGTGTGGGTCATCCGGTGCGGGTGCTCGATCAGGGACTCGACCGCCCCCAGAGATTCGGCGAGGGTAAACAGCTCCGTCGACCGGGCCACTTCGAGGGCTGGCGGCTCGCCCCCTGCATGGATGAACGACACCATGCCGCCGAACGCCCGCATCTGTCGCGCTGCGATCTCATGGCCGGGATGGGAGTCGAGACCCGGGTACATAACGCGGGCCACCGCCGGGTGGGCTGAGAGCATTTCCGCCACGGCGACCGCGTTGGAACAGTGGCGATCCATGCGCACGGCCAGCGTCTTTATCCCTCTGAGGACCAGGTAGCAGTCCATCGGTCCGGGGACCCCGCCCACCGCGTTCTGATGGAAGGCCAGCTTCTCGGCCAGCTCGGAGTCGTCGGTGGCCAGGAACCCACCGGTCACGTCGCTGTGGCCGCCGAGGTACTTCGTCATCGAGTGCACGACCACGTCGGCACCGAGGGCCAAGGGTTGCTGCAGATACGGCGTGGCGAACGTGTTGTCCACCACCAGTCGGCCTCCCATTTGGTGGGTGAGGTCCGCCAGCGCTTCGATGTCGACTATCAGCAGCATGGGATTGGAGGGCGTTTCCGTCCACACCAACCGGGTGTCAGGCCGCCACGCCGCTCGCACCGAGTCGAGGTCGGTCAAGCGCACCGGCGTGTGTGAGATTCCGAGCGGTCCCCACACCTTGTCGATCAGGCGGAACGTGCCGCCGTAGGCATCGTCTGGGATGATGACGTGGTCTCCGGGCGACAGGCAGTGCAGCAATGTGTCCTCGGCCGCCATGCCGCTGGAAAACGCCAGCCCGTGGGCGGCGCCCTCGAGGGCGGCCAAGCAGGTCTCGAGCGAGGCCCGGGTCGGATTGCCGCTGCGGGCGTAGTCGAAGCCGAGGTGTTTCCCGGGGGCTTCCTGGGCGAATGTGGTCGCGAGCGACACGGCGGGGATGACGGCCCCGGTCGCCTGGTCGGGTGGTTGCCCGGCGTGGATGGCTCGGGTTTCGAAGCCGGGTCCGCCGGCGGGGCCAGCCTGGCTGGTCATCGGGTCGACGGGCCGGAGAGAAAGTCCAGCAGGTCGCTTCTGGTCACGATCCCGGTCGGGTGTCCGTTGTCGAGAACGAGGACCGCTGCGCTCTCGGCCAGGCGTGAGGACGCCACGTCGAGAGGTTCTCCCGAACCGATGGTCGGGAGGGGTCGGCCCATGACGGCGCTGACTGGCTCGTCGAGCGAGCTCGGGTCGCCGACGATCCTTTCCAGGAGGTCGCGGTCGGTCACGGTTCCCACCACCTCGGCCAGGGACAGCGGCGGCTCGGCCTTGACCACCGGAAGTTGCGACACCCCATACTCGCGAAGGATGGCGATGGCGGAGCGGACCGTCTCGGTCGGGTGGACGTGCACGAGGGGAGGGATCACGTCTTCGGCCCCGTGTCCCTTGGCTGCGAGCAGGTCCTCGACGGTGTCGCCCGAACTGCCGGCCCGCAAAAAGCCGTGGTCTGACATCCAGCCGTCGTCGTAGACCTTGGAGAGGTAGCCGCGACCGGAGTCGGGGAGGATCACCACGATCACTGCGTCTGGGCCGAGGTCTCGACCGATTTCGATGGCGGCCCACACGGCCGTGCCGCCCGAGCCGCCGGTCAGGATGCCTTCCTCCCGGGTCACGCGTCGTGCCGTCAGGAAGCTGTCACGATCGGAGACCATGACGACTCGGTCGGCGATGTCGCGGTCATAGGCATCGGGCCAGAAGTCCTCTCCGATGCCTTCCACCAGGTACGGGCGACCGGATCCTCCCGAGTAGACAGAACCTTCCGGGTCGGCGCCGATGATCTGGACGGCCGGGTTCTGGGCCTTCAGGTAGCGGCCGATCCCGCTGATGGTCCCGCCGGTACCGATGCTGGCGACGAGGTGGGTGACTCGTCCGGCCGTCTGTTGCCAGATCTCCGGCCCGGTCGTCCGTTCGTGGGCCTCGGGGTTGTGGGGGTTGGCGTACTGATTGGGCATGTATGCGCCCGGCGTGGTCTCGGTCAGGCGTCGGGCCACGGAGTAGTAGGAGTCAGGGTGCTCGGGATCGACGGCCGTCGGGCAGACCACCACTTCGGCGCCGTAGGCGCGGAGCAGCGAAACCTTTTCGTTGGCGATCTTGTCCGGCATCGTAAAAATGCATCGGTAGCCGCGCCGGGCCGCCACTATGGCCAGTCCGACCCCGGTGTTGCCCGACGTCGGCTCGACGATCGTGCCACCCCTGGTCAGCAGGCCGTCACGTTCCGCGGCGGCGACCATCGTCACGGCCGGACGGTCCTTGACGCTCCCGCCCGGGTTGAGGAACTCGAGCTTGGCGAACAGTTGGGCCGAGATGTCGCGCGCCACACGGTCCATGCGCACAAGGGGGGTGTCACCGATCAGGTCGAGCAACGACTCGGCTGCGGCGATCGGCTGCCCGGTGTCGCTCACTCGATCGACTTCGATACCGGCGTCGGCGGTGATGGGGCGGTCGGTGTAGACGATCACTGGCAGTCCGGCGCGATGCAGCTGACGCGCAATCTCGGCGACGTCTGCGGCGCCCTGGTCCGAGTCCTCGCCGATAACGCCGACCGACCTGGGGATGTGCGCCCGCAAATCGGCGATGGTGTGAGAGGCGATCATCCCGCCGGCCACGTCCACGCGTCTTCGGGCCCGGGCCGCCAACCGTTCGGGCACTGCGGCCTTGTCTACGACAACGAGTACGTCCATCAGGGGACCCATAATGCTTCGGCCGGGAGGGGTTCGCTGCGAATCGGGTTCCGGCGGTAGCTTGGCGGCGTGGATCCGCGCTACCCGCCCGATGCTGAGGCCTACCGCGAGAAGGTCCGTGCGTTCCTCGGCGAGCACCTACCGTCGGGATGGGGAGGCGTCGGAGCCCTCGACCACGACGCCGCTCGGCAGTTCGCGGCCGAGTGGCGGGTGACCCTCTACGAGAATCACCTTCTGGCGTCGTCTTGGCCCAAGGCCTACGGCGGTGGGGGCCTGACGCCGCTGGAGCAGGTGGTGTTGGCCGAGGAGTTTTATCGGGCCGGGGTGCCGACCGGTTCGACCAACGACACCTTCAGCATCCAGATGGTCGGTAACACCCTCCTCCACTGGGGTACCGAGGAACAGAAGCGCCACTTCCTCCCCCGCATCCTTTCCGGCGAGGACGTGTGGTGTCAGGGCTACTCGGAGCCCGGTGCCGGATCTGACCTGGCCAATCTGGGGACCCGGGCGGTGCTGGACGGGGACGAATGGGTGATCGACGGTCAGAAGACTTGGACGTCGGCCGCCCACCTGGCCAACTGGATCTTCGTTCTGGCCCGCACCGATCCCGAAGCGAGCAAGCACAAGGGCATCACCTTCCTGCTGGTGCCGATGGATCAACCCGGCGTCGAAGTCCGCCCAATCAAGATGATGACCGGGCTTTCGGAGTTCAATGAGACGTTCTTCACCGGCGCTCGCACCCCTCGGGCCAACGTGGTCGGAGCGGTCAACGGCGGATGGGGAGTCGCCATGACCCTCCTCGGCTACGAGAGGGGGGAGGCGGCAGCCACCTTTCCGATCATGTTCCGGGCGGAGCTGGATCGGCTGTTTGACCTGGCCCGGAAGACCGGCGCCGCGACAGACCCCAACATCCGCCAACGCTTGGCCTGGTGCTACTCCAAAGTCGAGATCATGCGCTACCTCGGGATGCGGACCCTCACCAAGTTCCTGGCTGGATCGGAGCCCGGACCGGCCGAGTCGTCCTTCAAGCTGTTTTGGAGCGAGTACCACCAGATCGTTACCGAGTTGTCGGTAGACATCCTCGGCGCGGCTGCTCTCACCCCATCGGGCCGCATGTCGACCGGATTCCAGGCCGACGACGTCGGCGCCCCCAATGACAGCGCTTCATGGGTCACCGCCTTCCTCATGAGCCGGGCCGGGTCCATCTACGCCGGGTCGTCTCAAATCCAGCGCAACATCCTGGGCGAGATGGTGCTCGGGTTGCCCAAGGAGCCGGCCCCGCCGACTCAAGGCAAGAGCTGGCGGGAGGCTCAGAGCCCGACATAGCCGGGGCCAGCAGCGAGCGCCTTCTGTGAGGCGCCTGTGACATCGGTCCTGTTCGCGGGGTGGGCCGGGGCTCCCAGGTAGGGTGGGCGGGTGAGCACCGACCGACCGGAATCCGCTCGCGATGCCGGCCAAGCGGCAGTGCAAGCGGTGCGGAGACTTCTGGCCCGGAAGGCGGCGGAGCTGATCCGACAGGACGCCGACGCGGCGGACGTCGCCCTCGAGATGGGCCTCATCGACCGACGGTGGCTGGACGATCCGGCCCACGGCCCGATCACCAGCGCCGGTCCGTCCGAAGTCATGGAGCGCTTTTGGGAGAGGGCGGTGGAAACCCACCCTTCCCGACTGTCGACGCTCGGGTTGGGAGCGGCCCAGCTGCTCGCCAGTCGTCGGGCCCTCCCCACCGGGCGTTCCGAGGCGATGACGGTCGTCTTCACCGATCTGGAGGGGTTTACGGCCTTCACCGACGAGCGGGGCGACGAAGCCGCCCTGGCGCTACTGCAGGATCATCACAGGGAGGCCGGCCCCGTCGTCCGTCGGGAGGGCGGCCGGATCGTAAAGCACCTCGGCGACGGCCTGCTCTGCACGTTTCCGCAAGCCCGGCGCGGCCTTCGCGCCGCTGTCGAGTTGCTGAATACGGCCCCGGCGCCCCTGCGACTGCGCGCCGGCGTACACGTGGGCGAAGCCATCACCAGCTCCGACGATGTCATCGGCCACGTGGTCAACGTCGCCGCCCGGGTGGCCGAAACGGCCCGCGGCGGTCAGGCCTTGGCTACGAGCGAGACCGTCGAGGAGGCCGGACCGACGCCGGGCGTGCGCATCGGCAAGTCCAGGTCGCGCCGCCTCAAAGGGATCTCGGAACGCATCGTGGTGGTCGAGATCAGTCCGGTCCCCGAAGTGACCACCACCTCGAAAACCCGCTAGCCCGACGGCGGGACCTGGCGCCGGGCGGCCGCGTGAGGCGCTCGGCCGCGTGAGGCGCTAGACCGCGGCGGGCCGCGGCGGGGGCTGGCTTCACTGCTGTCTGGGCGCGAGTTCCCTCTCTTGGAAGCAGATCACCGCATTTTTCATGGCCGATCGCTGCCGAGAGTGCGAGTTCGCGCCCAGACTTGATCAAACCCAGCCCCGCGGCGCCGGGCCCCGCGTCGCCGGCCGCCGGCGTCCGGCCGAGGGGCCTATGGGCTCGGGCCCGGCGGGACCGGGTCGGGTACGTCGCTCGCACCTGTGAGAGCGGCGGCCACGGCTTTGACCAGCGAGCCGAGCCGCCAGTTGTCCGGTACCAGCAGATCGTGGATGCCTTCCTCGTGGGCCACTTCCGCGCAGACGGGCCCGATGCACCCGACTAGCACTTTGCCGTTGAGCGCGGCCAACAGCCGCCCCGCCTTGCCGGCCGAATCAGCGATCTCGATCATGTTGCGAACTTGAGGGCCGGCGGTGAAGGTGATGGCGTCGACATCGCCGTCACAGCACATCTCGATCAGGCGGAGCGCCCCCTCGAGCGGCCCGCCTTCTGGTGTAGCCCACCGATAGACCGGCAGCTCGAGGACGTCGGCGCCGGCCTCCCGCAGCTTCGTCGTCACATCCCGACGTCGGTCCCCGTGCAGCTGGAAGACCACGCGGCGACCCGCCATGCCCTCGCTGATCAGACGGTCCGTGACGTCGGCCAGCTGCTCGCTCGGTGACCGCCACCAAACAGACATGCCCGCCATCGATACCGCCCCCGACGCTTTGGGGCCGCGGGCCGCTATGCGACCGTGTCCGAGGGCCGCCCGGAGCTGCTCATCCAAGCCCAGCTCGGCGGCGTGCGCGAACCAGGTCCGGATGCCCAGACCGGTGTTGGCTATCAGGTAATCCGGGGGGGAGGCGATGATCTCCTCGGTGCGCCGGCGGAGGTCGTCGCTCTCGGGGACAGACAGGGTACGGAGGGTGGGCCCGAGCACCACCTCGGCTCCGAGGCGACGAAACATCACCGCCTGGTCCTCGCCGCGCCGGTCGGCAGTGATACCGACAGTAAACCCGGCCAGGACGGTCGTCGCTCGCAGGTCTTCGGTCACGGCTCGGCTCATGCTAGGTGCTGCCGGCGATCGCGGATCACACAAACTGCGCGCCGGTCCCGTCTGAGTGGTCGGAACCGGTGTCGATCCGGTGACCTCACGCTTTTCAGGCGCGCGCTCTACCAGCTGAGCTATCCGACCGCGGACCTGACGGGATTTGAACCCGCGACCTCCGGCTTGACAGGCCGGCGTGCACTCCAAACTGCACCACAGGTCCTTGATGCGAGCCAGCGGCTAGCTGAGCCGCAAAGGACAAGGTGGGCATCCTAGCGCAGGGGCGTCACCCCCGCCGGAGGGCCTCAGGCCTTCTTGGCGCCCTTGCGCCGGCCGAGGAACCGGACGGGGTCGTACTTGACGTCGACGACCCGCTCCTTCATGGGAATGATGGCGTTGTCGGTGATTTTGATGTGCTCGGGGCACACTTCTGTGCAGCACTTGGTGATGTTGCACATGCCGAGGCCCCGCTCGTCTTGAACGAGCCGGCGGCGGTCCAGCCCGTCATTTGGGTGCATCTCCAGCTCTGCGTAGCGGATGAAGAACCTGGGCCCGGAGAAGGCTTCCTTGTTGTCCTCGTGGTCGCGGATCACGTGACAGGTGTTCTGGCACAGGAAGCACTCGATGCACTTGCGGAACTCCTGCGAGCGCTCGACGTCCACCTGCTGCATCCGGAAGGGGGCTTGGGGCTGCTCGGCCGACGGGCTGAAGGACGGAACTTGAGCCGCCTTCACATAGTTGAAGCTGACGTCGGTAACGAGGTCGCGAATGACCGGGAAAGCGCGCATGGGCGTGATCGTGATCACTTCGTCCTGTGGGTACTCGGACAAGCGCGACATGCACATCAGACGCGGCTTGCCGTTGATCTCGGCCGAGCAGGAGCCACACTTGCCGGCCTTGCAGTTCCAGCGGACGGACAGGTCGCCCGCCCTGAGGGCTTGGACGTGATGAACGGCGTCCAGCACCACTTCGCCATCCTCTACGGGGACGGTGAAATCTACGAGCCCCCCGCCGGAGGAGTCCCCGCGCCAGATTTGCATCTTCAGGTCGTACGTCAATTAGTGCTGTTCCTCCAGGAGTGCCGCCAGCTCGGGCGGGGGTTCGGGCAGCGGCTGCTGGCGGATTGTGGCGTGGCCGTCGCCGCCCAGCTCGACGATCAGGTTTCGCTTGCCCCAGAAGTCGTAATCGGTCATCGGGTAGTCGTCGCGGGTGTGCCCGCCGCGGCTCTCCGTGCGCTCCAAAGCGGCTTTGGCGACCGACTCGGACACCAGGAGCATGTTGTGCAAGTCGATGGCGAGGTGCCACCCGGGGTTGTACTGCCGGTGGCCTTCCACGCTGACCCGCGAGATCCGCTCCTCGAGCTCGCCGACCTTCTCGATGGCTGAAGTCAGCTCGGCCTCGTTGCGGATGATCCCCACTAGGTCCTGCATGACCTCTTGCAGGGCTTGGTGCACGGTGTAAGGGTTCTCTCCTCCGTCGGAGGCAAACGGCGCCAGCGCGACGGATGAAGCCGCTTCAACGTCAGGCTCCGCGATTTCCGGCCGATCGCGGCCGAGTCCGGCGGCGTACTCAGCCGCGTACTCTCCGGCCCGCTTCCCGAAGACCAGCAAGTCACCGAGTGAGTTGCCGCCGAGGCGGTTGGCGCCGTGCATCCCACCGGCGACTTCTCCTGCGGCGTAAAGACCCGGCACTTTCGACCCTGCGCTGTCCGGGTCGACTTCGACACCGCCCATGACGTAGTGGCACGTCGGGCCGATCTCCATGGGCTCCTTGGTGATGTCCACGTCGGCCAGCTCTTTGAACTGGTGGTACATCGACGGCAGGCGCTTCTGGATGAACTCGGGCGTTCGCCGGCTGGCGATGTCGAGGAACACACCACCGTGCGGGGAGCCGCGACCTTCCTTGATCTCGTTGTTGATGGCCCGGGCCACTTCGTCGCGCGGCAGGAGCTCGGCCGGCCGACGGTTGTTGGTCTTGTCGGTATACCAGCGGTCGCCTTCGGCCTCGCTGTCGGACGTTTCAGCCTTGAAGAACTCCGGTATGTAGTTGTACATGAAGCGCTGTCCCTCGGAGTTGCGCAGCACCCCGCCGTCTCCTCGGACCGATTCGGTGACCAGGATGCCGCGCACGGATGGCGGCCACACCATGCCGGTGGGGTGGAACTGAACGAACTCCATGTTGATCAGCGACGCACCGGCCCGAAGCGCGAGAGCGAGGCCGTCGCCGGTGTACTCCCAGGAGTTCGATGTGACTTTCCACGACTTTCCTATGCCGCCTGTAGCCAGCACGATCGACGGAGCGTCGAAGACGACAAAGCGCCCGGATTCGCGCCAGTAGCCGAAGGCCCCGGAGACCCGCTCGCGGTCCTTGAGCAGGTGGGTGACCGTGCACTCCATGAAGACGTCGACCCCGAGCTCGACCGTGCGCTGCTGCAGAGTCCTGATCATTTCCAGCCCGGTGCGGTCGCCGACGTGGGCCAAACGGGCGTAGCGATGGCCGCCGAAGTCGCGCTGGCTTATGAGTCCTTCGGGAGTCCGATCGAACAGGGCACCCCACTGCTCCAGCTCCCACACCCGCTCCGGCGCTTCCTTGGCGTGGAGCTCGGCCATGCGCCAGTGGTTGAGAAGCTTGCCGCCCCGCATGGTGTCGCGGAAGTGGACCTTCCAGTTGTCGTCGGAATAGACGTTGCCCATCGCGGCGGCGATTCCACCTTCGGCCATAACCGTGTGCGCCTTGCCGAGCAGGCTCTTGCAGATCACCGCGGTCTTGGCGCCGGCCTCGTGGGCCGCTATGGCTGCGCGCAGACCGGCGCCGCCGGCGCCAACCACCACGACGTCGTAAGAGTGGCGTTCGTAATCGCTCACTACACCCATCCTCCGTGTAGGGTCCCGCTGGCTACCAAGCGCACGTACAGGTCCGCCAGGGCCACGAAAATGAGGCTGGCCCAGGCCAGCTGCATGTGCTTTTGATTGAGCTTGGAGACGTAACCCCACATCCTGAAGCGCACCGGATGCTTCGAGAAGTGCTTGAGGCGTCCGCCGATGATGTGCCGACAGGAGTGGCACGAGAGTGAATACATCCAGAGCAGGGCGGCGTTGACCACCAGCACCGCCGTGCCCACGCCGACGTGGCCCCATTGGCCATCGTGATTGCGGAATGCCAGCACCGCGTCGTAAGTCAGGATCGAGTTGAACACCAGGCCGGCGTAGAAGAAGTAGCGGTGGACGTTCTGCAGGATGAGTGGGAAGCGGGTCTCACCGCTGTAAGACTTGTGGGGCTCGGCCACCGCGCAGGCCGGCGGCGACAACCAGAAGGACCGGTAGTAGGTCCGCCGGTAGTAATAGCAAGTCATCCGGAACCCGAGTGGGAAGATCAAGATGATGAGGGCGGGTGAGATCGCCCACCACGGGCCGAAAAGGCTGAGGTGGGGGACGCCCGACGCCCCGTGGATGGTCTTGGCCCCGCACACGTGGGCGAGGCACGGGGAGTAGAACGGCGAGATGTACGGCTTGTAGTAGTAGTCGCCGTTGACGAACGCAGCCCAGGTCGCGTAGATGACAAACGCCGAGAGCACGGTGAACGAGATGAGCGGCGGCTGCCACCAACGGTCGGTGCGAAGCGTTCGCTCGGAGATGGCGGCCCGCGCCCCTGACTTCTGTTGAGTCGGCGCCTCAGGCGCTACTGGAACTGCCATCTGTCTCCCTCTGGGGTTCCGCCAACCTTGGCGACCCAACCGTAAGCCCGAGCCGGCTACAGGTAAAGGATAAGTTTCCTCTGGCGACGATAGGCATAGACTATGTATATGCAACTCCAGCAGCTCCGCTACGTCGTGTGCGTGGCCGAGCAGCGCCGCTTCACCCGGGCTGCGTCCACCCTGCACGTGGCCCAGCCGTCGGTCAGCGGCGCCGTGGCGGCTTTGGAGCACGAGCTCGGTGCGCCCCTATTCCACCGGGACCGCAACGAGGTGACCCTGACGGGGGCCGGCGAGGTGTTCCTTCCGTGGGCCCGTCAGGTGCTCGCCGACTGCGAAGCGGCGACGGGGGCGGTGAGGGACCTGCTCGGGCTGCAGCGCGGCCGCCTGGTGCTCGGGGCCACGCCCAGCCTGACGACCAACCTGCTGCCACCGGTCCTGGCGTCTTTTCGCACCGACCATCCGGGCCTCGAGCTGACCGTGCACGAGGCCGGTTCGGAGGACCTGGTCGACCGGCTGGAACAGCGGGAGATGGACCTGGCCGTGGTCATCCTTCCCGTCGACCGGCCTTGGGTGGAGACGAGCCGGTTGGCCGAGGAGGAGCTGGTGCTCGCGGTCGACCACGGCCACCCGCTCGCGGCCAGGCGGTCGGTGCGGGTGGCCGAGTTGGAGAACGTGCCGCTGGTGATGTTCAAGGATGGATACGACTTGAGGGTGGCGACGTTGGCCGCCTGTCGCCGAGCCGGGTTCCTGCCGGTCCTGGCCGTGCAGGGACTGGAAATGGACGGGGTGCTGGCTCTGGCCGCGGCTGGTGTGGCTGCAGCCGTGGTGCCCGAGTCGGTAGTGGCGCCCTCGGGGCCGCTACGGGCCGTTCGGTTCCGCGGCGGGGCACTGAAGAGGACCATCGGGTTGGCGTCGCGCAAGGACCGTCCTTTTACCCCGGCGGGGCGAGCCTTCGTGGACGCCCTCGAGAGCTATCTGGGACCCCGCTCCGGGCCGGGCGGCTCAGCGCAGGCCGCGGTCCGCGTCGATCCCGGCTAGCGCGCTTCTCGTCCTGGGTTTGGCACAGTGGTCTCGATGCTGACCCCTTACGACGACTTCCCGATCCACCAGACCGCCTTGCCCCTGGCCCAGGCGGGAGGTGGCCACCCGGACCACTACGACCGGTTCTGGTTCAACGGCTACACCGAGGAGTACTACTTCGCGGTCGCCCTCGGGTTGTACCCGAACCGCGGGGTGATAGACGCTGCCTTCAGCGTCGTTCACGATGGAGTGCAGCGTTCGGTGTTCGCGTCCGGACCCATCCCCCTGGACCGAACGGAGACCCAGGTGGGGCCGATCGCCGTCGAAGTCACCGAGCCGATGCGGGTCAACCGCGTCACCGTCGACGCAGCCGAGCACGGGCTGGTCGCCGACATCACGGCGCGAGCGCGCACTTCCGCATACGAAGAGCCGCGCCAAACCCGTTACTCGGGCACCCGGCTGGCTATGGACGTGACCCGGGCTACGCAGTTGGTGGGCTGGACGGGGTCGATCCGCTCCGGCCGCCTCGACCTCGACCTGGCTTCTGCACCCGTGTACGGGACCAAGGACCGATCATGGGGCATCCGGCCGGTCGGGGACGCCGCCCCTGCCGCGCCGGCTGCGGCCGTTCCTCAGATCTTCTTCCTGTGGGCCCCGATCAACTTCACCGACGAGTGCGTGCACTACATGGTCTTCGAGGACGAGCGGGGCGAACCCTGGTCGGAGACCGGTGCCATTCTGCCGGTCATCAACGATTCGGATCCCGTGTTCGGACCGGGCGCAACCTTCGATCGCGTCGAAAGCCTCCGGCACGCCGTGCGGTGGGCGCCCGGCTTGAGGCGTTCCGACGGCGCCCGGCTCACGTTTGATCGGCCCGGACTCGGTCCACAGGCCATCGACCTCGAACCTCTGCGCACCTTCCGCATGAAGGGGGCCGGATACTTCCATCCGACGTGGGCCCACGGGCGCTGGCACGGCGGCACGAAGGTGGGCGGAGAGGAGCACAAGGTCGAGGACCTCGACACGCTGGAGTTCGACTGCGTGCACGTACAACAGGTAGTGCGGGCCAACTGGGGCGAGCGGCGCGGGATCGGGGTGCTCGAGCAGCTCGCCATCGGGCCGCACGGCCCGAGCGGCTTTTGCGACCTTCTCGACGGGGCACCCTGACCGGTGGCTCGGCCGCGCTGGTGATCAGCGGGTCGGAGGCGGTCCGCAACACCCACGCCTGGTTTGAGCAGCACAGCGGCTGGGCCCCGCCCGGGGCCGACACCCTCGAAGAATGGGTCGCCGACGGGCTGTGCCGCTGCCCCGACGAGTGCCTCGTCGCGGTGGCCGAGCCTTGCCAACACGGCTTGGCGTCGTGGTGGTTGGTGCTGAGGGCCCTGGATCGACCGGCCAGCAAGGATCCGATGGAACCGGGCCGGTTGGTTCCTCACCCGGACCGGCTCGATCCCGCCCGGGCCGACTACGTGGCCGTCATCGAGGCTCATCACTCCGCCATCGAGGCTGGAGATGTCGGATACCTGGATCCGGCGACGGGCCTGTTCGTTCAGACGGCCCGAACGTTGTGGCAGAGGGGGTCCTGCTGCGACCAAGGGTGTCGGCACTGCCCGTATGTCGAGCGTGGACAACGGTGACCTCGACGCACGCGCAACCGGATCAACATCTTGCGCACGACGATTGACGGCCGGGGCTCGCCCTTAGTCGGAAGCTGCGCCCGACGGCGGATCGTCTGGGTTACCACGCCGGCGGGTCGCGCCATGGTGGTCTCCTGCTCCCGACGCCGTCGCCACCTTGTAAGACCGGTAGCGGTGGATGATGAGGACCGCGACGGCGATCACCACGACCGCCCCTAACACGTACCCGGCGTCGCTGAAGCCCTTCATGATCTTGTGGTAGCTGGATCCTACCCCGTAGCCGATGAGGGCCATGGCGCCGTCCCAAATGAGGCTGCCCGCAGCGGTCAATACGCCGAAGCGCACCAGGGGGACTTCGGCCACACCGGCGGGCAGGGCTGCGAAGTTGCGGATCACGGGTAGAAGTCGGCCACCGAACACACCCCAGTTGCCGTGGCGGTGGTACCAAGCTTCGGCTCGATCGAGATCGGCGTGAGTGAGGAGCAGGTACTTGCCGTAGCGGTCGACGAAGGCGCGCCCGCCCGTCCGCCCGATCATCCAAGCCACGTAGGCACCGACGAGCTCTCCTGCCGCCCCGACCAGTATCGCACCAGGCAAGCTCAGCTTGCCGGTGGCCGCCAGCACGCCCGCGAAGCCCATGGTCAGCTCAGACGAGGTAGGGACGCAACACGACTGCAACACCGAAAGCACGAATATCGCGAGGTAGCCCGACGAGGATACGAAGCTGGTGGGGTCGAGCAGCGCGAGCACCGGCGAATCCTACGGGAGACTCGACCCACCGGCGAGCCCTCAGCGGCGGTGTGCGAGAGTGGGAAGATGCTGAGCTGGTTCGTTGGCGGCGGCGTGCGGCAGGCGTGCGTCGCCGCATCAGTGCTGGCGGCGACGACATTTTCGTTGGCCGGATGCGGTGCCCATTCGGGTAGCCCACGAGCAACCGCCGAGAGCTTCCTGGCCGCATGGAACGACGGCAACTGGGCGGCCATGAGTACCCTCGTCGCCTCCCCGGGCCCCGACTTTGCCGTCTCCGGGCCGGCGATCACGGCCGGCTTGGATGCCGCGGACGTGACGCACGCCCTGGGTGAGGTGACACGGACGGGTTCTTCTGCCACCGCGGCGGTTTCATCTCGTTTCACCTTGCCTGGGATCGGTACGTGGAATGTGCAGTCGACGGTCAACCTGGTCGACCGTTCCGGACGGTGGCTCGTGGACTGGTCGCCGTCCGCCATCCAACCTGCGCTCCAGACGGGCGACCATCTCGAGCTCACGCGTACCTGGGCCCCCCGCGCACCCATCCTCGGGGCTCGGGGCGCGCCATTGACAGCACAAGGACCGGTCGTCGTGGTCGGGATCGAAGGGAGCCGGATCAAAGACCCATCCGCTGTATCCGCCACCCTCATCGCGGCCGGAGCCACTGCGGCTGACGTCCACATGGCCGCAACCGGGGCGGCCGCCCACCCCGCTTACTTCGAACCCGTCTTCCAGCTGACTGAGGCCCGCTATCAGCAGCTGGGCGGTGATGGCAGCGCCCTGTACAAGATCCCCGGGACCGTCTTCCGTCACACCAGCGCCCGGACGGTCGTGACGCCCGGCCTGGCAGCACACCTCGTCGGCTCTGTCGGCCCGATCACGGCCCAGCAACTGCAGCAGCTCGGCGGCTCCTATGACTCCGCCAGCGTCGTCGGCCAGACCGGCCTTGAAGCGGCCTACGAGAAGCAGCTGGCCGGAACCCCTGGGGGCGCGGTGACGATCGTGGGAGCAGACGGCGTGACCAGATTGACGGTCGCCACCTTTTCGCCCCACGCCGGGACCGAGCTTTTGACGGGTATCGATCCGACCGTTGAGCAGGCCGCCGAATCCGCTCTGGCTTCGGTGTCGAACGATGCCGCTTTGGTGGCCGTCCGGGCGTCGACGGGGCAGGTGCTGGCTGCGGTAAGCGATCCTGCGAGCGCGCCGTTCGACCAGGCGCTGGAAGGCGAGTTCCCGCCCGGCTCGACCTTCAAAGTGATCACGTCGACGGCGCTAATCGAGGCGGGGTTGTCGCCCTCCTCGGCTGCAACCTGCCCGCCGTCAGTGACCGTGGACGGCGAAACCTTTCACAACGCCGAGGGGGACGCTCCGGCCAGCACCTTTGCGCAGGCGTTCGCGGAGTCGTGCAACACCGCTTTCATCGGAATGGTCACCGCGGCGCACCTTCAACCGGACAGCCTTCCTGAAGCGGCTTCCCTTTACGACATCGGCGCCACTCCGAGCATCGGGCTCGAAGCGTTCGGAGGCTCGGTGCCGACCCCCCCAGACGCGGCCGCCCTGGCTGCCACTGCCATCGGTCAAGGCGCCGTAGTGGTTTCGCCGCTGAGCATGGCCATGGTCGCGTCCGCCGTCGCCAGCGGAACGGTGCGCGAGCCTCGACTGGTGGTCGGTACGCCAGACGACACGGCGCCTACTCACCCTCTGCCGTTGGCGGTGGACGAGGACCTGCGGGAGATGATGGCGGCGGTCGTCGCGACCGGGACAGCAGCCGGTACCGGGCTGCCGGCGGGGACGTACGCCAAGACCGGGACGGCTCAGTACGGCACCGGCAAACCGCAGAGGACGGACGCCTGGCTCATCGGCTACCGCGGCGACATCGCTTTTGCCATCGTGGTCCAGGGGACGGGCAACGGCGGCCCGACCGACGGTCCCATAATCGCCCGCTTCCTCCAGGCCCTAGGGCCCGATTCGTAGCAACCGGCGCTTCTGACGCTCGAGGCGAAGGAGGGTTCCGAACCGTCTGAGCACCAAGCGCCATCTATGTGCCGCGATAGGGGAAATTCGCGCTCAAGGTCGCGGCGTATGTGGACGAGATTTCCACGGTGGGAAGAGCTGGGTAGTTCGATCCACTTTGCACCTATACGACCCGAATCTCGGCTCAGCGACCCCTGAACGGATTCCCAGTGCCACGGAAAGGCTTGGGCACAGCAAATGACCAAAAGAACACCCCGTCATGTGAATAAGGCCAGGCGCCGCCGGTTCTTCCCCTTGGTCTGGCTTGGCGCCGCGGGCGCCGCGCTGACCCTGGGCCTGGGCATTTCCGGGACCTTGGCCGGGTTCACCGCCAGCATCACCAACAACGCCAACACGGCGTCCACCGGGACGCTGACCCTCACCGAAACAGGTGTCAGCGGGGTCGGCGGAACCACCACGTGCGCGTCCGGTACCACGACCTGCCCGCTCAACAAGTTCGGCGGGCAGACAGCCATGGCCCCCGACATCGTGCTGGCCGGGGCCGTACCCAGCGGCACCATCCCGACCAACACTGATCCCGATCAGAACGTGGGCATCGTGAAGATGAACAACACCGGCACCTCTCGGGCCGGCACGCTCACCCTGGCCGGCAACGCGTGCACCTCCACACCGAATGGCTCCGGCCAACCGAACCTCTGCGGCACCCTTGACGTCGCAGTGTACGCAGCCGCCACGGCTCCCACGTCGGGGACGTCGTCGACGTACGGAACCCAGGTGTTCTACGGGACGGCAACGACCCTGGCGACCACCAACCTCGTCGTCGCGACCAACATCGCCGGCGGTACGTCGGAGTGGATGACCTTCGTCGTATGGGTCGACGGGTCCGCCGGAAACACTTATCAAGGGCTCACCGCGTCCGAGCCCCTGGTCTGGACGCTCAGCACTTAGCCAGCGAATGGTCTGGCGCTTTCCCCCGCCGGTGCCGCGATCGCGGCACCGGCGGGTTGCTTCCCGAAATCGAAGGAGACCGATGATCGAGCGACGGGGGCGTCTGTTGAAGGCGGCCGCGCTCTTGAGCGCCGGCGCCGTCCTTCTGGTCGGGTTCAGCGCGTCGGCAACGTACGGCGGATACATCGGAACGGTCACCAACTCAGCGGACGCGGCCAGCACTGGGACGACGGGATACACGCACACGTACCAGTCGACCAACTGTACGCTCGCGGCGACGACTTCGGCATCCATCAACTGCCCCGGCGGCATCGCCCCCACGTCGGCGACGCCATCCTCCGGATCGATTTCGGTATCCGATGTGATCACTGACAACGGCACGATCCCGGCGCAGCAGATCTCAGAGCAGGTGAGCGCGACATCGTGCGGCGTGGTCGACCTCGCCAACCAGGCCGAAGCGACCAACCCGTTGCTGCCCCGTTACGGGACCGGCTATTCCCCGAGCACCGGCCCCATGACATCTTCGGGCTCGATCAGCCTCGACGGAAGTACCGCATACGCCACGGATGTTATTTCGCAGGCGCAGCCCAACCCCGGCCTGACGCTCGGCAACCGGTACGGGATCGGCGTCTGGTTCAAGACCTCGGGTGCCACTGGTGGGCCGATATTCGAGATCGGGACCAGCCCGGTGAACGCGACGGGCGGGGACGACCGCATCCTCTACATGAACTCGTCGGGACATCTGGTATTCGTGCAGAACACGGGCGGCAGTTCTACGACCACGCCGGGCACCTACAACGACGGAGCGTGGCATTTCGTCTACGTCACCATGACCGCTGTCAACGTGCTCCTCAGCCTCGACTCCACGACGACGATCTACGTCGACGGCCAGTCCGTGGCAACGGGCGGCGGGCTCCTGGTCGGCTACAGCTCCGACACCGGCTACTGGCACCTGGGCTGGGCGCCCACGTCCAAGACCGGATTGAGCTCCAGCTACTTCTCGGGGTCGCTGTCGAACTTCGTGGTATTCGACACGTCGCCTGCGCCGGCCAGCTCGCCCAACCCGAATCCCACGACGCAAGCCGCTTTCAACACGTGGGCGGCGGCGGCGACGGAGCAGTGGGAGCTCAACGACACTGGCACCACCACCTTCGCCGGTCCCTTCCCGGTAATCGGTTCGACGTCGCCGTGCACCATGGTCAACATCATGTGGGGCTTCACGACTCCCACGTCGTGCGCCGTCGCGCCGGAGTCGACGACGGCTGCCTGCACGACATCAGCATCCCTCACCACGTTCGTCGCGGCCGGCTGGCAGACGGTCGCGTCGGTAGGCCCGAGCGGCACCCAGACGTCGACCATATCGATCAGCAGGGGTTCCAGCTATAACGCCTATATATCGGGTCTGCATCTTTACGTACCCCTCGGGTACCGCGCTCAGAGCATCCCGAGCCTCTCCTGGTCGCTCACGTTCTCCTGGCCCGGCGCCACGGCCGCGCTGACCGCGTAACTCCGATGAGCAGGCACGCCGCCCACGTCGTTCGCGAAGTACGCGCTCCGCCGCGACGACGCGCCCGTCCCCTGCATTCAGCGCCTCGGCCGACGTATCCGCCTCCGCCGGCGCCTCGAAGGGTCGGTTGGCGAGCGCTTGGAGCGGTGGTGTTCGCCGGGCTGATCTCCTTCTCCGCGCTGGTCGGGTACTGGGCGCTCACAGGCGGGCGCTGGTACGTCGTCCAGACGCCCTCGATGGGGCAAGCCGCACCCGTGGGTACCCTCCTGTGGGTCAAGCCGGTCAGCTACGGGTCAATCCACGTAGGCGAGATAATCACGTTCCATCCGCCGGGGACCCATGAGACCTATTCGCACCGCGTGGTCAGGATCAATTCTGACGGCAGCCTCTCGACCCGAGGCGACATCAATCTTGCCGGGGATCCATGGAAGCTGCGAGCCCCAAACATCGAGGGGGCGGTCGCCATGCGGTGGTGGGGCGTCGGGTGGGTCATCGAGGCGGCGCCCTTGCTTGTCGTCGGCGGGATCGCGCTGTGGATACTCGTCTCCTGGTTTACCCGGCCCAGGTGGAAGGCCCCGGCGGCGATGGTAGGGATCGCCGTGATCCTGTCGCTTTCCATCGTAATTTACAGGCCGTTGGTCAGAGCCGACCTGCTCAGCTTCGTGCCTCACAGGCACGGCGGCGAGGCGACCTACGTCAGCACCGGGCTCCTTCCAACCAAGTTGAGCGCGCCGGGCAACGGTCACATCAACCTTCGCGACGGCCAAGTCGGTTCCATCCTCTCCACCCACCCCATCCACCACGACGTCTATGTGGTTCACCTGGATCCCCGCCTGAGGTGGTGGTGGTGGCTGGTAATGGTGCTGGTGTGTTTCGCACCGGCTCTGGGGACGGTCCTCATCGGCCGGTCCCGCCAAGAGGGCGACGGACCCATGGCGGCGGGTGCTTCGGCCCGAGCTATTCCCGTGTAGCGGCCCACCCTGAGTCCACTCGACGTCAGGCAATTCGAAGTCTCCCATTAGTTTCAGGATCATGAACGACGCCGCGTCCTACGTAGAGGGCTATTTCGCCCGCCTCTCTTACGAACCCGGCGATCAGGTGGCCTTGCACTGCGGCGCGACCGTGCCGAGGCCATCCGGCCGGGTCGTGCCCGCAGAGACCCCGATGGTCTTCGACCTCGAGGTGGCGAGGCTGGGCGCCGAGCGGGAAGTGGTGCATCGGGTCGAGGGGCTGGTGGCGGAGCCGCACCCGATTCCGGAAGACGCGGCCGCGGGCGGAGCCCGCTGGCCGTCGACCCTCCCCTTCGTGGCGGGCGACTGGCGTTCCGGCTGGTATGAGGCCGTACTTCGAGCCGCGCACGCGGACGGTTCGACGGCCGAGAGCCGAGCCGGGTTCGTGATGCGGGCACCCACAGGGAGCCCGACCTCAGCGATCCTGATGGAGCTCTCGCTCAACACATGGAACGCCTATAACGATTGGGGTCGATCCAACCTGTACATCGGAGGCACCGCGGTGTCGTTTCGGCGTCCGATGGCCCGTGGCTTCCTCGACCGTCCGGACGCACTGAACAATCGCAACGCCAACATCGCCCGTCAGCGTGACCTCGGTGGCGATGCCTGGCTGGAATATGCGCGGGCGAACAAGGTCAGCAGCTGGTCGGCCTGCGCGGGCTGGCCAACCTGGGAGGGGCCGTTCGTCGAGTGGGCCGAACGGGCTGGCTACCGCTTCGACTTCGCAGTCAACGCCGACCTGGAAGAGCGTCCGGAGGCGCTGCAGCCGTACCGGATGATGCTGTCCGTCGGTCACGACGAGTACTGGTCGTCGCGGATGCGAGACACGGTGGAAGCTTTTATCGCGGCCGGGGGCAACGTCGCCTTCCTGTCGGGAAACACGTCTTTCTGGCAGGTCCGCTTCGAGGACGACGGCGACACCATGGTCTCGTACAAGGACAGGGCGAGGCGAGAGGACCCAGTTCGTCGCGCCAATCCCGAACTGATGACTTCCATGTGGTGCGATCCGATAATCGCCCGGGGCGAGGTGGCCATGACCGGCGTGTCGTTCTCTCGGGGCGGGTACGCCCGCCAGGCGGGCTGCACCCCGAGCGGTCAGCGCGGATACACCGTTTGGCGACCGGGCCATTGGCTCTTCGAAGGTACCGACCTGCGCTACGGCGACCTGCTCGGTGACGAACACTGCGTGGTCGGCTACGAGTGCGACGGCGTGGAGATGACGATCGAGCACGGCCTGCCGGTACCGACCCATGCCGACGGGTGCCCACCCGGCTTCGAGATCCTGGCCAGCGCGCCGGCACGCCTGTACTCGGTCGACCTCGAAGCTGGCGTCAACGAATACCCGACTGGGTTGGCGCACACGCGTACCGTCGGTGAGCTGCAAGGCCTGGCCCATGCCCTGTTCGGATCGGCCGAGCCGGAGAACGTTCGCCGGATCGCCCACGGGAACGCCGTACTCGGCGCCTACACAGCCGGCGGCACCGTGGTCACCAGCGGATGCACCGACTGGGCCTACGGCGTGGCGGGCGGCGACCCGACCGTCCAGCGGGTCACCAGCAACATCTTGGACCGACTGTCTGCCGATCCCGGCCCGGTCCCAGGGGAACGCCTCTAGGCCAGGTGATCGCTAAAGAACTCGAGCGTCCGAGACCAGGCCAAATCGGCGGCATCCTGGTTGTACATCGACGGGGCATCCCAGTTGCTGAAAGCGTGCCCGGCCTCGTAACGGTGGAACTGCGTGTCAGGGAGGCCGGTCACCGCTTGCTCGACGGCGGCGATGTTCTCGGTGGATATGAAAGGGTCGTTGGCGCCGTAGTGGAACATGGCCGGGCAGTGGAGACTTTCGACTTCAGAGAGCATGTCGTTGATGGCCGAGCCGTAGTAGCACACGGCCGCATCGGGACTGCGGCCGTCGACCCTGCTCATGGTGGCGGCAGCAAATGCCAACCCGCCGCCCAAGCAGAAGCCGATGGCGCCGACTTTGCCAATGCACTCCGGCATGGCCAGAAGGTGGGCGTGGGCGGCGCGAATGTCGCCGACGGACTTCGGGAAGTCGAACTTCTGGACCATGGCGAAGGCGTCGGCCATGCCGGACTCGTCCTTGCGCTCGAAACGGCGTTCGACGCGCCAGAACATGTCCGGCGCAAGCGCCA